>Ga0308165_1004580_pt1 | contig 13519 bp, 10 predicted proteins | sample PhyWR2_FD_201032 | JGI IMG/M metagenome (GOLD analysis project Ga0308165, IMG submission 201032) | Phyllosphere microbial communities from UC Gill Tract Community Farm, Albany, California, United States - DLSLW.R2 | ecosystem: Host-associated > Plants > Phyllosphere > Unclassified | place: USA...
AGATAAGATAATTTATCCATTATTAACTGTTTACTATAAGCACTACAAAATTAGAATTTTACCTTATATAAATGGCAAAAATCTCGATTAAAATAAATGAAAGAATTATAAATGGGTGAATGAGGGATTGGCATGACCTAACAGATAATAAATGGGCTTAATCCGTTAAAATTTAATCATTGAGATCTTACTCATTCAACACTCAATCATTTTATAATTCAAATACCACAATTACGATGCCCAAGTTAACGAGTAATTGCCTTTTGGATCGAGATTTTTTATATTTTTATCAAGATCGAAAACACTTTTCGATTTTTGATCGTTTCCTACTCCGGCTACATTTGCCCAATTGCCCCAATTGCTAGCGGGATTATAATCAATCAATTTTTCTTCAAAATAAGCTGCACCAAAAATCCAGCTTACCTCTAAATTATTAATCAGATATAAAGCAGCCGTTTGCCTGGCAATGTTAGAGATAAAACCGGTTTGGTTCAGCTCTGTCATCACCGCATCCACTACCGCAAAACCTGTTTGGGCATTTTTCCATTTATTGAAGTTATCCTGTTCATTCACGATATCAATCAAACCCTGACTGCCAAAACCATCAGGACTGAAAAAGGTATTGCCGTATTTTTTAAACATAAACCGGAAATAATCCCTCCAGAGCAAGCCCAATAAAATATGATTGAACATGGCTTTTGTGTTGGGCACCCCTTCCATTTTTTTGATTTCCCAATATACTTTCCGCGGAGATAAACTACCCATGGCCAACCAGGCTGATAATTTCGACGCTAGAATTAAGTTTTTGGTGGTTGCTGCCTGTTGCATAGCCACAATTACCTTTTGAAGATGGGCCAGGCCCTCAGCTTCGCCACCTACAAATTCAAAATCAGACCGTTGATCTTTTTGTGGTGGTGTAAGGTTTAAATCTGCTAATGAGGATAGTGTTCCCCAATCAATCACTTCGGCTACATTAATCCGATCGGGTGCGGCAAAACATGGCTTAATAATCGAATCGCGCTCAATTTTTTTCTTAAACTGGTTAAAGGCATCAGGAATATCCTTAATCGGAAATGGTAAATCTTCCTTATTATATAAGGTATGGCCAATAAAATGTTTAAGGTTGACGCGTAATTTCCAAAGTGCATTTTCTACTAAGGTAGAAACGTGTGTTTCTTCTCTTGCTACCTCACGGTGATGGTAAACTTCGGTAATTTCATATTCCTGAACAAGTTGTGGAATAATATCTTCAGGATTACCCTGCGCGATAAGCAAATTACCACCAATCTGTTTTAAGGAACTGCGTAAACCTAAAACACTTTCTAAAATAAACTGTGCTCTGATATTACCTGTTTTTAGCGTACCATATTTTGTTTCGCCGAAAGAGCGGGGATCCAGAATGTAAACAGGCAAAATCGAATCAGACTTAGCAATAGCTTCCACCAGCATTTCGTTATCATGCAAGCGAAGATCATTTCTAAACCAGACTAAAATTTTTTTGGACATGTTTTATCGAAAAGGGTGTAAGAACGCGAATACAAATTTATCTTATTTTTTGTCTACATCAAACCTCTAAATATTTCTTTACAAACAGGTAACAAAAGCATTAGAACGGAATTAATATCGCTAAAAATCGCTTCGAAAAAACCCTTTCGTATCTTTGTTGTTTAAAAATGATGGCAAAGAAAATTCTGATTACCGGTGCAAGCGGACTAGTGGGTACTGAGCTGAAAAAGCATTTAATAAGCAAAAATTATCTGGTGAACACACTTTCACGCAAGAAAGGTAATGATACAAACAGTTTTGTATGGGATGTGTATAAAGGAACGATAGATGCGGATTGTTTAAATGGTGTAGATGCGATTATCCACCTGGCTGGAGAACCTGTTGCAGATAAAAAATGGACAGATGAACGCAAACAGCAGATTATAGATAGCCGCGTAAAATCAACCGAATTACTTTCCGAAACCATAAAAGCTCAACCCGATCATCAGATAAAATCGTTCATTTCTGCTTCAGCAGTTGGTTTTTATGGCGATTGTGGAGATGAAATTTTAACAGAAGAAAGTCCGAAGGGTTATGGCTTTTTAGCAGATTGCTGTAAACTTTGGGAAAATGCTGTAGACCAAGGTAAAAAATTAAGTTTAAGGGTTGTAAAACTCCGTACAGGGATAGTTTTAAGCACTGATGGAGGCGCTTTACCTCAATTGGATAAACCAGTGAAACTTTTCGCAGGATCGGCCTTAGGTACGGGTAAACAATGGACGCCATGGATTCATATTGATGATATGGTAGAAATGTATGTAGATGCCATAGAAAACCTTAAAATGGAAGGTGCTTATAACGCCTGCGCGCCTTTTCCGGTTACGAATACTACATTAACCAAAGCCATCGCAAAAACATTACACCGCCCCTTCTGGCCGATCAAAGTACCAAAAAAAGCTTTGGAATTATTATTAGGAGAACGTGTAGATGCCGTTTTGATGAGCAACAATACCTCAGCACAAAAAATTTTAAATGCAGGATTTAAATTTAAATTCACACATTTGGATGATGCTTTAAAGGATTTGTACAAATAAATTACCGGGTTAATTGGTTTAATTAAGCCTAAGAAGCAAAAAACACACAACTATACTTTCCATGACTCCAATATCCATTTTCTGGTTCCGCCGCGATTTACGGTTAGACGATAATGCCGCCTTATATCATGCGCTTAAAAGTGAATACCCGGTTTTACCATTGTTCATTTTTGACAAGAATATATTAGATAAACTGCCTAAAGATGATGCCCGCGTAACATTTATTTATCAAACGATAGCCGATTTAAAGAAAGAACTTCAGCAGCAAGGGTGCGATTTATTGGTGAAATATGGGGAACCTGAAAAAATCTGGCCTGAGATTTTAAAAGCGTACAACATTAAAGCGGTATACACTAACCATGATTATGAACCTTATGCCCGCGAACGTGATGATAACATGGCGGAGTTTTTAAGCAGTGAAAAAATTACATTTAAAACCTACAAAGACCAGGTTATTTTTGAAAAAGACGAAATTTTAAAAGCCGATAAAACGCCATATACGGTTTTTACCCCTTTTTATAAACAATGGCAGGCCAAACTAAACGATTTTTATATTAAGGCCTATCCTACTAAAAAATACTTCAAAAATCTGTTTCAAAGCAAACATTTATCCGCCCCAACTTTAGCAGAAATGGGATTTGAAATGAGTAAGCTTGATTTCCCGAAAATAAGTTATAAAAACAAACTTGATGATTATGCCAATGAACGCGATTATCCGGCACTGGATGGCACCACACATATTGGTTTGCATTTGCGTTTCGGCACTTTAAGTATCAGAAAAGCTGTAAAAGATGCAATTGAAGCAAAATCCAACGTATGGCTTTCAGAACTCGCCTGGAGGGAATTTTATATGACCATTCTTTGGCATTTCCCTTACGCTGGTTTTAATTCATTTAAAAAACAATACGATAAAATTAAATGGCGAAATAACGAGGATGAATTTAAGGCCTGGTGCGAAGGCAATACCGGTTACCCTATTGTAGATGCCGGAATGCGACAACTTAACCAAACCGGCTGGATGCATAACCGTGTACGCATGGTTGTTGGTAGTTTTTTAAGTAAACATTTGTTGATTGACTGGCGCTGGGGTGAAACCTATTTTGCCGAAAAGTTGCTCGATTATGAAATGGCGAGTAATGTAGGTGGCTGGCAGTGGGCGGCAGGCTCTGGAAATGATGCTGCGCCATATTTTAGGGTTTTTAATCCTGAACTTCAGATCAAAAAATTCGACCCTAAGTTTGAATACATTAAAAAGTGGGTGCCAGAATTCGGGACAAAAAAATATGCCCAACCAATAGTTGAGCATACTTTTGCAAGGGAAAGGGTTTTAAAAGTTTTTAAAGAGGCGTTATCTAATTCGTAACGCCTACTATTTCAATATCGAAATCTAAAACAGAATTAGGAGGAATTGTCCCACTACCAGAGGTTCCATAAGCCAAATCAGAAGGAATTAACATTCTAAATTTAGTTCCAACTCTAAATTTTGGAATCATTATTTGCCAAGCTCTAATTAATCCAGTTAAAGTTGATGAGTAACCATCAGCGTTTGAGTCAAAAGACGTTCCATCTAAGGTACGACCAGTATATTTGATGTTTACAGTGCTTTCAATTCCATTTACCGGATCCCCTGTGCCTAATGTATTAACGATATAATAAATTCTACTCGGATCCTTTGTGGCAACAAGAGCTTTAGTAGTTATAAAACTTTGAATCTTTGCATCATCAAATAGCCATTGTTTACGATATGGATAAGTCTTAAGCGTTAAATCAAGGTTTTCATTAGAAGGAATTGGACCAGCACCGTTTCTACCAAATGCCAAATAGGAAGGCAACAAAATTCTAGCAGTACCACCTGGCTTAAGATGTAAAGCCGCTGTTCTCAACGCAGGAATATTGTATGTAATTGATGTAGACAATGATGACTGAAAAAAGGAATTTAAATAACCAACATAGGTACCCAAATTTCCATTTATAGGTGACTGAAGATAAGTTGAACCACTCTGCATTGATTTTACTGTAATATCATACAATACAGAATCTTTGTTTAAGAATAGTGTTTCATCAGTAGGGTTTGTAACCTGATAATAAAATCCTGTTCTATCAGGATCCGGCACCATTTGTGTTAAATTATTTTTTGATATATAAGCTTTTATAGCCGCGTCATCTATAGTTTGAGCAGTATCATACTCTTTTTTACACGAGCTGAAAATGGTGATAGCCAGTAAAAGCGTAAATAAGCTAAGTTTAGTAAAATTGTTCATTTATTATTGTACGTCTGTAAGTGTTATAGTTAAATTGGGCATACCAAAAATATAATATGTTTAAACTTAACCATCATCCGCAAAAATAAGCTTTTAATACGGATGCTACAATTTTTAACCTATTTTAACAAATAAGCACGTTATAAACATTTTAAAAATGAGGCTATTGCGCGTTCGAAAGCTGAATGGTAAAATCCAGAACTGAATTAGCCGGAATAGGACCTGTAGCGCTGCTGCCATAGCCTAAACTTGGTGGAACGATTAATCTAATTTCTCCACCTTTCTGGATTTTAGGAATACCGATTCTCCAGCCGGTGATTAATTCGGCAAGATTGAAAGTTTGCTCTTTACCACCCCCATTATCAAACACGCTGCCGTTTAACAATCTGCCTTCATATTTAATGGTGATTTTAGTATTGCTTGGATAAGCGAATGAACCAGTACCCGGCTTAATGATTTGATAATATAAGCCAGAATCATCTCTAACGGCATTAATATTATTTTGCTTGATGAAATCAGTAATTTGCTTTTCAGGATCTTCATCCTTTTTACAAGATGAAACTGCAACTACACATAAAAAGAGTACGGTAAGGAATCTAAATTTAATCATGGGGCGAAAATAAGATTTTAATCTCATATAGCTAAGTACTTATGATTTTTTTGAATACAGCTATCCTCAATTCAACCGCAGCGGAGAAATCTTTGAAATGGTTTTATAGCACTTTTAAAATATTTTCTCGACTACGTTGCTCTTCGCTCGAAATGACGACAAGTGGAAGAAAAACCTCTATAGAGCTATCGTCATTCGACCGCAGCGGAGAAATCTTTGAAATGGTTTTATAGCACTTTAAAAGATTTTCCCGACTACGTTGCTCTTCGCTCGAAATGACGACGAGTGGAAGGGAAACCTATATTTAGCTAGCGTCATTTCGACCGCAGCGGAGAAATCTTTGAAATGGTTTTATAGCACTTTAAAAGATTTTCCCGACTACGTTGCTCTTCGCTCAAAATGACGACGAGTGGAAGGGAAACAAAAAAGGTTTAGTGCCTGAGTTGATGCACCCAAACCCTAAACCTTTAACCTCACACCTTCTACCCTTAAAAAATATATTTATTCGCTTCAATAAGTTGTTGTGCAACTCTCTGGCGGGCATCTTTAACATTAAACGGCTCTACTTTAGTAAAACGGCGTAAACCCACCAACATCATACGTTGCTCATCGCCTTCGGCAAAAGCCCAAAGTGCTTCTTTACCTGCTTTGGCAATCCCATCTACGGCTTCAACTAAATAAATGCGTAATAAATCCAGCTGACCAGCTGATGCTTCCTCACCACGGGTACTTACTAACTTTTCCGTTCTCAATAAGGCTGATTCAAGCACGTATACATAACCTGCCATATCGGCAATATTCATTAAAATTTCCTGCTCTTTGCTTAAAGTCATCATCAACTTTTGTACTGCAGCACCGGCTACCATTAAAGTTGCTTTTTTCAAATTCGCCAATACTTTTTTCTCTGCTGCAAACAAGGTAGTATCCTCTTCACCAAAATCGGGGATGCTCATTAGCTCGGCGGCCACTGCGGTAGCTGGTGTCATTAAATCCAATTCCCCCTTCATGGCACGTTTCAGCATCATATCAACGGTTAATAACCGGTTGATCTCATTCGTTCCTTCAAAAATCCTGTTGATCCGCGCATCGCGATAGGCTCTATCCATAGGTGCATCGGCACTAAAGCCCATACCACCGTAAATCTGTACGCCTTCATCAACAGTATAATCTAAAGCTTCAGAACCCCAAACTTTTAAAATGGCACATTCCACAGCAAATTGCTCTACTGATTTTAACCTGGCCTTACCAGATTCCATTCCACCGGCAACCAATTGGTCGTAAGTATCATCAATATTTTGTCCTGCACGATAGTTTGCAGCATCAACAGCATATAGTTTAGCTGCAATTTCTGCAATCTTAAAGCGAATGGCGCCATATTTCGAAATCGGGCGACCAAACTGGATCCGCTCATTGGAATAATTAATGGCTGTATTTAAAGTTGCTTTTGATGCACCGATAGCCGCGGCAGATAATTTAATACGGCCAATATTTAGAATGTTTACCGCTATTTTAAACCCGTTTTCTCTATCACTCAACATATTCTCAATAGGTACGGGGCAATCGTTAAAGAAAACCTGACGGGTTGATGAGCCTTTAATACCCATTTTATGCTCTTCAGGATTCATGGTGATGCCACCAAAATCTTTTTCTACAATAAAAGCAGTTAAGTTTTTGTCATCATCTATTTTAGCAAAAACGATAAAAATATCAGCAAAACCACCATTGGTAATCCACATTTTTTGTCCGGTGATGATATAATGTTTACCATCCTCGCTTAATTTTGCTTTTGTTTTACCAGAGTTGGCATCCGAACCCGAATTTGGTTCAGTTAAGCAATATGCAGCTTTCCACTCTCCTGAGCCCAACTTAGGGATATATTTGGCTTTCTGCTCTTCATTTCCATAATATAAAATCGGCAAAGTACCAATACCGGTATGTGCAGAAAGTGCAACAGCAAAAGAGTGGCCGGCACCTACAACATCGGCCACCAACATAGAGGTGTTGAAGTTTTTACCAAAACCTCCATACTCCTCTGGTACCGATACGCCAAGAATACCCAGTTCGCCAGCTTTGGTTAAAAGTGTTGGCATTAACTCAGGATCTTCCTGTTTATCTATTTTATCTAAATTGGGGTAAACTTCTGCCTCCAAAAAATCGCGACAGGTTTGTGCAATCATTTGTTGTTCTTCATCAAATTCTTCAGGGATAAATACTTCCTGATAAGTGGTATCCTTAATTAAGAATTCGCCACCTTTAATTGTTCTTTTTTCAGTTGTTTCCATTTTTATGAGATTTGAGAAATGAGATTTGAGATTTGAGACCTGCTCAAAATTCAAACTCAAATCAGTAATGTTATTTTTTATGATGCGTCATGCTGAATTTATTTCAGCATCTTTCCTGCTAAGCCACTTTGCAATTAGACCATACTTAGCATTTGCTTACTCGGTTGTGATTGCTTCGTACCTCGCTATGACGATCTGTCTATAAAAGTTCAAAAATCCCCGCAGCTCCCTGCCCCGTTCCTACGCACATGGTTACCATTCCATATTTCTTGTTCTGCCTTTTTAGCTCATTCATAATCTGAACGGTAAGTTTTGCTCCTGTGCAACCTAACGGGTGCCCTAATGCAATAGCGCCTCCGTTTACGTTTATCACATCAGGGTTTAAATCCAATGTTCTGATCACCGCCAATGACTGCGACGCAAAAGCTTCATTTAATTCAATTAAATCGATATCTTCTTTTCTTAAACCAGCTTGTTTTAATGCTTTTGGAATGGCCTCAATCGGTCCGATACCCATAATCCTCGGCGGAACGCCTGCAATGCCATAACTCACTAACCTGGCAATTGGCTCGGCATTAAGCTCTTTCATTTTCTTTTCTGAAACCACCAATACAAAGGCTGCACCATCGGATGTTTGCGAAGAATTACCTGCCGTAACGCTTCCTACTGCATCGAATACAGGTTTCAGTTTGGCAAGTTTGTCCAAAGTTGTATCTGTACGCGGACCTTCATCGGTATCAACAACATATGAACGTGTTTTCTTTTTAAGATTATCATCCAAGTAATTTTCATTGACTGTAATGGGTAAAATACCATCTTTTAAATGACCGTTTTTTATGGCATGAATGGCTTTCTCGTGTGATTTCAATGAAAAGGCATCTTGATCTTCGCGACTCACATTATATTCTTTGGCCACAGCTTCGGCCGTTAAACCCATTCCCCAATACCAGTCGGGATTATTTTTAGCAACTTCTGCATTTGGCACTAATTTCCATCCACCAAAAGGCATTCCGCTCATTACCTCTACTCCACCGGCAATAATACAATCGGCCATGCCGGCTTTAATTTTGGCAACCGCTGTTGCAATGGTATCTAAACCTGATGCACAATAACGGTTTACAGTAACCCCAGGCACCTTATCGGTATCCAAGCCCATCAGCGAAATCATACGGCCAATATTTAAGCCTTGTTCTGCCTCTGGTGTAGCATTACCTACAATTACATCATCAATCTGTTCATTATCTAAATTCGGAACCGATGCCACTAAAGCCCTGATTACTTCTGCGGCTAAATCATCAGCTCTTGTAAAACGGAATACGCCACGGGGCGCTTTGCCCACTGCTGTACGATATCCGGCTATAATATATGCTTCCATTGTTTAAGATTTGAGACTTGAGATATTAGATTTGAGACTTATTCAAACCAATAACTCAAATCGATTATTATTTTAGATTTGAGACATTAGATGTGAGACGTGAAAAGGTAATCTGTTTCCAATCTCACATCTAGTTTCTCACATTTTTTTCATATTAATTTTCTTTTCCAGCATTTGCTGGAAACCATAAGTCATTTTTTGTAATTCATCGATCTTAGACAGTAAAGGATCTAAAATCTCAGATTCGAGAATAGATAGCTTGTTAGCGATCACCAATTGTGTTTGTAACTCGTAAGAAGAGCCGTTGGCTATACCTAAAAAGTTGTTAAACTCTTTAACTGAATTTCTCCCGGCACCTTCGGCAATGTTAGATGGAATTGAGACTGCTGCCCTTCTTGACTGACTAATCAAACCAAAGCGTTCATCAGTTGGAAATGTTGATGTTGCCTTGTAAACATCAACAGCTAAATCGATAGCCTTATTCCAAATTTTTAACTCTTTTAAATTATTCATTTCTTTTATTTTAAAGCTTATGCTATAACCGAAGCGGCCTGTCTCAAATCTAATATCTCCTATCTCACATCTAATTCCTCAAAGGTTTCCCTTTTGTAATGATGCTCTGAATCCGCTCTAACGATTTGCGCTCTCCTGCGAGTGATAAAAATGCTTCTCTTTCGAGATCCAATAAATATTGTTCGGTTACTTCTGTTGGAGATGATAAATCGCCACCACACATTACATAACCCAATTTTTCGGAAATTTTTTTATCGTGCTCAGAGATAAAATGCCCTGCATACATACTATTTGCTCCTGCATATACAATTCCTAAGCCCTGCTTACCCAAAACTTTAATATCGTTACGCTGAACGGGTTTAGTATATCCTGCATCAGCCAGCTCTATTGCTTTTGCCTTTGCATCAGCCAATAAACGGTTACGGTTCATTGAAATTGAGAATTTATCTTTCTGAAGGTAACCCAGTTCGTAGGCTTCATAACCTGATGTAGAAACTTTAGCCATCCCTATCGTAAGGAAACGATCTTTCAGGGCATTTTGCACAATCTGATCATCCTTATATTCATCAGAGGCACGTAGCGCAAACTCTTTGGTACCGCCACCACCAGGTATAACGCCCACACCAAATTCAACCAAACCCATATAAGTTTCTGCAGAAAGCTGAACATGATCGGCATGTAAGCTAAACTCGCAACCACCCCCTAAAGTTAAATTATGTGGTGCTACTACAACCGGAATAGAGGAATAACGGATGCGCATGGAAGTATTCTGAAACATACGGATTGCCATATTCAATTCATCCCACTCCTGCTCTACGGCCATCATAAAAATCATCCCTACGTTTGCACCGGCAGAGAAATTTGCTCCATCATTACCGATTACCAAACCGCGGTAATCTTTTTCGGCCATATCAATTGCTTTGTTGATACCTGAAATTACATCACCGCCAATGGTATTCATTTTGGTGTGGAATTCTACATTCAGAATGCCATCGCCCAAATCGATAATCGAAACACCTGAGTTTTTCCAAAGGGTTTTATTTTCGCGGAGGTTATCTAAAATGATAAATTCGTCGGTTCCTGGTAAAGCTTTATAACTTTTGGAAGGAATATCATAATATTTTTTAACGCCGTTTTCTACTTTATAAAATGAAGTATTTCCGGCATCGAGCATTTCGTGCACCCAGGCCGCGGCTTTATTGCCATATTGCTCCATTCCTTCGATGGCTTCTTTTAAACCTACGGCATCCCACAGTTCGAAAGGACCAAGCTCCCAGCCAAAACCTGCACGCATGGCATCATCAATGCGGTATAACTCGTCTGAAATTTCTGGAATTCGATCTGAAACATATTCAAATAAACCAAAAGAAGAATGACGGAACAATTCGCCCGCTTTATCTTTCCCTTTGGCAAAAGTTTTCATGCGTTCGCGAAGGTTTTCAACCGGCTTGGTCATTTCTAACGTGGCCGATTTTACCTTTTGCTGAGGTTTGTATTCTAAAGTTTTTAAATCCAATGCAAGGATTTCGGTTTTACCATCAGCAGTTTTAGTCTTTTTATAAAAACCCTGTTTGGTTTTATCGCCCAGCCATTTATTTTCTTCCATTTTCTGCACATAAGCAGGAAGTTTAAACAAATCGTGTGCTTTATCATCCGGGCAATTATCATAAAGACCTTTGGCCACTTTAATCATGGTATCCAAACCAACCACATCTGAAGTACGGAAAGTAGCCGACTTCGGTCTGCCTAAGGCCGGGCCAGTAAACTTATCTACTTCTTCTACCGTTAAATCAAGTTTATCAACCAAATGCAAAAGTGCCATAATTGAATAAACGCCTACACGGTTGGCAATAAACGCTGGTGTATCTTTACATAAAACAGTTGTTTTACCTAAAAACTTATCACCATATTGCATCAGGAAATCAACAATTTCTGGCTGTGTATGTGGTGTTGGAATAACCTCCAGTAATTTTAAATAGCGGGGCGGATTAAAAAAATGGGTTCCACAGAAATGTGATTTAAAATCATCGCTTCTTCCTTCAGCCATTAAGTGGATTGGAATACCTGAAGTATTCGAAGTAATTAATGTACCTGGTTTGCGGAATTGCTCTACCTGTTCGAAAACTTTTTTCTTGATATCCAGATTTTCAACCACCACTTCTATTACCCAATCGTAACCGGAAATTTTAGACATATCATCATCAAAATTTCCTGTTTTGATTTTATTTAATGCTTTTTTGCTATAAACCGGCGAAGGGTTTGTTTTTACAGCTGTTTGCAATGCTGTGTTTACAATCCGGTTTTTTACCGCTGGGTTATCCAGTGTTAATCCTTTTGCCTGCTCTTCGGGGCTCAAATCTTTTGGGGCAATATCCAACAGCAAAACCTCAACCCCAATATTGGCGAAGTGGCATGCAATACGCGAACCCATAATACCCGAACCTAAAACGGCAACTTTATTAATGCTTCGTTTCATTATTATTTGCTTTTCAGTAGTTTGACAGAACTATTTTTATGTAATAACCTATCAAACAGGTTTGATTATTATATTTGTTAATCAACAGTATAGGCTACTGTGATATCATTTAGTTTTATCAATAGATTTATAAAGGTTTCTTTCTCTTTTTTAGAGAAATGCTCATCCAGATATTCATTAAATTTCCGAACTACACCTTTGGCCAATTGCTTTTTCTCCTTACCGAAATCTGTAAGAAAAACCTTCACCGAGCGTTTATCTCCGGCAGAAGTTTCGCGATAAATAAGATTAGCTTCTTCCATGTTATTCAACATCCGCGATAGGCTGGTAGCCTTTACCCCAAGCAAGCCCGCTAAATTTGAAACTGCTGTTCCTTCAGCATCATCTATATTAATAAGCATGTAACCAATAGCCTGCGTAATGCCAAAACTGGAAGCCATTTGGTTGTACTTATTAAACATATTTTGCCAGGCAAACTTAACGTGGTAATCTATGGTTTGTTGTTGTTTCATTTTGCTAATTTATTATGCTTGCATAACAAAGCTAACGAATGTATTTTGTTAATGCAAGTAGAAAATTTAAAATAATTGTTAAAATTTTTCTATAATAGACGTGCACAATTGAAAACGTTTTACTATGCTAAAAGTTAGATTAATAACCTGCCTAAGTATCTTTATTTTATGGACCACGGTTTGCCACAGCCAGGTATCGTATTTTGGAGGCGCACTTTTAAACAGCCAGAAATTAGAGACATTTAAAAAAACAACTACCTTATTTACGCTTCAGTATACCGATTATGCCGAATTGGAGAAATTTGATCAGGCGATTAAAAAAAACTGGACAATTACCCCTTATAAAATCATCAAACCTGAAGAGCTTGCCCGCTATGATACGCTTGCTAATTATTCATTTTTCTACTTTGACGGTTACAATGAGAAGCTGGATACTACAACCAAGGTAAATGTAGTTTATGCATTAAAATTAATCACGCCATCTAAAAAACCTAAAATTAAAGAAGAAAGCATCCTTGCTACGGTTACGCTTTTTGCGGATCAGAATACGAATTTGCTGATTGAAACGCAAGACCAGCAATTTGGCTCAAAAAGAAGTATAAAAAGCAATCTTTTATCTAACCTATATAATAAATCAAGCTTTTTAAACTGGTCGCCGGGCTTTTTAACCGGATATTTAAAGCAGATTAACGATGGATTGCTGGCCAACGAAAACAGCAGCATTGATTACCAATTTTACAATAAGGTACGCTTACCTGCGCTGGCAAAAGAAACACTTTATGTACCTGAATACATTAAGCAGGTATTTTCGTCGAGATTAACGCTTTTGCCTCCATCAGGCACCATTGCAGAGCCTTACAACTACAAGCTTAAATTTGTATCGTATAAAGTGCTTGATAGCTTAATTCTGA
>Ga0308165_1004581_pt1 | contig 13513 bp, 10 predicted proteins | sample PhyWR2_FD_201032 | JGI IMG/M metagenome (GOLD analysis project Ga0308165, IMG submission 201032) | Phyllosphere microbial communities from UC Gill Tract Community Farm, Albany, California, United States - DLSLW.R2 | ecosystem: Host-associated > Plants > Phyllosphere > Unclassified | place: USA...
GGGTCGTGAAGGCTCAGGCCCAGGTCGCTTTCGCGCAGTAACAGGTGACGGACGATGTCGCGGGTGGGCTGGCTCAACAGGCTGCAAGGCACATCCGGCAGGCGCCGGCGCAGGGCGGCAATGCTTTGCGGCAACAACGCCTGGGCCAGGGGCGGCGTGCAAATAATGCGAAGCGGTGGGGCGTGATACTGTTTCAGGCTGCTGGCCAGTCGCTGGACCGGTTCGAGCGCCTCGTAGATGTGGGCAATCTCGACCTGTAGTTCACGTGCTTCACGCGTCGCCTGCAAACGCCCCCGAACGCTGGAAAACAGCATGAAGCCCAACTGACTCTCGATGTCGCGCAGCGTGCTTTCGATCTCGGCCACCGGCAGTTGCAGCCATTCGGCGGCGGTGCCCAGGTGACCGGTCTGCAAAAGCGCCTGAATTACTTCGATATGGCGTAAACGCATGCGTGAAGTCCATGTTCAGCGGGTGAAGAGTCAGTGGTTGAATCCTAACTCAAGTCCGCACATGACTTCTGCTCATAACGCACGGTTATGAAGCAACGTTGGTTTCCGCCAGGCTCGTTACGAAGGTTTCGGGTTCGCGCACGAGGGTAATGTCCGACTGCACCAGCAGAAACTGATTATCATCGAGCTTCTTGACGCGGTCGCCGATGGCCAGTTTGTAGATGGTGACAGGGGTGAGGCCGTCTGCCGAAGGGTTTGATTCCTGGTACTCATGCACTGAATAAACACGGCCTTCCGCGTCTCGTGCATGGAACTGACCGACAAGTACTTCTGCCATCTGCTTAGAACCTCTGGGGATAAATCACTCAATTTGCGGCTCAGTAGACCGTGGTTGGGCGAAGTAAGTTTTCCTACGAGAAAAAAATAGTCAGGGGCGGTTTTTTCAGTCGCTTTCTGTAGGATTCGTCATCTATAACTACTAACTCTTTCAATCGGACAGTCGAGAATCTTCCATGAGCAACGTGTACCAGATTGCTGTTGTGGTCGGCAGCTTGAGAAAGGAATCGATCAATCGCAAGGTCGCATTGGCCTTGGCTGAACTGGCGCCCGCACATCTCAAGCTGAACATCGTCGAAATTGGCGATCTGCCGCTGTACAACGAAGACATCGATGTGTCGCCGCCGGCAGCCTACAGCACTTTCCGCCAGCAAGTGGCGTCATCCGACGCGCTGCTGTTTGTCACCCCGGAATACAACCGTTCAGTTCCAGCGCCGTTGAAGAACGCAATCGACGTGGGTTCCCGCCCGTACGGCCAAAGTGCCTGGAGCGGCAAGCCGGGGGCGATTATCAGTGTTTCGCCGGGGGCGATTGGCGGTTTTGGCGCGAACCACCACCTGCGCCAATCGTTGGTGTTTCTTGATGTGCCATGCATGCAGCAGCCGGAAGCCTATCTCGGCGGCGCCGGGTCGGCATTCGATGAGGCCGGCAAGCTCTCCGAGTCGGTGAAACCGTTCCTGCAGAACTTCATCAACGCCTATGCCAAGTGGGTCGAACAACACAAGAAGGCCTGACCCCAGCGTTGCTACAAAGGCGCGGGTTGTTACAGAATCTGCGCCTTTGTTCCTCTCAGGCAGTATTCCATGCTCACGGCGTCACTGATTTTCCTGCTGACCATTACCTTGGTGATATGGCAGCCCAAAGGCCTGGGCGTCGGTTGGAGCGCGATGCTGGGCGCTGTGCTGGCCCTGATTTTCGGCGTGGTGCACCTCAGTGACATCCCGTTGGTGTGGCAGATCATCTGGAATGCCACCGGGACTTTCGTTGCCCTGATCATCATCAGCCTGTTGCTGGATGAGGCCGGGTTCTTCGCCTGGGCGGCGCTGCACGTCGCGCGATGGGGGCATGGCAATGGCCGCAAGCTGTTTGCCTGGATGGTGCTGTTGGGGGCGCTGGTCTCGGCGCTGTTCGCCAATGACGGCGCGGCGCTGATTCTTACGCCGATCGTCATCTCCATGCTGTTGGCCTTGCGCTTTTCCCCGGCGGCCACCCTGGCCTTTGTGATGGGCGCAGGGTTCATCGCTGATACCGCGAGCCTGCCGCTGGTGGTGTCGAACCTGGTCAATATCGTGTCCGCCGACTACTTCAACATCGGTTTCAATCGTTATGCGGCGGTCATGATCCCGGTCAACCTGGTCAGTGTCGCCGCAACGCTGATGGTGCTGATGTGGTTTTTCCGGCGTGACATCCCAAGCAGTTACGACCCCGAGCAACTGGAACATCCAGCCACCGCGATTCACGACAAGGCGACGTTTTTTGCCGGATGGGCCGTGTTGGTGATCTTGCTGGCGGGCTGTTTTGCCCTGGAACCCCTGGGCATTCCCATCAGCGCCATCTCGGCGGTCTGTGCGGCGTTGCTGCTGGCCATCGCGGCCAGGGGACACAAGATCTCCACGCGCAAGGTCATGAAAGAAGCACCGTGGCAGATCGTGATTTTTTCCCTGGGCATGTACCTGGTGGTCTACGGCCTGCGTAACGCGGGGCTTACCGGGTATCTGGCGGGTTGGCTGGACGGTTTTGCCACCTATGGCGTCTGGGGCGCGGCGTTGGGCACCGGTCTGCTGACGGCGTTGTTGTCGTCGATCATGAACAATCTTCCCACGGTGCTGATTGGCCTGCTGTCGATCGATGCCAGCCAGGCGACGGGGGTGGTCAAGGAAGCGATGATCTACGCCAACGTGATTGGTAGCGACCTGGGGCCAAAAATCACCCCGATTGGTAGTCTGGCGACCTTGCTGTGGCTGCATGTGTTGCAGCGCAAGAACATTCGCATCGGCTGGGGTTATTACTTCAAGGTCGGGATCGTGTTGACGCTGCCGGTGTTGCTGGTGACGTTGGTGGCGCTGGCTGTGCGTTTGAGCTTTTGAATCGGGTTGGCCCTATCGCGAGCAGGCTCGCTCCCACAGTAAATCCGGTGAAAACAGCTCCTTGTGGGAGCGAGCCTGCTCGCGATGGTCGTCAACGATGACGCGGGACGCCTGAATGCCCGCGGTGGCTGGGCTACCATCGCGAGCAAGCTCGCTCCTACAGGGGGGGCGCAAGCTAGCTGATTCCAGGCACATTCGGCCAAAGATCCGCCACCAGGAACAAACGCTCCGCTTCCTCCCAGTCACCGTCTCCATTTTCCACCAGCCGCACCAGCAACTGCGCCGGAGCCAACGGTTCCAGTTCGCTGAGCCACGCTTGAAGTTGTTCGGCATTCCACGTCTGCTCCGCCGGATAATGTGCCGGCGCCAGCCAGGCGTGGCGGGGCAGGGGCTGCCATCGACCGATCGGGCGCCGGGCGGAAAACTCGGGCCAGTCTTTCTGATGCAACCAGCGGCCACGCAAGTGTTGAGAATGGGCGCCAACCGGTGAGTAGGACTGCCCCGGCCACGGATACAGCAGGTAACCCCCGAGCCACAAATGGGAGCTGAACTCACCAATACCCAGCGCCGCCAGCACTTCTCGGCTCTCGGGGCGGTTTGCAATCGGCAGTTGATGCTGGCTCAGGTGCGTCAGCTTGCGGTCCAGTCGGTCATGGCAGCCGGGGCCGAGCCAGCGCGCCGGGTCGTGTCCGTTGCCATCCTGGGGGCCGAGGTAAAGCTTGATTGCCAATTCCAGGTGATGCACACCGTCGCCGTCACGCAGCAGCATGTCCAGCTCGCCCAGTGTGTGACCTTCACGGCGGATCGGCAGGTTGGCGGCAATCAGTTCGATGCCGGGCGCGTGGCGCACCGCGTACTGCCACAGGCGTTCGTAGTACAAACCCAGGCGTCGGGTGCGGGCCTGGGCGAGCCAATGCAGCAAGTCATAGCTGTCGCGATCCAGTTGCCGCAGCCAGGCCTCCAGGCGTTCCGGTGCCTGCACCCAGTCACTGCCGGCCAGCGGATGGCGTTGCGGCCATGGCGTGACTTCGAGCATCGGCGGCGTGAGGATGACCCAGGCCAGGTCACGCACCTCGGGGTGGCGCAACTGATGGGGCAACGACAACAGGTCGGGAAATAGGATCATCTTGCGAGCATAGCCTTAAACATGAGTACACCCTTGTCGCTGAAAGGATTTTGTCTATCCCGCGCTTTCGCCCATAATCGTGTTTTTAGTCGTCGCAGGCCCCCGCGTCCCTGCCCCCGTGTCGCTATAGGAGCCCCATGGAGCAATTTCGTAATATCGGCATCATCGGTCGCCTGGGCAGTTCCCAGGTGCTGGATACCGTCCGCCGACTGAAACGGTTTCTGCTCGATCGTCACCTGCATGTGATCCTCGAAGACACCATTGCCGAAGTGCTGCCGGGTCATGGCCTGCAAACCTCGTCACGCAAGATGCTCGGTGAAGTGTGTGACATGGTGATTGTGGTTGGCGGTGATGGCAGCTTGCTCGGCGCCGCGCGCGCACTGGCCAAGCACAATATCCCGGTGCTGGGCATCAACCGCGGCAGCCTGGGTTTTCTCACCGATATCCGCCCCGACGAACTCGAAGTGAAAGTCGCCGAGGTGCTCGACGGCCATTATCTGGTGGAAAAACGCTTCCTGCTGCAAGCCGAAGTCCGGCGTCACGCCGAGGCCATCGGCCAGGGCGATGCCTTGAACGACGTGGTGCTGCACCCCGGCAAATCGACACGCATGATCGAGTTCGAGCTGTACATCGACGGCCAGTTCGTGTGCAGCCAGAAGGCCGACGGCCTGATCGTCTCGACGCCAACCGGTTCGACCGCTTACGCGCTGTCGGCGGGTGGACCGATCATGCATCCCAAGCTCGACGCTATTGTGATTGTGCCCATGTACCCCCATACCTTGTCGGGTAGGCCGATCGTGGTCGATGGCAACAGTGAGCTGAAAATCGTCGTGTCCAAGGATATGCAAATCTACCCGCAGGTTTCCTGCGATGGGCAGAACCACTTCACCTGCGCACCGGGTGACACCATCACCGTGAGCAAGAAAGCACAGAAGCTGCGGCTGATTCACCCGCTCGACCACAACTACTATGAAGTCTGCCGGACCAAGCTCGGCTGGGGCAGCAAGTTGGGTGGTGGAGGCGACTGATGCTCGATCCCGCGCGAAGTTATGACCTGATCGGTGATGTACATGGTTGCGCGTTGACCCTTGAACATCTGCTCGATCAGTTGGGTTATCACAAACAGGGTGGCGTCTGGCGGCACGCCTCGCGCATGGCGGTGTTCGTCGGCGACATCATCGACCGCGGTCCACGGATTCGCGAGGCGCTGCATATCGTCCACGACATGGTGGAGGCCGGCCAGGCGCTGTGCATCATGGGCAACCATGAGTTCAACGCCCTGGGCTGGAGCACGCCGGCGCCGCCGGGCAGCGGCAAGCAATTCGTACGCGAACATACGCCACGCCACGCGCGCCTGTTGGGCGAGACCTTGACGCAGTTCGAAAACCACCCGGCGGACTGGCATGACTTCCAGCAATGGTTCTATGAGTTGCCACTGTTCGTCGACGCCGGGCGTTTTCGTGTGGTGCACGCTTGCTGGGACGCGGGCCTGATCGAACCGCTGCGCGCGCTGTTTCCCGATGGTCGTGTCGATGAACACTTTCTCCAGGCATCCGGCATGCCCGGCAGCTTCGCCTGCACCGTATTCGACCGCCTGTTGCGCGGCACCGATATGCGCCTGCCCGGGGGCCAGACCATGACCAGCGGTGACGGCCTGACCCGGTCGTTCTTCCGCACCAAATTCTGGGAAGAGGAAAACGACCCGCAAACCTATGGCGACATCGTCTTCCAGCCTGATGCCTTGCCGGAACCGGTGGCCCGTACGCCGCTGACCTCCAGCGAAAAGAACACGTTGCTGCGTTATGGTGCCGACGAGCCATTGTTGTTCGTGGGCCATTATTGGCGCAGCGGCAAGCCGGCACCGATCCGGCCCAACCTGGCGTGCCTGGACTACAGCGCGGTGCTCTACGGCAAACTGGTGGCCTATCGCTTGGATCAGGAAACCCGCCTGGACCCGCACAAGTTCGTCTGGGTCGATGTCGAAAGACCCGAGGCCTTGCGATGAGCGCCGTGGCCGTATTACGCCTGCCGCTGGCGGTGGACCTGAGCGGGTTCGTCAAATTGCTCGAGCGCATGCAGGTGCCACACCGGGTCAGCGAAGAGCAGGGCGAGCAGGTGCTGTGGGTGCCGGCCAGCCTCAGCGACGACGTGCGTGTGCTGTACGAGCGCTACCCGGGCGGTGATCCCGAACAGAAACTCGATATCCCAGAGGCCAAAACCCAACACCGACCAGGGTTTGTCGAGCAACTGCGCCATGCCAGGGCCACGGCGCTGGTGTTGTTGCTGACGCTGGTCGTCGGCGCGGTGACATTGCTGGGGGAAAACCTCGAGTCGATGCGCTGGCTGACGTTCCTTGATTTCCGCGTTGTCGGCGAGTACATCCATTTCACCCCGTTGGCCGATAGCCTGGAAGCGGGGCAGTGGTGGCGCCTGGTGACGCCGATGCTGATCCACTTTGGCTTCCTGCACCTGGCCATGAACGGCATGTGGTACTGGGAGTTGGGGCGGCGCATTGAGTCGCGCCAGGGCAGCATCAACCTGATCGGCCTGACGCTGCTGTTCGCCGTGGTGTCCAACTATGCCCAGTTCGTTTTCAGCGGCCCGACCCTGTTCGGTGGGTTGTCGGGTGTGCTCTATGGCCTGCTCGGGCATTGCTGGATTTTCCAGTTGCTGTCGCCGAACCGCGCCTACCGCCTGCCTCGCGGCGTATTGGTCATGATGCTGGTGTGGCTGTTGTTGTGCCTTTCGGGGCTGGTCTCGTTGATCGGCTTCGGTGAAATCGCCAATGCCGCCCACGTCGGTGGGCTGCTCGTCGGATGTTTGACCGGTTTGTTGGGCGGTTTGTACAACCGCCGTAAACTGGCTGCCTAGAACCTTTTATGTGAATCATGGAGTGCGCAGAACCAATGTCCTCTTTCAATGAAATGATCAACAACATCACCCCGGACATTTACCAGAGCCTGAAAACGGCAGTTGAAATCGGTAAGTGGTCCGACGGTGGCAAGCTCACCGCCGAACAGCGCGAACTGTCGCTGCAGGCGATGATCGCCTGGGAAATCCAGAACCTGCCCGAAGACCAGCACACGGGTTACATGGGCACCCAGGAATGTGGTTCCAAGTCGATTGAAGTGCCCAACATCCTGTTCAAGTCGGATGCTGTCCATTGATCGAGATTGGCCGCGGTGCAATCAGCAAGATGTCGGCACGCCTCGAAGGTGCCGACGTGCAATACGCGTTTCGCCTGGGTGAGATCGAGGTGCCGGTCAATCCGTTGATCGGCAGCACGGTTCGCCTGGAGTACCTGGGGGCGATCTTCTGCTCCCATTGCGGGCGCAAGACCAAAACCAGTTTCAGCCAGGGTTACTGCTATCCGTGCATGACCAAGCTGGCGCAGTGCGACCTGTGCATCATGAGCCCGGAGCGCTGCCATTACGACGCCGGTACTTGTCGTGAACCGGAGTGGGGCGAGAAGTTCTGCATGACCGATCACATTGTGTATCTGTCCAACTCGTCCGGGGTGAAAGTCGGGATCACCCGCGCCACCCAACTGCCGACCCGCTGGATCGACCAGGGCGCCCGACAGGCGTTGCCGATCATGCGCGTCGCGACCCGTCAGCAATCGGGTTTCGTCGAAGACCTGCTGCGCGGTCAGGTGGCGGACAAGACCAACTGGCGTGCTTTACTCAAGGGCGAGGCGGCGCCAGTAGACCTGGCCGCGATCCGCGACCAACTCTTTGAAAGCTGCGCCGACGGTTTGCAGGCCTTGCAGGAACGATTCGGTCTGCAGGCGATCCAGACCATTGCCGATGTGGAGCCGCTGGAGATCCGTTTTCCGGTCGAGCAGTATCCGGCGAAGATCGTCAGCTTCAACCTGGACAAGCACCCGATTGCCGAAGGCACGCTGCTGGGAATCAAGGGCCAATACCTGATTTTCGACACTGGCGTGATCAATATTCGTAAGTACACGGCTTATCAGCTCGCCGTGCATCAGTAAGGACTCCAGCATGCGCACCGAACAACCGAAGATGATCTACCTGAAGGACTATCAGGCACCCGAGTACCTGATCGACGAGACGCACCTGACCTTCGAGTTGTTCGAGGACCACAGCCTGGTCCACGCGCAACTGGTGATGCGCCGCAACCCCGAGCGTGGCCCGGGCCTGCCGCCGCTGGTGCTCGATGGCCAACAGCTTGAACTGCTGTCGGTGAGCCTGGCCGACAAGGCGTTGAGCGCAGCCGACTACCAGTTGACGGAAAACCACCTGACTCTGCAGCCGACCAGCGCGACGTTCACCGTCGACACCAGCGTCAAGATTCATCCGGAAACCAACACCGCACTGGAAGGCCTGTACAAGTCCGGGACGATGTTCTGCACCCAGTGCGAAGCCGAAGGTTTCCGCAAGATCACCTACTACCTCGACCGTCCGGATGTGATGAGCAAGTTCACCACCACCGTGGTCGCCGAGCAGCACAGCTATCCGGTATTGCTGTCCAACGGCAACCCGATTGCCAGCGGTCCGGGGGAAGACGGTCGCCACTGGGCGACCTGGGAAGACCCGTTCATGAAGCCCGCGTACCTGTTTGCGCTGGTGGCCGGTGACTTGTGGTGTGTCGAAGACACTTTCACCACCATGACAGAGCGCACCGTGGCGCTGCGCATCTACGTCGAGCCGGAAAACATCGACAAGTGCCAGCACGCGATGAACAGCCTGAAGAAGTCCATGCGCTGGGACGAAGAGGTGTACGGTCGCGAGTACGATCTGGACATCTTCATGATCGTGGCGGTCAACGACTTCAACATGGGCGCGATGGAGAACAAGGGGCTCAACATCTTCAACTCCAGTGCGGTGCTGGCCCGCGCCGAAACGGCGACCGACGCTGCGCACCAGCGTGTCGAAGCGATCGTCGCCCACGAGTACTTCCACAACTGGTCGGGCAACCGCGTGACCTGCCGCGACTGGTTCCAGTTGTCGCTCAAGGAAGGCTTTACCGTATTCCGCGATTCCGGCTTCTCCGCCGACATGAACTCGGCCACGGTCAAACGAATCCAGGACGTGGCGTACCTGCGTACCCACCAGTTCGCCGAGGACGCCGGTCCCATGGCTCATGCGGTGCGCCCGGACAGCTTCATCGAAATCTCCAACTTCTACACCCTGACCGTGTACGAAAAGGGTTCGGAAGTGGTCGGCATGATCCGCACCCTGTTGGGCGCTGAAGGTTTCCGCAAGGGCAGCGACCTGTACTTCGAACGTCATGACGGCCAGGCCGTGACCTGCGACGACTTCATCAAGGCCATGGAAGATGCCAACGGTGTCGACCTGACCCAATTCAAGCGCTGGTACAGCCAGGCCGGTACGCCACGACTGGCGGTCAGCGAGTCCTATGACGCCGCGGCTAAAACCTACAGCCTGACGTTCCGCCAAAGCTGCCCGGCCACCCCGGACAAGGTTGAAAAACTGCCTTTCGTGATTCCGGTGGAGCTGGGCCTGCTGGATTCCAAAGGCTCGGCGATTGCCTTGCGCCTGGCCGGCGAGGCCAGCGCCCAGGGGACCTCCAGGGTGATTTCGGTGACCGAAGCCGAGCAGACTTTCACCTTTGTGGACATTGCCGAACAACCGCTGCCTTCGTTGCTGCGCGGTTTTTCCGCGCCGGTAAAACTGAGCTTCCCGTACAACCGCGATCAGTTGATGTTCCTGATGCAGCACGACAGCGACGGCTTCAATCGCTGGGATGCCGGCCAGCAACTGGCGGTCCAGGTGCTGCAGGAACTGATTGCGCAGCAGCAGAAGGGCGAGAAGCTGGTGCTCGACCAGCGTCTGGTGTCGGCGCTGCGCACGGTGCTATCGGATGAGACGCTGGACCAGGCGATGGTCGCCGAGATGCTTGCCTTGCCGGGCGAGGCCTACCTGACCGAAATCAGCGAAGTGGCCGATGTCGACGCTATCCATACCGCCCGCGAATTTGCCCGCAAGCAATTGGCCGAAGGCCTGTTCGAAGCCTTGTGGCTGCGTTACCAGGCCAATCGTGACCTGTCCAAACAGACGCCGTACATCGCCGAGGCCGAGCACTTTGCCCGTCGTGCGTTGCAAAACATCGCGCTGTCGTACCTGATGCTCAGCGGCAAACCCGAAGTGCTGGCCGCCACGCTTGAGCAATTCGAAAGCAGCGACAACATGACCGAGCGCCTGACGGCCCTGGCCGTGCTGGTCAACTCGCCGTATGAAGAAGACAAGGCCAAGGCACTGGCGGCGTTCGCCGATCACTTCAAGGACAACCCGCTGGTCATGGACCAGTGGTTCAGTGTCCAGGCCGGCAGCACGTTGCCGGGCGGGCTGGCGCGGGTCAAGGCGTTGATGCAGCATCCGGCGTTCAACCTCAAGAACCCAAACAAGGTGCGGGCCCTGATCGGTGCGTTCGCCGGGCAGAACCTGATCAACTTCCATGCGGCCGATGGTTCGGGTTATCGCTTCCTGGCCGATCTGGTGATCGAACTGAACGGCTTCAACCCGCAGATCGCTTCGCGCCAACTGGCGCCCTTGACGCGCTGGCGCAAGTACGACGACGCGCGCCAGGCGTTGATGAAAGGCGAACTGGAACGCATTCGCGCGTCTGGGCAGTTGTCCAGCGATGTATATGAAGTGGTGAGCAAGAGCCTGGCGTAAGCCAGGCTCTCACTGCCCTGCGCCCCCCTGTAGGAGCGAGCTTGCTCGCGATGGTCGTTAACGATGACGCTGGGCAGTCTGGAGGCCTGCGGTGTCTGGGCTACCATCGCGAGCAAGCTCGCTCCTACAGGGGACGGTGTCTCAGCGTAACGGTCCAATCACCCCACCTGATACCCCATCATTCACCCTCCCTCCCAATACCGCCGGGTTAACAAAAGATAACGTGGCGTCGATTGTCAGACCTTTCCAAACCCCGATAGGATAAGCCAGCTTCCGAAGGGGCTCTGGATTGCGGGTTTCAGGACTATGCTCCTGTTTATCCGAGCGCTGTGAGTACCCTTGCGCGACCTAACAATAATAATGGGGGAAGGTCTATGAGTGAGCCTGTCATGGGTGTGGGTACCTGCCGCCCGCTGGCGCTGCGCAAAGTCGCGCAGTTGGCCACAGCGCTCTCGCTGCTGGGTTGTGCCGTGTGGTCGGCACCGTCGCTGGCTGCCGCGACGCCGGCGTCCGAAGCTGTCTATTCCGTTGAGTCGGCCAAGGCCAGCAAAAACCTGATGCTCGATGTCGTGCACGCCGGCAAACGTCTGGTTGCCGTCGGCGATCGCGGGCACATCCTGTATTCCGATGACCAGGGTGCGACCTGGACCCAGGCCAAGGTACCAACCCGCCAACTGCTCACTTCTGTCTATTTCGTCGACGATCAGCACGGCTGGGCCGTCGGCCATGACGCGCAGATCCTCGCCAGTGAGGACGGTGGCGTCACCTGGACCAAACAATTCGAAGACCTCACCCGTGAATCGCCATTGCTCGACGTCTGGTTCCAGGACGCCAACAACGGCTTTGCCGTAGGCGCCTACGGTAATCTGATGGCCACCACCGACGGCGGCAAGCACTGGGAAGACGCCAGCGACCGCCTGGACAACGAAGACCAGTACCACCTCAACGCCATCGCCGCCGTCAAGGACGCCGGGCTGTTCATCGTTGGCGAGCAGGGCAGCATGTTCCGCTCCGCCGACTGGGGCCAGACCTGGGAAAAGCTTGAAGGCCCGTACGAAGGCTCGCTGTTCGGTGTCATTGGCACCGCTCAGGCCAACACGCTGCTGGCCTACGGCCTGCGCGGCAACCTGTTCCGTTCCACCGATTTTGGCAGCACCTGGGAGCCGGTCGAGCTCAAGGCCGCACGCGGCGCACTGGAGTTTGGCCTGTCTGGCGCTACGCTGCTCGATGACGGTTCCATCGTGATCGTGGGCAACGGTGGCAGCGTGGTGCGCAGCAATGACGACGGCGAAACCTTCAGCGTATTCAACCGCCCTGACCGTATTTCGGTGTCGGCGGTGACCGCAGCAGGCAACGGCAATCTGATTCTGGCAGGACAGGGCGGCGTTCGCGCTACTTCGCCAACCGGCGCAGAGCTGGGCAAATAATAAGAAGGGCGGAGCTATGACATCCATGACAAGTCATCACCAGGACAAGGCGACGTTTCTTGAACGCCTGATTTTCAACAACCGCCCGGCAGTGATCACCATCTGCCTGCTGGTCAGTATTTTCCTGTTCTGGCAGGCGACGCTGATCCGACCTTCCACCAGTTTCGAAAAGATGATCCCGCTGGAGCATCCCTTCATCCAGAAGATGATGGAGCACCGCAACGACCTGGCGAACCTGGGCAACACCGTGCGCATTTCGGTGGAAGCCACCGACGGTGACATCTTCTCCAAGGAATACATGGAGACCCTGCGCCAGATCAATGACGAGGTGTTCTACATCTCCGGCGTCGATCGCTCCGGCCTCAAGTCGCTGTGGAGCCCGAGCGTACGCTGGACCGAGGTTACGGAGGAGGGCTTCGCCGGGGGTGAAGTGATCCCGCAGAGCTACAACGGCTCCCAGCAAAGCCTCGACCTGCTGCGCAACAACGTGCTCAAGTCCGGGCAGATCGGGCGTCTGGTGGCCAACGACTTCAAGTCGAGCATCGTCGACATTCCGTTGCTGGAGTCCTATCCGGACCCGCAGGACCAAGGCAAGTTGCTGGCGCTGGACTACCGCAAGTTCTCCCATGACCTTGAGGAAAAGATCCGCGACAAATTCGAAAAGCAGAACCCCAACGTCAAGATCCACATCGTCGGTTTCGCCAAGAAGGTCGGCGACCTGATTGATGGCCTGGTGATGGTGGTGTTGTTCTTCGGTATCGCCTTTGTCATCACCCTGATCCTGTTGCTGTGGTTCACCAACTGCCTGCGCAGTACGGTGGCGGTACTCAGCACGACGCTGGTGGCGGTGATCTGGCAACTGGGCCTGATGCACTTCTTCGGGTTTGGTCTCGATCCGTATTCGATGCTGGTGCCGTTCCTGATCTTTGCCATCGGTATTTCCCACGGCGTACAGAAGATCAACGGTATTGCCCTGCAATCCAGCGAGGCCGACAACGCGCTGACGGCGGCGCGCCGCACGTTCCGCCAGTTGTTCCTGCCGGGGATGATTGCGATCCTCGCGGACGCCGTGGGCTTTATCACGCTGCTGATCATCGATATTGGCGTGATCCGGGAACTGGCCATCGGCGCGTCGATTGGTGTGGCGGTGATCGTGTTCACCAACCTGATCCTGCTGCCGGTGGCGATTTCCTATGTCGGCATCAGCAAGCGTGCGGTCGAGCGCAGCAAGAAAGACGCGCACCGTGAACACCCGTTCTGGCGCCTGCTGTCGAGTTTTGCCAGCCCGAAAGTCGCACCGGTGTCGATCGTCCTGGCGTTGCTGGCCTTCGGTGGCGGCCTCTGGTACAGCCAGAACCTGAAAATCGGTGACCTCGACCAGGGTGCCCCGGAACTGCGTCCGGACTCACGCTACAACAAGGACAAC
>Ga0308165_1004582_pt1 | contig 13511 bp, 11 predicted proteins | sample PhyWR2_FD_201032 | JGI IMG/M metagenome (GOLD analysis project Ga0308165, IMG submission 201032) | Phyllosphere microbial communities from UC Gill Tract Community Farm, Albany, California, United States - DLSLW.R2 | ecosystem: Host-associated > Plants > Phyllosphere > Unclassified | place: USA...
ACGGGCTCAGAAAAGCCATCCGACGAACAGCGGCAAACCGCTTATTATTCATCGGATGACTAAATAGAGGCAGATTCAAAGATTTCTCCGCTTCGGTCGAAATGACGAACTCAGAAAAGTCATCCGACGAACAGCGGCAAACCGCTTATTATTCATCGGATGACTAAATAAAGGCCGTTATTGGCTAACGGTCGTGGTTTTATTTACTCAATTCGGCAAAGTATTTATGAAACAGTGGTAAAGTTTCAATGCCTTTATAATAGTTGTAAATATCGTATTTCTCATTTGGCGAATGCAGCGCATCACTATCTAAACCGAAGCCAAAAAGTACGGATTTAATCCCTAAAACATCTTCGAACAAGGCCACAATCGGGATACTGCCGCCACCACGTGTCGGAATTGCTTTTTTGCCAAAACTAGCCTCAATGGCCTTTTCAGCCGCCTGATAAGCTACGCTATCGGTTGGTGTAACTACGGGTTCGCCACCGTGATGCGGCGTTACCTTTACCTTAACGTTTTTAGGCGCAATGCTTTCGAAATGCTTTGCAAAAATTTCGGCGATTTCTTCTGAGCTTTGGTTTGGCACCAAACGCATCGAAATTTTAGCGTTGGCCTTACTTGGCAACACGGTTTTGGCACCTTCGCCAATGTAGCCGCTCCAAATTCCGTTAACCTCCAAAGTAGGTCGCGTTCCGGTACGTTCTAAGGTCGAATATCCTTTTTCGCCCCAAACTTCTTCAATATCAAGATCCTTTTTGTATTCACCCTCATCATAAGGTGCAGAATTTAATGCTTTTTTCTCCTCATCTGTCAATTCGACAACTTTATCGTAAAAAGCCGGGATGGTAATGTGGTTGTTTTCATCGTGCAAAGAAGCAATCATTTTACATAAAATAGTTGCCGGGTTAGCTACCGCACCACCATAAACGCCCGAATGTAAATCGCGATTAGGGCCCACCACTTCAACCTCCATATAAGCCAAGCCCCGCAGCCCGGTTTCGATAGATGGATGCTCCATGCTAATCATCGAAGTATCAGAAATAAGCACTACATCGGCTTTTAACCGCTCGGCATTTGCCTTAACAAAAATACCAAGGTTGGCAGAGCCTACTTCTTCTTCGCCCTCGATCATAAACTTCACATTGCAGGCCAGCGTGTTGGTTTCCATCATCAATTCAAATGCCTTAACGTGCATGTAAAACTGACCTTTATCATCGCAAGCGCCACGGGCGTATATTTTCCCATCGCGAACCGTGGGTTCAAACGGAGGGGTATGCCACAATTCCAACGGATCTGCCGGTTGAACATCGTAATGGCCATAAATTAAAACGGTTGGTAAAGATGCGTCTACAATCTTCTCGCCATAAACAATCGGATAACCTGCGGTTGGGCAAATCTCTACATTATCTGCACCCGCATCCCTTAATTTTTGTGCAACGTAATCGGCAGTTTTTAAAACATCACCTTTATATTTCGGATCAGCACTAACCGATGGAAAACGCAGTAGTTCGAACAGCTCATCTAAAAAGCGTTGTTTGTGCGTTTCTACATAATTTTTAATCTCTTGCATAACAAATGAATTTGGACAAATATAGGGTTTTAATGTAAAAGCCATTTTGTAATTCGCGTTAAGCGGCACTTTGAGATTACCAGCTTACCGCCAACAAAGTATTGAACATTTAAACGATATCGCGAAGCCTTCGTTTTTGGGCTAAAATAAGTTCGAACGTAACAAAAGCTTAAAAAATTTATCATATTGTAAATCAATTTATCTTAAATTAAACATGTCTGCCGAAAATTTTACTAACGAAGCCGTTGATATTGATGCGCTGCCCAAATACGAGGAAATTTTGTTGAATAAGCCTCATCCCGATTACCTTAAAATAATTTTTATCGGTTTCACGATCTATTTCGTCATTTTTGGTATTGCTATCGGTCTCGGCGTAAATTTTATCGACGAACTTAGGCCGCATGCCGTCTTAATCTTCTCGGTATATATTGGCTTTATGGCGTTATTGATTTTACTGTTGATTGCAGGCTTTAAGAAAAGAGGCTACGCAATCAGGACTAGGGATGTGATTTACAAAAGTGGAATTATTGCAGAGTCGACAACGATTGTTCCGCTCAACCGGATTCAGCATATCGAATTAAACGAAGGGATTTTTTCGAGAATGTTTAAGCTAGGCACCTTACAGCTATTTAGTGCCGGCGGGCAAAGCGGGCATCTAAACATTGCGGGCATACCGATTGAACAGGCAAGAGGCATCAGAGATTTGCTTTTAAAGGAACTTGAGGGATTAGCAAACCAACCGAGCGATTTGTAAATGGAAAGAGATTTTAGCAAACCGCAAAGAGAATCGGCTTTTGGTATTATTATAATGGCCGCACACACCGTGCTAAAAGTTGGCAGGGCGCTTTTCTTTTTCTTGATTTACGCCTTCGTAAAAATGGGCGCCAGCAATGCGGCTTATGTATTGCTTGGTGCAGCAGTTATCTTTGTGTTGTGCGTAATTTACGGCTACCTCTGGTATTTGAAGTTTACCTTCTTTTTAGATAAGGAGAAGCAGGAATTTGTAATCAATAAAGGTGTTTTAAACCGCGATCAGGTGATTATTCAACTGGATAAAATTCAGCAGGTAAACATCAACCAAAATGTGTTGCAGAAAATAATCGGCGTTTATGGCTTGAAAATCGACACGGCGGGCGCTAACGGCGAGGAAGTGAGCATCAAGGCGATAGATGAAGCTTCGGCCTACAATTTAAGGGAGCATTTATTGGGTAAATCGCTTAGTAATGGGGCAGAAAAGGCTGAGCTGCACCCGGCAAACACAGAAGTGCCGTTTTTGAGAATCAGCGCCTGGACTTTGTTTAAGGTTGGCCTGACGTCTAATTATGGACGAAGCCTGGCCATAATACTGGCTTTTATGGTTTATATGATGCAGGAAGCCAGGCACATTATGGATTTGTTCGAAATTGATAAGGATGCTGTTAAAAACACCATGCTTGGCGTTACAGCCCTGTTTTCGGTTGCTGTGGTGGTGGCGGTATTGCTCACCGTGCTACTCATTTTTAATCTGGCCCGTACTTTCTATAAATATTTTGAACTCGAAATTATCCAACATCCGCACTCGCTTCTCCTCTCTTCGGGCTTAATTGCCAAGAAAAGCACGCTAATTAGCCCGAACAAGGTGCAGATAACCACTTTTAGCCAGAATTATTTTCAAAGAAAGTTAAACTTACTTAATATCAATCTGCGGCAGGCGCATTTTGGGCAAAGCAAAGACGGCAAAGAAATGCAGGGAAATACACTGGAAATTGTTGGTTGTAATGCCGGCGAACGCGACGAACTGTTGAAAATGATTTTGGGCCAGATCCCTAAAACAGACAAAACTTTCATCCCCGATTGGCGCTTTTTAAATCTGCCCGTCTTTTTTAAATTGGTGTTGCCGGTTGCGCTTTTCTTAGTTATCGCATTGAATGTTCCTGAGATTAAACCGTTTATCGGCTTTGCAATAGCGTATATAGCGATCGGCTTTGCAATGATTTACATCAGTTACCGTAAGCACAGGCTGGCTGTTAATCGTGATTTCGTTATCAAAACAAGCGGCATCTGGGATATATCTAACGAAATTATACAGCCTAATAAAATACAGGCAATTACCACTTCGCAATACCCCTGGCATAAAGGTGTAGATGTGGGCCATTTATGTATTCATACCGCAGCGGGGCAAATTCGCTTTAAGTATGGAAATTACACGCAAATTAAACAACTGGTAAATTATTGGTTGTATCAGGTTGAAAGCGGAAACGAAAATTGGATGTAGTTGAAGTTCGAGTTGGGAGTTGGGAGTTTGGAGTTTGGAGTCTTGAGTCTTGATTTCGAAGATAAAACGAATGGCTAAAGATTACTGTTGCATTTCCCTTTGAAAACAGAACCAATTATTTTTCATTAATTTGCATCAAGTTTTAAGCTAGATTAGTTTTGTTTTATTCAGAAGGCGAATGAAATTTTCGATAGACCACAAAAGCCCTGTTCCGTTACACATTCAGGCAGAAGAATTACTTCGCGATTTGATTAAAGATCCCGAATATGCTACTAAGTTTCTGCCTAACGAAGTAGATATGGCTAAACAACTGGCCATTTCGAGAACCACTTTGCGGCAAGCGCTCAATAAGCTGGTGTATGAAGGTCTATTGATCAGGAAAAAAGGTATCGGCACTAAAGTAGCTCAGGTTTCGGTAAGTTCGAAATCGAACAACTGGCTCAGTTTTTCGCAAGAGATGCAAGCGAGGGGAATTCCGATCAAAAATTTCGAACTCCACATCAGCTGGGTACACCCCGACGAAAAACTGGCGCATTTCTTCGATATTGGTACCGATAAAAAGGTGTTAAAACTCGAGCGTTTGCGGGGACGTGCCGAAGGTCCGTTTGTCTATTTCATTTCTTACTTTCACCCACGCGTGGGCCTAACAGGCGACGAGGATTTCAAGCGGCCTTTGTACGAGATTCTGGAGAAAGACCACTCTGTTATTGCCAACCTGTCAAAAGAGGAAATCAGCGCCAAAGAAGCCGATAAGTTCCTGGCCACCAAGCTCGAAATTGAACCCGGCAAAGCATTGCTGTTCAGAAAACGCTTTGTTTTTGATCAGGCTGACCGGCCGATTGAATACAACCTGGGTTATTACCGGGCCGATAGCTTTGTTTATACAGTAGAAAGTCGCAGAGATTAAATTGCTTAGCGCTGCTACTGCCCCACACTGCAGCGCTAAATCAAAGTGGTATCTTCGCCCTGATCGCGGCGCCCCTTATCTGTGTTCCGGTTTTCGTGACGCATATTTACATTGTCATCTGGCTGCCCTTCATCATCCAGGTATTGGTTCTCCAGCGCTTCGTTTACTTCATCGTCGCGGGTTACTTCCTTAAGCCCATTGCCCCCACGCTCGTTTCCAGATGGTTTTCCTTTTGGTGTTTTTGCTTTGTGATTGCTGTGCTGTGTCATATTATTCTATTCAGTTAAGTAGTTATTAAATCGCAACCTTATGTATTGTTTTATTATGCTAATCCGTTAGTTTGTAAGCGGATTTGGCAAAAGGTTACGTGATTAGCCGATGTTTACAATTTCATTCGGTAGACGGTATAGGGCGAGGTTCGCTTATTTACGCCGTTGTTGTATTCGGGCTGCTTTTGAATTTGCGAGCAGCTGATATACAGATAGCCATCGGCAATGCTGTAACTATCGGCCCAAATCAACCTGTCATCTGTAACAAGCGTTGTCATTTTATGGTTCTGATCGATTTTAAGGATCCGGTAATTTTGTAGGTCGCCCAGATACAAATTGCCGTCTTTATCAAAGATCATCCCATCAGTGGAGGCAAAATGGCCGAGATCTTCCACTTTGGCCGCGAGATCGGTTTCGTTCATACCAAAATTCCGCAGATATTCAGTTTTTATCCGGTACAGCTTATCGTCGGTTAAAGGTTTATAATAAATCCAATTGCCATCGGGTGTCAGTGCAATACCATCCGAATTCATTTTTACCGGTTTACCCTCTTTCATTAATTCCCGTCCATCAATAATGAATTTGTAAGCGGGATCCGATTTTGTAGAATAATGGGTGCTCAAAACACGCCGCATTTCGCCCGAGGTTAGGTTGACAACGATAATGCCTCCCCCTTTCGATTCACTGAGATAGGCAAAGTTCTTTTGAACATCAATGCGGACATCGTTTACGTAGGCGGTATCTGGCACGAGGTTCATAAACGAATAAGTGCGCTCGGGCAAATTGGTAGATTTATTCATTTTTACCAGCTTGGAACCATTTCCTTGTATGGTTTTCATCATCGGCGCTGCCGGATCAAGTATCCACAACCCGCCATTATCATCGATATAAACCGACTGTACGCAAACCCATTTGTTTTTTCCGTCTTGTCCGGGTTGCCAGTTATTCATTTCCTGGTTCGGATATGGCGTTACCGTATTGCCATCGGCAGTTACCACAGCGTACCGATAAATGTCTGACCAACGGGGATAGTTAATCCATAACTTCCCCGAAGGCGCTTTCGCAACGCCAGTAAGCTGATAAGTATCATCGGAGAACACAAGCTCGAGTTGCTGTTCTCCAGGCCGCTTTTTCTTACAAGAAACAAGTGCCAAACATGTCATCACTAATACAAGTAATTTTTTCATAACTATTTTTTACGCTACGTTCGATATGAAAATGTAATAACAGTTAAAACAAGTCCACAATTAGATGTCCTGATCAGGAACGCCCGGTTCGGGATCGGGATTTTCTTCCACATCGTTCAGGTCGGGCCTTTCCTCATCGCTTTCACTCTCGCTTACAGGCCCATCCGAAGGTAGGGAGCTATTATCATCGTCCAATTCAGGCGTTGCGGAATCCTCACCGCTAATGTCTGTACCACCCATGCCGGTCGACTGCCCGGTGTTGGTAATTTCGGGATTATTGCCGGCATTTTCGCTTGTATCACCATTGGTAACCTTGTTACCTTCTTGCTCCAATTCTTTGTTCTCGTCCATGATTTTGATTTTTTTAGTTGTTTATACTTTTTTGTTCCAATCGGTAAGTAATACGCTAACGAGCCCGACACCGAGCAAGGCCAGGTTGAAGCGTAATATTTTTTTATCGGTTTTTATTTGCTCACACGCACCCAGTAGTGCAATGCCAGCGAGGTTAACTACATCAATGTTTCGATGGATGTGTAGTGGAAGCAGTCGTTTTAGGGCAAACCGGTAATTGGTTAGCGCACCGTAGAGCAGAACTTCCACGCCAATTGCCCCATAAAGCTGCGTCGTTTTTTTATTTGCGCCGAGCAGTGCCGGAACGGTTAGCGCAGCGAGGCCAAAAGCGTAATCGGCAATGCCATGTGCCGAAGGTGACATTGGTTTCGTTTTCATAAGCTTCTTTTAATTATAGAACCAGTGCAATTCCGCTTTTGTTCAACGGAATTGACAAATAGGTATTTCGCCTCAAGGGCGGTAATTTATACGTTTAATGCGTTCAATGATGGAAGGGTAGCGATATGGCCAAAGCATTAATCCCGTACGTACGGGACCGCCTGCTCGAGGATGACGCTCCGTTTCCTATCCGTCATCTCGACTGGAGCGTACCTATACTTTTCGTAAGAGATTGCTTCGTACCTCGCAATGACGGTTAATGGCGAAAAAACTGAGCGTCCCGGTTCTGCACCCTGCTCTCCGGTTTGAAAAACTAGGAATTAAAAATATTTTGATTAACTGGTTTTGAAGAATCGCGAATTTCCAGCTTCGTATCGAGTGTTATAAAAATTTTATCTTCGGATGAATTGTCCGACATTCTGTACAGCAATGTTTCTATAATTTTCGTTGCAATTTGTTCTAACGGCTGCGATATAGCGGTTATAGATGGTTTGAAGTAACGCAACATATCGAGATCATCGAACGAAACCACAGCCATATCCTCACCGATTTTGAGTTCGGCAGCCACAAGGGCGTCCAACCCATCAACGCTGAGGTAGTTACACGAAAATATTACGGCGTCGAGTTCCTTGTTTTTTTGCAAGAAGTGTTTAATTTCATCAACGCTCTGTTTTTTATTCTGGTAGTTTATTCTTTTTACGCAGGCGTCTAACCCGTGTGTCCGAACAGCCTTTTCATAGCCTGTTTCCCGATCTATCATTTGCTTTTCGTCGGTTTCTATAGTAACAAAAGCGATGCGCCTATAACCATTAGCCTGGAGATGATCTACAGCCTGTTTCACACTGTTTTCGTTATCAATTAAAACATAGTCGCTATCAATTGCAGGCAAATACCGGTCAAACAAAACCACAGGAATACCTGAGGCAATAATTTTCTGAACTTCTTCTTCCAGTCCGCCAGGCAAGGCAATAATAAACCCGTCGACACACCTCCCGCTAAAAACCTCGAGAATTTCGCTTCCTCTTTTCTTATTGTTCTTTGTACTGCTAAAAAGTATGTTATAACCGTACTCCGAAGCTATTTCGTCGATAAACCTTGCAATTCCAGAGAAAAACGGCTGCGATATTTCATCAACAACGAAACCTATAGTTTTTGTTTTTCCCGTCCTGAAGCTTTTGGCAAGTGCGTTGGGCTGATAATTTAACCTAGCCACCAGCTCCTCTACCTTTTCAATAAGCTCATCGCTGATTTTCTTTTCTCTTCCTTTTCCATTTATAACAAAAGAAACCGTGGTGGTCGAAGTACCCAGTTGCTTCGCTATGTCTTTTATCGATACTTTCTTTTCTCTCACTTTGATACTTATTTATTACACCTTCTCTTCTGCAGCTCTCGAAGTAGCTAAGGTAAAAAAAAGCGCCAATATGATGCGAGCTATCGGGTGATGTTATACTAAGTGATTTAATTTTGCAGTCAGCCTAAGTTCTAATTTACAAAAAAATCAATATGGCATGACGCAAAAAACAACCACCCCTTGCCCCTCCTTGAAAGGAAGGAGGGGAGTTGGACAGTGCTAGCTTTGATGGTTTTGCAGGTCAAATGGTTGTGCAGTTGCTACTCCCCTCCTAATTTAGGAGGGGTTGGGGTGGTTATGGTAAGTACTACATAACAATAAGTTGCAAATAACGTCAATGGTAGGGCTAATTATTAGAAATAAAATCAATATTAATGACGTTTTTAGGGCGGTCGTCATTGCCCCAAAGGGGCTACTTTGTAGCAAGGCACAGCCTGTCCCGACCTTTGGGGGAAGCAATCTATTCTGCAATAAAGTTGCTAATGAGATTGCTTCAATCGATGAAAAATCGATCTCGCAAAGACGAAACGTCAATGGTAGTTCTAATTTACAAAAAAATCAATATGAATGACGTTTTTAGGGCGGTCGTCATTCCCGCGCAGGCGGGAATCTTAACGCCTTAGCATTAAGATCCCCTACCGATAGCTATCGGTACAAGCTAAGGATGACGACCGTTCATATAAAATCTTATAAATCATCAAGTTACCAAAACCGTCAAATGGTAAGAATAATTTATTATCACAAACCAATGTGAACGACACATAAACAGGATGACGTGACGGCTGTAAAATGAGCTTAAATTAGCCCCTCATCATTCTTCGCTTTATTCATCAAATACACTTTTGGCGTGTAACCATACTGTTTTTTAAATTCGCGACTGAAATACTTGGCGTCGTTAAAACCAACAAGGTAAGCCACTTCTGAAACGTTGTGAATCTTTCCCTCGAGCAAAGCGGCGGCCTTTTTTAAGCGAATTGATTTAATGAAGTCGTTGACTGATAAATCTGTTATGGCACGAATCTTTTTGTAGAGCACCGGTTGGCTCATTCCCATTTCGCGGGCCAGCTCATATACACCGAAGTCTTCATCTGCCATCCGTTCTTCTATATACTTTATAGCACCGATTATAAATTTATGGTCTACCGTGTTAACGGTTACATCCTGCGGCTGCAGATTTACCTGCGTTGTAAATTTGCTGCGCATATTTGCCCTCGACTGCAGCAGGTTTCTCACATTTAATAAAAGCAGCTCAATACTAAATGGCTTGGTAATATAGCTATCTGCACCGGTTTCTAAACCACTAACCTGCTGGTTATGCGAAGCTCTTGCCGTTAATAAAACAACAGGAATGTGTGCCGTCCGCACGTCGGTTTTAATTTTCTTGCAGAGCTCCAGTCCATCCATTATTGGCATCATCACGTCGCAAACAATCAAATCGGGAATGTGTGTGCTTGCCATTTCCCATCCCGCCGAACCGTCTTCGCTCTCTAAAACGTGATAAAAAGCACTTAATGTACTTTGCAAAAGGTGTCTGATCTCTGCATTATCTTCCACAATTAAAACGGTTTCCCTGCCTTGGCTGGCCTCGCTAACTGGCGCACCAACAGGCGTGGCATCGGCAAGGGGCACAGCGTTGTACAACGATTGATCGTAAGCCATGAGGTCTTGCTCATTTGCGGGTTCCAAGCCGATGGTGCCTTTTTTTAATACTACCGAAAAACAGGTGTCACCTGCCTCTGCCATCGTTTCCTGCTTACTTTTTAACAGTAAATTGCCTCCATGCGCATTTACTATGCTCTTCGACAGCGCCAGACCTATTCCCGAGCCAATGTGAGCAATGCCCGGACTTTCTACCTGAAAGAAGTCGCTGAATAGTTTATCCCTATTGCTCTCGGCGATTCCAATGCCGCTATCCCTCACTTCTACGGTTACAAGGTCGCTATCGTCGGTAATTCGGACGGCAATAGCGCCGTTATTTCTTGTAAATTTAAAAGCGTTTGACAGCAGGTTGAAGAATACTTTTTCCATTTGAATCTTATCAAACCAAATTTCGAGCGATTGTGTAGACGATTCAAAAGTGTAGCTAATATTCCGGCTCTCGGCAAGTTGCCTAAATGACTGAAATATCTCGTGCACAAAGTTTACAAGATCTTGTTTGGCAACATACAACTTAAGATTTCCGGTTTCTGTTTTCCTAAAATCCATCAGCTCGGTAATGAGCCTCATTAACCGATCGGCATTTTGTTTTATTGGCACCACCTGCTCATGTATTTCGGGCAAATTGCTGCTGCTTTTCATAAGCTTTTCTAACGGGCCCAGAATAAGGGTAAGCGGTGTTCTGATTTCGTGCGAAACATTGGTAAAAAACCGTAATTTCATTTGCTGTATATCTTTAGTTCGTTTTAAAAGCGCCCTTAAAAACAAAAACCTCACCACCAAAAAAAGGACGGCCGAAAACAGCAGAAAATAAAGGATGTAAGCCCACCATGTTGCCCAAATTGCGGGCTTAATCATCACTTCGGTAGTTGCAACGGCCTCGCCGGGAATCCCATCGTTGTTTGTTCCCTTAACTAAAAAGCGATAACTCCCCGCAGGCAGATTGGTGTATGTTGCACTTGGCGTAGCGGTGTAGTTCCATTCGCGATCGTAACCTTCCAAAAAATAAGCATACTTGTTTTTATCGGGCTTTACAAAGTTTAACAGGGCAAACTCAACGGTAAAATGATTTTGATTATGTTTAAAAACCAACCGCTTCGAATCGGTAACGGGTGCAGACAAAATGCCGTCGGCACCGTTTATAGTTATTGGCTGATTGAACAGCTTTAATCCGGTAAAAATTAGTGGCGATATGTATTTGTTCAATTGAATATCTTGCGGATAAAAAGAGGTAAGTCCGTTTATCCCGCCCAGAAAAATTTCTCCGCGGCTATCTTTAAAATACGACCGGGCATTAAACTCATTGCCTGCCAGGCCGTCGCTTTTGGTATAATTTCTAAACCGGCCTGTTGTTGGGTTAAGCTCCGAAAGGCCGTTGGCGGTGCTGATCCATAAGTTTTTTTTGTCATCTTCAACCACGCCGAGTACATTGTTGTTAATCAATCCCTGGCTCTCGGTAAAGGTATTAAACCGATTGGTTTTTCGAGTGTAAATGCTGAGGCCGCCGGAGTACGTGCCGATCAAAATATCGCCAGCCGCACTTTCGGTAATACAATTAATATAATCAGACTGGAGCTTGCCGGCACTGCCTTCGTTTTTTTTAAACTGCGTAAACTGCCTGGTAGTGATATTAAACCGATATAAACCGGCATTGGTACCAATCCATAGGTCGCCCCGGCTGTCTTCAAAAAGCTGCTGAATAGATTTATTAACCAGGTAGCGATCTAAAGCGCTTTTGGTAGTTAGCGACGGATATTTGCCATTTTGCTGCCGTAGCGTAGTCAACCCGTTTTGAGAGCCCACCCAAATGGTTCCACGGCGATCGACCTGCAAAGCTACAATCTCTGCCGAACCGATTGCGCCAGCCTTGTTCTTTACGTTATTTACATGCTGAAATCGCCCCGACGCCGGATCAAAGATATTTAAACCTCCGCGGTGCGTACCGATAATGAGCCTGTTGCTCCCTTTGCTCTCGCTCACCATCATTTTAATCAGGTTTGAACTGATGCTTGCCGAATCGTCAGAATTGGTTTTGTAACTCCTGAAACTGTTTCTTGTTCTATCGTAGTAATTTAATCCGCCGCCCTCGGTTCCTATCCACAAATTATGCTTGCCATCTTCAACCATTGCACTGATTACGTTACCGCTGATGCTGGGCATAAACCTACTGTTTCTGTACACCTTAAACCGGGTACTAACGGGATAAACAATGTTTACACCCCCAAAATAAGTACCCAACCAAACGTTGCCATTCCGATCGGTAAAAATGCTGTGGATAGAATTGTGGCTAATGGTATTGTTAATCTCCGGATCGTGCTGATAATTGACAAAGTTGAGGCCTTTTAAATCAATTATGCTCAACCCATCTTGCGTACCTACCCAAAGCTGACCATTGCTGTTTGCGTTAACTTCCCTGATATCGTTATGAATAAGCGAGTTTGCATTCGTGTTGTCATGAGAAAAGATGTTAAGGCGGTTTTCAACCGGATTGTAACGGCAAAGTCCGTTTGCTGTGCCTATCCAAATATTGCCCTCATTATCGGCGGTTAACGCCGTAATATAGCTTGATGGAAGCGCTCGGGGGAAATTCATTTTACGGCAGCTAAACGTTCCATTTTTTTTGTTGATGATAAACACACCATTGCCTGTTCCTACCCAGATATTATCGTTTCGATCGTTAAAAACGGCGTAAATACTGTTTGCCAGGTCGCTTGCCTGACTGCCGAAACGAAAGGTTTTGAACTTGTTGTTCTTTTCATCTATCAATAAGTTCAGGCCGTTAAGCGTACCTACCCAAATGTGCTTACTCCTATCTTGATAAAGCACTTCGATATTGTTACTACTTAAGCCTTTTACAAGCCGAAAGTCGTCGGTTTTTTTGTTGTATCGGTTCAAACCCAGGGTGGTACCTACCCAAATGGTGCCTTTGTAATCGGTTAGTATTGCAGTTATTTCACCGTTTGAAATGCTGTGTGGATTTTTTGAATCGTGCTTGTAAGTTTTAAAATGGTAACCATCGTACCGGTTTAATCCTTGCCGCGTACCGAGCCATATAAATCCGGTGCTGTCTTGACCAATGGAAACCACAGAATTTTGCGACAGGCCGTTTTCGACGGTGAGGTTTGAAAAGGACAGCTGCGCCTTTGCGGTAAAAAAAGCAAGCGAAATCGACAGGCAAAGAAAGAATTCGGCAAGCTTATTACACCTCATAATAGATAAGAATTTCTTTTGTTTGGGATGCAGTAAATATATAAAATTTCTTGTCAGGGAGAAATGAAGGGCAACAAGTGGCGTTAATCTTTCATAACCTCACCCTATCAACGTTTCGGTTAAAAGCAATGCCTTTGCTTTCCCTTCCGACTTCTTCGGAAGGGATGTACAGACAGCGCAAAAACCACCGCAATTAAAAGGGAGAGGTTCCCTTACTAATTGGTGTTCCCACTTACCAACGTGAAACGCCGTGAAGTTGCTACATTTGACTAGAGGGATTTATGTGTCAGATTTAAATAGAAACTTTTAAATTTGAATATATGAGCAAACGGGTATATGATGAATCTTTCAGGAAAATGGCTGTAGATTTATCAAATG
>Ga0308165_1004585_pt1 | contig 13508 bp, 11 predicted proteins | sample PhyWR2_FD_201032 | JGI IMG/M metagenome (GOLD analysis project Ga0308165, IMG submission 201032) | Phyllosphere microbial communities from UC Gill Tract Community Farm, Albany, California, United States - DLSLW.R2 | ecosystem: Host-associated > Plants > Phyllosphere > Unclassified | place: USA...
AGCGGAAGGAGATGCCATGACAGACAGCCGATGTCAGGCATCGTCAACGCTCGGGGCCGCAGCGACAAAGCCGGTGCGGGTCGCCCGGACCAGTCAGCCACGTGAGGCCTGATGTACCGCAATCACTCCATGCTGCGGTTGCAGCACTGCACGCCCGGCGAGGCGTACTACGAACAGTCGACCACCGCTGCATCGGGTCGCCACTTCTCACACCCCGCGCCCCCCACCTGGTCGCTCTCGAAGTTCGGCCCATGGGCGACGCTTCACCCGGACGATGGTGGCGTTCTCCCGCGCCAGGGGTGGAAGGTACACGTCAGCACTCGCCCGGAGCAGGCGCGAGACGCGCTCCGCATCGTCGGCGACATCTGCGTCGAGCGTGGTGTCCCCTTCAAGTACCTCTCTGACGAGACCGAACTGCGCCGAACCAGCATGAAGTACGCCAACCGTGGGTCGGCAGGCAAGTTCATCACTGTCTTCCCCCGCACCGATGAAGAGTTTTGCGAACTCCTGCCACTGTTCGATGAGGCTCTTCGCGGATTCGACGGCCCATACATTCTGTCGGATGTGAAGTTCGGCGAGAGTCCCGTCTACTTCCGTTACGGCGCCTTCTTCCTGGACCGCCTCGAGCATGCGGACGGTTCGGCGGGCTACGCCATTCAGAGCCCAGACGGAGAGAAAGTCCACGACAGTCGCGCCGCCGTCTTCACGCTGCCGAGCTTCGTTGATCCCCCGGCCCTGATTCGTGAACTTGTCGAGGAGCGACTCAGTCCGACGCCGGGGGTGTTGGAAGAACTTCTGCATCCGTACGTCGTGCGCTCCAGCTTGCATTTCAGCAATGCCGGCGGTGTGTACCTTGCTGACGCCGGATCGAGTCAGGTGGTCTTGAAGGAGGCGCGGCGATGGTCGGCGTACAGCTCGGACTCCGCCGACGCGACCTCGCGGCTGCGGAGTGAACACCGGGCTCTGAAGCAGCTCGCCAGCGTGGGCGCCGTCGTCAATGCCATCGAGTACCGGGTTATCGGCGACCATGAGTTTCTCGTCGAGGAGTACATTCCCGGGCTCACGCTCCAGTCCTGGGCAGCCAGCAACTATCCGTTCAGCACGGAGGAGACTGTCCTCGCCGACTACGCTGCACGAGCTCTGCCACTCGCCCGGCAGGTGATCACCGCGGTCGATCAGATTCATGATGCAGGCTGGAGCATTCTCGACCTGCAGCCGAAGAACATCCTGGTCGACGGCGACCGTGTTCGACTCATCGACCTCGAAGCCGCCCGTGAGATGGATGCCTCGGCGGTCGGCAGTATTGGCACCCCGGGCTTCATACCCCACGCGCAGACTTCGAACCGTGACCGCGACAGGTACGCGCTCGCTGCCGTTGTCCTGCACTTGTTCTGGCCGTCGCTGGCCGGGGCGTTCGACCCGTCCGTGCTGACCTACCGGGCACAGAAGGTTGCGGAGCAATTCCCGGAAGACGTCGCGGACGTCGTCAACACCTTGGTCGACGCTGTGCCCCCGGACGCGATGGCAACGTCGCACCCGTACCGCCACGCCACAGGCCTTGCTCTGACTCCAGGTAGACAAGTCTTGGAGCAGGTGTGCAAGGGCATCGAAGGAACCCGACGTGACGGGCCCCGCCGATTCCCCGGGGACGCGACACAGTTCGCAGACGGAGCCAGCGCCTTGCTGAACATCGAGACGGGAGCCGCAGGCGTGATCCTCATGCTCGCAAGAGCCGGCCGCGACGTCACGCAGGACCACAGGTGGTTGAGCGCGCGCCTTCGAGAAGTGGACGACATTCCGTTTCACGGTCTCCTCCGCGGAACCGTGGGCATCGCGGCCGCACTCGCCCAGCTCGGCGACACTGCAAGTGCCGAAGTGATCCTCGCAGCTGGAGAGGTAAGCGCCGACCCCGGACATGACCTATCCGTGCGGAGTGGCTTGGCAGGCACGATCCTCGCTCTGTGCGATGCTGCCTTCGCGGACACAGACTCCGCTCGCGACATGCGCGACCGATACGCCTCGTTGCTCGCCGCCCGTGTCACAGGCGGAGGGGACCTCCGTAGCCCTCACTCGGAAACCGGTAACACCATCGGGTTGTTCGACGGGTGGTCGGGTGTCGGAATGGTCTGCCGCCAGCTCGCGGAAGTCACCGGGGACGCCTCCTGGGATCACCTGATGCACCTCTGCTTCCAGCGCGAGCTGCAGCAGCTCACCGAAGCGGACAACGGGACCCTTCGTGTGGACTACTCGCGTGTCTCCTACGGCTACCTGTCGGAGGGTGCCGCGGGGATCGCGTTCACTCTCGCACAGTGCGCGCCGACCCACTACCGGGACGAGATCGCACGACTCGCTCAGACGGTCGACGGCATCATCAGCATGAACGGCGGCCTGTTTCGGGGGACTGCTGGCATCGCCTGCGCGCTCCTGTCCGCTCCGCTCTCTTATGGGGGCAGCGAACGGGTCCGGTTGATGTCCTTCACCGCCGAGAACTTCCTCTTCCGTGGGAGCGACCCTGACGCGCTGGTGATGCTCGGAGACAACGGATACCACCTCTCCGCGGACTACTCCACGGGAGCTGCAGGCTACGTCGGCGCGCTCCTCGCCTTATTCGAAGAGAACCCGGACGACTGGTTCCCGGTGACTCTTCCCAGACCACTTGACGATGACGTGGAAGGAGGTGAACACAATGAGCGCATTGCTTTCTTTGCAGGGCCTGTCGAACGAGTCCGGGCCTGAGGTCGGTGTCTTCGGATCCGGCATCAGCATGTGGTGTGACGGCGACAACAGCGGTATCAGCATCTCCTGCGGACCGAACTGATACACGGACGTGTGGGGCGCGCGGCGACGCGCGTCCCACGCTTCTTCTACGAAAGGGCAGCACATGCTCACAGCAACCGGACTCGGGCACACGTTCTCGAACGGGCGGGTGGAGACGCTCGCGCTTGACGGTGTCAGCTGCGCGTTCGAGCCTGGTTCGTTCACCGCCATCATGGGCCCGTCTGGCTCCGGGAAGTCCACCCTCCTCTACTGCCTCGCCGGTCTCATCCGCGCGTCAGCGGGTTCCGTCACCTTCGACGCCACGGAACTGACCACCGCGAAGCAACGTCAGCTCGATCTTCTCCGACGTGACGAATTCGGTTTCATTTTTCAGAGCTTCAACCTCATCGATGCTCTGACAGCGTTGCAGAACGTCACACTGCCCTCCCTCTTTGGGGGAGCGGCGATACCGCGTGAGCAGGCCGTGAACGCCCTGGCCAACGTTGGGCTCTCTGAGAAGGTCAAGTCGTACCCGGCAGAGCTTTCCGGCGGGCAGCAGCAACGCGTGGCCATCGCACGCGCCCTCGCTCAGACCAGGCGCGTGATCTTCGCCGATGAACCGACTGGAGCGCTGGACCGCAAGAGCGGTTTCCTGGTGATGGACCAGCTTCGTCGGTTCCGGGACGTCGGCACTTCTGTTGTCATGGTCACTCATGATCCCCAGATCGCTGCATACGCCGACCGGGTCCTGTTCCTTGTCGACGGGCGACTCGTGGACACGATGGACGCCCCGACTGCGGAGGCCGTCAGCTCTCGCATGACGGGGCTGGAGAGCGCCGCGCGATGACTGTGGCTCAGCAGCTGCCCGTCTCTCTGGGGTTCGTGCGTCGCCATCGAGCGGCGTATGTCGGGGTCGCCATCCTTCTCAGTATCGCCACGGTCGCCGCGACTGCGGAGATGGTCTTGTTCACCGGCCTTGCAAGCGGGCAGGCGGTCCGGATCGATTCGATGTCGGAGTTCGATGCCCGCGTCGTTCGGGCTGCTGTCAGCGCATCGCAGGGCATCCTGCAGGTCATGTGCTTCACCACGGTGGTGATCGCACTCGTGCTGGTCTACTTGGGCTTCCGGAACATGCTCGCCTTGCGGCGCAGAGAACTCGGCCAGCTTCGTCTCGCAGGAGCGAGTGTGTTGCGCGTTCGCGTGATGGTTACCGGTGAGGCGTTCGTCTTCGCCACGTTGGTCGTGATCCCGAGTGTCCTCATCGGTGGGCTGCTCGCCCACCCCTTCTATCTCCTGCTCCAGGCCGTGGGCGTGTTCGGGAAGACTCTGCGGGTGGATTTCGGTTTCCCGGTCCTCACTCTGGCCCTGGTCGCGGGAGGGATGATCCTCTGCTCTATGGTCGCCGCGTGGTTGAGCCTTCGCTCCAAGCAGACCAACGATGTTCTCGCCGCTCTCGAGGCGTCTGCGACGGGCACACAGGGCGAGAAGATGAGCGCGACTCGTATCGTCATCGCAGCCGCGTCCGTCGTCGGGCTCGCCGCATTCCTCATTTTCATGCCGGACACCGGGAGCGAGAACCCTGTCGCCTCAATCATCGTCCCGCTGCTGATCATCTTCCCCCTCGGCGCACTTGCACCAGTCCTCGTTCCGGTGGTCGCGCGAGCGTTGGGCTGGCTCCTCAGGCCCCTGATCGGCGGCTCGGGTGTCCTCGTCGCGCAGCGCGCCTCCCGAGACTCGCAACGGTTCGCATCCAACGTCCTCCCGCTGCTCATCCTGATGGGCGTCATGGGCGGGTTCGCCATCGGTGCAGGGCCTGATCAGGCGACCATGCAGGATGACTATCACTCCAAGCTGGATGCTGACCTCATCGTCGAGCCGTCATCCGTCAAGGATGCCGACACCGTCACCGGCGACATCGGGAATATGCAGGGCGTGAACGCGGTGGTACGTTCCGCAGCAACTACCCGGCTCATCGAACAGGGGCGCGCGGACGGCACCTTCCTCACCGTTTTCAACTTCGTAGACCTCGACGCTTACCAGGACGTCTTCGAGACGGACGTGACAACAGGCGACTTCGACAGCGCCGGTGGCGCGGCCGTCGTCTCCACACGGGAGAGCGACAAGGTCGGAGACACCGTCACGGTCGAGGCACCGAGCGGAACCACGGCCACCCTCACCGTCGCCGCTGTCATCACCTCCCGGATCTACACCGGACTCCTCGTCGACTGGCAGATGCTGCAGACCCTGGACCCGGAGGTGTGGGACATCCGTGTGTTCGTGAGTGCGGACTCCGCCGCCGTCTCCGACATCACCGCGCGGGTCGACGACCTCGCGCCGACGATGACGAAAGACGAGTTCATCCAGACGCGTGTCGAGCTTCGCCAGAGCAACGCCGCCACCGGAAACATCGCCTTGTTCGGCACCATCTATGGTCTCGCCATCGTCGCCATGATCCAAGGTCTCACCGCGTCCGTCATGAATCGCCGGGGCGAGTTCCGACTCCTGAGCCTGCTCGGGATATCCCGCGCTCGGACGATAGGCACACTGCTCTCAGAAGCCCTCGTTCTCATCGTGTCCAGTGGTGTGCTGCTTGCCGGCGCGTTCGCCTTCATTGCATGGCGATATCTCGCGCAAGACCCGACGAAGATGGCCACCGCTGTCGGCGCCATTCCATGGGGCGACATCGCTCTCACGTTTGTGGGTATGGGTCTACTTTTCACCGCCACAGTTTTCATCGCCGCAGTGGTCGCGACCAGGAACACCCAGCGATGATCCGAAGCAACACCCTCCGAGACTTCATCCGACGCCATCGTTGGCGACTCGGAGGACTGGTGGCGCTGTCCCTCGTGGGGGCGGGGCTGGGGCTTGCCCAACCGTTGCTGCTGCAACAGATGTTCGATGCCGTGACTTCCGGGTCAGCGCCGCTTCCTGCGGTGCTGATCCTGACCACGGTGGTTGTCGCTCAGGCGCTACTCGCCGGGGTGGAGTCGTATGCTCTTGCTCGCACCGCACACGACCTCATCCTCGAACTGCGGACACGCGTGTCGGCACGCATCGTGTCGTTGCCAATGAGTCGCGTGCAACGGGTGCCACAGGGTGAGTTCCTCTCTCGAATGATCTCCGACACCGCCGCCTCATCATCCGTTCTGACGACGGGTGTATTCAAACTCCTCGCTGCGGTCGTCACCTTCGCGGTCGCGGCCGTCCTCATGGCCACCATCGACCCGATTCTGTTCGCTCTGTCGTTGGTGATCACCGTTGTTGCTACGGTGCTGTCCACCGTCATGGGGCGACTGGTGCGCTCAGCGTCCGGGAGAACTCAGGCGGCGACTGCGACGCTCGCAGGCAGCTTCGAACGCACGCTGACTGCGCTGCCGCTGATCCGAGCCTACGGAGTGGGCGGACAGCAGCTTGCCCTCATCGCCGCCGACGCTAGTGACGTCAGGGCGAACGCAATCAAGGTGGCGCGGTTGGGTGCATACATGCAACCAGTCATGACCCTCGCCACCCAAGCACTCCTCATCGTCACACTTGCTCTCGGTGGCGTCCGAGTCGCTGAGGGCAGCCTGTCACTCGGAGGGCTCATCGCGTTCATGATGTACCTCATGATGATGGTCGGACCGGTCTCTCAGGTCGGTTCGACGTTCGTGAGCATTCAGACGGGACTTGCGGCGATAGACCGCGTCGATGAAATTGTCTCCGCGCCGCAAGAGAGCGATCTCCTGTCGGATGGCACTCACGCCGACTTGGGGTGCGCGGGTGAGGTGCTCGTCGAACTCGAGAGCGTCACTTTCGAGTATCCGCAAGCGTCGGCCGGGTCGGCGACTCGCATCGGGCCGCTCGATGTCACGATCCGTGACGGTGAGCACGTCGCTCTCGTGGGCCCGTCCGGGTCTGGGAAGTCCACCGTGTTCGCTCTTCTCGAGAGGTTCTACGAACCCAGCAGTGGCACCATACGGATGCGTGGAGTGCCGGCTCACGACGGTCCGCTCGGCGATTACCGAGCTCGTATGGCGTGGGTGCCGCAGAACTCGCCGCCGGTGGGAGGAACCCTTCGAGACAATCTCGACATCGAGCACCGCGGCCTTCCGGACAGTGCGCTCTTGCAGACGTTGGCGGACGTGGGCCTGTTCGCCAGCATAGGCGGGGACGTCCTCGACCGACCTGTCGCAGTGTCAGGTAGCAACCTCTCAGGGGGTGAGCGGCAGCGGCTGGGTGTTGCCCGAGCGTTGCTCTCTGACCGAGAGATGCTGCTCCTTGACGAACCGACATCGAGCCTTGACGCCATCTCCGCCGAGGGACTGTCGTCGCTGCTGCGGGAGCGTGCGCAGGCGAAGACCATCGTTTTGGCCTCCCACCGTCTGGCGGAGGTACGCGACTTCGACAAGATCATCGTGATGGAGCACGGACGCATCGTGGACGTCGGTGCGCACGACGATCTCCTCGACAGATGCGAGCTCTATCGGACGCTGTGCGCGCAGCAACACGTTCCTGCGTGAAGGCAACCCTCATGGCAGCATGAACACACGACCCAGGGTATGAGCGTCATGACCGAGAAGCCGCGTTGCTCCCATGGGCCTAGGATCGCGTACCCGTCAGCAGCGGAATAACGGTCGGCGGCCGCTCCCCGTCCGTGGGCGTGTACTCGCTCCCGTGCGGGGTGCGTGCCGCGGCGATATCGAACAAACCTCGAGGCGCGCGAGCCTGGTCGATGAGGGATTCCCGGGTAATTCCTGCGGAGCAAGTAGCTCGATGGGTGCCGGCAGTAGTGAAGTTGCTCTGTCGCAGTGGCGAGCCCGGGCTCTTGGCGGCGCGTGCAGGCAAGTTCAGATCCGCGGAATCTCAAGGGCTTCCGGGGCATCGCGGAAAAATCGGGGGGCTTAGCGTGGAAAACACCAAAAACCCCCTTCTGCGAGCCCCGCTCCCGACCGGGATCGCGGCTTTCATGAACCCTCCCACCAGTGAATGTGACACGAAGGCCCCCGAGGAACCGGGGGCGTTCGTCGTTTCCGGGGTCGTTCAGCGAGCCGGTTCCCGTCGTTCACGGACGCGCTGCACCTCGAGGACGACGACCGCGACACCGACCGCCGTGGCCGTCCCGAGCACGGTCACGATCGGGAGTGCCGCCGAGGCGAGGACGACCGCCGCCGCCCCGAGGAATAGCGCGGAGGCACCGGTGGAGATCCGCCCGCGGAGAAGGACGAACCACACCGCGACCATGAACACGGCGACCGGCACTGTGAGTGAGAACGAGGCGTCGGCAGCTGGGAGATGCTCGCCGGCCTCGGTCAGCAGGTCGAGTTCCACCTCGATCCCCGCGGAGACGGCACCGGCGGCGGCGAAGACGACGTAGTGGGCATACCCGAAGGCGAACCCCTGGCGGGACGAGGCCAGGCGACCCCCCTGCTCCCGGCTGAAGTAGATCCACCACATCCCGGCGGCGAGGACGATGCCTGCCACGGCCAAGCCGACGAGCCCGTCGATCCGCTCGTCGCTGTTCGCCGCGTCGATGATGGCGTTCGCCGAACCGAGAAGGCTCTCGCCGAGCAGGATCAGCGTGAACAGGCCGTACCGCTCGGCGACGTGATGCGGGTGCCAGGGCGTGCGGTGGACCCGTTCCGCCCAGACGGGCACGAGCACCTCGAGCAGCATCGCGGGCCAGAAGGTCCAGAACTGCCCCTCCACCGGAAGGGCCAGTCGCGCGACCCAGAGGACCTGCACGAGGCTGATCCCGATCGCGAACCGGAGGGCCACCGCGCGTTGCTCCGGATCGGACAACGCGAGTCGGAGCCACTGCGCCACCATCGCCAGTCGCATGATGACGTAGCCGATGGTGATGATCGCCCACTCGCCGTCGACCATAGCGTCGTGCACGCCGGCGGCGAGCACGAGGACCCCGCCCATCTGCACGATGGTGGTCATGCGGTAGAGCCAGTCATCGGTGTCGAACGCGGACGCGAACCAGGTGAAGTTCATCCACGCCCACCAGATGGCGAAGAAGATCATCGCGTAGGAGACGGTCGTCTCCGCCGCGTGACCCTCGACGATCCCGTGGTGGAGGTTCTGCGAGGCCTGGGAGACGGCGACGACGAACACGAGGTCGAAGAGCAGCTCCAACGGGCTCGCCACCCGGTGCCCCTCGCCGGGGTCGCGGCCGGTCATACGGAGGAGACCCAGTCGGTTCAGCACGATCCCATCCTGCCGTGCCTGTCGTTGCCAAGGAAGCTTGACACGTCGCCGGATGACAAGCATGCTTGACGTATGTCAGGTTTCCTTGTCATTTCGGACTCGATCGTCCAGATGCGCCGACGATGACGAACGACAGGTCGGCCCGCTGCGGCGGCACCGCGTTCCGGCGGCTGGCGTCGATGAGCGCTCGCGACGTGCTCAGGAACCCGCTCACCGGGATCTCGATGTGGTTCATGACCGGCATCATCCTCGTGATCTACGTCTCCATGTGGCTCGCGTTCGTCGTCCTGGGCCCTGCTCCGGTCGCAGCGCTGGACACGGACGAACCGGGAGTCTCGTCGGCGCTCGAGCGGGCCGGTGTGCAGGTGGTCGCCCCCGACGACCCCGATCGGAACACGCGGGTGACCGTGCACGAGGGGCGCGCCCTGGTGGTGCTCGACGCTGCGGACCAGGCTGCATGGGACCCGATCTGGCGAGGGCTGCGCGACGCAGGCGTCCCGGCCCACGGGGTGACGGTGATGGACGACGAGGGTGACGTGAAGATCGACCCGCTCCAGGAGAACCTCGGCATCGTGGTCCTGGTCGGGGTCGCGAGCCTGGCGTTCATCGGCACGACCGTCCCACTCGTGGCGATGCGGGAGCGCGGGCTGCTCCGGCTGCTCGGCGTGACGCCGCTCCGCCGGTCGACCTTCCTCCTCGCGCAGCTCCCCTTGCGCGCGCTGGTGGCGGCGGGGATCCTGGTGCTGACGACCGGGATCGCGGTCTGGCGCAGGTACGTCGACGGTGTGGACCTCCCGGCCCTGGGGGTCTCGTTCCTCCTCGGAGCGGCGATGCTGTTCGCTCTGGCGCTCGTGTTCGCCGCGCGATCGCGGAACGCCGAGGCGACACAACAGACGATGGTGATGGTGACGATCGGGCTCGTGTTCGCGTCGGGTGGGCTCCTGCCGCAGTCCATCCTTCCTGCCGCCGTGCCGGTCGCCATGAACTGCCTGCCGACCACCTGGTTCGTCGCCGCCGCGAGTGCCTCACTGACCGGGGCCGAACCGTTCCTCCCCGTCCCCGCGCTCTGGGGGCTCATGTCGCTCGTCACCGTCGCAGCAGGCGTGCTCGCCGTGCGGTGGTTCGAGTGGGATCAGTCCGAGCGCGATGGGCGGGCGACCACGATGTCCGACACGCAACGAGAGGTGGCTGCATGAACGAGCACACGACACGGGGATCGACACCGCAGGAGCGTCGTGCGTCCCGTAGATACATGTGGGAGATCGCGGCCGGTGCCGTCGGGTTCCTCGTGACGTTCCTCTTCCTGCCGGAGCTGTTCCCCACCGAGCCGGGATCGCCCGCAGCCGTCGCGGTCGCACTCGTCCCGCTCGTGCCGGTGGTGTGGATCGTGATCGCACTCGTCCGACACGTGCGCCGCGTCGACGAACTGCAGCGCGGAGTGATCGTGCTGAGTCTCGCCATCGGGTTCGGTGCGGCGATGCTGATCAGCCTCGCGGTCGTGTTCCTGTCGACCGCCGGTGTCGTCGTCGCCCAGCCGGAATGGTGGGTGTTCATCGGCGGGATGGCGGTGTGGGGCGTGACCATCGGTGTCGTCTCCTTCCGGGCCACCCGATGAAGAACGACGTCCGCGCCCTGCGCACCGAACGCGGGTGGACCCAGGTCCAGTTCGCTGAAGCACTCGGCGTCTCCAGGCAGACGGTGAACGCGCTCGAGACCGGGCGCTACGACCCGTCCCTGCCGTTGGCGTTCCGGGTCTCCGCACTGCTCTCCCGCCCGATCGAGGAGATCTTCTTCCCGGGTGAACACGATGCCCCGCCGTCGGGAGGACGACGATGAACGAATCGGACCGAGTGGTCGTCACCGTCGACCGGCTCAGCAAGCGCTACGGCGACCGGAGCGTCCTGCGCGACGTCTCCCTCCGAGTCCACGCGGGGGAGGTGTTCGGGCTGCTGGGACCGAACGGCGCCGGGAAGACCACCACGCTCGAGACCATCGTCGGACTCCGCCGTCCCACCGACGGAACCGTCCGGGTGCTTGGACGAGACCCGTCGATCGACCGCCGATACGTGACCGAGCGGATGGCGGTGCAGCCGCAGGCCGCCACCCTGTTCCCGACGCTCACGGTCACGGAGACGCTCGACCTCTTCGCGTCGTTCTACCGGGATGTGCGGCGTCCCGAGGAGGTCTTGGACGAGCTCGATCTGGGGGAGGCACGGCGCGTGCGCGTGAAGCACCTCTCAGGCGGCCAGGAGCGTCGCCTGCTGATCGCCATCGCGTTGATCGGCAATCCGGAGATCGTCGTCCTCGACGAGCCGTCGGCCGGACTCGACCCGCAGGCCCGACGGAACCTCTGGGGCATCATCCGGCGCCAGCAGGAACGCGGGACCACGATCCTGCTCTCGACGCATCACATGGACGAGGCCACCCAGGTCTGCGACCGGATCGCCGTCCTCGTGGACGGCTCGATCGCCGCCTCGGGGGAGCCGGAGACCCTGGTCCGGGAACACGCCGCGACGGCCACGGTGACCTTCGAGGTCCCCGGCCGGACCACCGCGGACGAGTTGCGTTCGCACGACATCCCCGGCGAGATCACCGTGACGGCGAAGGGCGCCGTCAGCCTGGTCGGGATCGTGACCGACGACCCTGACGCCGTGCTGCGCCGACTCACCTTCTCCACCGGTCTCAGACCGCGGGGGTTCCGAGTGGCGCACGGGTCGCTCGAGGATCTCTTCATCGATCTCGCGAATCGGCCGACGTCCGCAGCCGACGGCGACCGGGCCCACAGCCCATGAGCACGACGCCTACGTTCCCAGCTCAGGTCCGGAGCTTCGCCGCGGCCCACGCGCGCGACCTCGTCCGGGACCCGCGCTCGATCATCGCACTCGTGGCGAGTTTCCTCGCCTTGATCGGACTGCTCGGGGGTGTGGACGCCCTCGTGGCGACGGCGTCCGACACGCCTGCCGGTGTGCTGGAGCGCGCCCTCCCGCTCGTTTCGAGCACGGGGACGATGGCGATCGCCTTCATGCTCACCACGGTGCCGCTGGTCCGGCATCGCAGCACCGGCCTGCTGCGGGCGCTGTCGACCTCGCCGGCCCGTCGCGACGCGTATCTGCTCGGACACCTGCCGATCCGCGTGGGGTTGGTCGTCGTCGAGGCCGCGGTGATCATCGCCCTGGCCGCCTGGACGGTGCCCACCCGTCCACTCTCCGACCTCGTCGCGATCGCCGGCACGATCCTGCTCGGTGGCGCGATGCTGCTCGGCTTCGGCTACCTCCTCGCGGCGCGGTTGTCGAACCCGGACATCGCCATGCAACTCGCGTACCTGCTGCCGATGCTCGCTCTCGCCACGTCCGGGGCCCTCTTCCCGCTCGCGATCCTTCCGGAGTGGGTCGCCGGTCTCTTCCGGGTCCTGCCCACGACCTGGATCGTCGGCGCGCTCGAGGCGACCATCTCCCGAGGCCCTCAGCCCGTGCCGCTCGCAGTGGTCTGGAGCCTGATGGCGGCGTGCGCGCTCGTGTCGGGTCTCGCGGCCGCCCGGCTCCACCGATGGGACGTCGGCTGATCGGCGGAGCTGCCGTCCGCCGCGTCAGTCCCGACGCGGGGCTGCGGTCGAATCGCGCACGATGAGCTGCGAGTCGAGACTCGCGACCGAACGGGGTGACCCTCCGGCCATGGCCTGGAGCAGCACCTCGACCGCCAACGACCCGCACCGGTTGATCGCGAGCCGCACGGTGGTGAGACCGGGCTGGCGGATGGACGCCATCTCGATGTCGTCGGTGCCGATGATGCTGAGGTCGTCGGGGCAGCGCTTGCCCATCGACGTGATCCCGGCGTCGATGCCGAGGGCGACCAGGTCGTTGTAGGCGATGACCGCCGTCGCACCGCTCGCCACGATCGTGGCCGCTGCGGCGAGGCCGCCCTGGATCGAGGCCGCCTGGTGGCCCAGGCGGGTGAACTCGATGTCGAGCTGCTCGCATGCAGCCGCGACCGCGTCGCCACGGCGGAGGTCCGCCCAGGAGTGCTTCGGACCGGCCGCATAGGCGATGTGTCGGTGACCCAGTGCGGCGAGGTGTTCGACCGCCTGCCGTGGCCCGCTCTCGGTGTCCATCACGACGTAGGGGAGGCCGTCGATGATGCGGTTGACCACCACGACCGGGGTGTCGCCCACGAGCGCGCGGATCTCGTCGTCGGGGAGGCGTGGCGAGCAGAGGAGCATCCCGTTGAGCTTCCGCGCCAGTTCGAGCTGCTCGTGCTCGCGATGCAGGTCCTCATCGGTGTCGAACAACACCGGGCGGTGGCGTCCCTGCCAGGCCTGGGCGTGGACGCCCTTCAGGAGGGTCGCGTAGACCGGGCTGGCGATGTCGGGGACGATGACGCCGAACGTCTTCTCCGCCGTCGAACCGTTCGGGTTCGAGTACCCGAGGTCCGCCGCGGCCGTGAGGACCCGCTCGAGCGTCGCGTTCGCAAGGCGATCCGGCTCGCCGAACGCCCGCGACGCGGTGGCGATGGAGACGCCCGCGTGACGGGCGACATCGGTGAGGGTGGCGGTCACGGTTGATCCT
>Ga0308165_1004588_pt1 | contig 13504 bp, 12 predicted proteins | sample PhyWR2_FD_201032 | JGI IMG/M metagenome (GOLD analysis project Ga0308165, IMG submission 201032) | Phyllosphere microbial communities from UC Gill Tract Community Farm, Albany, California, United States - DLSLW.R2 | ecosystem: Host-associated > Plants > Phyllosphere > Unclassified | place: USA...
ACAATACTCTTCTAATCGTTGTAGTAACCGTGCGGTATTTATACTCATTTCTTATATAACTAGAAATAAAATTTACGCAGCGGTTACATAACTTTAAATCAGATCATAATTCAAAAGAAAGCTATGTGAATAGCTTCACATTTTTATGATTGTATAGCTCTACTAACTGCATTAATTGCACTAATTGTCTTTTCTATACTATCTTGGCTTAAAGTCGGATGCACCAAGAACATCAAGCTTGTGTCACCTAATTGCTGTGCATTTTCCAAACGTTTTTCTGGACGCCATGGAGTGCCATCAAACGCGTGCTCTAAATAAACTTCAGAACAAGACCCACTAAAACAAGGCACTTCCTGAGAGTTGATTTCTTGCATAATGCGATCACGTGACCAACCATCTGGCAAAGCTTCTAAATTCACTTCGACATAGCATTTATAATATGCATGAACATAATCTAGAGACGGAGTATGCACACTAAAGAAAGGAGAGCCTTCAAAGGCTTTTAAAATCTTTTCTGCATTTTCAGTACGTTTTTTAGTCCATTCAGCCATACGGGTTAACTGAATTCGACCAATCACTGCTTGCATTTCCATCATACGCCAGTTAGTACCGAATGAGTCATGTAACCAACGGAAACCAGGTGGGTGCTGTTTATTATAAATACTGTCGTAACTTTTACCATGATCTTTATAAGACCACATTTTTTTCCAAAGCGTTTCATCGTTCGTGGTGACCATACCTCCCTCACCACCAGTTGTCATAATTTTGTCTTGGCAAAATGACCATGCCGCAATATGACCGATAGAGCCCGCTGCTTTACCTTTATATTTTGCTCCATGAGCTTGGGCGCAGTCTTCAATAACATATATACCACGCTCGGCAGCAAGTTGCATAATCGGATCCATATCGCACATCCAACCAGCTAAATGTACACAAATAATGGCTTTAGTATTTGGTGTAAGTACAGCCTCAATAGTACGACGTGAAATATTTTGAGAATCTAATTCTACATCTGCAAAAACAGGATTAGCGCCAGCTGTTACAATCGAACTTGCTGAAGCTAAAAAAGTACGAGATGTCACAATAACATCATCACCCGCGCCAATATCTAAAGCTTTTAATGCAACATCTAGAGCCACGGTACCATTTGCTAAAGCAACCGCATATTTTGTATCAGAAAATTCTGCGAATTCTTTTTCAAAAATTCTACATTCTTGACCGGTCCAATAATTTACTTTATTTGATAATAATACATTTTTGACTGCGTCAGCTTCTTCTGTTGTAAAACTTGGCCATGGTTCAAATGCAGTATTTAACATTTTAACTTCCTAATAAAATACTTCTTACTTTCTTTCTAAAATTCTTGCAGGATTACCTACAACAGTTACGCCAGCAGGAACACTTTTCGTTACTACAGCGCCCATTCCAACAATAGCACCTTTACCAATTACTAAAGGCTTATCAGGTGTGCCTTGTTTAATAACTGCTCCAGCACCAATATATGCATGATCTTCAATGTGAATATTGCCATTGCATTTAACGCCAGGGGCAAAAGTCACATAGTCACCAATCACACAGTCATGCTCAACATAGCTGTATAAATTAGCATGAAAACATTTACCAATTTTTATGTTTGATGTAATTGAAACAAAAGGACTTAGGGCTGCTCCTTCACTAATTTCTACGTTATCCATAATTACTGTATTATCAGCTTGTATGGACCAAAGTTTAACACCATCAACAACCAATTGATTTGCGATTTTTTCACGAATCTGACTATTCGCAATTGCAATTAATACGTATTTATAAGAGCAATCTATTGATTTAAAAGATTGATAGTTTAAAGCTCTATGTCCATTTACTAATTTTTCTTCTTGTAAACTATCATCAATAAAATAAATTTCAGCTGAAATACCCTGACGTTGAAGCTGTTGTCTTGCAACAGGCATCAAACTACGGCCACAGCCCGAAGCACCATAAATAGCATAGACCTGATTATTCATTTATCTGCTTCCGACTTTGAACCTCTAAACTTCGTCATTGTCGCCTCACCCGCTTCATTAATATCATCTTTAGCAATGACTTTTTTAACGGTTTGCAGCATTATTTTAAAGTCTAACCAAAGCGATCTATTTTCAACATACCACGTATCAAGTTTAAATTTTTCTTCCCAGCCAATTGCATTACGTCCATTCACTTGGGCGTGACCAGTCATCCCTGGACGTACATCATGACGCTTTGCTTGTTCTTTATTATAAAGTGGCAAGTACTCCATCAATAAGGGCCTTGGACCTACAATACTCATATCACCTTTGATTACATTCCAAAGCTCAGGCATTTCATCTAGACTAGTAGAACGAAGCATTTTACCAAATGGCGTTAAGCGCTCACTGTCTGGTAAAGAATTACCTTGCGAGTCTGTTGCATCTTTCATTGTCCGAAACTTAATCATTTCAAACGGCTTACCATGTAAACCAGGACGAACTTGGCGGAACAATACTGGCGAACCTAAGTTTTTTTTCACTTTATATGCAACATAAAAATATAAAGGTGAAAGTAGAATTAATGCTAAAGAAGCAATAATGATATCAAGTAAACGTTTTAACACTTATTTAATTCCCATTTCTGTCATCATATGATGATTCACTTGATGTACATCATATTTATGTAATGCAATCTCTCTAGAACGTGTTCCCATAATTTCAGCCAATTCAGGATTCTGAATGAACTTTCTCATTGCCATCTCTAAGCTAGTGACAGACTTTACTTCAACTAAATAACCATTTCCATCGTGCTCTACAGTTTCTCTACATCCAGGAGCATCTGTTGTAATAATAGCTCGTCCCATAGACATTGCTTCTAAAACAGTACGAGGTGTGCCTTCTCTATATGAAGGTAATACATAAATTGAACTTTCAGCAATAGCGGGACGAACATCAGAAAGCTTTCCCCAATATTTAATAATTTTTCCATCAATCCATGAATCTAATTCTTGTTGTTTGATTGCGGTTGGATTTTCATCTATCCAACCCACTAAATTAAATTCAATTTGAGGATATTCTTTTTTAATTAATTTAGCAGCTTCTACATACTCTCTTATTCCTTTATCTTGTAATAATCGAGCAATTAATAAAAATGAAACACTAACTTCACCATTCACAGCACGAGGCAAATTTACAACCTCAAAATCAGTCACATTAACACCAGACCCGTTGACAACTACGGCTGGCACCTTATTACTTAATAAATTTAATTGTTTAAATAAAGCAAGGTCATCAGGATTTTGAAAAAAAACTTTGGATGATCTTATTAATGCTTGTTTATAAAGCCAATGTACGATTTTTTGAAACGTGCTTCTTTTACTTGTACTGTCTACATTCTGAAAAGCATATCCCAATCCTGTGATGAGTGAAAAACGATTTGGCACTTTTGCCAAATAAGCGGCAAGCGTACCATAAATCACAGGCTTAATCGTATATGACAAGACATAGTCTGGCTTAATTTTCTTTGTAATTTTATAGATTTCAAATAGTGTCTTTATATCTGCAATAGGATTAGTTCCCGTTCTTTGCATTTCAACAGAGTAAACTGAGTAACCAAGAGATTTTAGCTTATCCATTTCAGGCTGGAACAGCTCAAGATCGGGCGCAATAATATGAATTTCATGACCTTGATGATGAATAGCCTCTAGTAATTTTCCACGAAAATTTAGAACTGAAGGTAAAAAACTACTAATCATTAAAAATTTCATTTTGTTTTCAACTTCACTCACAAAATAACCTTAATTTTTTTGTTTAACATGATCAATACGATAGAAGCTAAACAACTGAGAACAACTGTTACGAGAAACAATTCAATTGAATTGATATTAAAAGATTTAAGTAAATTTTGAAATAAAGGATGTATCAGATATAAAGCTGTTGAAAAGAGTGCCAACGTCTTGCCTTTACCTTTAATATTTAAGTTAAAAACAAATATAAAGATAAAAGGACATAATAATATTAAAGAAAACATTAGATCTAATGGATCTGTTTTGCTTATAAAGAAGTAGTTAATGTAAACTTCGATATATAAAAGGATTAAAGATATTAATACAGCAAATGGAGCAATTTTTTTATATTTAGCAGTTAAATTAAGCTTATGAATAAGAAAACCGAACATCAAGAAAGGATAGCAGACTGTAAAAGAATTTCTATAAAAAGGATAATAGTTAAGTAAGAAATCAATTTTTTTTGGAAATAAATGAAAATTTCCCATATATTGTAAAAAACAGCCTAGGATAAACAAAAAAAATGCCAATGATATTTGCACTATCGTATTCAATCCTTTTGTAAAATAGAGAAAAATCCCGCCCCCAATTGTGCCAGCTAGATACCATAAATGATGATAACCTAAAAAAAATATTTCAAAACTTTTTCCTAAAGATTTTAAATAATTTACATAAAACACACTATAAAAGATCATCCAAAAAACATACAAAGAAAATAATCTTAAAAACCATATTTTAAAATCTTTTAACAAAAATAAATAGTATCCTGTTATTAACAAAAAAACAGGAACACCTATTCTAAATATACCATTAACAGTGAAAAAATAGAGTAAATTATTTAAGTCCAGAAAAACTTTTCCATGCAATGCTATAATAGCTAAAGCTAAAAATAATTTTAGTATATCTAAAGATATATTTCTAGCCATTAAAACACCTTATCCTTAAATCAATTAAGATTATCTATTTTTAAACTTAACTTTATAAACAAACATTATAAAAACAATAAATAGAAAATGTGGCAACCTGTTTTGTAAAAAAAGTGCTGGATCAGAATTAGATATCAAGTATGTTAATGATGAAACCATAAAAGCATAATAAGCTAGAAGAGTGGTATTATCTTGTTTCTTTGGGTTAAAGAAACGATCAAAAGCACCGATTATAATACCCAATATAAAAGCATGTACAATTACACCAAAAACTCCACCACTAATGTAGCCAAAAGCTACAGCCCCAGGTGGAATTTCACTGTCCCATACGCCATAAACTAGATAAGTATTATAATATGATATAGAATCTGGTATATCTAACCCCAATAATTTAAAAGGTTTGAAAATCCAATATAAATAATCACCAAAATATCTAAAGCTAAATTCATTTTGCAAAAAATTAACTAAAGACAAATATTGATGTGTAAATTCATAAATAACCAAATTAAATGAATTTTCTAAATCATCAAACATTTTATTTTCTATAAAATCTTGAGTATCAAAGTCCTCATTATTCATAGCAAATAGAAATGTTTTACCAAATACAATATAAAATATTGAAAAAAGACCAACCAGCATACCACTTATAAGCGGTATTTTCCTTTTAACAAAATAATAAGCAGCCAAACCAGAAACAATAAAACTGATTGCGTCTTCTCGTCCCGCACTTAAATATAGCGAAAAAAAACAAGAAATTAAAATAACTATTAATAATACATATTGTTTTAGATTATAAAATTCTTTTTTTAAGAATTTTATAAAAATTATTAAAAATGCTAAATTTAAATATTTTGCAAAACTAAAAATAAAGGCTGCAAAATAATTTTTAACATCCGCTGTACCACTTCGTATCTGAGACATATTCTGTAAGAAATACGTTAAACCGCCATAACTATATATATAAAAGCTTAAAGATAATACACCAATTACCCATAAACCAAAAGCGATTCGTGTATCATTGGTTTTTTCTAAATAAATATATTTTTTTGTTCCTAAAGAAACTTTAGAACCTAACAAAAAAACACCTAAAAAAATAAAAATTATTATAATTGGAATTATTGAATTTAAATCATAAAAGTTACCAATGAATCTAGCACTAACCACCTCATCATAAGAAATAAGCAACATAAGTGGACTAATACAATATATAACAAACATCCAAACTAAGGACATAAATACAACAGTAAAACCATTTTTCTTAAATTCATAAATAATTGCTATTAAGAAAAATAAGAATAATATTGCAATAAGTATATAAATCATATGCCATCAACCTTACTTAATATTCCAAAAACTTTTATATTTATTAGTAACTATTTTTATATTAAATCTATTGATAGTTAAATTAAATGCCTCATTCATTCTTTGTTTTTTTTCAACCACAGATAATTTAAGATAATTATTAATACAATTAATTAAATCACTAGTATTCAATACCTCAGCAATATTCCCATTATCATTAATTATATATCTAGCATCGCCTACATCTGTAGAGATACAAATAGCACCTGTTGCCATAGCCTCAATTAAAACATTTGGAAACCCCTCTGTAATAGAAGTCATTAATAAGACATCAATACCATGGTAAAAAGCTTCCATTTCTTTGACGGCATCAAGCAAAGTGACATTAGCTCCAATTACAAACTTTTTAGATAAGTCTTCAATCTCTTTATCTTTTAAAGACAGTCCTTTACCAGCAACTCTAAATTCTATTCTAGGGTCATCTTTAAAAGCAGACATCACCTCAAATAAATAAGGAATTCCTTTTGCTTTATGATTTCTGCCAACAAAGCCAATTGTAATAGGATTATTAAAGTCTCTTTCAACAAATCTAAACTTTTCCAAATCAATTCCATTTGGAATAAAAACCTGATTTTTATTTTTAAAACCAAATCGCATATGCTGTTTTAAAGAAGATTGAGCACAATAAACAATTCCTGTAGCCTTCTTTGATAAATATTTATTCAAATATATCGCAACTTTTGTACTCAAAGATTCTTCAGAAATTGAATTTAAGGAATGATGTATCCCCCAATATATTGGATAGCTTTGCCTACAAAAAGAGTTAGCAATAGTTACCATGAAATTAGCATGATACATCCAACTTTGAATTACGTCTGGTTGAATAGTATCAATTTCTTTAGCTAACTTAGATATTGTTTTTGCTGTATTCGTAATTTTCCAATTCAAAGCTTTTGACAATTTAACTTGCTTCAAACTTTCTTCATAAACATCTGAAAGACTAATAAGTGAAATAAGGTAGTGATCATATTCTGGTTGAGCAAGAATAAGCTTTTGCAACATCATTTCTGCACCGCCAAGTGCTGAAAAGTTAGTAATTACATGCAATACTTTTTTACGCATCTACTTTTCTCACCATATTCATATATAAAATTAATGTACTCAAAGTGAACTGAGCAGCAGAAGATGCAACAGTAGCCCAAGCTGCACCTAACAAACCATAAGCTGGTATTAAAGTCCAACATAAGACTAAGGTAAAAATTGTTAAAAAGAGAAACAATGGAAGTTGTATTTTTATTAGACCGAGGCTTGTCATTAAATATCCATTTACTACTGACAAGTAAGTAAATAACCCAGCAAACATTATAATATTTAGTATATCTATCCAAACTAAATAATGCGAACCATAAAGAATATTAACAAAAAAATCACCTAAAGTAATGGAAACTATTAAACCACTTATTCCTAAAAAAGTTGCCATACCCCACGCCTGCATCGTTAATTTATTTAGCTCATGCATTTTATTTTCTTTAAAAAGAATAGAGAATTTTGGGCTAATAAATTGGCATATTGAATTTATTACTATTCCACCCACAATAATGAAATAGTAAAAAACTGAAAAAACACCCACAGACTCTAAGTTAAAAAATTTCTCTAAAAAAAAGCGAGGTATATTGCTTTGTAAAGCAACTAGCATTACAGATATACCTAGAGGTAATGCTAAAATAATAATATTTTTAAAATCCACAATATTTAAATAAAAATATTTCTTATTTAAACCGATATTTCGAAAATCTACCAATAGCAGAGTTAATACATAAATTAATATTATACCGATCAAACCAAAATTCAATAAATTATAAAAATATAGCAAACTTCCAAAAATCAGGATTAAAGATAATGATTTTACTGTAAGAGATAAACTAATTAATTTCGTTTTTCCTTGAGCATTATAATATGCATAAATAATATCTGAAATTGCTTCTAAGGCTTTAATACATCCCAGTAATAAAACTACTTTCCAAACATTACTAGTAGATAAAAAAGATAGTAAAAAGGAAACCAATATAGCTAAAAATATACTATAAAATCTCAAAGAAAAGTAAGACTTATAGTTAAAATTTGAATTGAGATTAAACTCAGCTACAACAATTGGGCGAAGCTGTAAGTTAGTGAGCATAAAAACAGGGGTCACTAATGCTAATGCATATGTATAAGCACCTACAGCTTCATTATCAGAAAAATGGCTAATAAAAATTAATATTAGCCATTGAGAAAAAGCAAATAAAATATTCCCACTTAGTAGGAACTTTGCTTTATTTAATAGAGATAACATAAGATTTAATTTAAGAAATGCTTATACCAAACCATTGCTTGTGATATACCTTCAAAAATTCTAAATTTTGGATCATATCCTAGTAATGTTTTGATTTTAGTTACATCTGCTTGAGAATGCCTTACATCACCAGCTCTAAATTCACGATAAACAGGTTCTTTGTTACAAGAGATTCCATTTTCGTTTAAAGCAGATTTAATAGCCTTAAATAAATCATTTAGGGTAGTTCTATCCCCTACCGCCACATTATAGACTTGATTTTTAGCCTCATCATTTGCGATGGCCGCTAAAATATTAGCTTGTACTGTATTTTCGATATAACAAAAATCGCGACTAGTCTCACCGTCGCCATTGATAAATACATCATCTCCTTGAATCATAGCTGCTGTCCATTTTGGAATAACTGCAGCATACGCTCCATTAGGATCTTGACGTTTACCAAACACATTAAAATAACGTAAACCTATTGCTTTAAAACCATATGTACGAGCAAAAACTTCAGCATAAAGCTCATTTACATATTTAGTTACTGCGTAAGGAGATAATGGATTACCAATATTTTCTTCTACTTTTGGTAATGCAGGATGGTCACCATATGTAGAGCTACTCGCAGCATAAGTAAAGCTTTCAACTTGGGCATCTCTTGCTGCAACGAGCATATTTAAAAAACCCGTAATATTGGCACTATTTGTCAATATTGGATCAGCAATTGAACGCGGAACAGAACCGAGAGCAGCTTGATGTAAAACGTAGTCAACGTTTGTACATGCCTTCTGACAATCTTCTAAGTTTCGAATGTCACCATTATAGAAAGTGAAATTCTTCCACTGTTCACTGGTAACTAAACCCTCTACCTCATCCAGATTATATTGATGACCTGTAGCAAAGTTGTCTAAACCAATTACTTTTTGATTTAACTTTAATAAAGTTTCTAACAGGTTTGATCCAATAAAACCCGCAACTCCAGTTATTAACCATGTTTTAGGTGTGTTCTTTAGCTGTTCCAATACTTGTTCATATTGTTTCATATTTTTTCTCAACAAATATTATAGACGGATATCTGACTCAGATTGAGCTAGAACATATTTCAGATCATAAAGAACATGTGATGCTTTACCTAAAGATCGAATTGCCTCAATACCCATTTCTTTAAATTCATTATGAGCAACTGCTAATATTACAGCATCATATTGACCTGCTGTAGGCTGGTTAACCGGAGTAATACCATATTCGTGTTGTGTTTCCTCACTATCAATCCAAGGATCATATACATCAACATCCATATGATATTCTTGTAATTCTTTTACAATATCAATAATTTTAGTATTACGAATATCTGGGCAATTTTCTTTAAAGCTTAGGCCTAATACTAAAACCTTAGCGCCTTCAACTTGAATTTTCTTTTTTATCATTCCTTTGACAAGTTGAGTAACAACATATGCCCCCATTGAATCATTCAATCGGCGCCCTGCTAAAATAATTTCTGGATGATATCCAATTGCTTGCGCTTTATGAGTTAAATAGTATGGGTCTACTCCGATACAGTGCCCACCAACTAAACCTGGGCGGAATGGTAAGAAGTTCCATTTTGTACCCGCAGCCTTAAGTACTTCTTCTGTATCAATACCAAGCTTGTTAAAAATAAGCGCCAATTCATTAATTAAGGCAATATTAACGTCACGCTGTGTGTTTTCGATAACTTTTGCAGCTTCGGCAACTTTTATACTCGCTGCTTTATGTGTTCCTGCTTCAATAATTAAATTGTAAACTTCATCAATATAATCAGCAATTTCTGGTGTTGAACCTGAGGTGATTTTTAAAATATTAGTAACACGGTGAAGTTTATCACCAGGGTTAATACGTTCTGGGCTATAACCCGCAAAGAAGTCTTTATTAAACGTTAAACCTGAAATGTCTTCGAGCACAGGAATACAAACTTCTTCTGTAGCACCCGGATAAACTGTAGACTCGTATACGACAATATCACCTTTCTTTAGAATTTTACCAATACTAGTAGAGGCTTTAACTAAAGGTGTTAAATCTGGCTGTTTATAATCATCAATTGGGGTTGGAACCGTAACAATAAAAAAATTACAATCTTTTAAATCTTCTAAACTTGCGGTGTAACTTAATTGAGCTGCTTGTTTTAATTCTTCTGGTGAAACCTCTAGGGTATGATCTTGACCGTTTTTTAATTCACTTATACGTTTCTCATAAATATCAAAACCCACAACTGGCACTTTTTTGCCAAACTCAACTGCCAATGGCAAGCCTACATAACCTAAACCTATAATCGCTATTCTTAAATCGGCAAGTTGCATAAAAGTTAGCCTTATTCCTTACAAATTGTATATATAATAAAAAATATATCTTGACTGGATATTGTCGTGCGTAACTATATCAGTTTTTTTTCAACAACTATAAAGCAATTGTATAAAAGTGTTTACAAGCTTTTTCACTGGTTATATTTAAGTAATTTTTAAGAAGCTATCCTCCTTTTTCTTAGAAATTCTAAATTATACAAATAAATTAATCATACAAAGCTGTACGATTTTTCTATGTTTTTTAATTTTTTTTCGGCTAGAATCACAACGTCTATATCTAAGATAAGCACTTAGTGCTAAACGATTAACGATATCAAGTGATATCAATTAAAGATAAATACACAAAGGGTTCCGTGTGAAATATTGTCAGTTTTTTTCTGTTCTTGCCTTGAGTTTAAGTGTGGCTAGTTGTGCTGTCACTTCTGGTTTACAAACTTATGATATTCCAGATGAGGGTGTGTATAGAACCGATCTCGGAACTACAGTTAATGTGGTTAAAATCTCTCAAGACACACTACCGGCAATCCAACCTGCACAAACTGATTATCGCAGCAACTACCAATCTTTATTTAAAAATCAGCAACCTATATATCGTTTAAGCTCAGGTGATGTTCTTTCTATCCAACTTTGGGCATATCCTGAAATTACTCCACCTGTAAATAATATAAACAATGAACAATCGATTCAGGCAAGTGGTTATCCAATCGACCAAACTGGCTACATTCAGTTTCCTTTAGTAGGCCGCTATAAAGCAGCTGGTAAAACTCTTGCTCAAGTAAACCGTGAATTACATAATCAATTAGCACGCTTTCTAAAAAATCCAGATGTGATAGTACGTGTATTATCTTATGAAGGTCAGCGCTTTTCTGTTCAAGGTAGCGTGATAAAAGGTGGTCAGTTCTATTTAAGTGATCAACCAGTAAGCGTTTATGCAGCTTTAGGTCTTGCTGGAGGGGTAACTGATAAGGGTGATAATACTTATATTCAACTTATTCGAAATGGCCAAACCTATAATCTAAATACGATTGATTTAGAGAAAGCAGGTTATTCATTACATAAATTGCTGGTTCAACCAAACGATACTATTTATGTAAGTACACGTGAAAACCAGAAAATTTATGTGATGGGTGAATCCGGTAAAAACCAAGCATTAGCAATGCGTGATCAAGGGATGACACTAAGTGATGCATTAGGTGAAAGTTTAGGATTAAACCCTTTATCTGCTAGTGCGAGTCGAATTTATGTATTACGTACCAATCCAAATGACCGAACAACAGAACTCTATCATTTAAACTTAATGAGTATTGGTGATTTCGGGTTAGCCAATCAATTTAAATTACGTAGTAATGATATAGTCTATGTGGATGCGACTGGCTTGACTCGTTGGCAACGTGTTGTCAACCAAATTATTCCGTTCTCAAGTGCGTTATATAACATAGACCGTTTGGGACAATAGTTGTTATGCAGTTTAAAAATATTTTAGTCGTCTGTATTGGAAATATTTGTCGTAGCCCTATGGCTGAGTATTTTTTAAAACAGCAATATCCCCAATTAAATATTGAGTCTGCCGGTATTTCAGGGCTTAGTGGTCATCAAGCTGATGAAAAAGCCCGACTTTGTATGCAACGATTAGGTATTGATATGCAACCACATGTTGCACGTAAACTTACTGCAGAACATATCAAGAGAGCTGATCTGATTTTAGTGATGAGTCAAAACCAGCAAAAACATCTTGAACAGACTTGGCCCTTTGCAAAAGGTAAAACCTATCGCTTAGGGCATTGGCAAAACAAAAATGTGCCAGATCCTTATCAGCATGATCAAACTATTTTTGATGAAACTTGCCAACTCATACAGCAATGTGTTGATGACTGGAAACCTTATATTTAACGCCAAGATTTTAAGCTTATGAACCAAAATACTAATACCGAAGATACAATTGATCTAAAGGAATTATTTTTTTCACTGATTGCTCAGTGGAAACTTATTGCCCTCTGCATTATTTTAAGCCTTGTATGTGCCTTACTCTATTTACGTGTAACACCAGATACCTATTCGGTTGATGCATTAGTTCAAGTTGAAGACAGCAAAGGAGCTTCTGCTGCACTTTTAGGTGATTTATCACAGATGATTGAGCAAAAGTCTCCTGCTCAAGCTGAAATTGAAATCCTAAAGTCTCGGTTAGTTTTAGGCTCGGTTATTAAAGAGTTACATCTAGATATTCACGTTTCTAGTACTGAAAATACGTTTACTCATCGTTTATTAAGTGACACTGAATATAAAGCTGAATACACTAAAAACTCAGTTCTATTTAAAGATGGCACTAAAAGTTTTGATATACGAAGATTTGAAGTACCTCCATATTATTTAGATAAACATCTTGTATTAAGCTTTGATCAAAAAACTTTTAAATTAGTAGATCCTGAGACTGATGAAGTTGTACTCACGGCTCCAATAAATCAAAATAACCAAATCACAGGAGCTTATGGAGTATGGAAAGTCGCGATCTTTACTAAAGATCTGTTAAGTTCAAAATATAATATTGAGAAACTATCTATTCCAGCAGCTGTAGATAATATAAGTTCAAATTATTCTGTAGCAGAACGCGGTAAATTAACAGGTATTCTTGGCTTAAATTACCAAGGACATGACAAAGAACATATTACTCAAGTCTTAAATGCTATTTTAGTAACCTACTCAGCCCAAAATGTTGAACGTCGTTCGGCTGAATCTGCTCAAACTTTAAAGTTTTTGGATGAACAGCTCCCAGACCTTAAAAAGCAATTAGATGATGCAGAGCGTCAATTTAACAAATTCCGTCAACAGTACAATACTGTCGATGTAACCA
>Ga0308165_1004592_pt1 | contig 13492 bp, 13 predicted proteins | sample PhyWR2_FD_201032 | JGI IMG/M metagenome (GOLD analysis project Ga0308165, IMG submission 201032) | Phyllosphere microbial communities from UC Gill Tract Community Farm, Albany, California, United States - DLSLW.R2 | ecosystem: Host-associated > Plants > Phyllosphere > Unclassified | place: USA...
CATTCCATCCCATTTCCTGTTCTCTTAACTTACTTAAACCTCTAAGGTAATGGATGGGTAGGATCACTTCATTGCGTACCGCAAATGTTTTAAATGGCATATAGCATCCCTGTTCTTTCTAAAGATTTTCTTCGTGTACAGGTTATGAAGAAGAAGACTTTTCTAACTTCATAATGTCACAAAGTGATATAAAGATGCAATACGAACCAATAATTGGTATTTGAAAATGCGCCTTTAATCAGCTTTAGAAGTCAGAATATATTTATTCCATTCGTCTGCTTTAGGAATAGAGTCTTTAGTTGCCTTTTTTCCATTCGTTTTATAGACAACTTTTTTCCATTGAGACCATTTGAACCCTACTGGTTTTTGATTATTGTCCTTCACCACTTCAAAAACAATCCCTGCATCTTGGGCTATTCTATTCCATGTCTTATACATTCTTACATGGGTATAGGTGTGAAAATTTACTGATCCACCTTGTAGCTCTTCGGTTCTTATAAACGACTCAAGTCGTTTAAAATCGTTCATGAGTTGCTCTTTCCATATTCTCGTTATGTCATCTGAAGACATACTTTTAGAAAACATTTCATCAATTTCCTGATTAGTGTACTCGTGATGGTGCATTTCATAACTCTTGTCGCTCAACTTACGAAAAGAAAGTTTATTTATTCCCAAGTCTTTTTTAAGTTTTTTCCCTTCATTTTTTAAATCTACGTTTAAATAAACCCTTAAATATAAAACACCACAAAGAATAAAATAAAGAAGTGAACCGGTGTAAAGCACCTTTCCGGTCTTATCTGCTAAACTGATTAATGATTCAGGTATAACCCACGTAGAGAGCAGAAGAGGAACAGATGTAATTAATCCTATTCCTAAAACTAGTAGCGATATACATATCCTGTTCTCTTCTTTCCTTAAATGTTCAGTAGTCCATACCTTTTTCATATTAATATTCCCCCTGCTAATAGTGTTAAGATTGCTCCTAGACACATATTAACAGCCCCTGGCCAATTTTCGAAAATTACTTCTTTACCTAAAGGCGCCCCTGGAGTAAGAAGCATAATTAATTGCTCTTTTTGCTCATTAAGCGCTTTAAGGAGCCCTTTTTTCTGAACCCAAGAAATCCATGCAAAACCTAATTGTATTGCGTAAGTAATAATACAAAATACGAGTGTCTGTTGAATTAAATTTCCTGTCGAAAAAGAAACAATCCAAACACTCATTACTACGAACATTTTTGTGTCACCAGGACTGGATGTATTCATTTTTTCAAGGATCAGTCCAAAGATTAAACCAATCAGCATAACAATTAAGACAATAAAACTTCCTTCATGCATGTAGTTAAAGAAGCATATTGCTAATACTAGTGAAATCGTATGTTGAAGATTTGATGTACGTCGATGCTTTATATCGGTGTATAAGTTAGCAATGATATAACATGTAAAAAATAGAATCGCGCCATAAAACACTATTTTTTCTAGTGGATAAATCCTTTGCAACTCATCAAAAGATACATAATCAAATGGTGACTTTATCATCTAAATAAAACCTCGCTAACTCCATGCTTCTTAGCATGTAAAGGAAAGTCCATATTCGTAATTCCTAGTAGGTTAAATACCTCGTAGCGATATGTCCCTTCTATTTCGAATGTGAGGGGGTCATTATGCTGCACTCGACCTTGAGTATATGAAATCTTATAATTACCTAGCTTTTCATTTTGCATTCTTTTCTCTATCTGATTGATGATCGAATACTTCACACCTTCATATTCATAATCAAATCCACCTTGTCTTTCAGCTAACTCAACTGCATCATTCGCTAGATTTTGTAGATTTGTTTTCTCATTACTCATCATTAGTCCTTCTGGAATCAGTAACGTAAGAACAAGCAGAATTGTAATGAAAATGGCTGTTGCAACAGTATTTTGCAAGTCTGTTCACCTCTCTTACTTTTAAAAGCAAGAAAGAAGGCTTAGGACCTTCTTTCTGCTAATTTGACGAGTTATTTACCCCATGTTGATGGATCTACTTTTGTAGATGTATCTTTAATCCGATTTCCATAGTTTGTGTACGATGTCTGAAGAGCGTTATAGATTACTCCCACCGCCATAATTGCGACCACGATTACTGCAACGATCCACATCCCATTATCTGAAGAGTTTTGAGAAACTTCAGATGCCGACCATTTCGGAGCCATTACTTTTGCTAGCACTACCGTTAGCAATACAACTGTTAAGATAATCATTAAATTCATTTTTTTCTCTCCGTTTCTATTAGTAAATTAAATTATTTTCCCCACGTTGATGGATCCATTTTTGTAGATGAATCTTTAATTCGGGTTCCATAGTTTGTGTATGATGTTTGAAGAGCACTATAGATTACTCCAACGGCCATGATTGCGACCACGATTACTGCAACAATCCACATCCCATTATCTGAAGAGTTTTGAGAAACTTCAGATGAAGACCACGTTGGAGCTATAACTTTCGCTAGTACTACTGTTAATAAAACTACTGTTAAGATAATCATCAAATTCATTTTTTTCTCCCCATTCTATTTACATTGATTGCATTGATTCTGTAAAAGTTACGTACACGATCACTAGTGGATACAATAAAATCAGCATGACTACGAAAAAATTCCATTTTGAAAATGCTAAAGGTTTTGTAGAAATCAAGTAGTTGTAGTTCTCATGACGTAATTTATCCATCACTTCTATTTGATCATCCAGTATTGAAAGTGCTCCTTCTTTATTTACTTCAGATGCTTGTTTAATAGCGATAACAAAAGTATGCGCCTCGGTTATGTCGAGGTTCTGTGCAAACTTCTTTAATACTTCGTCATCCCCTGGTCTAGTTTCTAAATCCATTGCCAGCTCATCAACAAATGGTTTTAAGTATGGTCCAGCATACTCAACAGATTTTTTTATTGCTTTTGAAGGCGTATGATTCTTTAGCAGGGTAGCAACAATTTTTAAGTACCCTGGTAATTCAAGCTTTCGTTTCCATGCTGCAGCTTTAATCTTTTGTTTTAATTGATAATCAGGGTAGAAATATAAGAATGGAGCTAAACCAGCCATTACCTTAAAAACCAGGGTCCCGGTCATCGTCACGCAAAATAAAGATGCTGTTGTAAATAAGACTGCGTACAAGATTTTAGTTTGTTTAAACCTCTTTACAGTCATGTTCATTCCAGATAACAATAGCTTGTTTTTAAGATCTAATACTTTCTTATTTTTACCTTCCATGCTTTTTGATAATACTTTTTTATGCCCCTGTAAATGCTCACCCCCTTCCAATAGAATTTCTGACGCTGTGATCCCTTTGTTTGGATTTAAAATGTAGTACATTGCGAACATTACAATTAAAAATAGAATTACAGTAATAAAAATTTCCATGATCTCACCTCCTTATTTCTCTGCCATTGGATTGAAGTTGGCTAGTTTTCTAACAATGAAGTAGATTCCAATAACGGCCAAGAAGTTAAATGCAATGACCATTTTTCCTGGGAAAGTTCCGGTCAATACTTCTGCCATTTTTGGCATAAAGTTAAATGCAAACGGCATTAGTAATACGAATAAAGCGTTTTGGTAAAATGCTCGTTTTTCTTTTACTAATTCAGTTCTCAGTTTTGCAACCAGTGTTTTTTCTGACTCTATATCGTTGACAACAGAAGTTAAAATCTTATAGGTACTTCCTCCGCCATCTGTAATAGCAATTTCTAGTTGATCTACATAAAAACTAAGCATTTTAAAAGGATACTTTTCAATCAGCCCGGTAAATGATTTTTTCACTCCAATTCCTGAATTCATACTGATAATAATTTTTTCTATTTCTTCTTGTACTGTGTAATGCTGCAACTCTTTTATTTCTTTCAATGCTTTAACTGGTTGGTGGGTAACTAGCAATGTAGATGTAAAGGCATTTAAGAATACTAAGAGTCGATCAAGTAAAATGACACGATGCTTACGCTTTTTCTGATTCAAAAGAATCCTAGGTACTCCTAATCCCAAGAAGCCAAATAGTAGAAGAATCTCTTCTCTTCCAAAACTAAAATATGCAAACAATGCTAGTGTTATTGATGATACTAGCGTTATTAATAGCCACTTTCCTGTACTCAAATCCCATTCATAGTCCAATGCTTCTTGTTTTAGAAGTTTAGGATTTAAACTGAATCTTGAATACTTGCGACTACCTCTATTCTCTACGTTTTTTGATTTATTCTCATTCTCACTTATCAATTCAGATATAGCACTTTTAGGTTGAAAGACTACACGAATGAAAGTATAGATAAGAATGGTTAGGAACATTGCAAACAATAAGTTCATTGGTCCTCTCCCTATATCAATTTTTCAATGAGCTCAGTTTCTGCTAGTGAACGTGACATTTTTCTTTTAAGTCTCTCTGAAAATTTATTAGTCAGCATATGAGAACCATTTAATTTTGTTACTTTACCTAAGCTATCAAATACAAAATCATCTTTTTGATACTTAAATAAGAACAGATCATTTAATTCCACTTGATTTTTTTCATAACTATATCCTTTGATTTCTGAGACTTGCGTTAAATATCGATTATTATCTTCTAGTTTCTCCAAAACAACGATTAAATCGAATGCTCCAGCAATAGACTGTAAAATGTCATCCCCACTTAGATTGACACCAGAGCGAAGGCACATTTTCTTAAGACGTTGCAATGCTTCTTCACTACTTTCAGCATGAATTGAAGTAAATCCACTATGACCGGATTCGAAAAATTCAATCATCTGCATCGCTTCTTCTCCTCGACTTTCCCCGACGATAATTCTTCTTGGGTGCTGCCGAAGCCCCAACTTTAAGCCAATACTATATGGAATGTCTGTTTCTGGATTTCCTGTTAAACGGCATTCAAAAGTATAAAAATGCTTTTCAGGATAAAGTTCATGTAAAAAAAGTTCTGGATCATCTTCAGCAACTAAAGTTCGTTCATTGTCCGGTATGTGTTGCGCTAAATGTTTTATAAATTCGGTTTTACCGGTTCCAGTACCACCTACAATTAAAATTTTCAGCTTTGCTTGAACAGCAGCTTTAAAAAAATCTAGTTCTTCTTCTGAAGCTTGATTAGTGCTCAACATACGTTCTCTGGTAGCTCTTAGTTCACTAGAACTTTTACGAATTGATATTGAAGTACCAATTCCAGAGATATCTGACTTCATGATGTTTACTCGAAGTCTAGGTAATGCGGTATCCGTATAAGGCTTAGCAGTTGTTAGAGTAGATTCAGTAACGTTGACCAAACGATATGCTAGTCTCAGGATTTCGTCTTCACTCGAAAATCTAATCACTTCTTTTGTTAATGAATCAACAAACAACGTATCTCCTTCAGGTCCGATATAACGAATTGATTTTGTTCCGTTTACGAAAACATCTGTAATGTCTTCTCGATCTATAAGAGGTTGTATAATTCCGAATCCTGTAATTTCATCCAATATAGTATTAACAAGCTCATACTGTTCAATATTTGGAATAGCAATACTGTTCCGTTGAATGTACTCAGAAATTTTTGAGCTTAATTTAATACGTTTTTCTTGGTCCAAAAATGCAGATTCTAAAAGAGATTTATTAGTTTCAATTAAATATTTTCGGAGTTTTTCAACCGACTGATCAATTAGATCTTGTTCTTCTTCTCCTAATAACTTTGCTTTGCTTTGCTTCTCAGCATATGTTATTTCATAAAGATCAATTTTGTTATCAGCCTTGTTAGCTATAGGCAAACCAATTTTAGTACTCACTTCAATTCCTCCTACTTATTTCCGAAAGCTGAAAATGTTCATAATGGAAGTTTTGGGTTTTTCAATATACCCAACTCCATGGACGCCTAATGCAGCTTGTAGAGATTGAATTTTGACATCAATCAAATCACTCCCAATGCTTAGCTGCCATTCTTTACTGATTCTTAAGGAATCGTATGGTATCGGAAGATAATCCATTTCTTGAGTGAAATTTACTATGTCGCTTTGATGATCTTTATCATATTTATTGATAATTAAAGTTTCTTTGAAAGAAAGATTATTCTCTAATAACCATGCTTTTTCGTTACGGAACTCTAGGAGTGATTTAGGTGTTCCCTCCACTACGCTTACAACTTCATCAGATTGTTTTAGAATCGGATATGAAGTGAATTCATCTAGTTCAGTCGGAACATCTATTACAATGTAGTCATAAGGTAAATCTTTAAGAATAGTCATAAACTTTTCTGTCCAAGAGCTAGGATCTTCTAATCTCACTTGATCGTGCTTCCCTTGAAACTTAGGAATGGTCAGTAAATCAATTCCCGTTAACTGGCTAGATGTTTTTTTATCTACATCTTCCTTTGTTGCAATATAATTCGTGATTTTATAGCTACTGTTACCTTGATTGACTAGGTTTAAGAAGTTTTTTGTTGAGTGTGAAAAACCCGTATTTGATGCAAATGAGGGGCTTACTAGATTGGCTTCAACAAATAAGATTTTAGCTTTTACTTTGGCTGTCTCCTTAGCAAAGGTAGTGGCTAAGGTAGATGCTCCAGCTCCCCGACTAACACTTCTGAATGAAATAATTGTTGGCATAGAATCTCTCCTTATTGTTTGACTGAATTAAAATTCTTACCTACATTGAGTTGTTGCTTTACGTGTTCACTAATTTTATTTTTAGATTTATCCTCAATGTATTTGAGAATTACCATTTGATCAGAAATTTGATTGAAGTTTGTACGCAATTTCGTGTCGTTTTCTCCTTCATAATTCTGTGAAGCTACGGGCATGATCGTACCTAATTTTTTAGCTCGATTTAAATACTGCAGCTGTGCAGGTGTAACTGCTAAAGTGTAAAGTCTAGCAGCACTTTTAATTTCTTTAGTTTCCCCATTTGAGTCCTGCTCTTCACGGAAAGCATCATTAGTCTCCCCATCTTTAACGCTCGTTATTCTGACTTGAGGGAAGAGTCCACCAAATAAGACGCTTTTTTCATCCTGATCGGTCATTAACTCTCCTTGAGAGCCTTCCATATTCAAAAAATATAAATCTACATATGTTCCAGGTACAATTGAATTTCCTGAACTGGTCTCTAAATCAACTAGTAACGGGAAAGCTACCTCTCCATTTTCAAGAGACAAAATTGCTGAATCAGGTAGTTCATTTTTGCTTTTAACATTATTTTTCAAGAAAAAGCTATTTGCTGATATTCCAAATCCTTCAGTTGTATACTTTCCAATGATCTGTTCTTTTGTCGTAAAAGCATTAGGTGGAATTGCTTTTCCTGGTACTTCTCTTTCGAAAATCATCTCTTCAGTAATTTCTGTATGAGGTTGAATGTCATTTTTCACGAGTACTACTTTAGTAGGATTAACGGCCGTTTCAACTGCATAAGCATTGTATGCATATACAGAACCTACTACAGCTAAAGATAGACTGGCTGCCATAACCTTTCTTTTGGTTTGCTTTTTTAATTTTTTCAATCTACGTTACCCCCTGGAATCTTAACTTTGCTTTTAGATTCATAAATGACGACATTTTTGAACAATACGCTTATGTCTTCATTTTTTTCTTCAGTCATTCTTTTAAAGTTAGATTTGTTCGTCACCTCTCCTTCAACTGCTACCATTGCCGGAGAGGTATTTACTTGAACGACCTTAAAGTTTCGGCTACTTCCGTCATAATTAAAATCATTATTAGCTTTATAAAAATTTTCATACTCCTTACTAAAAACACCAGGATCAATTTCAATCGTTTCATTAACACGTAATGTTCCTTTGTTAATCGCTCTTTGAATTGAAGCTTCAGAAGCTTGTTTAACTGCATCACGATTGTCAATCATACTTGCATTTAAAACAGTGGAATCTATCTGATAAGCAAAACAAATCACAAAAATTGCGACGGCTATACCAAACCAAAGCATTTTACTCATCGTTTACCTCCCACAATCCATTCTTCGAGGCCGTTTATTAAGCTAGTTTTCCCTACCCAATCCCATCCGTTTCCTCCAGGAAACGGTTTGCTAGGAGAAACGGATCTACGTACAAAATCATCCATTGCTGTTCCTTTAATTTCAGTTTCACTTGTTAAGCAAAGCCCTAGCTCATTCACTCCACCACGACCTACATTTACTTCGAATGGATATTTACCGTCTTTTTGTTCAAAATTCGAATACCATTTACGTCCACCATTTATTAATTCTTCTGAAGTTTGAACAGTGTTATCACTGTTAAAAACTACACCTGAATTTTTAGAAACGTAAACATTTCGAGGAACGAATCTAGCAAATTGACCAGTGTCCGTAATTCGTTCCAGAGGTTGCATAGTATCTAACTCACTGGCAGCATAGTCGTACTGTACTGCACCGTTTTTTGCTGTTCCATTGTATAGTGGCTGATATTCATTAAAGTACTGAGTATCTACTGTATACGTGAACCCATATCCGGCTCTGAGCTTTTTAGGAAATACACCATTTATGGATCCCTTTAAAGTCTCGATGTATGTTGTGTCACCTAATTTAGAATCACTTATTGTGATAACCGGTCCACTAGCTTCTGAAGTTGGTCCACACATTCCTACCTCTCTAGAAGGAGTGAACATCGTTGTTTCCCTGACGTTATTTGCGTAGACATCTTCGACACCTTCCACATATTCTTCATAGGTCCCATCTTCGTTAATTTCTGCTACAACAGTTGATTCATCTTCAACTTCCCAAGACAAACTAACAGTTTTTCGTTCTCCTTCTTTTAAAGAAACGTGCGTTTCACTCTTCTGATCATTATTCACTTTTAATGTTAAATTCGGTTTGGTTGTGCTGTATTTAGCTTCATCTGTATTTACTTCGCTTAATTCTTTTTCATAATGATCAATCCACTGCTCAGTTTGACCCATGTCACATTCCAGTTCATTAATTTGAGTCTGCTTACTATTTACAGCAGCTTGTGCTGCGTTAACTTCTGCCGGGTTAACTACTGTTTTAGTAATACACTGCTCTTTTCCGTTACCATCAATTACACAGCTTTCTACTTCCTCACCTTTTTTAGCATCTGCTAACTTTTTATTTAAGGTGATTAAATCCAATTCATATTGCGCCATCTTTGCTTGCTGGCTTGCTTTGATTGCTTTTTTAGAGCTTAGGTCTTTATTAATTGCGTTCTTCGCCTTAAGACGATCAGCAGCATAGCTAGCTCTATAGACTGAAATAGGTGTTTTTGTTGATTGATTCCTATCTGTAGTTTTTGCCTCTAATCGTTCCACTGCTAAGTCTAATTCATAATCATATCGATACTCTGGAGGATCAATATCTTCGATTTGGCATGTCCCAGGCTTAGGAGGAGGAACGCTATTAGGACTCCAACTTAAGCTAGTGCTAGCACTATTGTTAGTATAATTCTCCTCTGTCATGTCTTGACTTCCGTTAGGATTAAACTCTGCTGTAAACTTGAAAACGCCAGCCCAGGTTGATGTTATGTTGGGATTAAATCCGTAGGATTTACTATAAACTGTACCGTAAGGGAATGATTTTCCGTATTTCGGTAGTGTAGTTGTTGATAGTGTTCCACTTTTAGAAACGGCTTTTCCCTTTGCATCGATACCATCAAAATTCCATCTTACACTCCATGGAACTGCGACTTTTGAAGTGACAATTTGCTTATCTGGTGATGCATTTTGAACTTTAAATGTTAAGTTCACGTTATTCGATGAACGAGAAGCTGTTAATGAGTTAGCCTTCATATCAGGTTCAGGACACTCTGGAAAATCCAAAGCTTTAACAATATAAGCTTGATACCAGTATATTCCCGAACTTGGATCGCGATATTGTGTGACTGCTAAGCCAGCCTCATATCCTCTTCTAAGACTTTGAATACGGATTCTAGCTTCATCTTCGTTTTTTAACCACCAAGACCCTGATTTGTAATCTAGTAGTTTTTTCCCCAACCAAGAAAAGTACCCCATAGTTTTAACTGCTTCATCATAAAGACTTCCTCTTGGTGAATAGAATACGTCTTTCATCGCATAGGCGTATTTGACTCGTGTTGCATAATTTTCTGATTTTAAGAAGAGATCGGCATCAAATTTACTGATACCGATATATTCAGGATAATCTTCATTAATCATTAAGCCACCATATCGAGAGTACCCAAGATACCGCCATTGGCCACCCGTATAGTCATTTCCATAACTACTGTCATTCACATCTTTAGGTGTTCCATAAATCAATAATCTATATTTTCGTGAAAGACTAGCGTTAAGGTTGTAAGTTTTACCACTAATTCTATTTGAAATTGTTGGTACACCAATACTTTTCACATAACTGAGCCAATCAGTATCTCCACATGCTTGAATAGCTAGACCAGAGGATCCTGAATTAGTATTTTGAACTGCTGCACCAATCGAACGATACGTGGCAAAAACTGTAGGTTGCTTGCTTTCAGTTACAATTACTTCACCGTTATGATTTGCATCAATCAATTTGACTACTTTTCCACTATCAGAAGTAATCATTTTCCCTTCTAGTTCACTCCAGGAATGGATAGGAACTTTTCCCTTCACCCTACTAATGGTGGAACTCATAAGTGACTTCACACCACTACCTTCAACAAACTCCACATCTTGAATATTAACTGCATTTTTATCATTATCGCCAACACTGACTGTACTAGCTTCAACAAAGGAACTAGTGGAAACTAAAAGAATAGCCAACATGAAAAGCGAAATCTTTTTTAACTTCATTCAGCATCCTCCGGTAAGATTATTTTTCGAAACGGATACTTCCAGCATTGAAAGTTACAGTATAACCATCAACTTCGTAAGGTCCATATCCGTCTCCACCGTAGTATTGACCATCAAAATATTTATTTATAACTGATTCATAGCCATTTGGTAAGTATGGTTTAAGCATAATTTTCATCATGTACTTGCTTTCTTTAAGTCGTAAGTCACGACCACTTGAATAATACATTTTAAATTTTTGAGATCCATATGCGAAATCATAGGCAATCTTTACATCATCAAGTGATTCAAAGCTATCAACAGTATTTACTAGGTTGATTACAGATCCATTAGACTTAGCTCCAATCGATTCAGCAAGTGCCTTAACCTCTTTAACTTTTCCTTCATAAGAAAATGAATTTGATACGTTCACTTTGTCAACTTCGTTAAAATTAAGGGCTAAAGCGTAACTGCCTGTTTGAAGTTCATAACCTGGTACATTATTTGGTTTTTCTAAGCTACCTACTGAAGGTACTGTAGGTTTTGAAGGAGTTGTGGGTTTTGAAGAAGTGACTGCTTTTTTAATGTCTGAAGATTTAATAAAACGATATGACTTTTCAAATAAGATTTTCGAGTATCCATTAGCAGTTCCATACACACCAACTTTAGTGCCTTTCTTCAACGTCCCGACTACTTTATATTTGGTAGAAGTTCCGGTGCGTACATAAGATTTACTTGAAATGACTGAAGCGTAATATTGTACTTTAAGACTTGTAGATACTTTTTTAGTGTATTTTGAAGAGATATAGCCAGTTTTTCCTTTGTATTTAATTGTGTACCATCCTGTTTTTGAACCGAGAACTGTTACTTTAGTTCCTTTACTGAGCTGCCCCATTTTTTTAGCTGATGCCGATCTTGACTGACGTACGTTTAAGGCATCCGTGGTAACAACTGCAAATTGCTTGAAGGTACTAGTTGTTGAGTTCTTTTTAATGTACTTAGCAGAAACATATGCAGCCTTTCCTTTGTAGGAAATTTTGTACCATTCACCACTACTACCAATCACAGTAACTACAGAATTCTTTTTAAGTAACCCCATTTTTTTATACTTAGTACTTGGACCACTACGAATGTTTAAATCAGCAGTAGATGTACCTTTAAACTGACTAAAAGTGGCTGCCTCCACTTTTTTTAGCTCTCCTGGAGCATTCTCGAGAATGCTTAATCCCGGTGTACCAGACAAAAATACTGTTGCAGCAATAATGGCCGTTAAACTTTTTTTCATAAAAAATTCCTCCTTTGATACGAATGTTTAATGCTTTTATCCGCTTTTCTTCCTATATATATATATAGTAACATTTAAACTAAAGAAAGTGAATTCCTTTACTTTGCAATGAGGTCAATCAGTTTTTAAGAAAGGGTATTCTGATTTTTCTTCTTCGCTTTAGTTCAAGTGCTTCTGAAGAAACAGGAATGTTCATTAGATTTGTAAGATCGTTCAGACCCCGGATAAATTCATCGTCTATATCATCGGTTGAATTCAATAGAAGTTGGTTTTTTAAAGCTCTTTTATAAATAATTTTTGCATCTATAATTGGTAGAAATACATGATTATCAAATCCATTGTTATACGCAAATTCATCTGTGATTAAACTATGTGACTTATTTATCACATAGATAATTTTTACTCCCTTTTTCTTTAATAAATCTAATTGTTTCTTTCGTTCATGACATTCCCAAAGTCCATTTATTTCTGGTTCAAGAATAACAATTAATTTCCTCACATTTTGTATAACCTGTGAATTTTTGAAATAGCTATCACCAAGATCAATTAAGTTAATTCCTTGCTTTACTTCTATAAGTAATTTTAAAAAGTCCACGTCCGTGTAGGAAGAATCTTTATAACTAGTTTTAAGGTCCCATTTAATGTTTTTGTATTCGAAAGGTTTATAGTCACTCTGTTCTTTATCATCAATCAACGAAAGCGGTAGTTCATAATGATTACCTGTCGAATATAAAAATGTTGGCTTGTTAAACGGGGATTCTGTCACTCGAACATCCAATTTTGAATCTGCTAGATACTTCGCTAAAGATTGTGTTATTAAACTTGATCCAGCTTTCCGAGTAAGATTAATTACAAACCACTCATTTGATTCCACATTGATAATTTTAGTCTTCACTATTTCTTTGACGATTATTTTTTCTTGAATTTTAATATCTTTCTTACTTTCTACTTCCTCATGATCTGGAAGTATCTCTGATAATTCCATACTACTTTTCCATCGAATTACGTCTGCCAATGTCTTTTTTTCAGCAATAGCAGTAGATAACTTTTCTTGGTTCGCTTCGTATACCTCTTGATAGTCCGAGCCTGAAGGATCTTGAAGGGAAACAATATCGTAAATTCCAGAAGAAATCAGGTAGTTTAAATTTCTATCTCCAACTTTCAAATCGAATCCTGCTACTATTATTCGAGTAGTCGGCTTATTCAAAACAATATTGATAATTCCTTTTGTAAGAGCTCTATCAGATGCACACGTTAAATCGATCAAAACATAATCCAACGTTACTCGTGAGACCCTAATACATGTATTCGAAAATTCATTATCACCAAATTCATCTACAGCTTCAAAAACTAATTCATCTTCAGAAGCAGTCTTAAATAAGTGATGATTTTGTGGACTAGAAATTATGCCGTACATATTGCTCCCCCCTTTCGATCAGATAAATTGATTAGGCGTTTCTTTGTATTCTTTTAATTTTTTTAAAGTGATTACTTTGATAATCTGCGT
>Ga0308165_1004596_pt1 | contig 13485 bp, 12 predicted proteins | sample PhyWR2_FD_201032 | JGI IMG/M metagenome (GOLD analysis project Ga0308165, IMG submission 201032) | Phyllosphere microbial communities from UC Gill Tract Community Farm, Albany, California, United States - DLSLW.R2 | ecosystem: Host-associated > Plants > Phyllosphere > Unclassified | place: USA...
AGCACCGACAGAGACCAGTGAGTGACGATAGAGCTGTCCTCCCAGCATAATTACCTCCACCAGCGGAAAATCGACCAGGGCAATAGCGATACTTGGGCTATGGGTAATGGCCGTGAAGGCGAGATCTCTGGGCAGTAACTGCACCATTTCAGCCGTGGTGGTTCCGCCATCAATCATCACCACCTGGCCTGGCTGAATAAGCTGAACAGCGGTTCGGGCAATACGCTGCTTGGAACCAATCTGCACGTTTTTGCGTGTTTCGAAAGGCGCAATAGCAGCAGAAACCGGCAATGCCCCACCATGCACTCGCTGCAATAATCCTTCGGCAGCTAATTCACGCAAGTCACGCCTTATTGAGTCTTCAGAGACGCCAAAATAGGCACTTAGCTCACGAGACATCACCTGATTCTCGCTGGCAAGGAGCGCCAGTATCTGTTGTTTACGTTGGCTGGAGAGCATAAAACCACATTCCTGTTTGATCTTGATCTTGCACGATTATGCATGATAGTGTTCGCCATGTCATCCGCAGGGGGAAAATTATGCAGCCGAAAATACGAAATATCCGCGAACAGTTATTATCGGATAACTGGTACATACTGAAAAAATACACGTTTGAACTTCAGCGCCACGACGGGCAATGGCAGGAGCAACAGCGCGAGGCCTATGACCGCGGCAACGGTGCCGTGATCCTGCTTTATCATCGCCAAAAACGTACGGTAGTACTGACACGGCAATTCCGTTTTCCCGTGTTTATCAACGGTCACCCGGGTTTTCTGATTGAGGCTGCAGCGGGCTTACTCGACAACGCCTCCCCTGAAGCACGTATCGTCGCAGAAGCAGAAGAAGAGACCGGCTATCGCGTAGACAAGGTGGATAAAGTGATGGAAGCCTATATGAGTCCGGGTTCCGTCACCGAAAAACTGTACTTTTTTATTGCTGAATACACCGAGAGCCATCGGCAAAGTGCCGGAGGCGGACTGACCGAGGAAGGCGAGGATATCGAAGTGCTGGAGTGGCCGCTGGAACGTGCGATGTCGGCGATAAAAACCGGAGAAATCATGGATGGCAAGACCATTATGTTACTTCAGCATCTGGCATTAAAACTATATTCAGAGGAGAGAGCCGCATGTTAATTCTTATCGCCGGTCCGGTACGCAGTGGCACAGAAGGAAACCAGGACCTGATCCACGCCAACTTGCAAGAGTTTGAACGTATCGCCCTGGAAATCTACCACAAAGGCCATACCCCCGTGGTAGGTGAATGGCTGGCGTTACCGATTGCCCGCGCTGCCGGATCACAAGAGATTGGAGATGAAATCAGTGAAACCTACCTCTATCCGGTTGCACATCGACTGATTCACTGCTGTAACGCAATATTGCGCATTCCCGGTGCCTCAAAGGGTGCCGATAATGATGTCCGTATCGGTAAAGAGCTGGGACTCAAAATCTATACCCATATCGATGATATTCCTGTAGAAAATGACATGGCATTATTGAAATAATCCGTCATTTTTCACCTCATACGGACTCACATCTCATCGCGGCCAGCCGTCGCCGCAATGATGCAACTTCTGCACTTCCCCGTAGAGGCCGCCCATCTCCTTATTGTCACACTCTGCCGTTAAGCTAAAAAATAAACCCATTGTTTTTGTCAGTCTTATACTAAGGTATCTGACGATGATAAACGTGACGTTATGGGAGGAATAATGCAGGTGAGTTTTCGAAATAATGGGGTATTCTTTTTCATCGCCTTACTGAATAGCCTTGTTTGTTTTAGTTTGTTTGGTGTCATTGGCGCAGTATTTGGGGTGATCACGGTGCTCTTCACCCATATCATCTATGAAGCCAAGCCGGAGGAAGGCAATGTCCTGTATATCTGGTTTTTACTGTTGCTCGTGCTGGCCGGGGCGGGACTCGGTTTTCTGCTGAAGCTATCAGTTGGCTTTTATTTATATCTGTTCTGCGTTTCATGCTTCTACTATGTTGCCTATAACAAAGATCTCTATATTGATCGTACGATCCCTTTTTTAATCATCTTCTCAAGCCTTGGCACGACGCTACCTGCAGTCAAGATTGAATTGCCCCTGGCCTATGTTACCGGCATCACTATCAGTCTCTTTTGCCTGGCGTTGCTTAAACGTAAGCACTTTGACAACAATGCGTTCAGCAATGGGCTCTTTGCCCGACAAACCTATACCGGTGAAAAGCATATTCTGCTACGCGCCTTCATCTACAGCGCTTTCCTGTTCGCAAGCCTTGCTCTGCCGGATTATCTCGACCTGTATCGAGCCTACTGGGCCCCACTGACCTTCATTGTGTTATTAAGGCCCAAAGAACTGAATATCTTAAAGACAACCTGTTTAAGATTCGCCGGTAGTTTGCTAGGTGCTTTGTTTATTATTGCGCTTTTTAATCTCATCAGCTTCACCCATATCTATCTCTATTTCGCTATCCTCGGCGTGGTAGTTTTTTTACTGCCCAGTTTTTTAAAGATGAACTATACGGCCAAAACCTTTGCCATTACCGTATTTGTTCTGCTGTTACTGGAACAGACTGAGTTTCTCCATGATCCCACCTATTTACTGCCTTTCTCCAGGGTTTATGAAACCTTCATTGGCGGTTGTGTCGCTATCGTCGCCAGTATTGTGTTAGGTAAATTACGACCTGAAGAAGCCACCACTCAAGCCTGAGTGAAATCTCTTCTAAAGGATTCGATAAAATCAGGTCGCTGATCATTGGCCTGATTTCATCGACAATTGACCTGAGAGCCTGTCACCGCAGATCCCTTCCCTCCGTTAAAGTAAGTCCATTCTCAGCCATCCGGTTCTGACACCAGAATGGCAGTATCGAACGACGGACTTATCACTGGAGCAGGAAATGAAATTAACACAAATTCGCAATGCGACGCTGACGCTGGAATATGCAGGTAAAAAATTCCTTATCGATCCGATGCTGGCAGAAAAAGAAGCCTGGCCAGGTTTTGCCGGAAATGCCCGCCCCTATCTGCGTAACCCGATGGTGGATTTACCTGTTGCGGTCGAAGAATTACTGGCGGTTGACGCCATTATTCTGACCCATACCCATACTGACCACTGGGATGAAGCGGCTCAGCAATTGATCCCTAAAGAAATGATGATTTATACCCAGAATGAAAGTGATGCGGCGCTGGTTAACTCTCAGGGATTTGTTAATGTTCAGGTTCTGAAAGAAGAAAACTATTTTGTTGATGGCCTGACGATTTATAAAACCGATGGTCAGCATGGAAGTAATGACTTATATGCTGATGCGCTGTGGGGAAGCTTACTGGGTGATGCCTGCGGCCTGGTGTTTACTCATCAGGGTGAAAAAACGCTCTATATCGCCGGTGATACCGTCTGGGTTAAGCCTTATGTGAGAAATCTACAGCGCTTTCAGCCGGAGATTGTGGTGCTGAATGCGGGCAACGCTGTCAACGATCTCTATGGCCCGATTATTATGGGCAAAGAAGACACGCTGCGTACCCTTCAGATCTTACCGGCAGCCACCATTGTTACCTCCCATATGGAAGCGATTAATCACTGCCTGCTTACCCGTGCGGAACTACGTGAATACACGCAACAACAGGGTATTGAAGATAAAGTCCGGATCCCTGCTGATGGTGAGAGTCTGACTTTCTAAAAGCACTTTCACCTTGATGAACCAGAGACAGGCATTCGGGCAGGCCAGCTGTTATCCTCTGACAACTTACTTTTCTAAGGTTAATACTATGTCTGCTCTGACGGTCGCCGTGATAGCCACAACCGGATTCAGCCCGTTTCATTTTTCAGTGCCCTGTATTCTGTTCGGGGCAGCAATGCCGCAGCAAGATTTATTTCGTCTGGTGATTTGTACCGAGATACCCGGCACCGTGCAGACCAGTCTGGGTATGTCGGTCAACGTCGAACTGGGTCTGGAACAACTGGATACCGCGGATATTGTGATTGTACCCTACTGGCATAATCCCGCCGAAAGACCTTCGCAGGTCCTGCTGGATAAACTTATCAGTTGCTGGCAACGAGGAGCGACGGTGGTCGGGCTCTGTCTGGGCACTTACGTCCTCGCCTATTCCGGCTTGCTGGAGGGACATCATGCCACCACTCACTGGGAGTTCGAACATGACTTCACTGAACGTTTTCCTCGCGTTCATCTGAATAATAACGCGTTGTATATCAGTGATGAACGATTGATTACTTCGGCGGGTACCGCCGCAGGCATTGACTGCTGTCTGAATATTATTCGCGAGCATTACGGTTCAGCGATTGCCAACCGGGTTGCCAGAAGAATGGTGGTCTCACCCTATCGCGAAGGCGATCAGGCGCAGTTTATTGAACGCCCTGTTCCGGTCTCAACACGGGATGGGAAAATGAATGAACTGATTGAATATCTGCGGCGAAATCTCGAAAAACAACACGATCTCGACTCACTGGCCAGATTAGTGAGTATGAGCCGTCGGACGTTAACACGTCATTTCCTGAACGCGACAGGCGTTTCGCTGGGTGAGTGGCTGAACGCCGAACGCCTGCAACGCAGTCAGGAGTTACTCGAAACCACCAGCAGCAGCATTGAAACAGTCTCTGACCTGTCAGGATTTCAGTCCCCGGTCTCATTTCGGCAGAGTTTTAAAGCGCGATTCCACGTCAGTCCAAGCGAATGGCGTCGGGCATTTCGTGGCCCGACACCTGTCACTCAAGATAAACCAGAGTAAAAAATGAAGTAAGGCGTTATTAATTGCTATTACCAATCAGCCCATGGGTCATGGTTTCCCATAAATAGTGGAAATAACCCACGGTAGGCCTGGTTTTATCTAAAAATAGCTGTGTTTCAGGTAACTTATTATTCTCACGAACCGCATATTGGTTATAGCCAATTTCAAAAGTCCCTTTGGTGGTTAATTTAATGCCATCATAGGCTTCACAGAGTTTAGGCAAACTGGTGCTGCCGTTATTTTGATATTTTGAATGCAGTTCCATCGCTTTTTTCAAGCGTTCAGAGGCGTTTGCAGACCGATCGTTATACAGATCCACGCCTTGAATATGTGCGGTTTCAGCGGCATTAATCAGCGCGGCGACGCCATAGGCAGTATGCTCAAAGTCACGGCAGCTTTCCTGGCTTAAACCATCAACATAGTTAACGGGATTATTCCAGAACGTTTTTATCTGTGTATCATTTTTAGAACACCATGAGGTATTTTTAGGACGGTTACCATCGGACTCTAAATAGATATAGGCGGGTAACAGACTACGCCATTTCGTTAGCGAATCATTGAACAAAGCCTCGTCTTTATTAAAGACCGCAATATTTAACATTCCTTCTATGCCGCTGGCATGCCAGTTATGGTTATAGCAGGCATATGAACCTGAAAACATTTTCTGAATATCAGGCAAATATTGCTGCTTAAACATTGTAGTGACTTTATCTTTTTCTGATTGCGGCCAGCCAGTATAAGTATATTTCACTATCTCTGCTGCTCGCGTGAACAGCTCTGCTGACCAGGCGGCCTGAAGAGGTGCGTTTGAGTTTGTGTGACCGCCGGTTAAGGTATTTGCCCAGGCGTTAATGATAGCAGTAGAGTTTTTTGCATAGGCTTCGTTATCCGTTAACATCCAGAGGATAGCCTGTGTATATGCAGCCTGAGCATCCCGTACTTCGTCAGTACAGCCGTGGTCTGGATTATTAGATGAACCACATTCAACGGTACTCCAGGGCGTCGCTTTATAGTCCAGGCTGGCACGTGGATCTTGTAAGATTTTTGTATATGCGGATTTCCACGGTTCTTTATTGAGATTGTCTTTCACAAACTTAAATTGCTTCTTACTATCTAAGACACCGGGGTGTACAAAATCAATAGCCACTGATGATGCAGAAACAGATAATAAAGCAGAAGCGATTAAAGCTTTTAAATAAAAACGACAATTTATATTCATATGAAACCTTTATGTAACATATAAGTAAATTTTCACATGGCGATTTTTTGAGTGTCGGATGCTAGTATATAAAAACTATTTACCTCATCAAATACGGGTCATGTATCTGATAGTTAAAACGTCATGACTGTGAATGCCTGCGTTTAATATCACTATTATTTATAGTTAAACATACTCATATTAGCCAATTTTAACTTAGAATTTAGCAAATCATAACTGACAGGGCTGTAACCATTAAGAAACAGAATATAAGTTCTTAACAGTTACAGCCCCGTAAGTAAAAAGCGCTTTCATTGTCTGGTTCTCAAGAACGCAGACTAAGAATGCCTTTCTCAGCGCGGATTACGTTTATCTTTACCCGGCATCATGCGCAGCAAGGTATTATCTTTGATGAAATAATGATGGAATAACGCCCCCGCGGCATGAATTGCGACTAAAAAGTAACCGGTATTAGCCAGTAATTCATGCCAGGATTTCAGGGTATATTCAAAATCCTCATCAGGCTCAGCCCGGAATGGCATCGAGATACCAAAGATCTGCCATTCACTGCCCCGATAATAGAGCGAGATAAAACCCAGTAACGGCAGACAAATAAACAGCAGATAAATCAGCGTATGGGCCAGATGAGACAGACCAATCATTGCCGGATGGGGCTTAGGCACGATAGGAGGAGCACGATAAAAGATTCTGACCAGAAGACGGGCAACCATCAGTACCAGAACAGAAATACCACAGAGAAAATGAAGGCTATTGATCAGCGGTCGATAACTGCGTGGCGCAAAGCCCCGCAACTCCATGGCACAATAAGCGACTACCACCAGGATAAAGACCAGCCAGTGCAGTGAAATTTGTAATGCGGTGTATTTACGCATAATGAACCTTTCGGGTGAATATCAACATGACTCATGCCGACGAACAAGAATATCGGCGCTCCAATGGCTGTTTGTCGTTGCTGCAACAAACATTCTCACTCTTCAGTGACAGTTATTATTTTATGATGGCACCGGGCCAAGATTATCGTCATTCGCCGCCCCGACCTCAGGATAAAAAACCATCTGCTGATAAGGCTTCTCGCGACAGGCTTTCAGCCGGGACGCCAGAGACCCCACATGTAACTCTAACTGATGGTTATCCGGATCGAGAAAATAGAATGACTGGCCTTCACTGCGATTCTCTTTCCAGCACGTCACCCCCGCCGCTTTCAGCTGGCTGACCCTGTCGCTAAAATCCGCCTCATGAAGACTAAACGCATAGTGGGTATAGTCGCGAGGTCTTGCTCCAGCCTGGCTATCATAAGAGAGACATAACCACAGTTCTCCGCACGAAAGATAAGCCCCTGTCTCCCAGGACGCATGGCACTGCATCCCCAAATAGTGCTGATAGAAAACCAGACTTCGCTCCAGTGAACTGACTGCTAATGTCAGATGACTCAGCCCCGTCAGCATGACTAACTCTCTTTCTTCTGCCAGCTAGCCCAGGGGCTCTCATCTCCGGCTCTCTCTTGCTGCTCTTGTCTCTCTTCCAGCATATTGAGATAAAGCGTTTCAACTTCGGTACGCGCCCAGGGCGTCCGGCGTAGAAATTTCAGGCTCGACTTAATACTGGGATCGCTCTTAAAGCAGTTAATGTTAACTTCCTTCCCGAGCTTGTCCCAGCCATAGTTCGCCACCAGCGCATTTAATAAAGCCTCAAGGGTTACCCCGTGTAAGGGATCTTTGGCATGTTGAGTTGACATCGTTGACCCTGGATTCTGTAATGAATTTTTCACACCTTACTGATGCTAAAAGCATTATGCAACTGGTGTTGCTGGCTTCAGGCTGATTTTAGAACCAGACAGGTCGTGGAGTATGCGACGTGGGGATGCAGGTGAAAGGTGACATGGCAGAAACCTGTGCAGGAGGCTGCCATGTGCGTCATCACGCTAGCGATGAATATTTTTTATATCAACCGGTTTTCCAAACAGAAAACCTTGAATTTCAGTGCAGCCTTCCTCTTCAAGGATACGTAGCTGTTCGTTCGTTTCAACCCCTTCAGCAATCAGCGGCGTGTTAATCGAGTTACCCAGTGAAATAATCGCCCGGACAAAGGAACGGGCCTGCTGATTATGCTCAACATTCGTCAGGAAACTCCGGTCGAGTTTGATAACGTCGAACTGGAACTCACGCAAAGTACTCAGAGAGGAATAACCGGTACCAAAATCGTCCAGTGCAATACTGATCCCCATTTTCTGGAACTGATGAAGAATATTAAAGGTCAGTTTTTTATTAATAATAAACGCCGTTTCTGTCACCTCAAATTCCAGTAAGGTAATAGGCCAGGCGGTGCGCATTAAAATTTCCCGAACTTTATCTATAAAGCTTCTATTACGAAGCTGTACCGGTGAAATATTAATGGATATTTTTTTATCGATTTTATTCGCCAGTGATTCTTTACACACTGCTTCAATAACCCAGTAGCCCAGCGGGACAATCGCCCCACTCTCTTCGGCAATCGGAATAAATTCATCAGGCGGGATAAATCCTTTGGTCGGATGATTCCAGCGCAGTAACGCCTCATATCCGGTAATAGACTTATCTTTCATCGCGCGTTTTGCCTGGTAATGAATAAAAAACTCGCCCTCTTTAATTCCCCGACGAATATCCGCAGCCAGCATATTACGCTGACGCGTTTTTTCATCCATATCCTTTTCATACCAGCAAATTTTGGTATCCAGACTCTCTTTAGCACGATACATCGCGAGATCGGAGTTACTGATAAGTTTATTAATTTCGGTGGCGTCATCGGGATAGATAGCGACGCCAATACTGGCGTTCACATTGATTTCAGTATGGGCAAATGACTGCCTGCCACTAAAACAGGCGTAGAGCCGGTCGGTAAAATCAATCAGTTCGCTTTCATGGTTATAGGGCTTAGCTGCAACAAACTCATCGCCACCAAAACGGGCCACTATCTCATCCGGCGTCAGCACTTTTTGCACCGAGGTAGAAACACGTTGCAACAGCTGATCGCCCACCAGATGCCCTTCGCTGTCGTTAATCTCTTTAAACTTATCCAGGTCAATAGTACAGATGGCCACCCGACTATAGTCAGATTCAAGAAAGATTTTTTCTACAAAGGTAAAGAATTCAACCCGGTTTGGCAGACCCGTTAAGGTATCAAAACGTGCCATCCAGGATATTTTATCGATAACTTCTTTCTGCTCACTAATATCGCGGGTGATTTTTGCAAAACCTAACAGAATATTATTGTCATCATAGATGGCATCAATAATAACATGCGCCCAGAAACGCCTGCCGTCTTTACGATAACGCCAGCCTTCACCTTCAAACTTGCCATTTTTTGCTGCTATTTCCAGGTTACGCGCAGGAAGTCCATTAATCTGCTCAGATTCGCTATAGAAAAGGCCGTAATATTTACCCACCACTTCATCACGTATATAACCTTTAGCCCGACGTGCACCTTCGTTCCACGTCGCCACACAACCATCAACATTCAGCATATAAATAGCGTAATCTTTAACGCTTTCGATAAAATGGCGATAGGCAATATCTGTTAAATTTTCAGAGCTCATCAGACCCACATAGAGTGTCAAAAATAATAGCGAGGAAAGTAATTTAGCGCATTTTACGCCCGCTCGCTATGGTGAGTTTTTAGGGGGAATTGCGGATTTGGCAGTAAGTCATGCGCAAAACCCCTGAATTCTCGTCTTCTGGTCTCTTTTAAAGCAAAAATTAACCGATAACTATTTCTCATTTTTGATGCAGTAATCGTTATCTTTCCTCAGGGAAGCTGACCACATGATACAGCGTGGTAATAACAGCAGTACGGCCGCCTGCCGCTGAACAATATCACTCAGTTCAGAACCCAGTAATGAGGGTTCAAGAGTAATAAACCCTTGCCGTTGATACCAGGGGGCATTCCAGGGAACATCCCGGTAAGTGGTTAACGTCACGCCAGACAAGCCACGTTGCGCTGCCATCTGGCGGGTATGTTTCACCAGCATACGCCCCACGCCCATGCCTCTGGCATCAGGATGAGTGGAAATTTCTGCCAGATACAGGCTATCTGCTAATTGTTGCGCATAGCAAAAACCAAGAACTCCCCCTCGGGTATCTTCAACCAGCCAGGCTAATTCCTGAGCAATACTCTGCTGATGCACCTGACTGTCGGTGACTTCTGAGTCAGCGAGAATAGCCAGATCAGGAATGGTGAGAAACCGCTGCGCAGCTACTGCCTCCAGCGCCTGGAGCACAGGAATGTCCTTCAGCGTTGTGTTGCGCAAGTTAAGCACGCTTTACTCCTCGTTTATTATCAATTTAGTAAACTGACTTCATATATCCAAGATAATTCAAGTAGCCTGAACGCAGACAGCACCCAGGCAACTTGAAGTATGACGGGTATAGATGTTACAAAATTGTGTGAATGATAAAAAGACAGGAAGCTGCCGGATGAAATTCAAATCAGAAATTAAACCTTATGAAGCAGCTGCAGGTGGCTGGGGTTCTTTAGAGTCCACCACACGTTATGTTTTTGACAGCAAACATGCGTTAAAAAATATGCGCAACCTGATGCGCATGAACAAGGCTAAAGGTTTTGACTGCCCGGGATGTGCCTGGGGCGATGATAATAAAAGCACCTTCAGTTTTTGTGAAAATGGCGCCAAGGCTGTCGCCTGGGAAGCCACCAGCCGTTGGATTGGGGCCGATTTTTTTGCTCAGCACAGCGTCACGACCCTCTATCAGCAAAGTGACTATTTTCTTGAGTATCAGGGCCGTCTAACCGAACCGCTAAGCTATAACCCCGACACTGACCGCTATGAAGCGATTGGCTGGAACGATGCGTTTAAGCTTATTGCGCAACATATCGCAGAGATGGATAAACCCGAAGACCTGGTGCTGTACACCTCTGGGCGAGCAAGTAATGAAGCCTCCTATCTCTATCAGCTGTTCGGTCGTATGGCGGGCACCAGCCATTTTCCTGACTGTTCAAATTTATGTCATGAAGCCAGCGGCAGCGGTTTAAAACTCAGCCTTGGGGTCGGAAAAGGCACCATTAATCTCAGTGATTTTGAGAAAACCGACGCGGTTTTTGTGTTTGGGCAGAATCCGGGCACCAACCACCCGCGCATGCTGCATAGCCTGCGCCATGCGGCTGAAAATGGGGCGAAAGTGGTGACGTTCAATACCTTGCATGAGCGTGGCCTGGAGCGTTTTGCCGACCCGCAGAAACCCCTGGAGGTGATAACCCCTCTTTCCGGTACCATCAGTACCAACTACTATCAGCCGAATCTTGGTGGCGACATGGCTGCTGTACGCGGTATGGCAAAAGCCTTACTGGAAACTCAGAGAGGCCTGATTGCCGACGGTAAACCGGGGATATTCGATCTGGAGTTTATTGAACAATATACCCAGGGAATGGGCGCCTGGTTCGCCGTCATCGATGCAACGCCATGGTCGGCCATTACCCGCCAGTCTGGCCTGAGTGAACAGCAGTTACGCGACGCCGCTCAAGTCTGGCAGCAAGCCAAAGCGGTGATTGTGACCTGGGCCATGGGCATCACTCAACACCAGCATGCGCTGCACACCGTGCGTGAAATTACTAACCTGCAACTGTTAGGTGGTCACCTTGGTCGCCCTGGCGCGGGGATTTGCCCGGTACGCGGACACAGTAATGTTCAGGGTAACCGCACCATGGGTATTGATGAGAAAGCCCCTGCGGCGCTGCTGGATAGTCTCTCGCGCCACTTTAACTTTACGCCGTCGCGCACGCCGGGTTATCACGCGGTCGCCGCTCTGGAAGCGATGCTCGCCGATAAGGTGAAAGTCTTTATTGCCCTGGGCGGTAATCTGGCCGCCGCGGCACCAGACAGTCCGCGCAGTGAGCAAGCCTTACAACGCTGTGGCCTGACCGTTCATATCAGTACCAAACTGAATCGCAGCCATTTGGTTCCGGGTAAAGCGTCGCTGATCCTGCCTACACTTGGTCGTACTGAGGAAGATATTCAGGCGACCGGTCGGCAGTTTATTACCGTGGAAGACTCTTTCAGCATGGTGCATGCCTCAGAAGGGGTTGGCAAACCGATTGCCAGCACCCAGCGTTCAGAAACCGCCATTGTGGCCGGGATCGCTGATGCGGTACTCGGTAAAAAATATCTCGACTGGTTAGCCCTCGCCGGTGACTACGGGTTGATTCGCGACCATATTGAAGCCACGATTCCGGGATTCAGTGACTTTAATCAGCGCTGTGAAATCCCTGGCGGTTTCTATCTCGGCAATGCGGCCGCAGAGCGACGTTTTAATACCGCAAGCGGCAAGGCAGAGTTCAGTTGTGAGCCCCTGCCGGAGTTAAATCAGGACGAGGACAGTGAGGTCTTTACCCTACAAACCTTACGCTCACACGACCAGTACAACACCACCATTTATGGTCTTGACGATCGCTATCGCGGGGTCTACGGGCAACGAGAGGTGTTGTTTATCCACCCGGATGATATTCAGCAACTGGGATTCAGTGACGGGGATTATGTGGATATTGAAACGGTATGGAACGACGGTATCCGCCGTAAAGTTAACCATTTTAAGCTCGTAGCCTACAATATTCCGCGCGGTAATCTGGCGGCTTATTATCCGGAAGCGAACCCACTCGTTCCGTTAACGAATATCGGTAAAGATACCGGCACACCGGCATCAAAATCGGTTCCGGTGATCCTGACACGCAGTGAAGCGGTGGATGAAAAACGCATCGCCTGACAAATGACCCCGCCAGCATACCGCGGCGGGGTCATCTCTCTACGCGTTACTCACTACTGATCTGCTCCATGGCCTGCAAAATACGCTTATCGGATATCGGATAAGGGGTGCCCAGTTGCTGGGCAAAATAACTGACCCTGAGCTCCTCAATCATCCAGCGGATCTCGGTGACATCCTCTTGTTCCCGACGCGTCGGAGGCAATTTATTCAGCCACTGCTGCCAGGCTTTCTGGACACTTTCTACTTTCAGCATCTGCGCTCTGTCGCGATGGGGATCGATAGCCATTTTTTCCAGACGTTTTTCGATAGCCTGCAAGTAGCGCAAGGTATCGCCCAGATGGCGGTAACCGTTTCGGGTCACAAACCCGCGATAGACCAGTCCGGCCATTTGCGCTTTAACATCTGATAGCCCCAGCGCCATGGTCATATCAACGCGGCCTTTCAATCGCTTATTGATATTAAACACACAGGTGAGGATCTGTTCGACCTGTTTGGCTATCTCCACCACGGCGTCATTTAACTCTGCCCGTACCCGTTCATGCAGTTGAGCAAAGCCCTCTTCAGTCCAGACCGGACCGCCAGCATCGGCAATCAGTTTATCGATGCCACAGGCGATACAGTCATCGATCAACTCCAGTACCTTGCCATAAGGGTTAAAATAAAGTCCAAGTTTGGCTTTGTTCGGCAATTTCTCGTGCAGGTATTTCACCGGCGAAGGAATATTCAGTAACAGTAAACGACGCAGCCCCTGCCACATGGCCTGCTGTTGTTCCAGTGGGTTATCAAACAGTTTAATCG
>Ga0308165_1004597_pt1 | contig 13485 bp, 10 predicted proteins | sample PhyWR2_FD_201032 | JGI IMG/M metagenome (GOLD analysis project Ga0308165, IMG submission 201032) | Phyllosphere microbial communities from UC Gill Tract Community Farm, Albany, California, United States - DLSLW.R2 | ecosystem: Host-associated > Plants > Phyllosphere > Unclassified | place: USA...
CCACCAATTTCATGCTGCCAGGGCAACTGGTGGGCGTGGTCGGCCCCAATGGCTGCGGCAAGTCCAACATCATGGATGCGGTGCGCTGGGTGCTGGGCGAGTCCAAGGCCAGTGAATTGCGCGGCGAGTCGATGCAGGATGTGATCTTCAATGGCACGACGCACCGCAAGCCGGCCAGCCGCTCCAGTGTGGAGCTGGTGTTTGACAACAGCGACCACCGCGCCGGCGGCCAGTGGAGCCAGTACACCGAAATCGCCGTCAAGCGGGTGCTCACGCGCGACGGCAGCAGCAGCTATTTCATCAACAACATGCCGGTGCGCCGGCGCGATGTGCAGGATGTGTTCCTGGGCACCGGCCTGGGCCCGCGTGCCTACGCAATCATCGGCCAGGGCACCATCAGCCGCATCATCGAGTCGCGTCCCGAGGAGCTGCGCCTGTTCCTGGAGGAGGCAGCTGGCGTCTCCAAGTACAAGGAGCGCCGCCGCGAGACCGAAAACCGCCTCAACGACACGCGCGAAAACCTGACCCGGGTCGAAGACATTCTGCGTGAGCTCAATGCCAACCTCGACAAGCTGGAAAAGCAGGCCGAGGTAGCCGCCAAATACAACGCGCTCAATGCCAGCGCCACCCTGAAGCAGCACCAGCTGTGGTTCCTCAAGCGCAGCGATGCCGAGCAAGAGCAGGAGAAGGTGCGCATCGAGGGCCTCAAGGCCGTCAATGACCTGGAGTCGCGCCTGGCCGACCTGCGCCATGTCGAGGCGGACCTGGAAACCATCCGCCAATCGCACTATGCCGCCGGCGACACGGTCAACCAGGCGCAGGGCAAGCTGTACGAAGCCACCGCTGAAGTAGGCCGGTTGGAGGCCGAAATCCGCTATGTCGTCGAAGGCCGCCAGAGGGTGGAGAACCGCCTGGTGCAACTGGCCGAGCAGATTGCGCAGTGGACGATACGCAAGGACGAGTCCGAGGCCGAGCTGGAAAACCTGGCTGGCCAGGGTATGGATGCGGAAGAGCGCGCCGAGATGCTGGCGGCCCAGCTCGAAGAGCAAAACCTGCAACTGCCCGATATGGAGGAAGCGCTGCGCCTGGCCCAGCAGCGCGCCAATGAGCAGCGCAGCTCCGTCACCCAGGTGCAGCAGCAGATCCAGGTGCTGGCCGCCGAGCAGCGCAGCCTGAACGAACAAAGCCGTGGCCTGGAGGTACGCAGCGAGCGCCTGCGCAGCGACCGCAATGCGATGGCCGCGCCCGACGAGACCCGCCTGGCCAACCTGCAGCAGCAAAACGAGGAAGCCGCCGAGGCCGCCGAGATCGCCGAAGGGCGGCTGCTGGAGCTGCAGGACAGTGTGCCCCAGCTAGATGAAGCGCGGCGCAGCAAGCAGCAGCAGGTGAACCAGGAAGGCGCCAAGCAGGCCGATCTGTCGGCGCGGCTCGATGCCCTCAAGGCGCTGCAGGAAAAGGTCAAGACCGACGGCAAGCTGCAGCCCTGGCTGGCCAAGCATGGCCTCGATGGCCTGCAAGGCCTGTGGAGCCGCATCCAGGTGGAGCCGGGCTGGGAAAACGCATTGGAAGCTGCACTGCGCGAGCGGCTGGCGGCATTGGAAGTCAGCCGCCTGGATATGGTGCGCGGATTCTTGGGCGCCGGTGCCCAGGATGCACCGCCGGCGCGCCTGGCCTTTTACAGCGTGCCGCAAGCACCAGCCGCTGCTCCTGCGGGCAAACTGGCGCAGCTGTCCGACCTGCTGCGTGTGCATGATGCCGGCCTGCGTGCCGTGCTGGTCGACTGGCTCTGCGGCTGCTACACCTGCCCGAGCCTGGACGAGGCGCTGGCCCAGCGCAGCCGTCTGCAAGCCGGCGAAACCATTTTTGTGCCGACCGGCCACTCCGTCAGCCTGCACAGCGTGAGCTTTTATGCGCAGGACTCCGAGCAGTCCGGCATGCTGGCACGGGCCCAGGAAATCGAGCATCTGGAAAAGGAGCTGCGCGCGCAATCGCTGATCGGCGAAGAGGCGCGCAACGCGCTGGTGCGTGCCGAGAGTGCCTATGCCGATGCCTCGCAGCGCCTGGTGGCGGTGCGTGCGGAGGCTGCCCAGACCCGCAACCGTGCCCATGAGCTTCAGGTGGAGACCTTGCGCCTGACCCAGTTGGCCGAGCAGGCCCGGGCCCGCGCGGCCCAGATCGATACCGACCTGGGCGAAGTGGTGCAGCAGCTCGAAGAGATCCAGGAGCGCCGGATTGCGGCCGAGGCCCGCTTTGAAGAGTTGGACATGCAGCTGGCCGACAGCCAGGAGCGCCATGCCCAGCTCGATGAAACCGTCTACGAGTCCGAGCGCAAGCTGGCCAGCGCCCGCGAGCAGCTGCGCGCGCTCGAGCGCCAGTCGCAGGAAGCGGTGTTTGGCCAGCGCAGCATGGAAGCGCGCCGCGCCGAGCTCCACCGTACGATGGAAACGGCGATGCAGCAGGCCAAGGCCCTCGGAGATGAACAGCTGCGCGCGCAGGAAGAGCAAAAACGCCTCAATGACGCGGCAGCGCAGGGGGGGCTGCAGGATGCGCTGAACCTCAAGATGGAGCGCGAAAAGGACCTGGCCGCACGCCGCAGCGAATACGACGATCTGACGGCCCGGCTGCGCAGCAGCGATGAGCGCCGCCAGCAGTTTGAGCGCGAGCTGCAGCCGCTGCGCGACCGGATCACCGAGTTCAAGCTCAAGGAGCAGGCCGCGCAACTGGGCCTGGAGCAGTACACGACCTTGCTGCAGGAGGCCCAGGCGGATCTGGAGGTCATCGCCGCGTCGGTCAAGGATGGGCAGGTGCGCCTGACCGGTCTGCAGGGCGACATCGACCGCCTGCACCGCGAGATCGAAGCGCTGGGTGCCGTCAACCTGGCTGCCCTGGATGAGTTGAACCATGCCCGCGAGCGCAAGACCTTCCTCGATTCGCAGATGGAAGACCTGACCCAGGCCATGACGACCCTGGAGGACGCCATCAAGAAGATCGATGCCGAAACCCGGCAACTGCTCTCGGGCACCTTCGACACCGTCAACAGCCACTTCGGCCGCATGTTCCCGGAGCTGTTTGGTGGCGGGCAGGCCAAGCTGATCATCACCGGCGACGAGATTCTGGACTCGGGTGTGCAGGTGATGGCGCAGCCGCCCGGCAAGAAGAACCAGACCATCCACCTGCTCTCGGGCGGCGAGAAAGCGCTGACCGCGATTGCGCTGGTGTTCGCGATCTTCCAGCTCAACCCGGCGCCCTTCTGTCTGCTCGATGAGGTGGACGCGCCGCTGGACGATGCCAACACCGAGCGCTACGCCAAGCTGGTCGCCTCGATGAGCCGGGGCACGCAGTTCCTCTTCATCAGCCACAACAAGATCGCGATGGAGATCGCGCAGCAACTGATTGGTGTGACAATGCAGGAGCAGGGCGTCTCGCGCATTGTGGCTGTGGATATGGAGTCTGCGTTGTCGATGGCGGATTCGGCGTGATAGATTTTTAGAACGAAAACGTATGAGTAATTTTCAACTGGCGTTGGTGATCACCTTTGGGGTCATTCTGGTTTTGTACATCGCCTACAACACCTGGTCGGCGCGCCGCAACGAGCCCAAGAAACCCCGGCCCGAGGAGCCCGGCCAGAGCGGCGACTCCGAGCTGCGCTACGAACCCGGCTTTGATGGCCGTGCCGCATCGGCGGCCACCGGTGACCCGGTCCTCGACGCCCAACTGGGCGGCCAGGGCCCCCGCCTGAGCGGTCACAGCGCCGATGCCTTTGGTGCAGGCGCGGTGGCGCGCAGCGGCAACCCCGGCACCTTTCTGGGCGACCGCCAGCAGATCCTCGATCCCCTCACCGATGCGATTGCCACCATTCATACGGACGGCATTGTCTCGGGCAATGCCGCGATTGCGGCGATGCCCAGCAGCTTTCGCGCAGGCAACAAGGCCTTCAACATCGAGGGCCTGAATGAAACCAGCCAGACCTGGGAGCTGCCGCGCGCCGGTGCCCGCTACACCGGTTTTCAGGCCGGCGTGCAGCTGGCCAACCGCCATGGCCCCATGAACGAGATCGAGTTTTCCGAATTCGTCACCAAGGTCCAGCAGTTTGCCGACAGTATCGGTGCGGCGTACGACACGCCCGACATGCTGCAGGAAGTGGCCCGCGCCCGCGAACTCGACGCCTTTGCGAGCGAGCATGATGCGCAGTTGGCCTTCATGCTGCGCGCCAAGCGCGCCTCCTGGAGCCCTGGCTATGTGGCCCAGGTGGCGGCCAAGCATGGCTTTGTGCCGGCAGGCCCTGGCCGCATGGTGATGCCCTCGGGCATCGAGCAGATGCCCGCGATCCTGGCGCTGACCTACGACGCGCAGGCGGCACTGGCCGACGACCCGGAGGCCAGCGCCTTGCGCGATGTGCTGCTGAGCCTGGATGTGCCGCATGTGGCCCGCAGCGAAAAGCCTTTCGACAAGATGCGCGCCGCCGCCGAAGCGCTTTGCGCAGAGATGGACGGCGTCATCTGCGACCAAAATGGCACGCCGCTGCCGATCATGGTGGTCGACCCGATCGCGCAGGATTTGGAGAACCTCTACGACCAGCTCGAACTGCGCGATCTGGCCGCCGGCTCGCTGGCCGCACGGCGCCTTTTCAGCTAAGCCGCGTACCTTTTTTCGCAAAGGCTGCCGGTGCAGCCTTTTTGCATTCTGGCTGCTGCTGTTTACGCGATGGCGATGCGGCTTTGGCCGTATAGTCGCAGGCATCAGACCAGGCAGGGCCCCGCGCTTTGCCAGATTTTCGGAGTCAAGCCACATGGCTGAGAATATTGATCTTTTTGCCTCGCCCGCCAGCGGTACCCCGCAGGATGCTGCTGCCGAGGTGCAGGCCTTGCGCGCGCAACTGGTGCAGTGGGCGCATGAATACTATGTGCAAGACGCGCCCACGGTGCCCGATGGCGAGTATGACCGGGTCTACCAGCGGCTCGAAGCGCTGGAAAAGGCCTACCCCGAGCTGCACAGTCCGGACTCACCCACGCAGCGTGTGATCGGCGCCATTCTCGAGGGGCTGACCCCGGTTCGCCATGCGGTGCCGATGCTGAGCATCCGCACCGAAACCGACAATGAAGCCAGCGGCGCGCAAGCCTTCGATGCACGCATCCGCAAGGAGCTGGGCCTGGACCCCGGTGACCCGCCGGTCGAGTATGTGGCCGAGCCCAAATTTGATGGCCTGGCGATGAACCTGCGCTACGAGGCGGGGCGCCTGGTGCAGGCCACCACGCGCGGCGATGGTGAAGTGGGCGAGGACGTCACCCACAATATCCGCACCATCCGCCAGATTCCGCTGCAGCTGCGCGCCGATGCCGCGGTGCCGCCGGTGCTGGAAGTGCGCGGCGAGGTGTATATGCGCCGCGATGATTTTGATGCCCTCAACCGCAAGCAGGAGGCCGCTGGGGGCAAGACCTTTGTCAACCCGCGCAATGCGGCAGCCGGCGCAGTGCGCCAACTCGATTCAAACATCACCGCCCAGCGCCCGCTGTCCTTCTTTGCCTATGGCCTGGGCGAGGTCACGCCGGTGGCCCAAGGCGGCATGCAGTGGGACAGCCACTACGCGATGCTGATGCAGCTGCGCGCCTGGGGCTTTCCGGTCGCGCCCCAGGTCTGTGTGGCCAAGGGCGCCGACGAGCTGGTGGCCTTTCACCAGCGCATGGGCGCCGAGCGTGCCAACCTGGGCTACGAGATCGACGGTGTGGTCTACAAGGTCAACAGCCGCGCGCTGCAACTGGAGCTGGGCTTTGTCAGCCGCGAGCCGCGCTGGGCCGTGGCCCATAAGTACCCGGCCCAGGAGATGGTCACGCGTCTGGAGGGCATTGAGGTCCAGGTGGGCCGCACCGGCAAGCTCACGCCAGTGGCCCGGTTGGCGCCCGTGTTTGTCGGTGGCGTCACCGTCACCAATGCCACCTTGTCCAATGTGTTCGACATCCGCAAGAAAGGGGTGCGCGTTGGTGACGACGTCATCGTGCGCCGGGCCGGGGATGTGATTCCGGAGGTCGCCGGGCGGGTGCCTGGCGTGCGCCCGCAGTATGTGCCCAATTTCTCGATGCCCAGCCAATGCCCGGTCTGCGGCAGCGACGTGGTGCGCGAGAAAGGCGAGGCCAACCACCGATGCACCGGTGGCCTGTTCTGCGTGGCGCAGCGCAAGGAGGCGATCCTGCACTACGCGCACCGCCGCGCGATGGATATCGAAGGCCTGGGCGACAAGCTGGTCGATCAGCTGGTGGACAGCGGTGTGATCCGCAGCCTGCCCGACCTCTACAAACTGGGTATTGCGACCTTGTCAGGCCTGGAGCGCATGGCAGAGAAGTCCGCACAGAATGTGCTGGCCGCGCTGGAGTCGTCGAAGAAAACCACACTGGCGCGCTTTGTGTTTGGCCTGGGCATCCGCCATGTGGGCGAGTCCACCGCCAAGGACCTGGCCAAGCACTTTGGCGTGCTGGACGCGATCATGGATGCCTCGGTCGAAGAGCTGCTCCAGGTGAATGACGTGGGGCCGGTGGTGGCCAACAGCCTGCACACCTTTTTTGCGCAGCCACACAACCGCGAAGTGGTTGAGCAGCTGCGCGCTGCGGGCGTGCACTGGGACGAAGCGGTGCCTGCCGAAAAGCCCGCGCAGATCCTGGCCGGCATGACGGTGGTGCTGACCGGCACGCTGCCCACCATGGGCCGTGATGAGGCCAAGGACCTGCTGGAAGCTGCAGGCGCCAAGGTCTCTGGCTCGGTCAGCAAGAAGACCCATTACCTGGTGGCCGGCGCCGATGCCGGCAGCAAACTGAGCAAGGCGCAGGAGCTGGGAGTGACCGTGCTGGACGAGGCTGCGATGCTGCGGCTTTTGCAACATGGAGCGCCTTGAGTTGCCGGAAGGTTGGAGCGCGATGGCGCTGCACTGGCTTGCTATCTCGCGCCACACGGAGCAGGGATAGGGACATTCTCCGACATCGGCGCCTGCCAGATGTCAATACGATGAAAAACGCCAGTGGCTGCCATCCGGCGGCCCTGCTTTTTTTATGCAGAGGAGATGCCGTGAGCTATACCCTGAGACAAGTTCAGACCTTGCTGACCAAGCCGGAGCTGGAGCTGTTCCAAGCCAGCCGTGCCAATGCGATCAAGGAGCTGACCGAGCGTCAGCTCAGCAGCAAAATCACCCGCACCCGTACCTTGCGCGCCAAGTACCGCGATCTCTACCAGCGCCAGACGGTGAAAACCCAGAAAGGGCCAGCGGCTGCGCGCCGGCCCGCGGGCAATGACAACAACCGCACCGAAGTGAAGGCCGATGTCATGCAGGAGGTGCTGGGCCGTTTCGAAGAGCGCCTCGCCAAGGTACAGGCCGATGCCACGAAAACGGCTGCCAAGACCGCCGCTGTGAAAAATAGCAAGCCCGCGCCCGTAAAGAGCGCTGCCAAAAAGCCCGCTGCTGCGGCCAAGACAACCGCAGCAGCTGCTCCCCGCAAGAAAGCGGCCAAGTCCGCCACCAAGGCATCCCCTGCCGAGGCGGTCAAAGCCGCTGCAGTGAAGAAAGCCAGCGGCGCTCGCAAGGCTGCCTCCAAGGCCGCTGTGAAGAAAACCGCCTCGTCGTCTGCGGCTCCGGCCAAAGCGTCAAAGACCGCAGCGAACACTCCGAAAGTGGCCGGCAACGCAACGGCTGCAGCACAAGGGGCCGTGCCCACGACACAACCAGCAGCGGCCAGCCGCGGCAACCCCATCAAAGCCAAGCCGGTCAACAAGAAAATCCAGGCCAGTGGCCAGTCCCGCACCCAGGCGGCGCAGGCCAAGCGCGACAGCCGCTGACCGCACACACGAGCGATGAAAAAGGCCGTACCTCCTGCGCAGGGGGGTACGGCCTTTTTAGGGGGTTCCGACGGGGGGCATGGGCCCGGCGGGCCCAGCGGTCGTCAGCGTCAGGGTTTCTGTTTTTTGGCAGGCGCACTGGGGGCGGCTGCAGGTTGCTGTGCTTTGGCATACGCTTTTGCCATCATCTCGCGCAGCATGGCCGAACTCGATTGCTGCATCATGCGGTTGATGTCGGCTTGCTTGCTTTGCATCAGCTGGGCGTGGGGCGACTGGGGTCCCTGGTCCAGCAGCGATTGCAGCTGCGCTTCGTTGAAATTCTGCGCATAGGCGGTAGCCAGCTGCGTGTCCCAGCGCTTTTGGTAGTCCGCCGCGACCGAGCGCGTGGCAGCAATCATGGCCTGGCCGGCCTGCTGCTGGCCCACCTTGTCGATCAAGGCCTGGTATTCGGGCGACTTGGCAGCAATCTGCAAGCCCACTTGGGGCAGGCTGTGGCCGAGCTTGTATTTCTCGACCAGCGCCAGTGCCAGGTCTTGCAGTTTGGCGGCGTGCGCGAGACTGGGCAGCCAGGCGCTGCCGGCCGCCACGGCGGGCAGGAGCAGGCCGCCAAGCAGGCGGCGTCGGGCCGAGGAGGTGCGGGCAAAGTAAGAGGTCATGGGAGGCACTTGAGTCAGGAAACGGTCGGGACAGCGGAGGCTTCGGCCGGCTGGGGCGGTACCAAGGGGCCGGGCGGCGTTTCCAGATCGATCACATGGATGCCGAATGCCCCGCGCCTGCGGTCTTCGAAATAGCGCTGCAGGGTGACCTTGACGGTGCGAAAGGCAATATCGTCCCAGGGGATGTCGGCTTCGCTGAAGAGACGGGCCTCCATGGTTTCCCAGCCGGGGTTGAATGTGGTGCTTTGGAGCTGTGCCAGATAGAACAGATGCACTTGCCCGACATGCGGCACGTTGACCAGCGAGAACAGCGGGCCCATCGTGATGTCGGCGCCGGCTTCTTCCTCGGTCTCGCGCTCGGCGCCCTGGCCGGTGGTTTCGTCCAGTTCCATAAAGCCGGCTGGCAAGGTCCAGTAGCCTTTGCGCGGTTCAATATTGCGCAGACACAGCAGCACCTTGTCATCCATGTATGGAATGGTACCCACCACGTTCAGCGGATTTTCGTAATGGACGGTATGGCAGGCCGGGCAGATCGCGCGGATCTTGGTATCGCCGTCATCGGGCAGGCGGTGCTCAACCTTGGTGCCGCAGCGGCGGCAATAATCAACGGGGGCGCGAGAGGTCATGCGGTCTATTGTGCGTCAAGCCCGCGTTGCTCGCGGCAACGGGCGAAAAAAAGCGCCACCGCAGTGGGTGGCGCGTTGTCCTGGTATTACACCAGCTCGATTTTCAACGCGGGCAGGCCGGTCACGCCGCCCTCCAGCACATCGCCCTTGACCGCGGCGGCCACGCCTTCAGGCGTGCCGGTGAAGATCAGGTCGCCGGCTTGCAGCTCCCAGGCTTGCGAGATCACTTCGATGGTCTCGGCAATGTTCCAGATCAGCTTTTGCACATTGCTGTGCTGGCGCTCCACACCATTGACCTTCAGCCAGATGTCGGCGTTGTTGATATCGCCGGCCTGGGCGGCGGGCACCAGCGCTGCAATCGGCGCGCTGCCTTCAAAGGCCTTGCCGATCTCCCAGGGGCGGCCCTGCTTTTTCATGTCGTTTTGCAGGTCGCGGCGGGTCATGTCCAGTCCGACGCCATAGCCCCAGATATGCGCAGCCGCATCGGCTGCAGCAATGTTCTTGCCGCCCTTGCCGATGGCCACCACCAGCTCGATCTCGTGGTGCAGGTTGCTGGTGAGCGTTGGGTAGGCGATCTGGCCGGTGCTGCCGGTGGCGACAGGCACCACCGCATCGGCGGGCTTCATGAAGAAGAAGGGCGCCTCACGGCCGGTAAAGCCCATTTCCTTGGCATGATCTTCATAGTTGCGGCCCACGCAGTAGACGCGGCGCACGGGGAACAGCTGGTCGCTGCCGTGGACAGGCACGCTCGTTGGCGCGGCTGGGGGAATGACGTATTGGCTCATGCTGGACTTTGGTTGGAGGCGGAGAAATACCGCCCGGTTGAAGCGGTGCCAAAAATTATGCGGCAAAACACCTTGCTCTGCAGGCTCTCCGCACGGGCTATTGCTGGTCTTGGCATGCCAGACAGCGACAGCTGTCATGCCGGCGACTGGCTCATTCGCGGCCGCAGCGCCCTGCGTTATGCTCGGTCGCCATGAAGCTGCACAATTATTTCCGCTCCTCTGCCTCCTACCGGGTGCGCATTGCGATGCAGGCCAAGGGCCTGGCCTATGACTACCTGCCGGTGCACCTGGTCAAGGCTGAGCACCGCGAGCCCGCCTTTGCCAGCCATGTTGGCGATGCGCTGGTGCCGGCGCTCGAGACCGATGATGGACTGTGGTTGAACCAGTCGCTGGCGGTGATCGAGTGGCTGGACGAAACTTACCCGCAGACCCCCTCGATGCTGCCAGGCGATGCGCTGGCGCGTGCCCGCATCCGCGCTCTGGCGCTGCAGGTGGCCTGCGAGATCCATCCGATCAACAACCTGCGGGTGCTGGCCTACCTGACGGGCGAGCTGGGCCACAGCGATGCGGAAAAAGCCCAGTGGTACCAGCACTGGTGCCGCACCGGGCTGGAGGCCTTTGAGCGCCAACTGGTGCTGCTGGCGGCCGAGCGCCAGGCGCAGGGCCTGGCGCCATCGCGTTTTTGCTGGGGCGACAGCCTGACCATGGCCGACTGCGCGCTGGTCCCACAGATCTTCAATGCGCAGCGCTTCAAGGTCAGCCTCGATGGTCTGCCGCTGACCATGGCGGCCTATGACACTGCCTTCGCAACCGATGCGGTGCAACAAGCCCAGCCCGGCGTATGCCCGGATGCCCAGCCATGAGCGCCGTTGAACGTTCCCGTTTTCCGGCAGACTGGCTGCTGCCCCAGTGGCCCACGCCACCCGGCGTGTTTGCGCTGTGTACGACCCGCCAAGGCGGTACCAGTGAAGGCCTGTTCGGCACCACCAACCTGAGCTTCAATGTGGGCGATGTGCCCGCCCATGTGCACAACAACCGGCAATTGCTGGCCGAGGCCATGCAGGCACTGGAGATGCAGGCAGGCCGCGGTGCAGACAACGCGCCCCCTCGCCAGCCGGTGTTTGTGCGCCAGGTGCACGGCACCCATGTGCAGGTGCTGGGCGAGGGCGGCGGGAATGAGCAGCCGGCCGATGCCAGTGTCAGCGATGTGCCGGGTCTGGGTTGCACCGTGATGGCGGCCGATTGCCTGCCCGTGTTGTTCTGCCACCAGCAGCTGCCGGTGGTGGGCGCCGCCCATGCCGGTTGGCGCGGTTTGCTGGGGCAGGGCGGCCTGGGGGTGCTGGAGAACTGTTTTGCGGCATACGCTGATCGCGTGCGGCTGCAAGCGGGCCAGGCGGGCCTGAGCGATGCGCAGATTGCCGCGCAGACCATCGCCTGGCTGGGTCCTTGCATCAGCCAGCCAGCCTTTGAGGTGGGGGCCGAGGTGCGGGCCGCCTTTGTGGATGCGGATCCGGATTGCGGGCCGCTGTTTGCCCCCGGCAAACCGGGCAAGTTTTTTGCAAACCTGAGCGGTCTGGCGCGCCACCGGCTGCAGCGCATGGGGCTGGCCGAGCTGTTTGGCAACGACGGCAGCCAGGACTGGTGCACCGTCGCCAACCCAGAGCGCTTCTTCTCGCACCGCCGTGATGGATCGCCGACCGGAGGCACCGGCCGTTTTGCCGCTTGCATTTGGGTGGCCTAGGTGCGGGCATCTGAGGCGGTTAATTTTTAAAGTACCCGGTTTTAACAATGGGTGCTTCTCGCATCGTCAATGTGCCTGGTATGCTGTCTAATCTACTCAATTATTCAATAAAGAGTAGAATATGCAGCATGACTACCCCTTTGATGGCCACCTTGGTGGCAGCCCGTAAAGCCCAGCAACTGACCCAGGCCCAACTGGCCGAGCAGGCGGGGCTGTCGCGCATGGCGGTGCAGCGCACCGAAACGGGTGATGTGGACCCGCGCTACTCGACGGTGGCCGAGATGGCCCGGGTGCTGGGCATGCAGCTGGTGGCAGTGCCGGCTGATTTGCTGCCCGCGCTGCAGGCCTTTATCCAGTCGGGCGGCAAGTTTTTAGGGCAGCCTACCGGTGCGGAAGCGCCCCCTTCGGTGGTGGACAGCCTGGCGGGCCGCCAGCCCTGAGACCTGGCTGAGCGCAAGCGGGGCACGCAATGAGCACTTCCATCCGCTACCTGCGTCTGTACATGCATCTGCCTGGCAGCATGGGCGGCGGGCGGCGGGCGATTGGTTATCTGTCCCAGTACGGCGATATCTTGCGGGTCTCGTTCGAGGACAGCTATATCGCCGACCCCCAGCGGCCCCTGTTGTCGCTCAGCTACCAGGGTGCCAGCGAAGCCGACACCCAGCGCATCCTGCGTGCCGCGCGTGACGCCCGGCTCGTGCGCACCGATGGGCGCTGGCCGGTCTACTTTCAGAACCTGTTGCCCGAGGGCCATAACCGCCAGCGCCTGGCCGCTGAGCGGGGCTGCTCGCCCGATGATGAGTTTGAACTGCTGGCCGCTGCCGGCCACGACCTGATGGGCGCGCTGGAAGTGGAGCCGGTGCCGCGCGACGAAGCCATCCCGGACGTTGTGCGCCACTGGCATACCTCGCAAGGCCTGGATGTGCTCGAACCCGGTTTTGTCGAGTTTCCGGTGGCCGATGCCGCATCGCTGCCGGGCATCGTCACCAAGTTCAGCGCGGTGCAAGACGGCCGGCGCTACACGGTGCGCCGCCGGGGCGCGGCCGGCAGCGTGATCCTGAAGCTCCCCAGCACCCAGCATCCCGATCTGGTCGCCAATGAATACAGCTGCTACCAGCTGTGCCAGGCCGTGGGGCTGACGACGGCTGACGCGCAGATCATCAGCCGCGCCCAGGCCGATCTGCCCGAACACCTGCCGTTTGACGAGATCTTGGCGGTGCAGCGCTTTGACCACCTGCCCGACGGCTCCCGTGTGCACATGGAGGAGTTCAACCAGGCCCTGGGTTATGCACCACGCCACAAGTATGGCAAGGGCCTGCAGCAGGACTGGCCGACGATGCTGCGCGTTCTCGATCGCCTCAGCCCTCAGCCGGTGGCCGACACGCGCGAGTTCCTGGCCCGTACCGTGGCGGCCATCCTGATGGGCAACACCGACGCCCACCTGAAGAACTGGGCGCTCGTGTACCCCGATGGGCGGCGGCCGCGCCTGGCGCCGGTCTACGACTGTGTCTGCGTCGCCGCCTTCTTTGAGGGCTCGGCGCAGCAGCAGTACGCCGTCAACAAGGCCATTGACAGCAGCATGCGGGCGCTGCGCTGGGACGATGTGGCGGCACTGCTGAAGACCGCCGGTCTTCTGCGGGTGCCGCGCCATATCAGCCTGCTCAAGGAGGTGGTGCGGCAGGCGCAGAGCAACTGGCCCGCGTTGTTGGCCCAGGCACCGGCAGGCATGGCCGGCGTGGTGCAGCAGCGTTTACGCGGCGGGGTCGCTATCGCCGCGCTCTAATGCGGCAGCGGGCGTATTGCCCGACGGGCTGTCGCTTGTATGTCAGGGTTTGCCCCAGGATGGCGCGCAAAAGCGG
>Ga0308165_1004599_pt1 | contig 13482 bp, 13 predicted proteins | sample PhyWR2_FD_201032 | JGI IMG/M metagenome (GOLD analysis project Ga0308165, IMG submission 201032) | Phyllosphere microbial communities from UC Gill Tract Community Farm, Albany, California, United States - DLSLW.R2 | ecosystem: Host-associated > Plants > Phyllosphere > Unclassified | place: USA...
GCGGCGTTCAGCGCCAGAATATTGGTCTGGAAGGCGATGCTGTTAATCACGCTGGTGATGTCTTCAATGCGCTGGGAGTTAGCCGCAATGGTGTTCATGGTATCGATCACTTCACGGGTCACCGATTCACCGGTGCGCGCATTGTTCACCGCATCCTGCACCAGCTTCCCGGCCTGATGCACGTTCTCGGTGTTATTGGCGACGGTAGCGCTCAGCTGTTCCATGCTGGCGGCGGTTTCTGTCAGGGCGGACGCCTGCTGTTCCGTACGCGAGGCCAGATCGATATTGCCGGAGGCAATCTCCTGCGAGGCGTGATTCACGGTACGGCAGGCTTCACGCACCTGAGAGATGGTCTCCAGCAGGGCCAAACGCATTTGCTCCATCGACCCCATCAGCTGGTCAATTTCATTGTGGGAACCGTCTTTCAGCGGCACCGTTTCGGTGAGTTTACCGGCGGCAATCTGGCTGCAGTGTTCGCGGGCGAGTTCAATCGGCGTGAAAACAAAGCGCGTCATCAGCCAGCTGACCACGACAATCACCACCACAAACAGCGCCGCAAAGGCGGCAATGATCGCCAGGCCCGACGTAAAGTGGTCACGGGCATCCTCATTCAGGCTTTTGGCATATTTCTGATGAATGGAAAGCACCTGGTCGAGCACGATTTCGTACTGACGGTCGAGGCGGGAGATCTGGGGGATAAGTGCGTCGAATTTTGCGGCGTCGTGGGCCGATGCCGCGTCAATCAGCGGTACCAGCCCATGGTCGCGGTAATTTAGCCAGGCGTCGCCATAGTTTTTGACCAGCGGTGCTTCGTCCGCCAGGCGCGGCGCGGCGTTAAAGGCCGCAAACGCCTCGTCCGCCTTGGAGAGCGCCAGCTTAACGTCCGCCAGCTTCTGCGTGAGGTCGGCCGTCTCGCCGCCTTCCACCTGCTTCATATATTCCATGACCCGCACGCGCAGGGTCCGGCTGTGGTTAATGGGGTCGATGATCGACAGCACAACCTGGATCTCTTTATTCACATTATCCAGGGATTCATTGCTCTTGAGAGCCAGCCAGACGTTGGTCGCCGCACTGGCAACAAAGAAAAATAACAACGCAAACAGGACGGCAAGGGACGACTTTTTTAACGACATAATTACCTCAGAATCAAAACGGTCTGAGGCATTATCGGCAGGGGTTAAACATTATTGAATGTAATAGTGCCGGTCGGTTTTATGCTGATTTAAAACGCGAGATGCCCACTGGCGGCCGGCTGCGGCCAGTAAATACTCCCCACGCCGTTTAACTGCGGGCGGGAGAACAAAAATCCCTGGAAGCGTTTGATACCCGCCGACTCCAGCCAGCACCACTCTTCAATGCGTTCAATCCCTTCCGCCACCAGCGCGATCTCCAGATCGGTACAGCAGCTGATGATCGACTTCACGATGGCCTGCTTCGGCCCGCTGAGGTGGATATCGCTGATGATTTCGCGGTCGATTTTAAGCTTGTCCGGCTGAAAACGCGTCAGCAGCGACAGTCCGGCATAGCCCGAGCCAAAATCGTCAATCGCCAGACCGATGCCCGCTGCCCGCAGCTGCTTAATGGCGCTATTAAACCGGTTAAAGCCGGAGATCATTTCATTTTCGGTGACTTCAATGACCACCTGCTCGGGCAGCAGACCGTGCGCAAGGATGTTATCCATCAGAAAATCCACCGCGCCGGGCACGTTGACCAGTGACATGGGCAGCAGATTGATGGCTATTTTATGATCGCCAATGCCTATTTTCTCTGCCAGCGCAAAGGCATAGGCCTTAGTCTGCAGATCCACTTCGTACATTTTGTCCGGATCGATGGCGTTAAAAAAATGCTCCGGGCTGCCTCCGTCATTGCCACGGATCAACGCCTCCAGCGAGGTGATTTTACCTGCCGAGGGTTCCACAATCGGCTGGAGGGCAAACTGGCAGACCTGATTGTCGATAAGTCCAGGGAGGGATTGGCCAAAAGGGGCATGCTCCGGGACCAGCGTCCAGCTGGCAGGGTCCAGCGGTGCGCGGGCCGCAGGCTCATTCTGTCGGGTAACAAAAGAACGAATAAACTTGAACACTTTGTCTTCTGCGGTCAGATAACGCTCCAGCTTGCTGTAGCGCAGCACGCTGGACAGCACCGAATCCGGCGTGTCGATGCAGAGATCGAACAGCAGCATCCCGACATGTTCAAAGCGTCTGCGCGGACCGTAGTCGCGCATCAGTTCCACAACATTGATATGGCGTTGGTCTGTCCGGATGGTGGCGAACAGTGTATTGATATCGTCTTCCGCCCCTTCGAGGATCTGCAGAAAATCGACGCCGTTAAACAGCAAAATGCCGGTGATGTTGCGCTCGGTATTACGAATCTTTGCGGATTCAACAAGCGACGTCAGGGAGAAAGATTCACAGGATGAATTTAACTGGCTTTTATAGATGAGCGTAGTGAGCACAGCAATTGTTCCCGAAAAAATTTTTAAGCTTATAAATGAGTGTGTAGCATAAAACACAATTGCAGACTAATAGTATTAGGGCGAGAAAATGTTAAAACTGCGTTTTAGCTCAAAATAATTGAGGTGAATGTATCACATCCACTGCCCCCTTCAGGATCGTGCTTCTGCTATGCCTCCCTGTTTATGCGCAGGCTGCCCCGCTGGTGCCACCTTCGGGTTTTAGCCAGCCGCTGCCGCAGACGGCGTCGGGAGGCTGCGTCACCCTGCCCGCGCCTTATACCGATCCGCTGACGTTACGCAGTAAATATGAGGGTTCGAACAGCGCGCGTGCCACCCTGAACCCCGACGCGGAACAGGCCTTTCGCGCGGCGACAAAACCGATTGTCGGCTTTGAGCGCGGCATCGCAGAGATGACCTGGCGCTATAAGCAGAGCGGCGACCCACGCACCTTAAACTGCCTGTTGGCCGGATACGCCGCCTGGGCCAACGCCGGGGCGTTGCTCTCTCAGGAAACCAGCCACACCGGGCGCGCGATGCGCAAGTGGGCGCTGGCGACCCTTGCCAGCAGCTGGCTGGAGCTGAAGTTTATGCCCGGCTCGCCGCTGCACGGGCAGCAGGCGACCGAGCGCTGGCTGGGTCAATTGGCAGATCGGGTGGTTCTGGAGTGGGACGGCCTGCCGCTCAACAGTACCAATAACCACAGCTACTGGGCAGCATGGGCTGTGATGGCCACCGCCGTGGCGCTCGACCGGCGGGATCTGTTTGCGTGGTCGATAAAAGAGTACCGCATTGCCGCCGGACAGATCGCTGCCGACGGCACGCTGGCAAACGAGCAAAAACGCGGTGAGCGGGCGCGGGCCTATCATAACTATGCCCTGCAACCGCTGGTGATGATCGCCAGTTTTGCCGGGGCGAATCAGGTAGACGTGATGGCGGAAAATAACGGCGCGCTAGCGCGCCTGGCGGGGTACGTTTTGCGCGAGGACGACACGCATCTGGCGTGGCTGGAGCCCTGGTGCGCGATGACCCTGTGCAGTACAGTGACACTGTCACGCCTGCATGCCCATCGTCCGCTGGAGGATCGCCGCCTCGGCGGCAATCTTACGCTGCTGTATCAACGTTAAATCTGCGCCATTCCGCCATCGACAAACAGCTCGGCAGCGTTGATAAAGCTGGCAGCATCGGAGGCGAGGAACGCCACGACCTTACCTACCTCTTCTGGCTCACCAATGCGCCCTAGCGGGACCTGTGCGGCCAACGCATCAAACAGCCCCTGACGCTGCGCCTCCGGCACCAGATCCCCAAGCCCCGGCGTTTTGATCGGACCCGGACTGACCACGTTCACCCGGATACCGCGCCCCTGCAGATCCAGCGCCCACGAGCGGGCAAAGTTTCTGACGGCCGCTTTACTGGCGCTATACACGCTGAAGTTGGCGGTACCTTTAACCGAGACCGTGGAGCCGGTGAGGATCACCGACGACCCGGCGGTCAGCAGCGGCAGCGCCTTCTGCACGGTAAACACCACGCCGCGAACGTTAGTGGCAAAAATGCGGTCAAAATGTTCCTCGCTGATCGCCCCCAGAGGCTGCATATCGCCGCCACCCGCGTTGGCGAACAGCACGTCCAGCCGCCCGGACTGTTCGGCAATCTGCGCGTACACCGTATCGAGGTCGGCAAGCTGTGAGGCATCGGCGCGAATGCCAATCACCTGCCCGCCCAGAGTCGCTACGGCGTTATCCAGCTCCGCCTGACGGCGACCAGTGATATACACCTTCGCGCCCTGGGTAACCAGCTCTTTCGCCGTTGCCAGACCAATACCGCTGGTGCCGCCGGTGATCAGCGCGACTTTACCTGTTAATGCTGCGTTCATTTGATGTTCCTTCTACGTTATGAGGGTTGCACGCACTCTACCGCTTGCTGGATTAGTGAAAAATTAGCAAAAATGGAAATCACTTTTTCCCTGCGGGAATAATCCCGCGTTGATGAGGGCCTTTCTATGGATCAACTAATGGCGATGCGCGCCTTTACCCGTGTGGTCGAAACCGGCAGTTTTACCCGGGCGGCTGACTCCCTGAACATGCCCATCGCCACGCTTAGCAAGCGGGTATTAGCGCTGGAGGCCCATCTTGGCGTGCAGCTGCTTCAGCGCACCACCCGGCGAGTCACGACAACGCCGGAAGGAGAGGACTATTACCAGAAAGCCCGCCGGGTGCTGATTGATATCGAGGATATCGACACCGCATTCATTGCGGCAACGCGGCATCCACAGGGGCATTTGCGTATTGATGTGGGCGGGTCAACGGCGCGCGATGTGCTGATCCCGATGCTGCCGGACTTTATGCGCCGCTATCCTGACATCCGCATCGACCTGGGCGTATCCGACCGGCCGGTGGATTTAATCAGCGGCAACGTGGACTGCGTGATCCGCGGCGGCGCACTGGAAGACTCTTCCCTGATCGCCCGGCATATCGGCAATGCAGAGATGGTCACCTGCGCCACCCCGGCCTATCTCAAGCAGCACGGTATTCCCGACTATCCTGAAGCGTTACGCAACGGTCATAAACGGGTGAGTTATCTCTCCCCGGTAAGCGGGCGCGCCGTACCCTTTCGCTTTAACTGGGATCAGGAAACCCGCGAAATCAGTCTGCAGCATCATATCGGGGTCAACGAAAGCAACGCCCATCTGGCGGCAGCGGTTGCCGGGATGGGTATTATCCAGACGTTTCGTTATTCGGTAGGGGCATTACTTGAGGCGGGAACGCTGGTGGAAATTCTGCAAAAATGGCGACCGCCACAGTATCCATTTTACGTGGTTTATCCGCAAAACCGGCATGTGACGCATCGCCTCAGGGTGTTTATCGCGTGGCTTGCGGAGGTCTTTCCGCAGGCGGTGAAGGGTTAGCCGGACGTAAACGCCCGGCAGCAGGATCAGTTCAGGGTGTAGTCGAGGGTGATTTCCGCGTTCAACACCTGCGACACCGGGCATCCGGCTTTGGCTTTTTGGATCACGCCGTCAAACTGCTGCGGGTCAATCCCCGGGACCGTGACTTTACTTTGCAGCGCCACTTTGCTGATGGCAAAGCCGCTATCGGTTTTATCCAGCGAGACCACCGCTTTGGTGTCAATGGAATCGGCGGTATAGCCCGCTTCCCCCAGCATCAGCGACAGCGCCATTGAGAAACAGGCTGCATGCGCCGCACCAATCAACTCTTCGGGATTGGTCCCTTTCTCACCTTCAAAGCGGGTATTGAAGCCATAAGGTTGCTGGTTAAGAACGCCACTCTCAGTAGAAACCGTTCCCTTACCGCGTTTGATATCGCCTGACCAGTGCGCCGAACCGTGCTTATGAATCGTCATGCTTGCTCTCCTTTTGGCATAGAAAGGAGTAAGTATAGAAGAGCAATGCCGCTTTGCGGCAAAGCGGGAAAAATCTCATGCCTTTGCGCAAATACTCGCCTGCTATAGTGGTATTTCAACAAGGAGAAAAAGATGCAACCACCCGTCAGAGGTATCGACCATATTGGTATAACCGTCCCGGACATTAATCAAGCCACGCTATTTTTTGAGCAGGCTTTTGATGCCAGGATAATATATCGTTCCGTAGAGCCCGGTGATAATAATATTGACCCGGAAGCGCAACAAGAGACACTACGGTTATTCCCCGGTACAGAAATACGGGCCATCCGAATGCTGGCCCTGCCACATGGGCCGGGGATTGAGCTCTTCGAAATGCATGGCCCCCAGCAGCAAGCCCCGGCCAGACCGAGCGATTTTGGTCTGCAGCACTTTGCCGTGTATACCGATGATATTACAGCGGCTATCGCCCGCTTCACCGCGGCGGGTGGAGAGATGTTCACCGAACCTAAAGCGCTATCCTTCCCCGCCGAACAGGGTCAAGGCAACGCCTTTTGTTACGGTAAAACACCGTGGGGCAGCGTGATAGAGTTAATTACCTGGCCATCACCGATGCCTTATGAAAAATATACCGAGCAACGTCGCTGGAAGCCCTGATATATCCTTAACAACGGTGCGATGATGATATTTTTATTTCCAGGACGAGTCTTAAACACAGCGCCACAAAATTTTGTCATTCTGGCTACGAACTAATTTGTTGCACGCCGGAACATTAAACAGAAAACGACACGGAGGCACCACTATGTTTACTTATACGTCTGCACACACACCATCCGCACAGCCGGAGCTGGTTAATGCGATTGCACAGGGTTTACGCGCTGAACAGGGCGCTGTCACTGAAGATGACATTTTAATGGAACTGACCAAGTGGGTGGAATCCACCGACAATGACATCCTCAGTGACATCTACCAGCAGACCATTAATTACGTGGTAAGCGGTCAGCACGCGACTTTTTAAAAACCTGCTAAGCTGGATCGGCAACCTAAGGGGTTATATTTCGTTCACCTTATCACTACAACAGGATTGAGGAGTTAACATGAAATCGAACCGTCAGGCACGTCATATTCTGGGACTGAGCCACAAGCTCTCTAACCACAAAAAAGTGGTCATTGAAGGCAATCAGGAAACGGTCTCCACCCACGCGACCGGCAGAAGACGCCACACAGACAAGTAATGTCGCCAGTCAAACTCACAACACCATCGGCCCTGCCGGTGGTGTTTTTGTTTTTGAGGTGCGGTTTTTAACATTCAGCTCCTTTATACTATCCGCCTGACGCCTCCCTGATAGCGCGCCACCGACGATGATTAATAGCAGTGCCAGGGATGGATTTTTAAAATTAAGTGAGTGACATGGACAACAAAGCGAAAACCAACCGTTCCCTTTACATCCCTTATGCCGGGCCCGTGCTGCTGGAATTCCCTCTGCTGAACAAAGGCAGCGCCTTTAGTAAAGAAGAGCGCAGCAGCTTTAACCTGCTGGGACTGCTGCCGGAAGTGGTGGAAACCATCGAGGAACAGGCAGAGCGCGCGTGGATCCAGTATCAGGGCTTTAAAACAGAAATCGATAAACACATCTACCTGCGCAACATCCAGGACACCAACGAAACCCTCTTCTACCGCCTGGTGCAAAACCATCTCGACGAGATGATGCCGGTGATCTACACCCCGACCGTGGGGGCCGCCTGCGAACGCTTCTCCGAAATCTACCGCCGTTCGCGCGGGGTGTTTATCTCATGGGCCGATCGTCACAACATGGACGACATCCTGCAGAACGTGCCCAACCACAACATCAAAGTGATTGTGGTCACCGACGGGGAACGTATTCTCGGCCTGGGCGACCAGGGGATCGGTGGGATGGGTATTCCCATTGGCAAACTGTCCCTGTATACCGCCTGCGGCGGCATCAGCCCGGCGTATACCCTGCCGGTGGTGCTGGACGTCGGGACCAATAACCAGCAGTTGCTCAACGATCCGCTGTACATGGGCTGGCGTCACCCGCGCATTACCGACGAAGAGTATTACCAGTTCGTCGATGACTTTATCCAGGCAGTTAAACAGCGCTGGCCGGACGTGCTGCTGCAGTTTGAAGACTTCGCGCAGAAAAACGCCATGCCGCTGCTGAACCGCTATCGCGACGAGATCTGCTCCTTCAATGACGATATTCAGGGCACCGCCGCCGTTACCGTCGGCACGCTGATTGCGGCCAGCCGCGCGGCGGGCAACCAGCTGAGCTATCAGAAAATCGTCTTCCTGGGCGCCGGTTCCGCCGGGTGCGGGATCGCTGAACAGATCATCGCCCAGACCCAGCGCGAAGGCTTAAGTGAAGATCTGGCGCGCTCGCGGGTGTTTATGGTGGACCGCTTCGGCCTGCTGACCGATGCGATGCCAAACCTGCTCCCGTTCCAGAACAAGCTGGTGCAAAAGCGCGACAACCTGAAAAACTGGGACACCGACAGTGAAGTGCTCTCCCTGCTGGACGTGGTGCGCAACGTGAAGCCGGATATCCTGATTGGCGTCTCCGGCCAGACCGGGCTGTTCACCGAAGAGATCATCCGCGAGATGCACAAATACTGTGCCCGCCCGATTGTGATGCCGCTCTCAAACCCGACTTCCCGCGTCGAAGCCACCCCGCAGGACATCATCACCTGGACCGAAGGCAATGCGCTGGTCGCCACCGGCAGCCCGTTTGCGCCGGTGGTATGGAAGGATAAAACCTACCCGATCGCCCAGTGCAACAACTCCTATATCTTCCCGGGAATTGGCCTCGGGGTGATCGCCTCCGGGGCATCGCGCATTACCGACGAGATGCTGATGTCTGCCAGTGAAACGCTGGCCAAGCACTCGCCGCTGGTAAACAACGGCGAAGGTCTGGTCCTGCCGGAGCTGAAGGATATTCATATTGTCTCGAAAGCCATCGCCTTTGCGGTCGGCAAAATGGCCCAGCAGCAGGGCGTGGCGGTGAATACCTCTGCAGACGCGTTGCAGCAGGCGATTGACGAGAACTTCTGGAAACCGGAATACCGCAACTACCGCCGTACCTCGATTTAAAAGCCGTAATAGCCGGGTCAGGCGCCGTTGCCGCCCGGCACATCAACCGTACCTTGCCGGACCTCCCATTCCCCGCTACACTCGTTTCATCCATCAATTTACTGAATATAAAGGAGGCTAATTATGCTGTGCTGTGAAGTTTTTGATATTTCACTTCACCTTGGTGATCGCACCTGCTCAAGCGTTATCGGTTTCGTGCTGCGATAACTTCGGCTTGAGCGAAGAAACCTTAGACTGAATCCCTTCTCTCGGGCTTACCGGGTTATCGTCAGCGATGATTGACGAGGCATTTCTATGCCTGCAACTCTTGAGTAAGCAAATGAGCACACTACTGACTGCACAATTCCTGCGTGTTGATACGGCCTTCGAAACGCTGTTCGACGCCCTCTCCTTTACCCTGAAAAAAGGCGACCGCATTGGTCTGCTTGGCGATAACGGCTGCGGTAAAAGTACCCTGCTGAAGATCCTCGACGGCACCGATACCCCGACATCCGGGACGGTAGCGCTGGCCGGACACTGCCTGATGGCGCGGGTGGAACAACACCTCCCGGAATCTGTCTACCCCCTGACCATGCTCGACGCGGTGCTGGCGCAGCTGCCGATGGCCGAGCGCGAGAGCCTGCGCTGGCGGGCCGAATCCTTGCTGGCCGGGATGGGCTTTTCTGTTGCCGACACCGGGCTGCAATCGGCGACCCTCAGCGGCGGACAGCACACTCGCCTGCTGCTGGCGCGGGCGCTCATCCACCAGCCGGATCTGCTGCTGCTGGATGAACCCAGCAACCACCTCGATCTGCCCACGCTGCTGTGGCTGGAGCAGTTTTTGCAGAACTGGTCCGGCAGCTTTGTGCTGGTCTCCCACGATCGGCAGCTACTGGATGCGGTGACCAACGGCAGCTGGATCCTGCGCGACAAAACCCTGCACGCCTTCGCCCTTCCCTGCACCCGCGCGCGCCAGGCGCTGACGGCGAAGGACGAAAGTGATGCCCTGCGGCGTAAAGCTGAGCAAAAAGAGATCGACCGGGTCACCGTCAGCGCTAAACGGCTGGCGACCTGGGGCAAGGTCTACGACAACGAAGATCTGGCCCGCAAAGCCAAACAGATGGAGCGCCAGGTTGAACGGCTGAAAGAGAGCCAGACCGCGCTGACCGCCGGCAGTCCGTGGACCTTAACCCTGCACGGCGAGGCGCTGCCCGCCAACCGGCTGCTGGAGGTCGACACCCTCAACGTGCCGCCTGCACCGGGCCTGCCCGCGTTGTTCGAAGTGCAAAACGCGCGGATGAAAAGCGGCGATCGGGTGGCGATTGTCGGGCGCAACGGCTGCGGGAAATCCTCCCTGATGAAGCTTATCTGGCAGCAGTTTACCGGCCACAGCGTCGACGGCGGGTTAAGTATCCATCCGCGCGCCACCCTCGGCTATTACGATCAAACGCTGCACCAGCTGGCGGATGACGCCATGCTGAGTGACGCCCTTGAGCCGTTTGCCCCCGATCCGCAGGTGCGCAAGATGGCGTTAATCAGCGCCGGATTTGCCTGGGCACGTCATGGGCAAAAGGTTAACACTCTCAGCGGGGGCGAACGTTCGCGGCTGCTGTTTATCGGCCTGACGCTTGCCCGCTACAGCCTGCTGATGCTCGATGAACCGACTAACCATCTGGATATGGAAGGCAAAGAGGCGTTGGCCGGGACCCTGCAACAGTTTACCGGCGGCGTATTGCTGGTCAGCCATGATCGACAGCTCATCAGCCAGAGCTGCAACCGTTTCTGGCTGATTGAGGACGGCAAACTGAGCGAATGGCACGATGCTGATGCGGTATTTGCTCGTCTACGCGCAAGCAGTGGGCTGAGTGCCACGTCGGTTCAGGCCGTCGTTGAGAATGCGCGGCCAGACGTCGCAGACGATCTGCTGGAGCGGTTAATTCAGCTGGAGGCGCTGCTGGAAGAAGACAAACTGCGCAAGCCTAAACATCAAAAGCCACAGCTTCAGGCCCAGTGGCAGGAGGAGATTGCCGCGCTCACCGCGCAGCTGTAAACCGGGGCCCGGCGGCGTTCTGCCGCCGGGCCTGGTGTTACTGGGGCTGTTTAGTTTTCCAGGCATCCCATGCCTGTTTGATTTCCTGCTTAGCGCTGGCGGCATCGTTAAAGCCGTTCAGCTCCACCGATTTACGCCCTTCCGGCAGCTGTTTGTAGACCCGGAAGAATGCTTCGAGGCGCTGCTGCTCAATCTTCGGCAGATCGCTCAGCTCTTTAATGTCGTCATAGGTCGGGTCAATTTTGCTGGCCGGAACGGCGACAATTTTGTCGTCCTTTTCACCGCCGTCGATCATCTTCAGCACGCCAATGGCGCGCAGTTTTATCAGGGTGCCTGGTGCCATCGGGGCGCGGGTATAAAACACCACATCCAGCGGATCGCCATCGCCCGCCAGCGACTGAGTGAGCGAGCCGTAGTTCGCCGGATACGCGACAGGCATCGACTGGAAACGGTCGGCAATAATAAAGCCGGTTTTGGCATCGGTTTCATATTTAATAATCCCGCCCGCCGGAATTTCGGTGACGGCATAAAACTCTTCCGGGTTATTGTCAGGCTGAGGGAAATCGAGAATGTTTTGCGCCTGCACGGAAGCGGACAGGAGTACGCTCACTGCGAGAAGTTTTTTTACCAGATGCATTGTCTTTTTAACTCTTCGGTTATTGAGAAGACAACACGTTACGATGGATCGATGACAAGATCATGACGGTTTTTTGTCAGTTTTAATTCCCCATATCCTCACAGGCTTGATGGGTTATCAGTTGCGTAAAGAAAAACCCTATCGTGGCAAATATAAGCAGCGGGAAAGACTCGGAAAACAAAAATACCCATAAAGAGGGCATGTTTTTCGCCGACGTAAAACACGCCTCAAACAAGACGATGGTTATCCCACAAAACAGTCCTGCTATAACGCCATGTAGATAAGGTATGTTCCAGAATATCCATTCGTATTTTTCAGGTAAAGGGGTTTGCCTCGAAGAAAGGGCAACAATGGCAAACTGGTTATTATCTGATGCGGCCACCAGCTGATTGCCCTGGGCATATTTAACGGCATCCGCAGCCAGCGCCACTGAAAGCCATCGATACCCGGCGCTTTTTTCCCCCAGCGATGCATCGATATCCAGCCGTTCTGAAGCCAGCCCTTTTGAATCCAGCGCCTCTAGCAAAGGATATTTTTCCGCCCTCGACAAGCCGGTAAACCATAGCGTTTTGGCCGCAGGGACAGACTCAACATCGAGATACACCGTCATTTTTTCTTCGACCTCGGTCACGCCAGTCATAGGCTGGTAGAGATACACCGGTTTTACGCCATCCAGCCTTTTGCTCGAATGGGTTAACAAAAAAGCGGAGGCACTTTCCATACTCTTGCTGCCGCTGTCTTCGCTGTGCATATCAATGACGATCAATAATCTGTTCACGGGGGAAGCCTCGGTTGCGCCAAGCCACTTATCGATAAGGGCGTAATCAGGACAGACCGGAAGATAGTCAATTTTACTGCGGCTAGCGCCCGGTAAAGTGAGGCGTACCAGCGATCGTTTTAGTTCCTCGACGCAGGTCTGGTCACTGCCGCTCACCCAGACGGCTGTCTCTATATTGCGAAAATCATTGCTCTTTAGCATATCGACCATTGGGGCCAGAATGCGTGTAAAAACTTGCTCATTACGCGTCTGGTCAAAAAGATCATCCATAGCAATTTTCAACGGGGTTTTCGGTGCCAGCGGAAATTCACCCTCCAGTTTAAGCAGGTTAAGCGCAGGCTGTTCAAGCGGGGTAATAACCGACCACGCCGCGATGGCCAGATGTTTGCGGGCATATCGTTTCAACGCATATTCATGCTGTTTCGCAATATACTTGCGGGTTTCGGCATAATGCACGGGCATACTGAACGCCATTCTGATAATAAAAAGCAGTGTTGAGACTATGCTTACAGGAATGAATACTGCTAACACAAAAAAGCTGAAATTCACCTGTTTATTTTCAGACCCATTCGCTACCTGCAGAATAACGCCCAGCGCGATAGCGATAATATACCCCAGAATAATAACAACACTGGGTATACGGGTCTTTACATCTTCCTGCTTTGAATATAACCACCACCTCATCACATCACCCCCGCCGTAGGCAATGTTGTCTTTACTACACATCCGCACGCTGCTTTACAGCCATCCACCACCACCCCGCGCCCCAGCATTATCCATCTGGGATGACAATCATTAATGGGGAAGATCCCTTTGTGCAGTGGGCAATCCACTTTATCGCCTTTCAGAGTGACCGGTTTACCCATAAAATCGGCACCGGAGGAGGTAAGCACTTTTCCACCGCTAATTAGTGGGTCGTTTAATCGAATAACACCTTTCATTTTTTTATCCTTAAAATGGTTATTGCGCGTCCATATCACAACGCATCTGGTTCCAACCTGAATAGTCTTTTACCTGGGGCACTGCATCAGGTTGCTCCTGCCAGTTAGTTTTGTATTGCTGGATACTCTGTTTAAGTCCTTGTTTAGTCATATATACCATTCCCCACGACCAGCCTGGA
>Ga0308165_1004601_pt1 | contig 13481 bp, 10 predicted proteins | sample PhyWR2_FD_201032 | JGI IMG/M metagenome (GOLD analysis project Ga0308165, IMG submission 201032) | Phyllosphere microbial communities from UC Gill Tract Community Farm, Albany, California, United States - DLSLW.R2 | ecosystem: Host-associated > Plants > Phyllosphere > Unclassified | place: USA...
AGTGGCCGAAGGTGCTCCCCTGCTAAGGGAGTATGGGGTGTAGAGCCTCATCGAGGGTTCGAATCCCTCCGTTTCCGCCAGGACTTAAAGCCCCAAGTGAGCAATCGCTTGGGGCTTTTTCCTTTTCAGGGTCAGAAGTTTGCGTTCTGAACCTAACCCGAACCTAAATCGCTTTCTTGGCCTTCTCGGGTTCCATGCCCAGAGCGGCGTTCACCGCGGCCAGGTTCGAGCCTTTGTCCGCGTTCGGAATCCACTTCGCATAGTCGCGCATCATCACCTGCACGCTGTGCCCGTGTTGGTTGGCGACCCAAACCGGATTGGCGCCGGCCATGAGCGCCATGGTCACACTGGTGTCCCGGCATTCTTTTGGCGGCCTGTACCGGGCCTGGCAGGTTCGAAGGCTTCGCGTCCACACATGCAACTGCTTTTGCTCGTCCATGTATGGGCGCTGCGGCCTGGCGCCGCTGTTTGACGGGACTTAGCCATGGTGGCCTCCTGTGCGAACGGTATCCGCAAGCTGTGGCAGTGGGTTCTGACGAGCAAGAAAACCGACAACACCCTCCGAGCTGAGACAGCCGAGCAGGCGCTGGAGTGGATCCGCGGCTACTTCACCCGGGCCCGGGACAACGACTTTTTGATGGGCCGCGGCATGCGCAGCGGTGAGCACGCCAACTGGCAATGCGATCTCGACTTCCTGCTGACCGACAAGGGCATGAAGCACGTGATCGAAAAAACGAGGACTGCAGCATGAACGCGCGTGATTTCCCCCCGATGGACGAAGGCATGGAATTCGCCCACGTCGACATGGTCAACCGCGAGGCAGAGCAGGCGCTACTGGGCTCTCTGCTCGTGGACAGCCGGATGTACGACGTGGTCGGTGACCTGGTCGACACGCGCCACTTTTCCAACGACGTCGACGGTTCGATTTTCGGCGCGATCGCTTCGCTGTCCAACAGCCTCAAGCCGGTCGATTTGATCTCCGTGCATGAGCACCTGCAGGGGCGGGTGGACATGTCGTACCTGAACCAGCTTGGCCAGAGCGCTGTCTATTCGGCCAGTCGCGTGCGCCACTACGCCGGGATTGTTCACGAGCGCGCCCAGAGCCGGCAACTGGCGGCCGTGGTCAACGATGCGCGCGAGATGGCAACGGATCACCTGGTGCCCATCGCCGAGCGAGTCGAGAAGGTGTCGGCCAAGCTGGCGAGCCTGCTCGATGACGCTCCCGGGGATGAGTGGGTGGACTCGGGCACCGGCATGGTCGAGTTCATGGATGCGCTGATGGAGCGCGCCGAAGGCAAGAATCACGATTTCATGCCGAGTGGGCTGACAGCGCTGGACGAGCAGCTCGATGGCGGATTCCGCGAAGGCGAGCTGGTGATCATCGGCGCGCGGCCATCGATGGGCAAGACGGCGCTGGCGGTGACGATCGGCATGCACGCGGCCAGGACCGGGCACGCCACGGCCATGTTCTCGCTCGAGATGCAGCGCGCGGATCTGTACACGCGGCAAGTCGCCATGGTGTCGAACGTCTCCATGTCGAAGATCAAGCGTCCCGAGCGGACCATGACCCAGACCGAATGGTCGCAAATGACCGAAGCCGTGGAGTTCATCAGCCACCTGCCGTTCTACGTCAACGACAAGAGCAACCTGAACATCAACACGCTGCGCGCCAAGGCTCGAGCCCTCAAGCGCCGGTTTGGTCTGCGCCTGCTGATCGTGGACTACCTGGGCCTGATGGAAGGCACCGACCCCAAGGCCATGCGAGACAAGGATCTCGCGGCCAGGTTGGGCCTGCACGAGACCACCGTGGCGCAAAAACGGGTTCAGCTTGGGCGCAAGAGCTGGCGGAGCAGCCGAGCAATGACCAACTGGACACCTGAAGTGCTGGCGATGCTGGGGGCCGTTCCAGACAAGGAAATCGGGGCGAGGCAGGGGCTGCACCCAGTCACCGTCCGACTAAAGCGCGTTCAGCTTGGGCGCGAGAGTTGGGAGAGTGGCCGAGTTGCCGCGCTGTGGACCCCCGAAGCGTTGGCGCATTTAGGGACCATGTGCGATAGCCAGTTGGCGGCCCAGCTCAACGTCGACAAGGGCGTTGTGTGGGCGAAGCGCCAATCACTGGACATCCCCAGCGTTTCACCACGCCGCCGGCGGGCATGGACTGAGGCGGAGCTAGCATTGCTGGGCACGGCTTCCGACCAAGCATTGGCCGAGCAGTTCGGATGCACTGATTGCCAAGTTCGCCATGCCCGCAAGTAGAGAAATATTCCCAAGTTTCAGCCAGGTCACTGGACAGTGGTCATGCTTCAGCAGCTGGGGGCTGTACCCGACACGCACGTCGCTCAAGCTGCTGGCATTTCCGTAACCCGAGTAGGAGCGGAACGCCAAAGGAGGGGGATTCCGGTGGCCAGAGCGCCTAGGTGGTTCGACGGGCACCTCGCAGAACTGGGCACGAAACCAGATTCGCAGGTCGCGAAACAGCATGGCGTTGATGTGTCCACCGTCGCGAAAGTACGGTATGAACATGGCATCCCTGCCAGCACCAGTGCGAAGCGTCGGCCCTGGCAGCCCGAAGAGCTCGAGCTGCTGGGCAAGTTCTCGGATGCTGAAGTGGCCAGGAGGACGGGGCGCACGAGGTCGGGTGTGGCCATGAAGAGGATGAATCGGAGGATCCCGGGCATTGATCCTCGCGAAGCTGTGCGCCAGTATCAGCAGGCCCGGCAGTCGGTCTAGCTGGTCAACTTCGGCTCAGTAGCATGACCAAGCTTCGTATCTGGGGCGGCAACTTATCCGGTGAAGCGGAACATGTTGGCTCACGGGGCTCGAAAGACACGCAGAAATTGATTTTTTTCATTTATGCTGTTTAAAAATCGATTTTACGCAAGCGTAATCGACGGTTCTAGGTTTTCCCGTCCCGTAATCGATGTTTGCGGGATCTTGATCTTCAAAAAGTATGCCTGAACTCACTGACAACCCTATCGGAGCTGCCTGGCTCGCCGCCCATTTTGACGTGCAACCTATGGCAACTCTGCCGGTGATCAGCCGCATTGGGACACGCCGGGCAACGGAAGGCGTGGGTGGCTTTCGCCTTGAAACGTACACTGAGCCCATGAGACCTGTGGACTTGCCGGCTGCGCACCTACAGTTTCATCTGCGGCACGAAATACCCCAAATGGAGTTTCTTGCCCGGCTTTTTTCGACATCGGGTGGCGACTTTGTCCAGGAATGGGTGTCACGAGAGCCTACCGGGCAGTACGCCCGCAGGGCAGCCTTCCTCTATGAATGGTTTACTGGCGACGCACTGCAAGTGCCGGAGCGCCTTGGTGGCAACTATGTCGATGCGCTTGACGACGCCAAACAGGTAGCTGCGTCAGCCGAGGCCGTCGTCAAGGACGCCAGGTGGCGCGTGAACGATAACCTGCCGGGCACACGGTATTTTTGCCCGACGATCGTGAAGACTGATGCCTACCTACAAGCTGCGGGCCTTGATGTTAAGGCGCTCTTTGCTGGGCTGACTGACGAATTTGGTGAGGAGTTACTTTTGCGCGCTGCAGCCTGGATGACGCTGCGCGAGAGCAAGAGCAGCTTTGTCATTGAGGGCGAAGGGGACCGTACCACGCGGATCCAGCGCTTTGCTGATGTTATGGGGCGAAGAACCGGCGAGGGTGAGCAGCCACTTACTGACAGTGCCTCGGCCGAGTTGCAACGCGAGATCCTTGGCGACATAACAACGGCGACGCATTTTGGCTTCCGCCAGTCGCCCGTGTTCGTCGGCGAGACGGTCAGATACAGTGAAATAGTCCACTATGTCGCTCCCATCCAGGAAGATATCGCGAGCATGATGGATGGTCTGCGCACATTTATGGCGCGCACCCAGGGGCAACCTTCGGTGATGCGCAGCGCTGTAGCCGCGTTCGGCTATGTCTATGTCCACCCCATGGCTGACGGCAATGGACGGGTCCACCGCTTTCTGATCAATGATGTGCTTCGACGCGATGGCGTTATTCCTGCTCCCGTTATTCTCCCTGTTTCCGCTGTCATTACTGACGATGCCGGCGAGCGCCGCGCCTATGCCCGTGTGCTAGACACAGTGTCTGCTCCTCTGATGAAGGTAGTTCGCGGCAATGTGTCGTTCGCGTCCACCCGTACGCATTATCCGGATGGAATCTTTTCAAACCTGCAGTTCAACGGCGTGGACATCGCCCGACCACTGTGGAGGCACCTCGATCTCACTGCCCATGTAGAGTATCTGTCCAAGATCATCGAACGTACGATCACGGAACAGATGCGCGAGGAATCAAAATACCTGCGTGGTCATGCGCAGGCCAGAAATGCCCTGAAAGAAGTTGTCGAGATGCCTGACGAACAGGCGGACCGGGTGCTGCGTTCCATTGAGCAGAATAAGGGCCAGCTCAGCAATGTTCTCGCGAAGGAAATGCCTGTGCTCGAGCGTGCTGGCGTCTGGGCGGCAGTCGTTGAAGCGGTCGAAGCGGGGTTGCGTAGCGAGGCCCCGCCGGACCCGCACGTGGTCGAGCGTTATCACCCAACCAAGCCTGCTGGGAAATAGGGTACTTTCGTCAGCTGTCAGCCACCAGGAAGCCGCGGCGAGCATCTTTGCCTAAGCTTGTCTCTGAGGCGGGATTCATTCGCTGCTAGCTCGATTTCGAAGATATCTCATATGAGTTGCGTCTCCCCTCTGGGGTTTCGTACTTCGTACCAGCACCGGCATCCTTGCCGGCATGTCCTCGCCTGAGCAACCATCACCCGAAAAGCCCGCACCCGGCTGGGAAGCCATCGAACGTGACTTCCGCGCGGGATCCCGCGCGGTAACTGCCATTGCGGGGGAGCATGGCATCACCGAAGGGGCCATACGCAAGCGGGCCAAGAGGGACGGCTGGGTACGTTTGCCCAAAGCCAAGACCAGTACGGAGCCGAAGACTCCCAAGATTCGCACTGCTCTGGCCAGGCCCGTACTGGACCTTCGCCACCAGCGTTTCGTCGATGAGTACTTGATCGACCTGAATGGCACCCAGGCTGCTATTCGGGCAGGCTACAGCGCGAACTCGGCAGCAGAGCACGCTTACGACCTCCTCAGAAAGCCTCAGATCAAGGCAGCCATCGAGGCAAGCCAGAAGCGGCTGCAGGACAAGCTGGAGATCAAAGCCGAAAGCGTGGTGCGCCAGCTGGCCCTGATCGCTACGGCAGACCCCCGGGAACTGATCGAGGTGCGGGTGGGCTGCTGCAGGTGCTGCCATGGCGCAGGCCACCGGTCCCAGCGTACCGAACTGGAAATGACGAACGACCGTCAGCGCTGGGCCACCACGGGCAAGGATGCCAACGGTAAGATCGTCAACGTCAGCCGTGCCGAGACCATGAGCGAAGCCAATGCGACGCGCCAGCAACTGCAGACCCCATTCCCGGCCAGCCAGGGATTCACCGTGGGCAAGGTGCTCAAGGCCAAGGAGTTCGTGGCCGATCGCGATGCTGTCGGCCGCGGCTTCATGGAGCAGCTCTACGGCGTGCTGGACAAACAAGGCATGGACAGCCAGCAGCGTGCTGAGCTCGAGGACGCGCTTGGCCAGCTCTACCTGTCGGCGCTGCCGGATCTCAGCTGGGCCAAGCACGGCATCCACCGCAAGGGCACGCCCGGGTTCTCGCAGGACGCGCGCCGCGCCTTCGCGCAGAACGTTTTCCACGGTGCCAGCTACTTGGCCAAGCTGCGCTACTCCGACCAGTTGCAGGACCAGCTTTCGGAGATGGACAAGCACATCGCGTTGCGCAACAGCACCGCGGGCTACGATTCGGTGCGTGCGCGCCAGGTGCTGGACGAGATGCACAAGCGCCACGAATCGGCCATGAGCCCCAAGAGCAATTCGCTGTCGACTGCGCTGACCAGCCTGGGCTTCATCTATCACCTGGGCCTGTCGCCGGCGTCGGCTATGGTCAACCTGACCCAGACTGCGCTGGTGGCCTATCCGGTCATGGCCGCGCGCTGGGGCTATGGCAAGGCCAGCGCGGCGCTGATCAAGGCCAGTCAGGAGGCATTGCGCGGCAAGAACGACATCACCAAAGCCTTGAGCGTCGACGAAAAAGCCGCCTTTGACGAAGCGGTGCGATCCGGCGTGATCGACGTCACCATGGCCCACGATCTGGCCGGGATCGCGCAGGGTGAGGACATGGGCGTGATGTGGAAGTTCCGTCCTGTCATGAAGTGGGCCAGCTTCCTGTTCCACCACGCCGAGAAGTTCAACAGGCAAATTACGTTCGTTGCCGCGTACCGCCTGGCGCGCGACGCCGGCGCCGAGCCCACCAAGGCCTATGCCGACGCTGTGCAAGCTACCTACGACGGTCACTTCGACTACAGCTCCAACAATCGGCCGCGCGTGATGCAGGGCAACGCAGCCCGTGTGCTGCTGCTGTTCAAGCAGTACGGCCAGAACATGGTCTATACCTTGGCCAGGTCGGCCCAGCAGTCGCTCAAAGGTGCCAGCCAGCAGGAGCGGGCCCAAGCGCGCAAGACGCTGGGCGGCCTGCTGGTCATGCACGGCCTGGCGGCCGGAGCGCTGGGCCTGCCCATGGTCACGACGCTGCTGGCCGCGGCCTCGATGCTGGGCGGCGGCGACGATGAGCCCTGGGATGCGCAGGTCGCGCTGCAGAACATGTTGGCCGATACCTTCGGCCAGAAGCCGGCTGAGGTGCTGGCCCATGGTCTCTCGCGGCTCACGCCTTGGGACGTTTCCGGCCGTGTCGGTCTGGACCGGCTGATCTTCCCGGACATCCAGGAAGGGCTGGAGGGGCAGCGCTTGGGCGAATCGGCCATGGCTGCCGCTTTGGGCCCGGTGGCCGGCATCGGCATCAATGTGCTCAAGGGTCTGCAGGACATGGGTGACGGTCGGTACCAGCGCGGCCTGGAGACCATGGCGCCGAGCGCGCTGCGCGGGCTACTCAATGCATGGCGCTACGAGACCGAAGGAGTGAAGGACAAGAGCGGGATCGTGGTACAGGACGAGGTCGACGCGGCTGCACTGCTGGGCCAGGCTTCGGGCTTCTCGCCATCGAGCGTGCGCAGTTCGTTCGAAGGCAAGAGCGCGATCATCCAGCACGACCGAGCGCTGCAGGCGCGGCGCTCCACGCTGGTCGAGCAGTTCGCCATGGCGGCTATGTCCGAGGACGAAGAGGGCAAGGCCGATGCGCGGGCTGACATTGCCAAGTTCAACGAGAAGAACCCGGGCCGGCGGATCCAGCCGCTGCAACTGGCCCAGAGCGTGCGCATGCGGACCAAACGTATCGAGCAGGCGCAAGAAGGCGTCTACCTGCCGGCGAAGCGGCGGGATGCGCTGGAAGCTGGGCGGTTCGCCATAGGGCACTAACCGGAAGCAATGGCGTTGGGGCTGAAAGAGGCATGGCGCCGTTTGATACGCGATGCAGCGACTAACGCCTGCAGTTGATGGCGAAGCTGCCGACTTGGTTGCGCCGCGTTTCGTTCATGTGAACAATCACGTCATACTCACGTGATCTAGATTGACAGATCAACGGGTGTGGGCTCTCCGCTTTGAAAAAGTCTGGTGAGCGCGTGCTTGTACACTTCTTTGCGGGCCTACTTGGCGAGGTCATGTGCAAGCGACACTAGATCGGCGAGTAGCGCTGGAAAAATTAAGCATGACGATAGAACAAGTAAAGATGAGCATCAACACGCGAGGCCGCCCATGAAGGCGGTCTCCTTGTTTTCGGGTTGCGGAGGTTCGGATGCCGGCGTGATCGCAGCAGGCTTTGATGTGGTGATGGCCAATGACATCATTGGCTATGCCCGCGATGCTTATCTGGCGAACTTGCCCGCGACAGACTACGTGCTTGGCGACGTTGCCAAGATCCAGAGCTTTCCTGCAGCCGAGTTACTGGTTGGGTGTTACCCCTGCCAAGGCTTCAGCCAGGGTGGAGCTCGGGAAGCCGATCGTCGCATAAACCAACTTTATTTGGAATTCGCGCGTACGCTAGATGTGGTTGCACCCAAGGCTTTCATTGCTGAGAATGTGTCAGGCTTGCGCCGCTCTACCTACGAGCACATTCTGAAAGATCAACTCGACAAGTTCTCTGCCGCAGGGCCCCATGGATATCACGTGGTATGGAAAGAGTTGAAGGCTCACGAGTACGGGGTGCCACAGGAGCGGAAGCGCATAGTGCTGGTGGGCCTGCGGCGTGATCTTGGTCTGCACTATACATTTCCTGACCCTACGCACGGACCGCAGGCGGATAAGCCTTACCTGTCAATTGGCGAGGCGCTGCAGGGCTTGCCTGACTGGCCTGAGGGCGAGTTCTGTGAAGATGAATTTCACTGGTACTACTTGAGTCGAAACCGTCGGCGCGACTGGGGCGAGATCAGCAAGACCGTGGTAGCACATATGCGCCACATGCCGCTGCACCCGATTAGCCCGGTGCTCAACCGCATACACACTGACAAGTGGGAATTCGCATCGGACAAACCGGCTCGGCGTTTCAGTTATCGTGAGGCAGCTCGCCTGCAAGGTTTCACGTCCCGCTATCTTGAGCACGGAGGGGATTTTGTGTTCCCGGACGACTGCATGCACGCCAACGGTCAGCTGGGTAATGCCATGCGCTACCGCTATAAGGTCATTGGCAACGCCGTCCCTCCGCCACTCTTCGAAGCTGTGGCTAGGGCACTACCCAACGTGTGGGATTAGGCCGCAAGTTGTTGTTTGGCTATATCAAGCCCCTGCACGATCTGTGCAGCGAGATTCAGGCGGTCGCTTGCTAGGTGGCCCTCGCCCAGCGCTTGAACAATGCGCATGCGGTCAAATACTAGGCCGGCTGTTCGTGCTAGATGGTTGAGAATCGGATCCACGGCGTGGCGGGGGGTGAAGAAGCTTCGCACTGGCTGGGTTCTAGGCAGCCTGAACCATTCCTTAAAGTCGTCGAGGTCCAATTCCTTGTCTTTTTTCAGCCAGTCCGCTCCACAGGCGCATTGACCAAGTAGATAAAGTTGTCCCATGCGTTGGTCAGGCCATTGGCGCCAAACCACGACATCCAATCCATCTTCCTTGACGAACTTAGGTGCAGGGTCCTCGGGTAAATGCTCAGCATGCTGCCATTGCCACTCGCTAGGGTAGCTACCTGATTGTTTTTTGACGTCCTCGATCAAGGTCTTGAAGCGAGCGACATTTTTGGGACGGGGCCAGCCGGTTCGGTAGCCTCGAGCTTGCGGTCCCAAGTAGCCACGACCAGCCAGCAGACTCAGGTTTTCAAACAGCCTGGGCAATTCGCAAAACGGCGCGGCGCTCAGCGAAGGTGCCTGGCAAATGCCCAGAAGCAACTCGTACACCGGCAAATCGCCCGGCGTGTAGATCAAGGAGTTGCCGTCGATCTCGAACGGGTAAGCGTCACCCAGCAGTTCCTGGCGCTGCTCAAGCTGTTCCAGCACAGTTCCCTGCCGGGATTCCTGCAAAATTTCCTGTCCCTGCAGGCGATCGCTGGCAATCAGTTGGTCGGCATCCTCGGCGGCAAACTCATCACCCGTTTCAGCCATGGCCTCGTCCTGGGTGCCGACAGACACGTGTGATGTGCCTCGTAGCACGGCTGCCCATTCAGTTTCGTCCGCATTTTGTGCCAATTTGTCTAGGGGATATCGGATTTCCCAGGCTGTCTGCTGCCTGGGTCTAGTCAGCCTACGCATTGGTTCACTCCAACTCGCCAAGCTGCAAAGCAATGAGTTGCTTGCCCAAGTTGTTGGCCAAGCTGTTAACCTGCTTAGCTAACGGCACGAAGCTGGTCGCCGTCGCCGTCAACTCGTTTGGTGGTGTGGCGTTCAATGCTGCGATTAGATCGCCCAGGATACTCTTGCAGTCAGCCAAGCCTTCACGCAGCCTCTCTTCAAGAGGCAATGTCTCGTATTCGATCTCGTCGACCGCTTTGCCACGTTTCAAGTAGGCGATTTTTTCTTGATCGTCCAGCAGAGCGGCCAAGTTCCCAATTTGGCGCGAGTCTTCGATTGCAGCCGAGCGCCCCACATTTTGGTTGCCAAACATCGAGACCACCAGCAGGCTAGCGTCGTCGATCTTGGCTGCGGCGATCGGTAGCTTTTGGGGCTCATCCGGCATGCCGACGAATTGCCTGGCCGTCGGATATCCGAATAGGGTGTAGATCCAGGAGAACGGGTACTCCTTGTTACTGCCGCGGCCCTTTCGAATACTGCTCTCTGGGACAAATTTGCCTTCATCGATCAGCTGATTGATGAAGTAGTAGCCCTCCAGCAGCCGCTTGACGGTGCGATGCTGGTCGCCTGTCATCACTGCGATTTCCTTGATATCAATCGCATTGCTTTCGATCACGCGCGCGATCCAGGCGGCTTTTGCGTAGGAGTCCCAACCTTGAGATGCGGCGATGTGCCGCACCCCAAGGTATGACAGCAGATCCTTCTCCTTCTCATGCAGTCCGAACCTGATGATCGGTACCTGTTCGAAGCTGGTTTGACCGTTGTCCTTCTGGATGCGGAGGTAATGCTCCTGCTTTCGCGTCTGATTCTTCGCTCGGGGATCGTTGTTCAGCAGTAGGCATGCCGCCAGGCGGCGGTTGCCCTCCACAACTACTAAGCGGTCGGAGTTCTCCTGTTCGCGGCAGATCAACGGCTCCGCCACGAAATAGCCATTGACTGAGATTGAGCTGAGTACGTCGTCGATGCCGAAGTCCCGGACAATGTAATCCAGAATTTCCATCTGAGTCCGCTGTACATTGGCGCTACGACCGAAACGTGGGTTCTGGTAGTCGAAGTCGAGACGACTCAGGTCGATGTACTCGACCGTCTTGCCCTCGATGTCGGACTGCCTCGTTTTTTTCGGTTTCGTTGCCATTTTTAGCCTTTCCTCAATGATCACCACACTTGACGGTTCGCTTTAAGCTGCTGCCTCAGGGTCTAGTGCATAGCAAAGCCCACGTAGCGCGGCGTCCTCATTGTGCTGTTTGAACGTGCAGCTTGGGGCCCACGCCCTCGCGCTATGGGTTGCGTCGAGTCTTCACGTAGTGTCGTGATAGTCTACCTTTATTGCTTGGGAGCTGGTCAGGTCAACGCCCATCCATTTGAGGCATGAACTGATTGTTTATGTAGGCTTCATCCGTGTGTCAGCCTGTGATCTAAATAGAGCAAGACGGCGGACTCAGACGCGAGTAGTTGTTCAATCGAATTTCAAGTTCCTTAGGCAGAGGCACCGAGCCACCGGTTGCGCCCGATGGGTGCTGTAGGAGCGCTAGCTAGGCTTCGGCTTGTTGATCCATGGCCTGCGAGGCGGCAGTCGGCTTGGAGCGGCATCCCGTTTACGGTCAGGTACTTACGGAAACTGGCACACATCTTCGGCCTTCAGCACTCAAAGTCTCATCCGGATCCGTCCAACAGTTTGAAATTTGTGCCAGAATGTCTGACGGCGCTAGGCAGGTGCCGTCCATCCGTCAAAGAAAAGCTGTTGACCAGCACTGCCGTTAAACATTTCCTTCAACTTGGCATGTCTTGTTCAGGTCCAGGAGGCGGTAGACGGGTGACGTTTTAGATGGGCCAGAAGGACCAGTCATGTTGAATGAAGACATTCGTCCGACGTCTATCGTCGGTATCAAGCGTTTGGCCAAAACCCTTAAGGGCGCGCGCAACATACCCCACAACCAAGCTTTGAATGAAGCGGCACGCATAGCCGGCTTCGAAAGCTTTCGCCACGCTGGAAATAAGCTAACCGGACCCAAGGGGCAGGTCGCAACTCCATCACTCCACCGGTTGTACATCACAGGATTCTGGAGGGAGCGCGAGACCGGCGCCCGGGGGCGTGAAACCATATGGGTCGACCTGTCCTCCGCTTGGCTTAACTTGGTTACGCGCCGTCAGATGAAGGCTAGGGGGCCGCTGGTGCAGCTGGTGCCACAGGCCGAAGACCACCTGTCCTACCACTACGTGTTCACGTCCCAAGACGAAGCTCGTAGAGAAGTTTGTGCCGCTGTCCGGACATTCCAGTTTATGGATGCGACTAAGCTGCGCCCCAGTACAGCGCATGCCCGTATGTATCCTGGCGGGAACTCCAACAACGCTATCCCCGGAAGAGATCATTACAGCTACTGGTACGACCCAGTTAGCAAAGGCTACGTGTTTGCGGACGAGCCTTACGAGCGCGCAGCAATGGCTGCAGCGGTTGGACGGGCAGCTTGGGCCGTCAAATACGATTACGAAATCATCAGATCCAACTGGCAAGGAATGCACAACCCAAACGGTCCAAGCGGCTCTCGCTTGTACCTGATTACGAGTAGGAAAAATGAGGCCTTGGCTGCTCGGCTAGTTGCAGCACTTGACCGTCTGCCGCCTCCCGTGTTGGAGGAAAATTGGGTAGGCAACTCCGCGGAGGGGATGGCACGGTACAAGAGTCCTGCGGAGCTACGCGAAGAGGGCTCGTCGGTGTCAGTAGCCATTGCGGCTCCCAAACCGCGACGCTCAAGTTCAGCACGTGTGCTGCAAGAGGTCCGCCCTGGTCGCATGCCCATTGAGATGCACGAAGAAATCGGGCGCAAGCTGAAGTCCGTGATGGCTGACACATCCAACCGTGACGGGGTCTATAAGCGGCTCGGCATCGTTCGGTGCGAGATGGACGATTGGATTCAACGCGAGTATGACGCCACCGACCTTCCAATGGATCGATTTTCCGAGGTGTACTACGGCTCTATGCCGCAGAAGAGTTATGCGCGGTCGTTAGCTTCAGATCAGGCCGCACAACATATCCAAGCATTGGAGTTCGTGAAAATTGAGGTAGCGCGCCATTACGACAAGTCGCAGATCAAGTCGATGGTGGGTAAGATCGACTCTGCCATCAAATCGCTTAAGGCCTGGGTTGTAAAACGGTAGCTTAACCGTTCGCTGCTAAGTCCTTGTCTACAAAGGCCCAGCTTGCCCATAGCGAAGAAAGCTTAATTGGATCGGCTGGTGCTCTAACGCTCGAAAAGCTCAAGCGCGCGGTAATGGCAAAGCGTATCTGGCATGTCCGCGTAGAAATGCTGCTAATTTGGTGGTTCAAGAGCAACTCATAATGAACCTAAAAGCGAACCTAAATTAGCGGATTTCAGCGTACTGGAGCGCATGCGTTCATAGGGAGCGGTACGCAGGAATACGCCTGAAATACCCCTATCGGGTGTTCGAATCCCTCCGTTTCCGCCAGGACTTAAAGCCCCAAGTGAGCAATCGCTTGGGGCTTTTTCCTTTGCCGCGGATCTTCGGTCCCTCTGGCAAAAGCGCGCCGATGTCGCCACCTTTCGCTCGGATAAGGAACAATGGCCGCTCAAACCACGCTGTCCGTACGACAGCGTTTGGTATCCAGGAGCTTGCAGCCATGCGCGCTGAACCGCACCGGGTTTCGTGGAGGCAGTTTGGTTTAAGTCAGGCCGCCACCGAGGTGGCCTGACTGGCGAGTTGCCGGTAGTAGTTTGCCTCAGCCTCTGCCGGCGGAATG
>Ga0308165_1004602_pt1 | contig 13481 bp, 11 predicted proteins | sample PhyWR2_FD_201032 | JGI IMG/M metagenome (GOLD analysis project Ga0308165, IMG submission 201032) | Phyllosphere microbial communities from UC Gill Tract Community Farm, Albany, California, United States - DLSLW.R2 | ecosystem: Host-associated > Plants > Phyllosphere > Unclassified | place: USA...
TTAGATCTTATGGTATCAAGAGAGGTTTTGAAAGTCTTATACATGCAAAATGGTCGGCTGATATAGTAGATGGTTGGGATATGACTGCCATTTCTGCATATCTTTTAAAAGCCAAAGGTGTTTATCGTGTTCCAAGCCATGATGATAAATTATTTTCATTTATGCTTTTTAAAAAAATCACTGTTGTAGATTCTTTACCCAAAAAGAAACAATTTTAGATGTTTTTTCACAATACAAAAAACATAAAATCTTCTACTCGAAACTTTAAAACAAAATCGGTATTTTTGCCGCTCAATTTAGATTACAATATATGTTAAGAACAGTAACTTGTGGTGCATTAAACCTAAATAACTTAGGAGAAAGTGTTACGCTATGTGGTTGGGTACAAAAATCAAGAGATTTAGGCGGTATGACTTTTATCGACATCCGCGACCGTTATGGTATCACCCAGTTGGTTTTTAACATGGACGATAATCGCGAGCTTTGCGAAACTGCACGTTCATTAGGCCGTGAGTTTGTAATTAAAGCGATTGGTACCGTTGTAGAAAGAAGCAACAAAAACCCAAAAATGGCCACTGGTGATGTAGAGATTAAAATTTCTGGTTTAGAGATTTTAAATGCTGCAAAATTACCTCCCTTTATGATCGACGATGAAACCGATGGTGGTGATGAGTTGCGCATGAAATACCGTTATTTGGATTTGCGCCGTAACCCGGTTCGTAATAACCTTGTTTTGCGTCATAAAATGGCACAATCCGTTCGCCGTTATTTAGATGCTTTAGACTTTATTGAAGTAGAAACACCTGTATTGATTAAATCTACTCCAGAAGGTGCAAGAGATTTCGTGGTTCCTAGCCGAATGAACGAAGGCGAGTTTTATGCTCTGCCTCAATCACCGCAAACTTTCAAACAGTTGTTGATGGTTTCGGGTTTTGACCGTTATTTCCAGATTGTAAAGTGTTTTAGAGATGAAGATCTACGTGCCGACCGTCAGCCTGAATTTACCCAGATTGATTGCGAAATGTCGTTCATCGAACAAGAAGATATATTAAATACTTTCGAAGGCTTAATCCGTACTTTATTTAAAGAAGTACGCAATTATGATCTGCCTGAAGTACCACGTATGCAATATGCAGATGCGATGCGTTTATATGGATCTGATAAACCTGATACCCGTTTTGCCATGGAGTTTGTAGAGCTTAATAAGCTGGTAAAAGGAAAAGGTTTCCCTGTTTTTGATAACGCTGAGTTGGTCGTAGGTATCAATGCAAAAGGAGCTGCTGGTTATACGCGCAAACAATTGGATGAATTGACCGATTTTATTAAACGTCCACAGATTGGTGCCACAGGATTGATTTATGCCCGTCATAACGAAGATGGAACCATTAAATCTTCTGTGGATAAATTCTTCAGCGAGGATGACTTAAAACAATGGAGCGAAGCTTTCGGAACAGAGAAAGGCGATTTATTATTAATTTTGGCAGGTTCTACGGATAAGGTTCGTAAACAATTAAACGAGCTTCGTTTAGAAATGGGTAACCGTTTAGGTTTACGTGATAAAAATACTTTCTCTGCCCTTTGGGTATTGGATTTTCCGCTTTTGGAATGGGATGAAGAAACAGAACGTTACCATGCGATGCACCACCCGTTCACTTCACCAAAACCAGAAGATATCGCTTTATTGGATACCGACCCTAAAAATGTTCGTGCCAATGCATACGATATGGTAATCAATGGTACAGAAGTTGGCGGTGGTTCGATCCGTATTCATGATAGGGCATTACAGGCTCTCATGTTTAAACATTTAGGTTTTAGTGCTGAAGAGGCGCAAAAACAGTTTGGTTTCCTAATGGATGCTTTCGAATTTGGCGCACCTCCACATGGTGGTATCGCTTTCGGTTTCGATCGTTTGACCTCAATTTTCGCAGGTCTGGATTCAATTCGTGATGTAATTGCATTCCCTAAAAATAATTCAGGTAGGGATGTAATGATTGATAGTCCAAGCACTATTGATGATAAACAGTTGAAAGAACTGAAAATTAAGACTGATTTATAAATAAATCCGTCATGCTGAACTTGTTTCAGCATCTTTTTGAAAGACCCGGATCCCAGAATAAAATCGGGACGAGGCGACGGAACTCATAAGAAAGCCTCAGGATTTTAAATTCTGAGGCTTTTTTTTATGATATTATTTTTTGCTTTGCTAACAAATGAACCAATGGCTAATAAACCATTGAACTAATATGTTTCGCTGTCTGGCGGGATGCCATAATCGATAAACTTTTTATCTTTTTTCTCTTTCTTTTTACCAAACCAGCCTTTAACAGAATTAAAAATTGCTGATAAGTGTTCTGCATCCAGTGATTTGCCAACTTTGCCCGATACAAGGCCCACGGCAGCTTTGGTTAAAAAACCCGCTCCTCTAAATAGGGTCTTGTTCATAAACATTGGTAACAGCAATGACATGGCTGTACCGCTGATATTCAGCTTTTCATCTGCTTTGAACAAGTTACTTGGCGTAGCATACCTTTTAATCAATGCACCCAACGTAAATTGGTGGAAGTATGTTTTTGCATCAGATTTAAGCATGTTCTGCTTAAGTGTATATTCAACCTTAAGTTCTAATTTTTTAGCTTGCAGGTCTTCTAGGTTACGGATATTTTTATACCTTTTCATCTTCCTCCTTATCTGCAAGTTTATCAAAGTATTTTCTAATGGCAACGTTAATAATTGCTTTCTCTATGTATTTGTCTTTTGTTAAATAAACAATTATTGCCAAAAGGATATAGAATAGCGAAACACAACCAAAGCCCCCAGCGTAACTGCCCAATACATCAGATAGGTAGAGTGCAAGCGTTACCGAACCAAATAAAAAAGCCAGTATAAAACACACAATAACCGCTGTACTGGTTACCAGATCGGCAAATATTTTCGATACTTTCTCTACTAGGTAAAGCCTGGTATATTCAACCCTGGCTTCTAAAAAGCCCTTGGCATCATCTACCAGATCTTCAATACTTTTATCTTTATTTTCCTGCATAATTCAGATGAGGTTTAACCGGGTAAAATACCCGGTTATGCAATTATTTATTAAGCGTGCTCTACGTCGTCGCTATATTCTTCTTCTACGCTTCTCAATTTTGTTTTGATCGAACTTACTACCTTATCCTTTAGGCTGGCAAGGTTGTTAATTTCATCAGCGGCTTTATCTTTGATAGAATCACCTAGATCTTTTAAAGATTGGCTTAATTTATCGCGGGTTTCATCACCTTTATCTGGTGCGAATAAAATTCCTAGGGCTGCACCTGCAGCTAATCCTGCTAAAAGCGCAACTACAACTTTTGAGTTATCATTCATAATTATGTATTTTAAGGGTTTAACAATTAAGTACAATATACAATTACTACATTATTTTATTGTTAAGTTATATTATAACTCACTATGCTCATTATTTGTTTTAATTCTTTCCAATCTTTCTGATGCGAGCGTACTGGTTTCATAAATTCTAACAAGCAATATAAAATAAGATAGGAGTAACGGTCCAAACACAAGTCCCAATATTCCAAATAAGGGAATACCAATAATTACGCCAATTACTGTAATTATGGGGTGTATGTTGCCAACTTTTTTTGCAATAATGAACCTGAGTACATTGTCGATGTTAATTATCACCACAAAACCAAAGATAAGCATTGCCCATCCCGCAAAATTATTCCCCTCTGCAATCTGCAAAATAGCTGCCGGTACAAAAACTACGGGAGGGCCTAAAACAGGGACAAAAGAAATAAATGTGGTGATCACCCCCCAAAATACGGGATCTTTATATCCCAGAACATAAAAAGAAAGACTTACCAACGAGCCTTGCACCAAACAGATTAATCCTTGTCCCAAAACATTTGCATAGGTGGTGTTTTTCATTTCATCGCCGAAACGAAGCGCATTCTGCTCTCTGAAAGGCGCATATTTTACCAGGGAAAACTCGAATTTTTTCCGTTCAATGAGCATAAAATAGAGCAAAAAGTACATCACCAATAAGCTCAATATAATATTTACCGCACTTGATATCAGTGATGGGAAAAGTTGTGTGGCCCAGTTACCTAACCGGTTTAAACCGTCCTGGATAAGTCCCTGGTTAATTTTTATGGGAATGAGGTGCTGCAATTTAACAAGCAGGTTCCGGAAAAAAATTTCATTGTTTCTGAGCTCTGAAATTTTACTGATGACCATACTGCTCAGCGCGTAGAAAGGCAATACAATTAAAATAATACTGATGGTGATCAGAAAGATAGCTATGAGCCTTTTGTTCCACCCTTTATGCTCGGCCAGATGTATGTAAGCAGGACGCATAATGGTATAAAGTACCAACGTGCTTAAGATAGCACTGAAAATATCTTGTAATGAATACGCAATTAATATCCCGAGCGCAATAATAATGACAAGGTTGATATTACTACGTTGCTTGTAAGAGAATACTGACATGTTTAGAGAATAGGATACTCTTTAAATGCTAAAATGGCCGATTTTGTTTTCCTGACCTAAAATTAATACGATTGTGCGCTATTTGCCTCTGAAGATTGCTTTTCTTTTCTCTACAAATGCAGTCACACCTTCTTTAAAGTCGGCAGTTTCAAAACACTTTCCAAAGCCTTCAATTTCGATGGCATATCCATCCGCGTTATTTACAGATGCGATTACAGCTTTTATGGCAGCAGAAACAGCTAGAGGGGCGCGTTGTTTAATTACGTTTAAAATATCCTGTGCCCTGCTTATTAAATCCTCCTGAGGAACGACATAATTTACAAGCCCAATTTTCTCGGCATCTGTTGCGGTGATCATGTTTGCAGTTGTGATCAGCTCGATCGCTTTACCCTTTCCGACCAGCTGTGTCAACCGCTGTGTTCCACCATAACCCGGGATCAATCCCAATGTTACCTCTGGTAAGCCCAGCCTGGCATTGTCAGAGGCTACACGCATGTGACAGGCCATGGCCAGTTCAAGTCCACCGCCCAGAGCAAAGCCGTTGATTGCTGCTATAAATGGCTTTGGGGAATTTTCGATGGCATTGAATACACTTTCCTGGCCCCGTTTAGCGAGTTCTTCTCCCTGCTGACCGTTATAATCTGAAAATTCTTTAATATCAGCACCGGCTACAAAAGCTTTTTCCCCTGCTCCGGTTAAGATCACCCCCCTCACCTCATCAGTTTTCCCGGCAAAAGCAACTGCTTCTGAAAGTTCTGACAAAGTTTCACTGTTCAGGGCGTTCAATGATTTTTCGCGGTTTATGGTAATGTACAAGATGTTTTCTTTTACTTCTGATATTAAATTCTGATATGCCATAGCTTAAAAATTTCTATTTTCTGTTACCCAATTTTGAATATAATCAACAATACTTGCCATTGTTGTGCCCGGAGGAAATAATGCACCAACTCCCATGCCAGCAAGTTTTACCCGGTCTGCTTCAGGGATAATTCCTCCGCCGGTTAATAACACATCATCCATCTGTTTTTCTTTCATAAAATGAATAATTTTCGGAAAAACCGTCATATGCGCACCAGAAAGGATGGATATACCTATCGCATCAACATCTTCCTGTAGGGCTGTGTTCACGACCATTTCCGGCGTTTGGCGTAAGCCAGTGTAAATTACCTCCATGCCTGCATCGCGAAGAGAAGTTGCAATTACCTTGGCGCCTCTATCGTGCCCATCTAACCCTACTTTAGCCACTAAAACACGGATTGGCCGATTTAATGCTTTGCTCATAAATGAATATTAAGTTGACGTAAATGTATTGATTTTGATTCTCAAATTAATCATTAACTAAAACAAGTAGAATTAGACTAATCTTTTTACATTTGCATTCCTAATTTACAGGTTTTTATGAGTGAAGAGAAGTCATTGAACTTTATTGAAGAAATTGTTGAGAACGACCTAAATAGTGGTAAGTATGAAACTTTGGTTACGCGTTTTCCGCCGGAGCCTAATGGTTATCTGCACATCGGCCACGCGAAAGCGATATGTTTAAATTTCGGACTAACACAAAAATACGGCGGTTATACCAATCTGCGTTTTGATGATACCAATCCGGTAACGGAAAAAACAGAATATGTTAACAGTCAGCAGGAAGATATCAGGTGGCTGGGTTTTGACTGGAAAAACGAATTATATGCATCGGATTATTTTGATGAATTATATGGTTTTGCTGTAAAACTGATCGAGAAAGGATTGGCTTATGTTGATGAAAGCTCTGCCGATGAAATTGCCGCCCTAAAAGGTACCCCAACAGAACCTGGTCAGGATAGTCCCTACCGTAACCGCAGTATAGCCGAAAACTTAGACATTTTTACGAAAATGAAAGATGGGGCATTTGCTGACGGGGCTTATATTTTGCGAGCCAAAATTGATATGGCAAGTCCGAATATGTTAATGCGCGATCCGATTATCTACCGCATTAAACATGCTGAGCATCACCGTACCGGTAATAAATGGTGCATCTACCCGATGTACGATTTTGCCCATGGACAAAGCGACAGTATTGAGCATATCACACACTCAATCTGTACTTTAGAGTATGTTTCACACCGCGAGCTTTATGATTGGTTTATCGAAAAACTGGAGATTTTTCCTTCAAAACAATATGAATTTGCCCGTTTAAACCTTACCAGCACGGTGATGAGTAAACGAAAGCTGCTTCAATTGGTTAACGAAAATTTAGTGAACGGATGGGATGATCCGCGCATGCCTACAATTAGTGGTTTACGCAGGAGAGGTTTTACGCCAAAGAGTGTGCGCGAATTTTGCGAACGTATCGGTATTGCCAAACGTGAAAACTTAATCGAGTTGAGCCTATTGGAGTTTTGTATCCGTGAGGATTTAAATAAAACGGCAAACCGCGTGATGGCGGTTCTGGATCCGATTAAACTGGTGATTACCAATTATGAAAAAGGCACAGAAGATTTAATCGGTGAAAACAATCCTGAGGCAGAAGATGGTGGGGGTACACGTGTGATTCCTTTCAGCAACGAACTTTGGATCGAGCGCGAAGATTTCATGGAAATACCTGCAAAAAAATGGTTCCGATTGGCGCCTGGTGCAATGGTACGCTTAAAATTCGCTTACATTGTGAAATGCGAAGATTTTGTAAAAGATGAAGACGGAAACGTTACCGAAATCCGCTGTACCTATATCCCGGAATCAAAAAGCGGCAGCGATACCAGTGGCATAAACGTTAAGGGAACCATCCATTGGGTGAGTGCTCCACATGCTAAAACGGCAGAAATCCGTTTGTATGACCGTTTATTCACTTCAGAAACACCAGATGCTGAAGAAGGCGATTTTAAAGATTATTTAAACCCTGAGAGTTTAACGGTATTGCCTAATGCTTATATCGAACCTGCGCTGGCAGATGCAGATTTAGAGGGCCGTTACCAATTTATCAGAAAGGGATACTTCTGTTTAGACAGAGAATCTACCGCGGATAAATTGGTTTTCAATAGAACGGTAACACTAAAAGATACTTTTAAGAAACCAAATTAGGTTTCGCTATTTTTAGCCACAGATAAGCACAAATGAACACAGATTTAGGTGGTCATTTGTGCTTTTTTGTTAGTTCATTAGCCATTGGTTTATTGGTGATTTTCGCACCATAAGCGTCGGGTCTTCGTCATCAGACTTCCAGACTAATTTTGCTTTACAGATTCTGAAACAAGTTCATGAGGACGATTCCGCAATGTGAGTTCAATATACACTAACCACTTGACGCTATTCGCCTAATACTTTAAATATATATTATAGAGTACTAAAATATCCACCGGTGTTAAAGTAGGTGTAATATCACTTTGTATAAAATGGATTTTGAAAGCTGTTATTGCCGCCGGAAGATTACTGGTATCATAACCAATATATCTCAAGGCCATTTCAGAATTAAAATCTGCAGGAGGGTTTTTCAATATATCATCATACCAATAACCAAAACCCTTATCAGCCAGTTTTTTCCAAGGGAAATTTTTCGGGTCGTTTTTACGTTTTGGGGCAATATCGGCATGACCTATAAAATTTGCAGTCGGGATTCCGTACGTTTTCTTTAAAGTAGCTAATAATTTGATCAAACTATTAATCTGTGCATCAGGCCAGGGATCAGTTAAGCCGTTATTATCCAATTCAATCCCAATTGAAGAAGAATTCAGGTCCGTATCTTTTCCCCATTTGCTCAATCCGGCATGGTTGGCACGTAAGTAATCGTTCACCATATGTACAACTTTACCATCCCGGCTGATTACGTAATGTGCGCTTGTACCGGCTTTGGTCGAGAAAAATGTTTTGATGGTTTGTGCCAAGCTGTCCTGAGCGGTATGGTGGATCACCACGAAATTTGGTTTACGTATCCCAAAATTTACAGAACCAACCCAGCTTTGGTTTGTTGCTCCTAATGAATCGTAAAGTTGACCAACTGGAGGTGTAGTGCTAATTATTTTCGAAAAGTCTTTCGCCTTGTCTTTATATATTTTTTCTGTTGCAGCGTACTTGCTGCTACCACAGGCAGATAATATGAGTATGAGTGAAAAAGCGGAAACAAATAGTGAATTTGATAATCTGGAAAATAACATGGGCATGAATTGTTAGCAAGTTGAAGTTACAAAGTTATATGAAACTTCCCCCAATGCATCAAACTTTATACAAAGCTTTCAAAATTTACTAATTTAGCGGCGATATACATCAATAATGAAGAATTTATACAAATCAACCATATCCTTATCTGTGCTGGCCGTTTTCCTAGGATCGTTGGCATCTTGTACGGGAAACAACAAACCTACGGATGAAAAGGCTGTAGTGGTAAAAAACGATAGCCTTACCAATTATGTTGCGCAACGTTTACCGATTTATGAAAGGGTCAAACTGACAACCAATATCAACCAGCTAAGTATTAACGACCGTAAAATATTGCCCCTATTGATTCAGGCAGCAGAAATCATGGATGAGCTTTATTGGAAACAGGCCTATCCGCAAAGGGATAGTTTACTTGCAACAATTAAAGATGAAAAAACCCGTGATTTTGTTAATATTAACTACGGGCCATGGGATAGGTTAAATAATGATAAGGCTTTTGTGGAGGGTGTTGGCGCCAAACCAGAAGGTGCATCCTTCTATCCATATGGGATCACTAAAGAGGCGATAGAGAAGTCAGATCTCGAAGATAAATTTGGTCCTTATTCTGTTATCCAGAAAGATAGCACCGGTAAATTATCAACTGTTCCCTACCATGTTTTATTCGCTGCTGAACTGCAAAAAGTGAGTTCCTTGTTGAAACAGGCTGCATTAATTGCCGATGATAAGGGTTTAAAAAAATACCTGAATTTGAGGGCTGATGCATTGGTAACTGATAATTTTACTGCTAGTGATTATGCCTGGCTGGATATGAAAACCAACGGCTTGGATATCATTATCGGACCGATTGAAAATTATGAGGATAAACTTTTTAATGCCCGCACCAGTTATGAAGCTTATGTTTTAATTAAAGATAAAGAATGGAGCAAGCGTTTGGCCAAGTATGTGAAAATGCTGCCAGAATTACAGAAGAACTTACCTGTTGCGGCAAAATATAAAACCGAAACTCCGGGTACTGATTCTGAATTAAATGCTTATGATGTAGTGTATTATGCAGGCGATTGCAATGCGGGATCGAAAACCATTGCCGTAAATCTTCCTAACGACGAAAAAATCCAACAGGAAAAAGGTACCCGCCGTTCACAGCTAAAAAATGCAATGCAGGCCAAGTTTGATAAGATATTAGTGCCGATTTCGAAAGAATTGATAGATGCTGATCAACAGCAGTACGTTAAATTTGATGCTTTTTTTGCCAATGTAATGTTCCATGAGGTTGCACATGGATTGGGTATTAAGAGAACCATCACCGGAAAAGGTTTTGTACGCGCAGCATTAAAAGAACAATACAGTTGGTTGGAAGAAGGCAAGGCTGATATCTTAGGTTTATACATGGTTACTGGTCTACTTAAAAAAGGCGAGCTAAAGGGTGATTTAAAGGATTATTATACCACATTTATGGCAGGCATTTTACGTTCGGTACGTTTCGGTGTCTCGGAGGCGCATGGTAAAGCCAATATGCAATGTTTCAATTACTTCCAGGAAAAAGGCGCTTTTGAGCGTACAGCTAAAGGTACTTACAAAGTACACTTCGACAAATTTGCAACTGCAATGAACGATTTAAGTGCATTTATTATTACCCTTCAGGGAAATGGCGATAAAGTTGCCGTGGAAAAAGCACAAAAAGATAAAGCAGTTATCCACCCTGAACTTCAAACAGATCTGGATAGGTTAACCAAAAAGAATATTCCCGTAGATGTTGTTTTCGAACAAGGCGTCGATGTCCTTGGGGTGAAATAATGTTTCCTGATTTAGGAATTTAAGGCCACGGAACTACAGGTATTTACTTGTTAATCTGTGGCTTTTTGCGTTGGATAAGATTAATTGTTCAAAATGCCTAATCGGTCAGTTGACGCCTGCGCTTAGCCCTAACCGTACATCTGGTTAATTGGTTAACATTCTAAATCGGCTAATCGGCTAAGGGCTCCGGGCTCCCGACTTTGGACTTTTTCAAATTCCTTGTAACCTTTTCAAAAAACGGTCGTCTTATCTATAACTGAACAAGCGGAAACCTTTCGTTTCCGGACTAAACTTTAAAATAAGCAAGCAATTAAATTGAAAGTACACATGGTGTGCTATGGAAATCTTTTTGCCCAATTTTTTAAAAAATATTAAAATATACCGATGAAAAATTTGTACAGAATATCCTTTACGTTTTGCCTTCTGCTAACTACCGCAATTGTTTTTGCACAAACAACACCTAAAGCCAATATTAGTGGGATAATTTTAGATGAAAGTAAGAAACCGGCAGATTATGTTACCGTTGTACTGTTCAAAGCATCCGATTCAAGCGTGGTTAAAACGGCTTTTACCGATCCCACCGGAACATTCAGCTTTAGTGTCCCAACTAAGGGAAGCTACTATTATAAAGCGAGTAACATGGGCTACAAAACTTTTAAAAGCAAAACCGTTACGCTAACAGAGGATAACCAGAAAATAGATTTTGGATCCGCGCAGCTTTCCACAAGTACGCAAAATCTAAAAGAGGTAAATGTGGCGTTTACCAAACCGTTGATCGAAAGAAAAATGGATAAGGTTGTGATGAACGTTTCGGGCAGCTCGATCATGAGCGGCTCTACAGCTCTGGAGGTTCTGCAGAAAGCGCCGGGGGTAACCGTAGATCAGAACGACAATATTTCGATGATGGGTAAACAAGGTGTACTGATTCAATTGGATGGCAAACAGACCTACATGAGTAGCGCTGATGTGGCAAACCTGCTCCGTAATATGCAAAGTTCTGACATTGAAAGCATAGAGCTGATTACCAATCCCTCTTCGAAATACGATGCTGCCGGTAACTCGGGAATCATCAATATTAAGACCAAGAAGAGTAAAAGTGGTGGGACCAACGGCAGTTTAAACGGAATGGCAGGCTATGGTAAGAACTTTAGAGGTAATGCAGGTTTGAGCCTGAACCATAGGACCCAAAAATTAAATCTTTTTGGTAATTACAATTACGGGAGGAACGAACGGGAAAACCAGATAGATATCGACCGGATTTCTAATGGCAAAACTGCGGATACCTATTTTATGCAAATGGGCTCCAGCCTTAGAAAACAGAACAACAACAATTTTAAAGCCGGCTTAGATTATTTTATTGATAAGAAAAACACGATCGGTGTTTTGGTGAACGGTTACTTTAATCATGGAACGGAAGCTTCGGTAAACAACACGCTAATCGGGCCATCTTTTCAAAAGGTAGACTCTCTATTGATTTCAAATACTTTACAGACCAATAAATACAACAATCTTTCCTATAATTTAAATTATAAATCAGTGTTAGATACCGCTGGTTCAGAAATTTCGGCAGATGTAGATTATTCCAGATACAATGGCAACGATGGCTCAAAATATGATAATGATTATCTATTTGCCAATGGTGAGAGGATCCGTCCAATTATTTATACCAGAAACAATACACCTTCTATCATCGATATTAAAGCTTTTAAAGTTGATTATAATGTCTCGTTAACTAAGACCGTTAAACTGGAAGCAGGTATTAAAAGCAGCTGGGTTAAAACCAATAATGATCTTCAGGCCGAGGCATTTGTGGGCGGAAACTGGCGTAATGATGTTAATCGCAGTAACCAGTTCATATATGATGAAAACGTTAATGCGGCATACACCAACATAAATAAACAGTTTAAAAATACAAGTGTACAGATCGGTTTGAGAGTAGAGCAAACCAATTCGAAAGGAAATTTAGTCACAACAAATACCGTTGTCGAAAGGGGGTACTGGGATTTTTTTCCAACATTGTTCGTACAACAAACCCTGTCTAAAAACAACCAATTGGGTTTCTCTTACAGCAGGAGGATAGACCGTCCGAGTTATGATGCGTTAAACCCGTTTATTTATTACCTGGATCAGTATACCTATAATAAGGGGAATCCATTTTTGAACCCACAGTATACCAATAATTTTGAACTGAGCTACACCTTCTTGCAAAAATATATGCTTTCAGTAGGATATAGCAGGGTTAATGATGTAATTACAGAGGTGCTGTTACCTGATACCGCTCAAAAAGCACTATATCAAACCAATGCAAACCTTGCCAAAAATATCAGTTATAACGCAAACTTAAATGTACCTGTACAGATTACCAAATGGTGGCAGACCAATAACAATCTAAATGTTTTTTACCTAAGTTTCGAGGCGCCGGATTTAGCAGGGAATGCCTTAAAAACAGGAAGAACTTCTTTTCAATTCAAAACGCAACAAAACTTTACCATTGTAAGCGGTTTTACTGCAGAATTGAGCGGCAGTTACGAGTCGCCACTTGACTACGGCACTTTTTCCATCAGGCCGCGCTACTCTATTGATGCTGGTTTGAGCAAGACGTTATTCAATAAAAAGGCCAGCCTGAAATTTGCGTTATCAGATGTGTTCAACACTTATAAAACGAATTTATCGAGTATATATTCCGGCTTAACTTATGAAGTCCGCCAGAAAAATGAAAGTCAGGTAGGCAGAATCAGTTTTACCTACCGTTTTGGTAAAAATGAGGTTAAGCCAGCACGCCGACGCGCTACAGGAACTGAAGCGGAGCAAGGAAGGATGAAGAATTAGCAGTAAAAAGCCACAAAATTTTAAAAGATTTTGTGGCTTTTTGGTTAACGGGCAATGGTTAGTAGCCCAGGTGGATATCTCCTTGTGTCTCTGACCGCATATCCAAGCATCAGTACTAAAATTTATACTCCATTACATAATCGTCCATAAAGTAGCCCCCTCCAATGTCGATATTGACCGATTCCTTGATGGTAAAGCCCCCTTTGAGGTAAAAATCTTTGGCATTATTGTGTTTGTTCACATTTAACTGTAGA
>Ga0308165_1004603_pt1 | contig 13476 bp, 13 predicted proteins | sample PhyWR2_FD_201032 | JGI IMG/M metagenome (GOLD analysis project Ga0308165, IMG submission 201032) | Phyllosphere microbial communities from UC Gill Tract Community Farm, Albany, California, United States - DLSLW.R2 | ecosystem: Host-associated > Plants > Phyllosphere > Unclassified | place: USA...
CAGATAGGTTGAACCACAGGCTAAGCTTTATGGTAGATACTAAGCTCGATTCGCTGACCTCGTTGCGCATACAGCCCAACATCAGCTATACCAACAACGAGAGCTTAAACAACAGCAATTACAGCCGCGATTATAAACGGTACATGATTAATGGAACGCAGGCGCTAAGCAATCATAGCACAGCACCATCCATCAGCAACAACATCTTATTACGAAAAAAATTTATGCGCAGGGGCCGAACGTTGTCTTTAAATCTCAATACAAACATCAACAACAACGATGCAGATAATTATAACAATAACTCAGAGATCCGTACAGACAGTGGAGGCGTGGTAACTCCAAAGCTAACCAACCAGTTTAACGATCAGGAGAGCGAATCGTTAAGCCAAAACACCAGGCTGGTATACACAGAACCATTAAGTAAAACGTTGAGCCTCGAGTTTAACTATCAAAACGGGTACAACCATAATACCTCCGATCGGTTTACCTACAATTATAATCCCGTTACTTTACGTTACGATCTTCTCGATGCCACTTATAGCAACGCTTACGAAAATACCATTTTAACCAACTCTGCAGGTTTCAGTTTCAATAAAAATGCGCAAAAGTACAATTGGAATGTGGGCATGGCCGTTCAAAATACCGATAGAACAAACAACAACATCAGCAGGGGATATGTGTTAAAGCAAAACGTTTTCAATTACACGCCGTCGGCCATGTTCAGGTATAATTTTAGCAAAAGCAAGCGCCTCGTTTTCAATTACCGCGGAAGCACCAACCAACCGAGCATACAGCAATTGCAGCCCATTCCAAACAATACAAATACCCAAAGCATCCCGGTTGGTAATCCCGATTTGAAGCCTGAGTTTAACAATACCTTACGCGTGGCCTACAATACCTTTACTGTAGGCAAAAACCGATCGCTTTTTGTAAATCTCAATTTAACACAAACTTCTAACCGAATTGCTAACAGCAGCAGCTTGATTCAAACCGGGCCAGATCAGGGCAAGCTGGCTATTTTGCCTGTTAACGTTAATGGTGTTTACTCGGGTAGCCTCTCATCATCGTTAAGTTTGCCCATCATGGATGAGAACAAGCTTAATTTTCATATCAATGTAAGTGGCAATTACGATCGCGATGTGAACGTTACCAATTCACTAAAAAATATTACCAACAGCTGGTCTATACGTAATGGCTACCGGTTGGTTTCAAATCTCGAAAAACTCGATCTCACCGCTGGGGTTAGCGGCTCCATTAACCGGGCAACCTATTCAGTGCAGCCGAATTCAAACACCCGGTATTATACCTTTAGCCCAAATATAAGTGTAAGTTATTTGTTCCCCAGCGATATTCGGTTAAATGTAGATGCCGACTATAACCAAAATACGGGCAGGGGAGAAGCTTTCGATACCCACTTTACCCTCGTAAATGCGTTTATAAGCAAGCAGTTTTTTAAAAACAGAGGAACTTTTAAGGCTTCGGTAAACGATTTGCTGAATGAGAACCAGGGCATAAGCCGCACGGCAAACAATAACACCATACAAGATGTAAGCTACAACGTACTTAAACGCTATTTTATGTTCTCCTTTACCTATTCGCTGAACCGAATGGGTGGAAAAAACAGAATAAGGGGTAACGACGATGGCGGTCGGGGAAGAAGAAACGGCGGCGGTTTCGGTGGCGGAAGGCAGCGCAATTAAGTTTTAGAGCCTGAGCTTAAAACGCCGTTACGACATCGTGATATAACTAATGTTTGCCTTAACCATTGCAACAGCCTCAACGGTTTTCAAAGGCACATCCATTGCAGCATCGGGGTTGTTATAACCTACCAGTTGGATATGATTCTTGATATCCGATTTTTTGATGAGCCTCACCAACGTATGCAAACGTTCGTCGATCAAAACACTAATAATGTACATTTCGCCAAAAATAATCCCAGCTTTAAGATCATTCACCCGCTTGTAAACAATAATATCGCCCGGCTTAACGATCGGGTACATGCTATCGCCCATTACAGCGATTGCACCATCGCATTTCGGCAGATTAGGAATTTCGATGTAGCTTAAAACCTTTGGATCATCAAACAACTGCGTAAGGCCCTCCGAAGCGTTAAAATTATACAATGGAATCCGTTTATCTTCTGCCAGCTTCTCATTTAAACTTCTGTAACGAGGGCTGCCGGGCTCATTGGCCAGATGCAGTGTTTCATCAGGGTGATAAAGTTTTTTTGGCTGGCCCTTTCCGGTAATTATCCATGCAATATTTAACGCCGGAAAAATTTCACTGATCTTTTCGCACTTATCGCTCCCGATGTTTTGACCCTTATCTAAAAAACCGTTCGATAATCCGGTTTTTTTATAAAACTCATATTTGCTCATTCCAATGGAACCCAGATACTCTAAAACTCTTTGTGTTGCTCCCATTTTTTTGAACGATAGAAATTAATCTCTTAAAATATTTGGTAAATAGACAATAATCTATTATATTGTGTAATGGTAATAGAACAAATATAGAATTTATATGGAAAGCAAAGAAAAAATTTCGGCTGGTAAATCTGCTAAGAAGACCAGCGTGATAGTTGATAATAACGATGAGCAGCTTTATTTGGCATCGTTGAAGGGGCTTTTGGATGCAAAACGACGGGGCGATTGGCTATTAGTAGCCGAAATGCTCGGCATCAGCGCAAAAAATGCTGAGTTATCGTTCGCCCGTATTTACTCCAAATACCACAACGAGGTGGTAGATGCACTCAACACCGTAGTTCAAAACAGACGGAAACTCCTAAAAAAGTTGTAACTTGCCCAACGTCCTGAAGAATTTACCTTCAGCCTACAACGCTCACAATGATTACGAATAAATCCCTTGTTAACATCCCAGGAAATTTAAAAAATAATGATCGTCGAAAAAGTTTATTATGAAAGATTGGGAGATTGCTGCCGCAATAAAATCATGCAGCCTGATGGTATGCTATGGTCCACACCGCGAAACATTTTTTGAGCCCCTACAGCTCTTGCCGCTCGATTATGTTGAGGCCAGGCCACAAATGAACTCAAGATACCTCGAAAATGGAAGTTTCGAGTATTTCGGTTGCCGAAACGCTGATTGCCGCCTGGCTACACCAGCAGAAATTGAATGGTTTAACAAGCTAAGGGCAAGTAGTAAGCACTATATCCCTACCGACGAAAAAAAGCGTCCTCGTCGATAATCAAACAACCACATCTTAATTAATACCGGGCTTATTTGGAATAAATCTAAAGAAAGGTTAACTTGCAGCAAATTTAGCACATGAAACTTTCGAACCTTAAAATTGGAGAAAAAGGAACCATTATTGCGTTTACCGATCTCGATTTATCAGTAAAACTGATGGAAATGGGATGCTTACCCGGAGAGGTAGTAGAGGTGGAGCGCTTTGCCCCACTCGGCGATCCAATGGCGATTCGTGTTGCTGGTTATCAGCTTTGCTTGCGTAAAAGCGAAGCCGATGTCATAATTATTCAATAAATAGGTGGGTTTGGATATTAAAGTTGCGTTAGTTGGTAATCCCAATACAGGTAAATCTACATTGTTTAACCGGTTAACCGGATTAAATCAGAAAATAGGAAACTTTCCGGGCATTACAGTCGATAAGAAAACCGGATTTATGAAGCTTGCCGATGGCAAGGAAGCGGAGATTATCGATTTGCCGGGCACCTATAGCTTATATCCGAAAAGTAACGACGAAAGTATCGTTTTTCAGGTACTGGCCGATAAAACCAATAGCAGTTTTCCGGATGTAATCGTATTAATTGCCGATGCGTCTAACCTCAAGCGCAACCTGCTGCTTTTCTCACAGGTGGCAGATTTGGGCATCCCGATGATATTGGCACTCAACATGATCGATTTATCGGAAAAACAGGGCGTTAAGATCAACCTCATTGAACTTGCCCAAAGGTTGGGCGTTCAGGTCGTGTCAATATCAGCAAGAAACAACATTGGCATTGATAGGTTGAAACAGGCCATAGCGAACATGAACAAGGTGGCCACACAGCTGCAAGATGTTGATGTAAACGTATTGGCGCCCGAGGCCATAAACGCCATCAAATCGAAGCTGAACACCGATAACGATTATTATGCTTTGCAGGTGTTGCACCAGCACGAATACCTGGGCTTTTTTACCCCACAAGAGCAAGATGAAATTGAGGAAATTGAGCAGGCGCATCACTTCGAGTCGTCGAAACTTCAGGCCGCAGAAACAATTGCCCGTTACAAGCATTTAGGTTCCGTACTGTCGGGCGTGGTTACCGAAACCAAAACCACCGAAAAGTTTGTAACCAATAATAAGCTCGATGCCATACTTACCCACAAGGTTTGGGGCTTTGCCATATTTTTATTTATTCTGTTTAATATTTTCAATGCTATTTTTGCCTGGTCTGCCTATCCTATGGAGTGGATTGAGAGTGGATTTGGCTTAATAACCGAAGTTGGGCACACCTATTTGCCGCAAGGCATGCTTACCGATTTAGTGCTCGATGGTATAATTGCCGGCCTGGGCGGCATCTTCGTATTTATACCGCAAATTGCGATCCTTTTTGCTTTTATTTCCATTTTAGAAGATACAGGTTACATGGCCCGCGTTACGTTTATGATGGATAAGATTATGAGCAAAGTAGGCTTAAACGGAAAATCGGTTGTACCCATGATCGGTGGACTGGCCTGTGCCGTACCATCAATTATGGCTGCCAGAAATATCGAGAACTGGAAAGACCGGATTATTACTATTATGGTAACGCCATTAATAAGCTGCTCTGCACGGCTACCGGTTTACATTTTGATTATTTCGTTGATTATTCCCTCGCAAAGGGTAATGGGGATATTTAATTTACAGGGCCTCGCTTTAATGGTAATGTATCTTGTTGGCATAGTGGCCGCCGTATTGGTTGCATGGGTGATGAAGTTTATTATCAAAACCAAAGAGCGGGCCTATTTTATTATGGAACTGCCCATTTACCGCATGCCTCGATGGAAAAACGTGCTTTTTACGATGTACGAAAAATCGAAAACCTTTGTTTTTGAAGCCGGTAAGGTAATCATCGCCATTTCGATTATACTGTGGGTGATGGCCTCGTTTGGCCCGGGCAACCGTTTCGAGAACATAGAAAACAAGTATGCTCCGGCATTGGCAGACACCACAAAATCAACCACGCATATAGAAACACTGATGGCTTCTGAGAAGCTCGAAAATTCTTACGTTGGCATTTTGGGGCACTGGATCGAGCCTGCCATCCGTCCGTTGGGTTACGACTGGAAAATTGGCATTGGCCTAATCACCTCATTTGCCGCCCGCGAAGCATTTGTTGGCACTATGGCCACCATTTATAGTGTAGATGGCGGCGACGAAGATACATCGACCATTAGAGAGCGCATGGCCTCATCAGTAAATAACCAGACCGGCCTGCCAGTTTACTCATTTGCTACGGGTATCTCGTTAATGTTATTCTACGCCTTTGCAATGCAATGCATGAGCACAGTTGCCATTGTTTACCGCGAAACCAAAGGTTGGAAATGGCCTATTATTCAATTGGTTTACATGACGGCGATGGCTTATGTAGCCGCATTAATTGCCTACCAGTTGCTTAAGTAGTTATTAGTCCCTAGTCCTCAGTCCTTAGTCCACAATCGATAGTCCGTAGTCTTTAGACTAGAGACTCAAGACTTATGACTCAGGACTCAAGACCCGTCATCCCAGCTCAATTTGGCGTTTAATGCTTTCTTCCAGCGATATCAAAGTCTCCGTGCGCTGAATGCCGTTAACCGCCTGTATTTCTTCGTTTAGTACGTGCCTTAAATGATTGGTATCCCTGCAAATAATTTTGGCGAACATGCTGTAAGCGCCCGTTGTATAATGCAGTTCAACCACCTCCTTAATTTTACTCAGCTGGGCAACGGCATCTTTGTATTGAATACCCTTCTCGAGATAGATACCCAGGAAAGCACAAATATCGTAGCCGGCTTTTTGCGGGTCGATAATTAAATGCGAGCCCTTAATGATACCCATTTCCTGCAATTTCTTCATTCTAACGTGGATTGTACCGCCAGAAACGATTAAATCTTTTGCAATTTCTGTGTAGGGTTTTGTAGCATCCTGCATCAATTGCTTTAATATGTCGATGTCGAGGTTGTCAATTTCTAAATTGGAATTGTCTTTTTTAAGCATATTTTTGAATTATGATAAGCAAATTTAACAATATTTATCAAACTAATAAAAATAAAATTAAATGTTTAAAATATTTGCAAGGTATTGTTAGTTCCTTTACATTTGTATCAAGCAATTAACAAAAAGGAACGTTCTTTAAGCTGTTGCTTAACATACTGTAGGGTGGTGAAACAGGCAGACACACCTCCTTGTCTCGGTGGCGGAGAATTTGGGAAACCAGCAATGGCTAACCACTCCTTGAAGGTTCGATTCCTTCCCCTACAGCTGTATCAGTTCGCAGTAGACAGTAGACAATTAGTAATAATTGAGAACTGAAAACTGCTTACTGTACTTAAAATGTTGGGTGGTGAAATTGGCAGACACGCCTCCTTGTCTCGGTGGTGGGGAATAATGGGACAAACGCAGTTTATTGGGTTGACCACAATTAATTTTTTGAACTGTAGCTAACTACCCCTTGAAGGTTCGACTCCTTCCCCAACAGCATTTTTTATGAATAATAAGTTAGTTAATCGAGCAATCCTGGATAGGTTGCTCTTTTTTGTTTTGTAACGTACGGTTATTTTGTCTATGCCGGATTTTAAATCCGGAGCTAAAAAGATCGGGATTGCAAATCCCAACCAGCGAGACTTTTTTCAATTTCATATAAACAAAAAAAGGAACAGATTTAAATCCGTTCCTTTCCGTTGGCTTTGGAATGCTGATTAAACAGTCATTACATCTTTTTCTTTAGCCTCGGCATGTTTATCAACCTTTACAATGTACGCATCGGTTAGTTTCTGCACTTCAGCTTCGCCAGTTTTTATTTCATCATCTGACACGCCTTCACCCTTAAGTTTTTGGATTTTGTTATTGGCGTCCTTACGGATGTTGCGAACGGTAACGCGGCCGCGTTCTGCTTCTTCTTTAACTTTTTTAACCAGGTCCCTTCTGCGTTCTTCGGTTAGTGGTGGTACCACCAAACGAATAACAATACCATCATTTTGCGGGTTTATACCAATATTGGCTACTTGAATGGCTTTCTCAATTGCTGTAAGAAGTGATTTTTCCCAAGGCTGAATTACAATCGTTCTCGCATCTGGCGTATTAATGCTCGCTACCTGGGCCAATGCTGTCTGAGCGCCATAATAATCCACAAAAATCCCATCAAGCATGCCTGCCGAAGCTTTACCAGCCCTAATTTTAGTTAGTTCAGATTCACAATGATCGATCGCCTTATCCATCGAAGATTGTGCGTCCATTAATTGCAATTGTATCAGTTCGTTCATAATGTGTGTATTTCTACAAAAATAATAAATTTTTTATTGCTGGTAATCTTATCGCTGCTCGAGACTTGTAGTCTCTTACTATTTATACTGGATTTGAAATCCAGAGCTATAAATCGGGATTGCAAATCTCGATTAGCGTGTTACTTCACTGCTGGTCGAGATTTTTACTATTGCTGGTCGGCATTTGTAATCTCGACGTATGTAAAGCGAATTTTGAATCCCGACAAACGATCATCTTATTGCTAGTCGTCTATTGCTGGTCGACTTATTGCTGGTCGAGATTTGTAATCTCGACTTATCTAGATCGGGATTTTAAATCCCGACTTACCAATTCCCGCTAGCGTGTTATTTCACCAAGGTACCGATAGGTTCGCCATTGGCAATTTTCATAAAATTGCCGTGTTTGTTCATATCAAATACAATAATTGGCACCTGATTTTCTTCGCAAAGGGTAAAGGCTGTCATATCCATTACGTTTAAGCCCTTAGCGTAAACCTCCTTAAATGAAATCTCTTCATATTTTGTTGCCAATGGATTTTTTTCAGGGTCGGCGGTGTAAATACCATCAACCCGGGTTCCTTTTAATACGGCATCGGCCTTAATTTCGATAGCCCGAAGTGCGGCAGCAGAATCAGTTGTAAAATACGGATTGCCGGTACCTGCACCAAAAATTACAACGCGGCCTTTTTCGAGATGGCGAACGGCTCGTCTGCGAATAAATGGCTCACAAATCTGTTCCATTTTAATTGCAGTAAGCAAACGGGTCTTAATGCCCACCTTTTCCAGTGCATCTTGCAAGGCCATAGAGTTAATTACCGTAGCAAGCATACCCATATAATCGGCCTGCGCCCGGTCCATTCCGCTTTTTTCGGCACTTAAGCCTCTAAAAATATTGCCTCCACCTATTACTATTGCAATTTCTAAACCTTTATCGTGTACGGCTTTAATATCGTCGGCATATTGTTTAACGCGTTCATTATCAATTCCGTATTGTTTCTCGCCCATTAGCGATTCGCCGCTAAGCTTTAGTAGGATGCGTTTGTATTTCATGTCCTCAAAAATATTAACATTTTTTTAATACCGAGCTATGCTTTTTAACAAATGCTGTAATTATTTAATTGATAGGCGCTCGCCGTTAAATATCACATCCTGAAGCTCGAGATTTTGATTAACAACCAATAGATTAGCCGTATGGCCAATTGCGATTTCGCCAGTCAGGTTTTCGATGCCGATCAGTTTGGCAGGATAAACACTTGCCATTTTTATGGCTTCACTGATTTCAATATCGCAAAAATCAACACAGTTTTTTACGGCCTGCAACATGGTTAGCGATGAGCCAGAAAGAGTGCCGTCGGGCATTACAAACTTATCACCTTTTTGTACGTGTTGATATGGCCCCGTTGAGCAAGCGGTTACGGCATCAGTAATTAGAAATAAGCGTTCTTTTACCAGCTTTTTGGCAAACTTTACAACTTCGTAACTTACATGCTGGCCATCAACAATAATACTGGCCATGGCTTTATTGTGATTAAAAACGGCGGTTGGGATGCCCGGGTCGCGATGGTGGATAGGGCTCATTGCATTAAATAAATGCGTTGTGGTTTGTATGCCTTTGTTATAGGCTGCGGTTGCTTCTTCAAAAGTGGCATTGCTGTGCCCAAGTGAAACCAACACGCCATTGTCGAGCAGATATTGAATCACTTTCTCATCCTGACACTCGGGCGCAATGGTCATCATTTTAATAACGCCATCGCCAAAGTCTAATAGTGCTTTAATTTCGTCTAAATTAGCTGTGCGTACAAATTCTGGAATGTGAGCGCCCAGGCGTTTTGGGTTTAAGAAAGGCCCTTCTAAATGAAGACCAAGAAAATTCTTTGCACTTTGGCGGTATTCTTTAGCAGTTTTAATACAGGCATCAAAAACCTGCTGTGTATTGGTGGCCATGCACGCCAGAAATGCGGTTGTGCCCTTTTTTAGTAAATCATCTTCAATAATAGCTAGCGATTCTACTGTGGGCTCTGCCGAAAATAATCTACCTCCGGCACCGTAAATCTGGAGGTCGATGAGGCCGGGGAGTACCATCAGTTGCTGTTCTGAGCTTGGGTGGCCACTGTTGGTTAGTGCTGAAATTTTGTTTTCATCGATAGCGATGGACTTATTTTTTTCTAATTTCTCGTTATCAAAATAAGAAATATTGGCAAGGCTTTTAGGCATGGGCAAACGTTTGAGTAAATTTGTTCTTACAACACCAAAGTTAAATATTGTAGCTATATATTTGGTTATAAGAGCAAATAGATATTTAAATGAACCCAAAGGAAAATAGCAGAAGGAGTTTTTTAAAAGGAAGCCTCACGCTTGGAGCTGCTTCGTTAATAACGCCGTCTGTAGCACTCGCTACACGGCCCTGCGTTGATGACGAGTTTAAGTTCGCCGTAGGCCCGTATCTGCAAACGAATTTTAATAATTCTATGACCATTTTATGGTTAACCAATAGTATCGGTGCTGGTTGGGTAGAATATGGCGAAGCCCCCGATCAACTCAATCAGAAAGCTTTTGGCGAAGCAGAATTAGGATTAATTGCCGCCAATAGCAAGCTGAATATGATAACCCTTTCAAACTTAAAGCCGGGAACTAAGTACTATTATAAAATCGTTTCGAAAGAAATTAAAAGTTTCCAGCCATACAAACTTGTTTACGGTGAAACAATAAGCAGCGAGATAGAAGAATTTGTTAATCCCGACGTAAGCAAGGGAGAGATTTCGTTTTTGATGATGAATGATATTCACGATCGGCCAGAAAGTATTCCGCATTTGATGGGTTTGGTTGGCAATGAGAAGCAGGATTTTATCTTTTTTAACGGTGACATTTTCGATTACCAAACCGATGAAAAACAAATTATCGATCACATGTTGCAACCCTGTGTAGATAATTTCGCAAGGCATACTCCGTTTGTTTATGTTCGGGGAAATCATGAAACCCGGGGAAAATTTGCCCGCGAGTTTCCCCGATATTACATGCATGTTGGTCATGCCGCGTTTACTTTGGGACCAGTACGTTTTGTGATTTTAGACACGGGAGAGGACAAGGAAGATTCACATCCGGTTTATGCCAACATCGTAAATTTTGATGATTATCGTGCGCAACAGGCCGAATGGCTTAAAGCAGAAATTGAATCTAAGGCTTTCAGAAAAGCTCCCTTCAGAATTGTTTTAATGCATATTCCGCCTCGTTTTTCTGGAGAAGCACATGGGCCGAAACAGTGCACCGAATTATTTGAGCCCTTGTTAAACAAGGGGAAAATAGATTTGGTATTGAGTGGACATACACATCGGTATATGGTGCATCAACCAGATAAAAATTTAAATCATTATCCTTTAATTATCGGTGGAGGACCGAAGACTGGAACAAGAACCATTACAAGGATAAAAGCAGATGCAAACAGAGTTGTGGTGAGCATGCTCGATGATTCGGGCAAGGAAGTGGGGGCGTATACAGCAATGAAGAAGTAAACAGGTCACTGTCACGTTGAGCCTTCCGAAAATCCGGTAAAATCGTCTCGGGACAAGTAGTCGAAACGCCCTTTCAAGCATTTGAGCTAGTCCTTCGACTCCGCTACCATTGACGTATTTATGAAACACGCTGATAAACAGCAAACAAGCTAACCACCCCCAACCTCCCGAATCGGTCGGGATAAACTCTCCTAAATTAGGAGGGGAGTAGCAACTGCACAACCATTTGGCCCCGAAAACCATTAAAGTTCGTACTGTCCGACTCCCTCCTTCTTTTCAAGGAGGGGCGAGGGGTGGTTGTTTTATACGTCTTGCCATACTGATTTTTATGCAAAACCTGCCCGTCCGGTCAGGCGGGAATTAGAACTACCATTGACGTTTTGTATTTGTGGTTTAAAGCACTGTCTAATTGTCCCTCTTTGGAGACCTGTTCCGACCTTATTCGGAAGGGTTGCAGTAACGAAAAACACAGGAATCTATACAAAGGGAGAGGACTTTTTGGAATTCATCCCCTCCCAAAGGGATGCCTTTGGCACTGCCCCCTTCGAAGGGGGACGCATAGAGCAGATAGCGAACGAACAAATTGCAAACGTCACTCATACTGATTTTTATGTAATAAATTAGAACTCAGGATGTCAATACTTCATTTTTTGAGGCAGCCGCCATCAGTTGCACTTCAGTCGGGATGATTGACCGTTTCTTAAAATATAAAGTCATAAAAAAAGCCCCGATTTCTCGAGGCTTCTTTAAATCTTATGAATGCTTATGCACCTAATTGTACACGTTTGAAAGCAGAAACTGTTAAACCTTTAGAAGTGTTATCTAAAAATTTACGAACATCTACTGAACTATCCTTAACAAACTCCTGGTTTAATAAGGTACTGTCTTTGTAGAATTTATTCAACTTACCAGCAGCGATTTTCTCAACCATTTCTTCTGGTTTACCTTCAGCACGAATTACGTCTTTAGCGATTTCGATTTCACGCTCAATTGTAGCAGGATCAACACCGTCTTTATCAACAGCAACAGGGTTCATGGCAGCAATTTGCATTGCAACATCTTTACCAGCTTCAGTAATATCAGCACCATTAGTGTTTTCAAATACTACTAAAACACCCATTTTACCATTAGAGTGGATATAAGAAACGATTTTTTCGCCAGAAATATTTGCATACTCTTGAATAACGATTTTCTCACCGATTTTGCCGGTTAACTCAGTAATCGTTTCGGCCACTGTTCGTCCATCCTCCAAAGTAATTGCTGATAACTCTTCTGCAGAAGCAGGATTGTTGGCAACTGCTGCAGCTAAAACAGCCTGAGCTAAATTACGGAAATCTTCAACTTTAGAAACTGGCTCAGTTTCGCAAGCTAAAGCAATCAATTTACCATTTGTGCCATCTGCTGAAACATGAATTGATACTAGACCTTCAGAAGTAGCATTACCAGAACGAGCGGCAGATACTTTTTGACCTTTTTTGCGCAATAAATCAACAGCTGCTTCGAAATCGCCATTTGCTTCAACTAAAGCTTTTTTGCAATCCATCATACCAGCGCCAGTTTGTTGGCGTAATTTATTTACATCTGCGGCAGTAATTTGTACTGTAGACATTTTATCAGTTTTTACAAACAAATCCCGATATAAACCGGGACTTGCGAGTGATTAAATAATTTGTGAATTTTGAATTTGTAACCTTTTACGCCCTTTAGGGGGTTGGGGGTTTACTCTTCTGTTTTAGTTTCTTCTGATGAAGACGCTTCAACTTCTGCCTCAGCAGCTTTTTTACGTCTTGGCTCTTTTACTTCCGGAGCATCAGCTGCAGCTTTAGCGGCTACGGCTTCTTTTTCAGCCTCATCTTCTTTTTCGCGTTTGCGCTCGTCTAAACCTTCTTCAATTGCTTTGATAATGATATCTGTAATTAAAGAGATCGATTTTGTAGCATCATCATTCGCCGGAATCGGGAAATCGATGTTAGAAGGATCAGAGTTTGTATCAACCATCGCAAAAGTTGGGATGTTCAATTTCAACGCCTCAGTTACCGCGATGTGCTCTTTTTTAACATCAATTAAGAAAAGCGCTGCTGGTAAACGGTTTAAATCAGCAATACCACCCAAAAGTGATTCTAATTTAATACGCTCACGCTGAATCATTAAACGCTCTTTTTTCGAAAGGATCGAGTAAGTACCGTCTTTAGTCATTTTATCGATGTTAGACATCTTTTTGATTGACTTGCGAACGGTAGCAAAGTTGGTTAACATACCACCTAACCAACGCTCGGTTACGAAAGGCATGTTTACTTTTTTAGCTTGCTCAGCTACGATTCCTTTTGCTTGTTTCTTTGTAGAAACGAATAAAACTTTACGTCCTGATTTTACGATTTGTTTAATCGCAGCCGCAGCTTCTTCAGTTTTGGTTAAAGTTTTATTTAAATCTATAATGTGAATTCCATTACGCTCCATGAAAATGTAAGGAGCCATTTTTGGATTCCATTTACGGGTAAGGTGACCAAAG
>Ga0308165_1004604_pt1 | contig 13474 bp, 10 predicted proteins | sample PhyWR2_FD_201032 | JGI IMG/M metagenome (GOLD analysis project Ga0308165, IMG submission 201032) | Phyllosphere microbial communities from UC Gill Tract Community Farm, Albany, California, United States - DLSLW.R2 | ecosystem: Host-associated > Plants > Phyllosphere > Unclassified | place: USA...
ACCACTACACTGATGATCATAAAAATCAGGTTAGAGAAATCTTGATTATCCGCATACGATGGTAGCCCCATCAAGCCCCAAACAATAGAATAGGTTTTTACGTTCATTAGACCTGCAAACAAACCACTCATTCCACCACCGATCATAACGGCAATAAACGGTCTTCTATATTTAATAAAGGCACCATAAATCGCTGGTTCTGTGACACCCATCAACGCACTAAAACTCACTGTCCCAAATAATTGTTTCTGTTTAGAATCTTTTGCTCTTAAGAAGTAACCTAACATGGCACCTGATACAGCTAAATCAGAAATTGTCGCTGCTGCTAAGAAAATCGGGTCGTACCCCATTTTGTTTACAAAATTCAGTGCTAAAGGCATCATGAAGTTTCCAGCACCTAACATGATCAAGAACGGTTGGAATGCTGCATAAAGCATCACAACGATCCAGCTACCAAATGTATTGTGTAAGACTTCAAAGAACCAACCAATACCGTCGCCAATCCAAATCCCGATCGGTCCAAATACTAATAATGTTACTGGCAAACAAATCACCATGATCAATAATGGGTTTAAAAAGTATTGTAAAAACTTCGGAACATATTTTTTTAATAATACTGTTAATTGTCCCATAAACCAAACAGCTAAAATAATTGGAATAAATGAGTTCGCATAAACCATTTGCGGTAATTGAATCCCAAAGATGCTCAAACCTGCTACATCATTGATTGAACTTGAAACAAGCGTTGCTGCTAACGCTACTGCCAAATAAGGACTCGCTTTTAAGCGCTTTGCACAAGACATAGCAATTAAAATTGGTAAAAAGAAAAAGACTGCTGAACGAATCGAATCTAATAATTGATACGTTGGGCTATCTGCAGAAATCAGCCCTGTGATTGAAAATAATGATAAAAAACCAGCTAGTAATCCAGAAGCAATAATCGGCTCGATCACAGGTGTCATTGTTTCAGAAAGTAAGTCCATTGCTGCTTTTAACGGATTTTTTTTCTCTTTTACTTCTGTTTCCTCATCTGAGCTGGGTGCTATTCCCAACATACTGATCAATTCTGCGTGAACTTCACTAACATGTGTCCCAATGATCACTTGGTAAGCTACGTTATTAGAGACAACATCGATTACGCCATCTAGCGCCTTTAATCCTTCTGTGTCAGCCTTTGAGCGATCATTTAAGGTAAAACGTAAACGGGTCATACAATGAACGACCGCTTGGATATTCTCTTTCCCACCTACTAGGCGGATGATGTCTTCATTAAATGTTTGATATTTCATTTTCTTATGTCCTCTCTTTTTGACTCCGATGCGTCACTCGATGGATATGGAGCATAAGATAGGTTTCTTCATCGATCGTTAGATTACAGCTGTACTTTTGCTGAACATAGACTCTGATTTTCTGCACACATTCAAACGAACTAGGATACAAGAGCTTGATTTGTTCATTTAAGATTGAATCACTTTCCTCATCACTATTTTGAGTCATGATTCGTTGAATAAAGTATTGCAGATGGGTCATCAGCCTCATATAATTCAAAGAGCCTTCATCTAATTTAATCTGAAAATGATACTGAATGATCGATAAGATATCTCTTAAACTCTCCATTGAGCGGATCGTTTCGTCTAGATTATTCTTATCCTCCTGCAGATTGACAAAGTGTAACGCAATCGAAACAGCTTCATCCTCTGGAAATGTTACTTGGAATTGGTCATTGATCAAGTTCAATGCATACATGCCAATGTCAAAATGCTGCGGATAAAATTTCTTTACTTCCCAAGTTAATGGGCTGCGAATAAATTGTCCTTTGGCTGCACGTTTCAATGCAAATTCGATATGATCCAGTAATGTCAAACTGAGATAGTCATTTGATTTTTCACCCAACTTTTCTTCCCCGTAAGCAATGATTTGATTGACTAAAGTGATATGATTCGCATCAGAATGAGACAACAAATAACTAAAGTGCTCCAACATATCATTAGAATCTAACACATACGTTTTTTCAATTTCATCTTCATGGATGGCTTGACCGACTTTTTTTCTAAACGCCAAACCCTTGGCATAGACGATGACCTCGTTGTCTCCACGGCTTACGATTGCTACGTTGTTGTTTAAAATTTGACTTACTTTCACTTGATATACTCCTTTCCAGAAAAAAAACTCAAACTACCCAGGAAAGGACATTCCTAGGTAATCTGAGTTCTGCCTGCATTATTCAGTAACATACTCTATAAATGACTACATCGTCATTATCAGTTTTTTCTCTTGTGTTTAGTATAATCCATTCAGCTAAAATAAGCAACGCTTACATTGAATATATTTCGGTATTCTTCTCTTAATCCAGATTGCCGCCATTTGTTTCAATTACTTTTTTGTACCAATAGAAAGAATCTTTTCTAGAGCGATCCAAGGTGCCTTTTCCCTCATCGTCTAAATCCACATAAATGAAGCCGTAACGTTTGGACATTTCACTCGTACTTGCACTGACTAAATCGATACAGCCCCATGGCGTGTAGCCCATTAAGTCCACACCTTCATTGATGGCTTGTTCCATTTGTTCAATATGACTTCTTAAATAATCAATACGATAGCTATCATGAATACTGCCGTCTGCTTCGACAACATCTTTAGCACCTAACCCGTTTTCTACGATAAATAATGGAATTTGATAACGATCATATAGCTTATGCAAGGTTACACGTAAGCCAACTGGATCAATTTGCCAACCCCATTCACTTGCTTCTAAGTAGGGATTTTTCTTAGACCCCAGTAAGTTGCCTTCTGTAATATTGCCCTCTTTTTTATGGGACGCAATGCTACTCATGTAGTAGCTGAAAGACATATAATCGACTGTTCCTTCTTTCAGAATTTGATCATCACTTGCTTCTTTTTTGATCATAATATTATGGTCACGGAAGAATTTATTCATATAACTTGGATAATATCCACGAATTTGAACATCTGAATAGAATAAGTTATTGTGATCACTATTCACACTTTCCATTACATCTAACGGATGACAGGTTTCCGGATAAGCTTCCATTCTTGCTAACATACAACCAATTTTCGCATTTGGAATAATGTCATGACAGGCTTTAACTGCTAGAGCACTTGCTACAAATTGATGATGGGCTGCTTGGTATTGCGCCTGCAGCATATTTTTTTCTCCATCAGCTAAGATTCCACCACTTAAATAGCCTGTCATTCCAATAATATTGATTTCATTAAAGGTCAACCAGTATTTCACTTTGTTCTTGTAGCGATTAAAAAGAACACGTGCATAACGTTCAAACGCTTCAATCGTCTTACGACTTTCCCATCCATTTTGCTTAAATGCTAATCCTAAAGGAAACTCATAATGAGAAATCGTTACGAGTGGTTCTATATCATATTTCAAGCACTCATCAAAAACCGCATCATAGAAAGCTAAACCAGCTTCATTTGGCTCTAACTCATCTCCGTTTGGAAAAATGCGCGGCCAAGAAATCGATAAACGGAACGTTTTAAAGCCCATCTCAGCAAATAAGGCAATATCCTCTTTATATCTATGATAAAAATCGATGCCGTGACGTTTCGGATAGACTCCTTCTTTGTCATTCATCGCAAACTCAACATCTGCTTTGGTCGTTGGTTTAAGTAATTCTGCCATACTTATTCCGTTTTCTTTGATAAAACGTGCAGTATCAGCTGTTGACCAGCCCTTACCGTCTTCTAAAAATGCCCCTTCAAACTGATTAGCTGCTGTTGCGCCGCCCCATAAAAAATTTTGTGGAAATCCACTCATATTTCCCATCCTCTCAATCATTGATTTAGTGTATAATTGATTTAACAACTTTAGTTTACCATGAGAAGAGCCCGAGCTATTTTTATGTTTCTGATACGATTTTCATTATTACGATTCATTTTCATGTTTGCGAAAATGAATCGCTACGAAGGAGTTTTTTGATGCTTGATCTATTTGATTTTCTCCATTATTTAAATACGAATAAGCGAGATGCAACCTATTCACGAATCATCATTTATCTCTTTACTCATCTTGACAAAATTCGAATGATGACGATTACTGAAATTGCAGAATCTTGTTTCGTCTCACCTGCAACACTAACACGTTTTTGTCGTCACTTCGGTGTTTCCAGCTTTGCCTCTTTACGGGAATCGTTAGTTTCTTTAGGAACAATGAGAAAGCATAGTGGTTTACGGATGAAAGAACAGGAATTAGCAGATTTGACTAGTGATCCCAAAAGTTATCTCGCTTCTTATGGAAATGAAATCAGCACAGCAATCAATGATGTTTTACAAACGATCGATATAACCCAAGTGGATCATATCTTGGCTGATATCCATCATGCTGAAGAAATCGTTCTTATCGGCTACAGTTCCACTTTAGATTTAGCTAAAGATTTACAAACCTCTTTTCTACTCAGCCAAAAATTAGTCTTGGTAGGAGAAACAGAAGAAACACAGCAAGCTTTTATTGAAGACCTTAGCACAGATTCGATGGTGATCGTTATTTCATCTTATGGTTCTGTCCTTAATCGCAGTAGTGAGCTAATGAGAAAAATCAGCGACAGTCCCGCACGGTCGATTCTTTTGACACAGCATACACAAAATACTTTGACCAACCAATTTGACTTAGCTGTCAATGTAACGACGACAAATTATGTGCGTATTGGAAATTATCCGTTGACTTTTTTTCTAGATTATTTTGTAAGACGCTATGCAAGTTTGTATCAGTAAATAAATTAAGATTGTTATTATAGGAGGAATTATGGGTATATTTGATTTTTTTAAAAAGGAAGAGCCAAAAGAAGTGGTTGATTTAAATGAGGAAGTCGCTAAAATCGTCGCTATTTATGAAGATTATCCTGAATTTCCAGCGATGTCAGCTGACCGTAACGTTGATGAATGGTTAAAAACAATTGCAGATGGTAGTGGCAAAATTGTTCCGAAAGAAAATATGATCAGAAATGCAGATGGTTTATTACCTGGTGAAGTGCTTTTACTTGATTGGGTCAATGAAAAAGACTCGACTACTGGGTGTTTTCCAGAGTTCTTTGAAATGGAGTTTGGAATTGATCCCGTAGAAGCAACGAATCAACTATTATTTGCTGATTATCTAGATATTTTAAATGATGCATCTGTTATTGATTATTGGTCTTTATTTCAGCTAAATGAAGTTTTAGAGGAAAATGGTCTCAACCAATATGATACGAAAGAACGCGCTATCCAAGTATTGAAAAAGGAATTTACCGCTGATTATATCGTAAATATGGTCGATCCCGGGATTTATGTTTTAATGGAGAAAGGTCAGTTTATTGTATCTAAATATGCTGATTTTATTCACGAATATTTAGATACACCACCTGAATAAAAAAATCTAGGCTAACAATCACTGTTGTGCCTAGATTTTTTATCTAACTCCCAAGGCCTACACTGTTCGATTCCCCAGAGTCCACCACTTCACTCTATCCCTCACCATTGTTGCTTTTGTATTCGTTACAGGCAGCGTTGTACTTTCTTTAAATTAAAGAAAGAAGAAAAAAGCACTTAAAAAAAAGCAACTTTCTTCTTACAAAGGTGTTCAATTTCTTATTTAAATCATTTCTTTTCTTCCATAAATATCGGTTTCTACAGTTTTTCTGAACAAATAATAACATAAAAAAGAGAGCAACAAGACGCTACAAGCTATGAAGGTTAGCGGCAAAAAGACATTGCTTGTCGTTTGCTTAAAGATCATGCCAATCATTATTTGTCCTAATGGAACTGCACATTGCGCACATGCCACAATTGTGGCCATCACTTTTCCTAGATTTTCTTTAGGCGTCACTCGCTGGACCATGGAAATCAAGTAAATCGAGATAACACTCATCAACATACCAATTGGAATACCTGTGATCACAAATAAGACAAACCCTAGTACATTCCCAGAAGGTGTCCCGGCGAAAGTTAACCCAAGATTCATAGCAAACAACAACAATCCTGATAATGTAAACGTAAGATACAGGTTGTTCAGACGTAATTTCTTTGTAAAAAAACCAGCAAATACAGCACCTAAAATTGTTGCAAGGCTGACTAAAGACATGCCAAAACCATACATCGAATCATTGGCCTGTAGAATTACTCTTAATATAACAGGCGTACCTACAATAAAAAATGATGCTAACACAAAGTTGACAAGCGCCGCAATCAGAATCGATTTTAAAATTACTGAATTTTTGCGGACCTCTTGAAAGCCTTCAATCAAATCTGAGGTCAGTGTTGTGAGCAACCCCTTTTCTAACGCTCTTTTTTCAAACGGAATTTGAAGGAAGGATTCAATCACAGCTGCCAAAAGGAAAAAAAGTGCACTGCACGCAACCAGTACCTGAGCACCTAAAATACTATAGAGAATACCGCCAATAATCGGTGCCACAACATTAGACATGGAAAGAACGCCATTCACTAACCCATTCACTTTTTCTAACTTGCTTTCTTCTACCAATAAAGGAATACTGGCGGTAACAACTGGCGTGTCAAAACTGCCGACGATCGATAAGAGGAACAACAGCGCTCCTATCATGAAAATCGATTGATTCATCCCTAAAACAAAAAATAGAAACACAGCCAATACTGCATTCGCAATGTCCATCAAAACCATTAACATCCGTCGATCAAATCGATCAGCGATTGCACCACCGATTGGTGCAACTAAAACAGGGATACTCGAAATCGCCAAAACCGTTGCAAAAATATCTGCTCGTCCGGTCTGATCCAACACGAAAAGTGATAAAGCAAATCGTAAAATAGCACCTCCAAACACCGAAATAACTTGTCCCAATATCAAATATAGAATATTCTTTTGACCCTTTTTCATTTTCTCTCTCCTAACATCCTTGTCTGTGTCCATCTGCCAATAAAGCGATTACTTTTATATCACTTATAAGCTTACCATTTTATGGTAGTTTCCTACTCATTCAAAAGAACTAGTTTTTCTAGGACTTTCGGCTGATTATTACAGATCAGTGTTATTAGATTCGGTCCTTCTTGATACTTTTAAAAATCGCTCAATCCTTGAGCTAGTTGCTTTAGTTTGGCTTGATTCAAGTGATAGCTTTTTCCCTCTTTTATAACCACTTCATTCTTTTGAAATTCAGTCAATGTATACATCAGATGTCGATAGCTAACCCCTAAATATTCAGCAGTTTCCGTTTGTTTTTCAGTGTAGACTCCTCCAACTTCTGTCTGCAGCATATATGCCGCTAAACGATGCTTTAATTCATAATTTTGATTATTTGAAAAATGCTCTACTCTTAGCAGAACTTTTTCACCTAAATACTGTGCAAGAATTCTTAAAAAATGAGGATCATTTAGCAAATCTTGTTTTACCTTCTGATAGGGCAGCGCTAAACAAACACAACGGTCGATTGCTTGCACATCTTTGACTTGTTTTTCGACTTCTAATAAAGACAGTTCTCCGATAAAATCTCCACCACCTAAAAATTGAATCAGCGAACGTCGACCATTTTCATGTATTTTGTAAATTTTGGCTCGACCTTCAATGACAAAAAAGAGATGCTCTACTTGTTTTTCAAAACGAACAATGTATTCTTTACTATCATAAATAAAGAGTTTGGCTTGTTTGAGTATTGTTTCGGAAAAGTAAGTAGATAAATCAATTTTATTTTCTCCAATTACTTCATTCAGTTGCTCTAAGCAAATTTTTTTCATGTCATTCTCCTTAAAATGTGAGATATCTCCTATTATTATGACTGATTATCCGTTAAATTGTGAGTGGGACATAACTCTTCGAGTCATATCCCGCTCACGTGGAATCAGGATAAACGGTGGGAGCAGAAGCAACCCCTTCGGAAATAAGCTGAAATTCACAAAAATTTGAAGAACAATTTTCGTGAATTCCCTCTTATTTCTCGGGGTTTAACACTTCTGTCCCATCCTCATTCTTTTTTGTCAGTGCTAACGATGCTTGATTCGCTTTTATATTAGGAGGGTTCATAGTGAAAAAAATAATATCTTCATTGTTCTTTTATACACTTAGCGGTATTGGCATCAGTTTAACCTTAAAGGCCGAGATCGGTGTTAGTAGTTTCAATTCTCTCAATGTAGCGATTGCTTCAATCAATGAAATTAAAGTTGGGACAATCACCGTCTTATTAAATACTTGTTTTTTGATTCTGTATATGTTGCTATCTAAGGAAAAACATTTTTTGAAGTATTTATTGATGTTTCTTTCAGTTCTTTGCTTGGGAAGTATTATCAATTTCTTTACATATACAGTACTCGCTCCACTGAGTTTGAATAATTATTTGCTTCGGTTAGCAGTCTTTGTTCTTGGTACATGCGTTGCAGGTTTTGCAACTGGAATGGTGATCTCCCTTGGGGTGTTACCTTTTCCTATTGAAAGTGTCTGTATTGTTTTATCAGAATTGACTGGCTATTCTTTCGCTAAGTTCAGGTATGGTATTGATTTGTTTTCAGTAGCTAGCTCCTTAGCCCTTTCATTTATTTATGATCTGCCGATTTTTGTCAGAGAAGGGACGCTGATCAGCTTAGTCTTATTATCTGGTGTCATCTCTTTTACCAAAGCTAATTACGAAATCTACTTACTCAAACGAAACAATTAAAGAAAAGGCGCAGAAAACGTGATTGCTCATTCTGCGCTCTTTCTTATTTGTCTATTTTAATAAATGGTAAGGCACCATCCGTAAATATTTCATCTCCACCACCGTTACGACCATGATAACTCGTTGTAAAATGCTCCACAACCTCAACTGAGATGGCTTGACTCGATTGCTTAAACGAATCTAAAACAAAATCTCGTTCTTTATCAATATCTGAATTGATTTTATGTGTGACCTGTCCAGTAAAAAATGAGAATCCTACTTTTTTATCATAAGTAGCGGCTCCTAACCAGTCTGCCTCTCTTCCACCTGGTAAATACCAATTTTCTGGAGTTTGCCAAAAACGAATATGATGTCTTCTTCTAGGGTTATTATTTATCTCTCGTTCAAAAGCTATATCTTGTTTCTTGTTGAACAGAAATAGCGAACTGACAGGTGCTTTAGGGTATGACTTCCCAAAAACACTTGCAGTGATCATATGCAGACTAGACTTTACCGATAATGGCTCCGCAATTGTCCATCCTGCTTCTAGAAAAAGTTTCTCTAATTCTTTTTTTGTACCAATAAAGGCAAGATTGATAGGATCACCAAGCAAACCATCACTGGTTCTTGAACGACCAATGAAATAATCTGGCAGATAGCGACCTGTCAATAATTTATTAATATAAGGAATCACTAGATAAGAGCTAAATAGCCATAACGCAATATAGAAAAATAGATGGATTTTTTTAGTTAAAATTTCTGCAAATAACGACTGATAAACTAAATAACCAATAATCACGATCACAATGAAACGAAATACTCTAAATATACTATTTAACACCGTTTGCTTTTTCATTTACTCTCTCTCCTTTTTATATAACTTATGGCTCTATTTTTCTAGGTTATAAGAGACCTATCGATTATAATTATCCAGTCCTCCTTCAAATGTATAACAGAACTAATCTTTTGTTCCAAGCTCATCTCAATTATATTATTCATCGCCTTTTTGGTATTCAGTTGTTGTAAGCATTGCTCTTGTTTTTTCGATCCTTTCTTTAATGGCAGTTATCAAAATGAAAAAATGTTTTTTCGTTTAATTAAATTATACTGTATTCTGAAATAAAGTCGTCTGATAGCATTTAAACTAAGACATAAAAAAAGAAGTAACCAATAAATGGCTACTTCTTAGAATAGTCTACTTTTTCTTAATACCAACCATTTGCTAACCAAAAGGCTTGTGCAGCTTCCCATGAACCATAACGTCCTGCTACATAACTATCTGCTACGCGCTCTTGATTGGCCTCAGAGTAATCACCATTTAGATAAGAAGCATCTAATTGATATCTCCCGATATATTTGCCATTTGTCGCATTATATGAACCGCTAGATTCTTTTTGCGCGATCCATTCTTTTGCAGAAGAAGTTGTAGCTGTTGCAGTTGGCGCTACTTCTTGAGCAACAGGAGCTGATTGTTCTTGTACTTCTTGTACAGGTTCCGCTACTGGGGTTTGCTGAGTCGGTGCTTGAGTTGTCTCATCAGCGGTACGAATCGTTAATTGTTCGCCCTCAAAGATCATATTTACATTCGAAATGTTATTATCCTTAGCAATCAAATCAATCAAGCTATTGTCTCCACTAAACTGATGAGAGATAGTAGATAATGTATCTCCAGTTTTTACTGTATATAAGCTATCGGCATGCGCGTCAGTCGTTCCCATAAAAATTCCAAATCCTGCAGTCAAAGTTGTTGCGAATAAAATCGTTTTAAGTGATTTCATGTTGTTTCTCCTTTGTAAAAAATATTTTTGTCGTTTGTTTATCGACTTTGCATACTTTAACATCTAAAAATATTTCATAGGTGAAGATCTAGTGACAATTCGTTACGAGTGTTTTCGTTGCGTAACAGCTTGTAAAATCAGAGTAGAAAAACACTTGTTCGCACTTGATTTGTAGTTGATTTTAGAAATGGAAAAATTCATGATTTTTTCTGAAATTTATTTTTTTTCGATTCGATAACGGTTGTCATATTACAAAATTCTAGAAATATTACAAGATATTTGTCTGAATTGCTATCAATTCGAGCACTTTTTTCAGTAAGTTTGGCCCATTTTTATAAACCGATTAAGTAAATACACGTCATTTCCAATCAAAATAGAGCAAAAAAACAGAATCCATAATTGACTAGGATTCTGCTTTTATGCTTTTGACTATACATTTAAATCTTTTTGTTCAATTACTGATTCTAATAATCGATTCTCCGTTTGAATAATGTCAAAAAAAGCACTGATTTTCTCTAATTGTTCATAATCGATTTGATATAATTTTACTCTGGGTTTAAAAAATAAGAACCCAGGACGAATTTTTACTCGCTCATTGATCAAATGGCATTGCTCCATCATCGATTGTAAATCCATTTCAGATACACTGTTCTTGATTTTTTCAATCCGTGCTCGTTCATAGACCCATTGATCTTTCGTCACGGTCATTCGCTCAGTAGTTGTGACTAATTGACGATTTAAACGCCAAGATTGCTCAATAAATTTTGCCTTTTTATACAGATCATCATACTGAATCAAATCAATTCGAACAGGTTTATACCAGTCTTCTTCATCTATTGTACTTTTTTGATGCTTCTTAAATCGTTTTAAGCCACTAACGAGTAAGCTGTTTTCTATGGCGAGCAGCTCGTACTCCAATTTTTCTTTTGCTACCCGCACACGTTCCTTTGACGCTTTTTCTCGTTTTAGACTTTCTTTGAGGAAAAGAACTTCATTTTCCTCTGAACGAGCAATAGCTGTTGTGTCAGCTGCTTTTTTAGGTTCGATCTCAATGTCGGTTTCGGTTTCTAACTCCTCAGCCTCCAAAAACGAATGATCAAAGTCCGGTATCTCTTCATCATTTTCCTCTACAGATACTTCTACTGGAAAGCTAAGTGTTTCACTTGCTAAAGAGACATCCTCTTCCTCTTGAAAGCTAGAAAGAAGTTTTGCTTCTAGGATACTGCTGACAGATTGATTTTTTGAATACCCCATCTGCTCTAAACTAGTTGAAACAACAAATTGTACTGGTTCGTCTTCTGAGTTTAGTGAGACTGGAACGAACTCACAGAAATATGTACTAAAAGCGCCATCGACTTCTTCGATGATTCTCGTCCAAATAAATTGCGGGAAGAGTTCTTCTAGTTCTTCCAATAAAACATCCCAATTTAATTGCGCTTGAAAAAACTGAATTTCTAGATGCTTTCTAATGGGCGAAGAAATTACTTTTCGAGAAAGTTCATCATTTTCCCGAAAAGTGAGAAATTCTCCTGTTGAGCGTTCATAGAGTGTTTCACACGCTTCAATGATTTCTTCTGTGCTGTTTTTTTGGTAGAGAACGGTCCCTAAAGTGAATGGGATTGCTTGTTGATGAAAAAAAACATCGAAATAATCATTCATTAAACCGTTCTCCTTTCTTTTTTATGATTGAAGATCATGTACTGGGGTTAAAATAAGCTGTTGTCCCTCTGTTAAGAAGTACTGTTCTAGATCGTTCCACTCTTTTAACGACCAAACAGAAATACCAGTTTTTTTAGAAATACTCGCTAAAGTATCTCCTTTTTTCACTTCATATGTTTCTCTTGTCTTCTTGCGCGTTGCACTTACTTGATAATCTTTTGTATCTTTTTTAGTTGTTGTTTCACTGGTACTTGTTGCTTTTGTATCTTTCTTAGTTGAAGAATTTGTTTTAGTTTCTTTTTTAGCTGAGGAAGCGGTCTTAGCTTCTTTTTTAGCTGTTGTTTGAGTCGTCCCTTGATTTGTGAAAGCGTTAGATAGATTTTGAACCATTTCTAATGAACGATCTACTGCGTCTTCTTTCATTACAACAGTGCTTGGATCTTCTTGTTTTGGCACGCTCAGTTTTTGACCGATAAAGAGCATCCGTCGATCTAATTGATTCTTTTCCAAAATAGCTAATGTGGAAATATTATAAAGTTCACTGATTGATTTAAGTGATTCACCTTTTTTCACAACGTGAGTAAGGTACTCAATTTTTTGATCTTTGTCATCGTCTTTTTTCTCTAATTTATCAAAAGAGGTGTTCAACGTGATTTTCTTCGCTTTTTTACTATTCTTTTTATCTTTCAGCGTATCATACTGTGTTAAATCATACGCATCGATCAAACCATTTAATTTAGAATTATAGCTAGTATCCGTTGCATAACGTCCAGTTAGAAACTTCGTCGCATCTTTATAAGAGGTCGTTTTATTTTTCCAGGTACCACTATAAAATGCACTGCTAGAATCTGTACCACCTTTAAGTAGCTTCACGTAATCGCCTAGCGATTCTTTGTAAGAAGGATACTTTCTAAAATTAGAACGAATCGTAAACATACCACCAGAACCATTGTCTTCACTTGTTAGAAAGTTTGCACTTGCCCCTTCATAGCTTCCTTTGATTCCAAATAGGTTATAATTTGGTGCAGAAGCTAGTGCGCTATTGCCAGAAGCACTTTCTAAAATTGCCTGAGCAATCATTACTGATGCATATAAATTGTTCTCACCTGCAATTGTGCGGGCATCTTCACCAATCACTTTGACAAAGCTTTTTGTTGTCAAGTTCGGACTGATATGAAACACTTGATCAGACCCAGCTGAACTACCAGCAGTATTGCCACCTGTCGTTGTTCCAGTATTTGGTCTGTTTGACGATGGAGCAGGTGTATTTGGCTGATAGCTTGGACCTTGGACTGAAGGTCTATTTGGTTTTGGTGCTGGTTTATTTGGTTTCGGTTTCGGTTTCGGCTTTGGTTTTGGTTTTGCCGGTATTGTTGAACTTGTGCTACTGCTTGTCGTACTACTGCTTGTTGTAGAACTAGTTGATGA
>Ga0308165_1004606_pt1 | contig 13470 bp, 10 predicted proteins | sample PhyWR2_FD_201032 | JGI IMG/M metagenome (GOLD analysis project Ga0308165, IMG submission 201032) | Phyllosphere microbial communities from UC Gill Tract Community Farm, Albany, California, United States - DLSLW.R2 | ecosystem: Host-associated > Plants > Phyllosphere > Unclassified | place: USA...
GTGGGGTAAGTTTATTGAATGACTGTAAATATGGTTATGCTGTTAAGGAAAATCAATTAAGCTTGACCTTGCTTAAAGGCGCTATCTATCCTGATCCACTGGCTGACGATGGCGATCACAAATTTACTTACAGTTTTTATGCCCACGAGCACGATGCCATCGATGGGGGAACAATGGAAGAAGCATGGTCCCTCAACTCGCCATTAACGGTTATTAACGGAGAACATTCTTGGTTGCTTCCGTTGCAAATAGACTGTGAAACCTCAGTTACCATCGACGCAATCAAGCAAGCAGAAACCGGCAAAGGGTGGATTTTACGCTTACATGATCACACGGGAGGAACTAGAAAGGTTACATTGCAGATGCCAAGCAGTTTTTGGCAAGAAACAGATTTAATGGAGATACCTTTAAATAATGAGCAGTGGAAAGATAAAGTCTCATTTACCTTGTCACCCTTTGAAATAAAGACATTTCATTTTTATCTAGACTGAAATAACACAAGTGGGTCTACCTATTAAATGTGTCGTGTGTTTAAAAAAGTATTAGGTTTCGCACCTGTCTGATACAGAGTACTACTTCTTATAAGTCTTAAAAACTTAGAAGGTTTTATAAAAAAACTAAGAGAAACAAAAAGACATTTTTTCATTACGAGAGAATGTCTTTTTTGGTGATTGCTTGCTAGAGGAGGATATTGGTATAGATGGGACAAAGTGGTTTAAGTAAATAAATAAAGATTGATAGAGGTCTGGATTTCATTTGCGGCATAATGGTCTTTAAAAATAAAAATACGTAAAATGATATATAAAATATGAATAAAATTCTACGAAAACGATTGTTGTTTAACTTCCCGCTCGGTATAATTAGCTTGGGAGCTACAGCAAGACAACAAATAATGAATAAAAAATCTACAAACCGTTGATTAGAAAGGAGCAGCTTATGGAGTAGGTAGAGAGGAAGATCGAAAAAAGACAACATTGTAAGAGTAACAGATGGGGAATTCTTCCACATCTCTAACTTCCAGCAATTAGCAGAAATCTTTGAAAAAATTCGTTACGAGCTATTTGACGAAGATATCCAAAAGCTGCAAATCGAACTTTCAGATACTATTGCTCAAAATCTTCAGACGACCAATGTGGAGTCTGAACGTTTAGCAGCATAGAGTTCTTTTTAAGGAATATGAATTTGTTGTTCATCAAATGGTTATCAATTAGTTTTTTTACTAGTGAAAAGTAATCATTTGATGGACATTTTTAATATATTTCCAAATCCTTAAATGAAAGGAGCGAATTGAATGCAAACAGATAAACGAATAACCTCGAAAAGTAAGAATGACGTAGTTAGAGAAAATCACTTATGTCTAGTTTTTTGTGTTTTACTTTTTTGTTTCACTATCAGTCACTTTTTTATTTTATCTGTAGAATCAGCCGAAGTTTCAGACACTGATTCAAATCAGATGGAAGGCACCTTAGCCGCGATCCTCAACAGCGAAAGAATTAATCCAGAACCCACAAAGCCACTTACTGAACCATTGCTAGAAATCGTCACAGAGCTACCCGATTCAGAACTAATGGTTCCCTTTTTGGAATTGATCTATGCAGTGACACCAAGCGAGGGGGAAACGCTGGAAGAAGTCTATGTTAAGGTAAATGGCGTATTCGATCGACATTTGTATCAAAGAAAAGCGGGAGAACCTGAAGTCAAAGAGCGAACATTCGGTGAAGCTCGTCTCTTTCTTTCTACCGATGAACAGAAAAGTAAATTTGAACTGGTCGCCGTCGACAGTAGCAATCTAAGTGCCATCTACCCCATTGAGCAATCATTTTTTATGGCAGAAAATCCTGTGCCGCCGTTACCGTCTACGGCTGATGTATCAACGATAGATTCTCACGGAGAAGAAGTGACTTTCATTAATAACAGACTTCAACTTCAATTAAGTAGTAGTCATTACAATCAAGAGGACAGGATGAAGAATGAATCAGCGGTTCTTCAATTGCTAGATGAACTCTCTTACTATGATATTGAAATGATTGCTGGACCAAATAAAAACGGCTCTGTGACAGTTGGCTTGAAGCAAAACTCTTACTCATCTCTTTATCATCTTATTAACGATTTACCCTCTTTTTCTGATTTTTTAATAACTGATGCAAAAATTGAAGAAATCGATTTGGCAACAGCTGAACTGATTCCAAGGGAAGATTCTTCAATCAATCGCTCTGGTGAATTAGAGCCGAAAATGGTAAAAATTGGCTGGGTACCGGGTTTGTTTTTCCGAAGATATCAGCACGATATGATAGGGTTTAAATTACAAGAGGAAACCTCGTTTTTAAACCAAGAATCGTTTCCTGAAACTTATCTTAGTAGAGAAATGATCAATAAAAAAATCGATGAAGTCGTTTCAGAGATTGACGGCGTTCGTATAGATGGAAACCAAGCAAATGATCTTAGTGGAACCAAGCTATTTTCGAATATGAATATTCGGAATGTTCATTTAGAAGGAAATTATCCTTTTGTTCGTGTGAGCCTACCTAGTCATTCACCCAGAGAATTAATAAAAAACGCCAAAACACTACTAAAGGATCATTCGGAAGTTTTTGAGAAATCCTATCTAATGATTGTTACAGATATAGAATCATCATCTAGTGTGGGGATACCAGAAGTTAACACTCAGGGAAGACAATTGCCTGAGTTTGAGCATGAAGTCTATCGTTATTGGGCGACTATCAATAAATATGGTACTGTATCCTCTTTGATTGAAATAGGCTTAAAAGGGTTATCCATAACTATGAAAGTGATGTTAGGTATTATGATGCTTTGTGTCACTTTGACGTCTGGAATAATTGTTTACCGAAGGAAAAAAAGAGTATTGTGAAAATTTAGAAACATATGCATCAACCTTATTAACGATAACAGTTCGATTTTGTACGTAAGGAATGAATGGAATGAACAAAAACAAGCAATCATTAAAATCAAAAAAACTCTTTCGCAGTTACAAAATTTTCTTCCTGATTTTCCTTGCTCTTGCCAGCAATCTTATTACGAGCATACAAGTATCAGCAGACGAAGGACCAACCGGCCAGTCTCAAGGCGTCTTAGCCGACATCTTCAACAGCGAAAGGAATACCCCAGAACCCACAGAGCCACTCACTGAACCATTGCTAGAAATCGTCACAGAGCTACCCGATTCAGAACTAATGATTCCCTTTTTAGAATTGATTTATGCAGTGACACCAAGTGCGGGGCAAATGCTGGAAGAAGTCTATGTTAGTGTGAACGGCGAATACGATCGGCATTTGTATCAAAGAGCGATGGGGGAGCCAAAGTTCACGGAGCGAACATTTGGTGAGGCGAGGCTTTTTCTTTCTGCTGATCAACAGGAAAGTAAATTTGAATTGGTCGCCGTCGATAGCAGTAACAGAAGGACTTATTATCCCATAGAGCAGTCATTTTGGTTATCCGAAAACCCCGAACCGTCATCACCGACTATCGCTGATGTAACGACGGAAGATTATTATGGGGAAGAAGTGACCTTCATTAACAATCGGCTTCATCTCCAATTGAATAATGAGAAATTCGTGCAAGAAAATGAAGTGAATGCCAAAAAATTTTTAGATGATTTGCTTGATGAACTTGCATATTACGACATGGTATTGATTGCTGGTCCAGACAAGAATGCCCGAGTAACGATTCAGTTAAAACAAACACCTTATAGAGAGCTTAATAGATTTATTCGTGATTTAAAAACATTTACTGAGGATATTGTTACCGACGGAGAAATTGAAGAAATGACTTTAGCAGCGGCAGAACGATTACCGAGGACAGAGGAACCTGTCAATCGTTCTGTAGAATTCAAACCAGAGATGCTAAAAATCGGCTGGGTACCTGGTTTGTTTTTCCGAAGGTATCAGGACAACGTGGTAGGTTTCAAGCTGCATGAAGAAACCACTTTTTTAAATCCCGAGCCGTTTCCTGAAACTTATCTCAGTAAGAAACTGATAAATGAAAAAATCGTCGAAGCTGTTGCAGCGATTGGCGGCGTTCGTTTAGAAGAAAATCGACTTTCTTATCCTTATGTGCAAATAGCTGTAGGAGGAAATATACCAAGGAATTTAGTGAAGAAAGGGCAACAACTACTGACGAATTATCCCGAAGTCTTTTCAAAAGGGTATGTAATAATCAGAGGAAGGCAAAATAATTATGGCTATACTACCACAGCCGAATACAAACGACGATGGCGTGTTATGAGCACCTTTGAAGAACGGAACTATCCTATCTGGTCGACCATCAATAGGAATGGCACAGTATCATCCATATACAAGATGGGCTTAAGAGGGTTGCCGACTATCGTGAAACTACTAGGAGCCGCCGGTCTATTTTGTGGCATTCTGAGTTTCGCCATCTTCATTTACCGAAAAAGACCTCCTCGCAAGAAACACGAGTTTTGGGGGTAACGTTCATTGATGGGCATGTGGAAATTCCTTTCAAGCTGAAGGAAAACGGGGGAAACGCTGTTGTCTTTAAGTGTCGAAACAGTGAAGGACAACCTTCTTTCGAGAAACCGACATTCGATTAAAAGCTGTGATGAACGCCTAGCTGACGCTTGTCACCTTTAAGAAAATCGAACTGCTAGCAAGGGAATTTCTGCCAAAAAGAATATTTTGATCGTACGACTTTGATCCACGCAAAGCTAACCACTGGAGCCTTGGTTACATAAAAAACCTCTCAAAAGCAGCTGGTCGCTGATTTTTGAGAGGTTTTGTCTGCCAAGAGATAGCTATGGTGTTTTTTTCAGTTGAAATTGTTTATTCAAATTCTTCATACTCATTTGGGTCTTGACCATCGATGCGGCCGTCTGCTTTGTTTAACTGATTGATTTGATTGATTTCATCATCAGTCAGTTCAAAGTCGAAGATCGCAAGATTTTCTCGTTGATGGGCGAGGTTTCTTGATTTTGGAAGGGGCAAAATGCCACGATCCACATGCCAACGCAAGATGATTTGACCCGCTGATTTTTGGTATTTCTCAGCTAATTCAGTGATCAGTGGTTCTTTCAGGGCATCGCTGCCACGACCTAATGGGCTCCAAGCTTCCGTTACGATGCCGCGTTTTTTGTTCTCTGCAACCATTCGTTCTTGGACCCAGTAAGGATGGATCTCAATTTGATTTAGTGCAGGAGTCACACCAGTTGCTTCAATGATGGCATCCAAATGTTCTGGTTCAAAATTGGAAACGCCGATGGAACGGATCAAGCCTAATTTTTGGGCGGTCACTAAGGCTTGCCAAGCTTCGACATATTTACCGCGTTTTGGTAATGGCCAGTGGATCAAAAAGGCATCGAAGTAGTCGAGCCCCATGCGAGCAAGGGATTCTTGAATGCTGGTTAAGGCATCATCATAGCCATGGTATTTTCCTGGTAATTTTGAGGTGATATAAAATTCTGAACGTGGGATACCAGAGCGACGGATCGCTTTGCCGACAATGCCTTCATTGTCATAATTGGTTGAAGAATCGATCAAGCGATACCCGTCGGCGATCGCTGCTTGCAGCTGGCTCAATCCTTCGCCACCACGGATCTGATAGGTACCGATGCCCACTGCGGGGCGTAAATTGCCGTCGTTTAATGTCAGTAAAGGTGCTTTCATAAAATGATTCCTCCTTTTCTTCTCTACATTCTACTCTAACGCTTTTTTGACAGGAACGTAACCAACTTGCTCAAACAGACAAAGAAAAAAGAGCAACGGTTTCTGTTTCAGAAACAATTGCTCTTTTTGATCAAATTATTTTTCAGGCGGTGTGCCATACATTTTTGGTGTGACTTGATCGAGTTTTGGCGCTTTTCCTTCGATCTTTGGTTCGTCTAGCCATTGGTATTCGCCTTCACCATCAAGGGCTTTGCCTTTTGCCCAAGAGCCTTCTTTACTTTGGTCGCCTTCTGAGAAGTTATAGAAATCATAAGCGATATCTAAGCGTTCGTTTTTGCGGTCAAAGGTAGTCGGCACTAAAATCGAGCCTTCGTTTTCTTCCAATTCTTTCACGGCAGCTGCCCAAAGATTTTGGTGGTAGCTATCACGCGCTAATAAGACCGAAAGTAAGTCTTTGACCCCACGGTCATCAATCATTTCATAGATGCGTGCTACTTGCAGACGACCTTGTGATTCCGCATTTAAGTTGGCACGAAAATCAGCAAGTAAGTTGCCACTAGCAATGATATACGCACCTGACCATGGATTGCCGACGCTATCAGCAGGACGTGGTCCTAAGCCTGCAACGATGGCATGTTGCGGATTCATTCCAGAAATGATCGCACCGATCGTTGGGTCTTTTTTCATAGCCGCTTCTTGATCTTCCACAGGTGCACCTTCCAGTAGACGTGCAACCATCGTTGCTAACATTTCAACGTGTCCAAGCTCTTCAGTAGCGATATCCATTAACATGTCTTTGTATTTTTCTTCCCCACGGCAGCTCCATCCTTGGAATAAGTATTGCATGGCAACACTCATTTCTCCATATTGTCCACCGATTAATTCTTGAAGGTATTTCGCAACTAACGGATTTGGTTTTTCTGGCTTAGCTTCAAACTGTAATTCTTTCTGATGACGAAACATACGATTCCTCCTAAAATTTTTTATTGGGCCCATAAAAAGTTTCTCATGAATCGAAAGGTTCGTCTAATAAAACGCACTTTGCCAAAATGAAAAAAGCATCGAAAAGAAAAGCCATTTATTTTGACAAAAAGCCTGAAGCGTTAGATAGTTAAATTAAGAGAGAATTAGAAAAGGAGCGAGTCACCATGTTTCAGTATTACAAAATGGAAGACCGAAAAATAAGGAAATCTTCGGAGGAGGATTACAATTGGCTAGTGGTTTCTGGCACAGATCCAGAGGAACAACGACACTTGTTAGATAAGTATCAACTGCCTGAAGATATTTTTATTGGCGCCAATGAACCGGAAGAAGTGTCACGGTTGGAATACTTGCGCAACACCAAGTTAAATCATCCGATTCTCTATACTTTGATCGATTTGTCGGAAGTGACACAAGATCGGATCGAAGACCGTCTTGAGCCTGTGACTTTTATCTACACCAAGGATCTGTTGATCACCTACGTATCTGAACAATCCAATCTGATCAAACGATTGATCGAAAAGCATGAGCAAGATATCCAGCGGTATGAAGATATTGTTGCTTATGCCACGTTGATGATCTACACCCATTACATCAAAGGTCTGCAGGAGATGAAGAAGCAAATCGATGATTTGGATCAAGCAGCCCGTAAAACGACGGAAAACAAGGAATTGTTTAACTTAGCCGATACCGAGCGAGACATGGTCTATCTTGATCACACCTTGCGGGACCAAAACCATACTGTCGATCGATTGATGGATCGCAAAGAATTTTTGGATCGTTTGGATAATGAAGCACTCGTTTATGACATCAAGCTGCGGCAGAAATTTGCCATGAAAATGGTCACTATCTATCGCGACTTGTTAGAAACCATCGGTGGCTTGTTCTCCGATATGATGGATAACAATCTAAACCATCTGATGAAATACTTAGACTCTGCGGCATTAGTGGTGGCTGTGCCGTCCTTGATCGCGGGGCTATGGGGGATCAACACCGGAGGACTGCCAGGAAAAGACAATGCGATCGGTACGATTGTCGTCTTTGGCTTGGCTATTTTAGTCGGCATTTTAACTGCCGTCTACTTGTCACGAAAAGACTTTTCAAAATAAAAAGTGCCGCTGCTCTGTGGCACCATTCATCCATAAAAGGAGAAAGGTGCGACGAAGCAGTCGGCACTTTTTTATTTTAGTCCGCTGTCTAAATTGCTGTCGAGAATCCAGCGCTGAAAGGCGAGGAAGACCAGCAGCAAAGGCAAAATGGAAATTACCGAGGCAGCGATCAAAATCGTCCAATTGATATTTTCCGCACCCACCAAGCTGCGGATCGCCACTTGCAAGGTGTATTTTTTCGGATCATTCAAGACGATCAAGGGCCAGATATAATCATTCCACCGCCACTGGAAGGAAAAGATCCCCAGTGTCATAATGATTGGTCGGGCAATCGGCAGCATGATTTTCAAAAAGATCATCCCATCCGAAGCGCCATCGATGCGGGCTGATTCAATCAGATCGTCAGGAACGGAGACGAAAAAGGTCCGAAACATAAAGATACCTGTTGCTGTATTGATGGAAGGGATGATGATCCCCAATAAGTTATCATATAAGCCTAGTGAACGAATGACAGAAAACGTTGGGTTCATGATAACTTCCGTCGGCAGCATGGTGGTGGCGATGATACAGATGAAGAAAAAACGCAGCCATTTCGCATCATATTTTGCAAAGGCATAGCCACAGGCGGCGCTGACTAGGATCGTCAATAAAGTGGTGACCACCGCTGAAATCAACGTATTATTGAAGTAACGAAAGAAATCCAATGTTGTCCAAGCATCAATAAAGTTTTGAATGGTTGGATTTTCAGGAATGATTTTCAAGGGATAAGCAAATAGTTCAGTCCCTGGTTTAAAGGCACTTAATAAGAACCAAAGTAGTGGAAAAAGGTACAGCAGGGAAGTGATGATCAGTGCCAGCGTTAAAAAAAACATCGCTGACTTTCTTGTGACAGGTCCTTTGGTTTTGATGGTCTTAGATGTCATTCTTGCCGCCTCCAATCTTCATTTGTGCTAAGCCTAACAGTAAAAGAATCACGAAAAGTACCATGGAGGCAGCACTGGCATAGCCGACCCGCATTTTGTCAAACCCAGTCGTATAGATATATTGCACGATCAACATGTTGTCGGTTCCTGGACCACCATTGGTCAGCGATTGCACGAGGGCGAACTCTTTCATAGCGCCGATCGAAGCCAATAAGATGACCATAAAGGAAGTCGGCCGCAGCATAGGCAAGGTGATGTAGCGTAATTTATGCCCAAAGCTGGCGCCGTCGATCTCGGCAGCTTCATACAATGAGCGAGGGATATTTTTCAAAGCTGCAGTAAATTGCAGCATGTTAAAGGCAGTCCCGCCCCAGATGGCAGCCAAAATAATGACAGAAAAGGCAGCATTCGAATCGGTAAACCACGGGACAGTTTGTTGTCCTGCTTGCTCTAGAATAAAGTTGATAAAGCCAAAGTTTTCACCAAACAACCATTTCCAGATAACCCCAGCGATGATCCCAGAGATGGTCCATGGTAAGAAAAAAATGATCTTTGCGAGAAATTTGCCTTTCGCCAGCTGACTGTTCAACATCAAAGCGACGGCGAGAGAAACGACATAGATACTTGGGACCAGAATGATCACATAACGAAATGTACGAAATAGTGCTTTATAGAAGCTGGCGTCTTGAAACAATTCTTGATAATTCGCCAAGCCGATAAAATTGGCTGTCGCAAAGCCTTTATAGTCGGTTAACGAGTAATAAAGTCCTAAGAGTGCTGGAATCAAAAAGAAGATAATGAACAAAATGATGCTTGCGCCAGTGAATAGCAACGGCCATTTGTTTTTTTGTAAAGTGCTCACAGAAAATTCCTCCTCCGACGATCGTATCAGCAACAAAGAACCCGCAGTCTGCAAAAAGTCAGACTATGGGTTCTTTGTGGTTGAACGTCTGTTTATTTCTTCAAAAACCCATCATTGTAATCCTTGATCGTCTTGTCGATTGCCTCATCTAATGTAATTTCATCATTTAACACTTGCACGATGGCATCACGGTAAGCCCCTGTCAATCCAGTGTAGCCTTTCATACTCATCGTCACTTGATCGGTAGTTTGCTTGCTGCTGATTGGTTGAGCAGCGGCTGCGATCTCTTGGTTGTAGATTTCATAAGCATCCTGGCCTTGTTCATAGTCGACCGTCAAATCTTCCACCGCAGGTAAGTAACCAGCATAGGTACAAAGCTGTTTGTAATTTTCTTCTTCGTACAACCATTTGATGAATTTTTCGCCTTCTTCACTGTTTTTACTATTGTTGAAGCCAGTGATGAAGTTGCCGCCCATATTGACCGCGCGGGTCTCTTCATAAGGAGAATAGGTGGATTGCCAGTTAAAGTTGCTGATGTTGGTAGAAAAATCAACGATCTGCCAGCTGCCAGAAAAGTAAGCTGGAACACGGCCGCTCTTGAACATAGCAGAAGCATCTTCTCCAGAGGTCCAAACCGATTTTGGCATCACTTCGTCATTGTTCAAATCAACAAATTTTTGCAAAGCCGCTTTCGTAGCATCATCGGTCGTGTAAGAATCACCGCTGTCATCTAAAAAGAAATCTTGTCCCCCGTATTGATAGGTGAAAGCCCGTAAACGGTGATCCGACGCGTCCATGACCATACCGTATTTGGCATCGGTTTTTTCAACGACTTCATTGATCGCGGTTAAAAATTCATCCCAAGTCCAAATGTCCTCTTCCGAAGTGGGGTAGGTCACACCAGCTTCGTCAAACAAATCCGTATTGATAAACAACCCAGTGGCAGTGACATCAGAAGGAAGTGCTTTGACGACATCTGCTTCATCTTTGATCGTCATCGATTCCAATGTGTTTGCCTCACTGGCGATGTCTGATAGATCCATCAGATAGTCATTCCAGTCAGGTTGAACAGTAGAAACCCGCACGACTTCTGGCGCATCATCCGCTTGAACAGCTTTGGTGATCTTTGTCAGCAAGTCTGCATAAGGCACGTCGGTGACTTCGACAGTTACACCAGTTTCTTCCTTGTATTTTTCCGCCATTTTCGAATAAGCGCCGCCTTCACTGGTATCTCCAGAAACGAACATACGAATCTGCTTGTTCTCGCTGGCACTGTCACCACTGCCGCAGCCAGCGACCCCTAACATCACTGCCGCCAAAGACAAAATTGAATACCCTATTTTTTTGTTCATTTTGTTCCTCTCCTTTATTGAATGATTTTTGTTCAAAAAAACGTTTCCAATCGAAAACGATCGAAACGTCCCCCAATGAAAAATAGCTGAAGTACTGAAATGATAGCAGTCCTAGGACTGATCGAGGAGTGAAAAGTGCCAATTATCTGACAAAATAAGAGTGGTTCTCCCTCAGTTTAGCGGATAAGATGCAAAATACAAAATAAAACGATTTCAAAAAATGCACTAATACTAAAAAAAACGAATTAAAGCTCTTACAACGATAATTAAGAAGTGCTGATAAACGTTAATATAACAAGGTTTGAAAATTATTTTTGCAAATTGAGTGCAAATCTTTTGTCTAAAACGGGGATTAAGCGTAACATAATATGTGTAATAACTACTTAAAAGAAAGAAGGAGAAAAATATGCATTGGTTATGGGTATTAATCGTAGGAGCTATTATCGGTTTGATTGCCGGAGCTATCACAAATAAAGGTGGATCAATGGGTTGGATCGCCAACATCGTTGCAGGTTTAGTAGGTTCAGCTATTGGACAAGCGATCTTAGGTTCTTGGGGTCCATCACTTGCTGGAATGGCAATCGTCCCATCAATTATTGGTGCGGTTATTGTAGTTGCTGTTGTTTCATTCTTCTTAGGACGTTCAAACGGCTAGTCCATTCAGCAATTGTTTTCATTCATTTATTTCGGGTAGGAACTACCTTGAATAGACAGGCAAATCCAGAGTTTCTGGGTTTGCCTTTTTTGTTTTTTAAAAGGATGCATAAGCAATCCCTTTGTCAGATTAGAAAATTGTCGTTACACTTGAAGTAGGTCAAAAAAAGAAAGGAAGAGGTTCAATGAAAAAGCAATATGAAACAGCGATGATCAATCGAGGCGGACGTGTCGGAGAGGTCGAAGCACCAAACGGTAGTTTTCACCTGAAAATCGACAAGCCAGGTCTTCATAGTGAAGGGACCAATCCAGAGCAATTATTTGCCGCAGGCTATGCTTCATGCTTCAACGGTGCCGTACAGCATATGCTGAAAGAGCATAACATCGAATCCGAATCCGAAGTTAAAGCAAGAGTGTCTTTGTATCAGCATGAGGACGGTAGTTACCAAATCGGCGTGATTTTAGAAGTATCGTTACCAGGCGTTGAAAAAGCCGAGGCAGAGAAAATCGCAGAAGAAGCCCACGATTTTTGTCCGTATTCTCGTGCCACTCGCGGCAACATTGATGTCGAAGTTCAAGTAGTCTAAGCATTATTACGAATAGACAAACAATAAGCGGCTGGTAAATCAGCCGACAAGAGGGAATTCATCAAGGAGGCCAATCAATGAGACAAACAGAGAGCTTGCTGCTTTTGGGCGTGTTTGTGGTTGGCCTTTTTGTGGTGTACTGGCTAAAAAAGCACCGACAGGCGCGCCACAACCAAGCAATGGCAGCACAACTGAAGCGTTATCCCAGCGTGCGGCAAGCGTGGCTGGCAGCCGGGGCAAACAGGGAAGCAGTCCTTTTGGTTCCAGGTTTAAAAGAAGCCACTGCCGCAGTGGCAACGACGGCAACGGCGAAAGCAGAAACGAGGCTGCACAAGCATGCGGATCAGTGTGAAGCAATGACCCCACAAGGGTTGGCCGTTTCAGAGGACTATTTGTTCATCTCAGCGTATTGTTCGCAGCAGGAACATCACTCACAGCTTTATATAATAGAAAGAACGAGCGGGCGGCATCTGAAAACGGTGGTTCTGCCAAAACGCCCCCATGTCGGTGGGCTAGTCTTTGATCGAGCAACGCAAATGCTGTGGCTAACCATTACAGGGAAAGGAATGGGGCGCGTGGCGTGTGTTTCTCTACAAGCACTGCTGGAAGATGATTCCTTGGCAACCAATCAGCCTATCGCTTATCAGCAAGTCATCGAATTGGCAGGCATCACTCACAGCTCCTATTTGGCAGCCGATAGCGGTGAACTTGTCTCAGGGACCTTTGCCTTGAAACAAGGGGGCGTGGTGGCGAATTATCCGCTGCCTGTTCTTTCAGACAGCGGTCGCAAAACGCCTCCTCGCATCAAGCCTCGTAAGAGAAGGGTCACCACCACGAAAGTCCAAAGTATCGCCTTTACCACTGAATACATGTTGCTGGCACGTTCCTTTGGACCAGGGTCGGCGGAGTTATGGGTCTTTTCAAAGGATGCAACGGTGCTGACCCGCAAACATGCGTTGCGGCGCATCAAGTTTCCCCATTATCTTGAACAGATCGTGGTAGAAAAAGGGCAGCTGTACTGCTTGTTTGAAAGTGGGGCATGGGCGTATCGGCAAAAAGGCGGCAGCATTGATGAAGTCGTGGTATTGGACCTTGCGACCTTGCTCCAGTAAAAGCACTGCTTAAAAAGAAAAAAGACCAGCCTCTTAAGAAGCTGGTCGTAAGTGCAGTGATTATTCCACGATTGCTCGTTGGATATCTAAGACGGTACCTGTATGAGCATCTGCCAAAAATTCATAGGTGACAAGCTGCCCGTCTTCGGTGCGGGTGATGCCGCCAGTATATCCTTGGGAAGTGATCGCAAATTTGCGCAAAGGTTGTTTTTCGAAATTGATCCAAGAACCTTCGATCGGTCCTTCTTTGA
>Ga0308165_1004609_pt1 | contig 13465 bp, 17 predicted proteins | sample PhyWR2_FD_201032 | JGI IMG/M metagenome (GOLD analysis project Ga0308165, IMG submission 201032) | Phyllosphere microbial communities from UC Gill Tract Community Farm, Albany, California, United States - DLSLW.R2 | ecosystem: Host-associated > Plants > Phyllosphere > Unclassified | place: USA...
ATTGGGTTTTAACGCCGTGCTTACGGCGGCGCTTCAACGCGCGATTGCCGATATGGTAAAGATTGCTCTACCAAACAGGGTTAAGACGTGATAACCATACGGTTCTTGTAAACCTGTCTTTGAGGGGCTTTCATGGACCGCACTGAAGTCGTCACCAGCGTTGCTGGCGATCTGCATGCCACCGAACTCGCGATCGACGCCGCGATCACCCAGGCGACCACGTTGGTTCAATCCTTCATCGGCGCTCGCGCCGCTCTGTCGCTGTCGCCGGTCTCCGGCACGATGTCGCAAGCAAAGGCCATGGAAACGATCGCCGCCCTCTCGGCCGCGCGTGAGTCCATCGTGGCCTGCCACGCCGAGCTGCAAAAAGATCACCGCCGCCTCGGCTTCGGCACCTACGCCGCTGGCCCGATCGCCAAGCCCGACGATTGGCTCGACCCCAAATCGGCCCTGACGCCGACGCACCTTCATCGCGTCGCGTGAATTCTTGGTAAGCTTGGCTTGCCGAGATTTCAGTTTGATCTGACTTCGTTCATTATCGCCCCCACGTATTCTGCGTGGGGGTTATGGTCAATATCGTCTATGCGATTGTGGGCGCCGTGTTCATGGTCGGCATGGCTCTGTTTGCCTTCATGAAGGGTGGACCTGCTGAAAGAATGGGTGCCGGGGCTTATTTGTTTGCTTGGTTCGCATCCATTATCTTGCAGGAAAACAGCGGCTTTCGCGGCCTGCCTGCCGGTTTGTTTCTGATCGATCTTGCTGTTTTGATAGTCTTCGTCGGTGTTGCCTGGCGCTATCGACAATCGTGGCCCGTGTGGGCAAGCGGCATCCAACTGATCACAGTGATGGCTCACGTCATGATGCTCGCCAAACAACCTGTGCTGCTAGGATCGTTGATCACAGTTATGAATCTCAACGGTTATCTCATTATCGGCTGCATCGTCATCGGCACATTCTATGCTTGGCAAGAGCGCCGTGCGGCGATGCTGGTAGGTAGAAATTCCTAAAGCCTGATCGTATTCTCGCGACGAATCGGTTGCTGGAAGATCATGCCGCTATCCCACGCCAAGCTTTGGAAAGCCGTCGATGCCTTGGCGCGGCGTGAAGGGCTGTCGCCGTCGGGCTTGGCGCGGCGGGCCGGTCTGGATGCAACGAGTTTCAATCCCTCAAAACGCTTCGGGCCCGGCGATCCTCCGCGTCCACGCTGGCCATCGACCGAGAGCATGACGCTGGTGCTTCAGGCGACAGGCTTGTCGCTGTCGGAGTTTGCGGTGTTGGCCGAGGACGCGCCGGAGGCGCCGACCAGCGTGCCCTTGCTGGGTCTGGCCAAGGCGGGTCAGGACGGCTTCTTCGACGACGCTGGCCTGCCGGTCGGTGAAGGTTGGGATCAGACCGACCTGCCGCGCGCAAAGGACACCCTGTTCAGTCTTCAGATCACTGGCGATTCGATGTCGCCCCTCTATCGCGAAGGCGATCGCGTCATCGTGGATCAGGAAGCGACGCAGGTACGGCGCGGCGACCGCGTCGTCGCCCGCCTGACCAGCGGAGAAACCGTGGCCAAGGAGGTCACCAGCCTGACCAGCCGCGCCGTCACCTTGGCCTCAATCAATCCCGACTACCCGCCAAGGATCGTGCCCCGACGCGAGATCGAATGGATGGCCCGCATCCTCTGGGTCAGCCAGTAACGCGCAGCAAAAACCCCGCCCGGCGAGCCGGACGGGGCTTTCGATTAGCGGCGAACTGAACTCAGTTGGCCGTGACGTAGTGGGCATTCACCCAACCGCCGCCTGCAATCTGCACCCACTCGCCTTGCGAACCGATGGCGGTGAAGGGCTGACCGGCCGACAGCGTGCCGGCTTGGCGATAGTTGGTGCCGGGGCCGCTGCGGATGCGCAGGTTCGACGAAGCGCGATACTGGGCGCCGCTAGAGGCCGAAGCCGCACGGGCGCGTTGCTGGTTGCAGCCGATATAGGAACCGGCGGCGGCGCCGGCGCCCGCGCCTACGATGGTGCCGGCCGTACGCTCATTGCGAGCGAGGTTCGAGCCCACCACGCCGCCGACCACGGCGCCGATCAGAGCGCCCGCACGCTGGCGACCGCCAGGTGCGTCACAGTTGGTCACGCCGTTGGCCTGAGCCTGGGCGGACATCGGGGCGGCGGTCACCATGGCGGCCAAGGCGGCAGCGGTGGCCAGACCGGTCTTGAAAATCTTGTTCGACATAACTCTTCTCCTGTCAGCGCGTTTGCCGATGAGGGGAGAATGCACGGATCAACCTGAAGGCTCCCGGAGCTTCGCCGTTATTTTCCGTTCATCTTGGCTATGCGCGCAGACTGGCGGCGGGCGACAGATCGTCTGGCGATATCGATGTCGCGTTCGATGAAGTGTTTCCGGCGCACGAACTGGAAGTCCAGCACGCGCGCCCACAGATGGAGCATGCGGTCGTGGGTCACAAAAACCGTCACCGCCTCGACCGGCGGCGGCGGCCCCCAGGCCTCAGCCAGCTTCGCCAGATGCTGGACCGTGGCATCGTCGGTCATGGGTTCGCATTCGACGATCCAGTCCCAGCTGCAGAGCTCAGGCCTTTGCGTGATCAGATCGACCGTCGCTTTCAGGACGCGGTCGGCCGATCCGGCCGAGACCAGGTCGAGCATCAGGACCCTGTTCGCCTCGTCGATCTCGTAACGCAACCTCGCCTCCCCCGGCTACGTCCCTTTAGGAGGGCATCACGCAACAACCCTGACGCAAGGTCAAGGTTGCGCCAGTTCTCCGTTTGCGCCCGCTTCGATCAGGGCGATCGTCTGCGGCAGGCCGTAGATGGCGGCGAACGAACCAAAGCGCGGCCCCTGGCTGGCGCCCAGCAACACCTCGTAGAGCGCGCCGAACCACGCCCGCAGCGGCTCGAACGCATGCGCCTTGCCGACGGCATAGACCTCGTTCTGGATCAGTTCTCCGTCGGTGGTGTCGACCGGCAGCGCCTTAAGCCGTTCGGCCAGGTCCAGCAGCGCCGCCTTCTCCTTGTCGTCCGGCAGGCGATAGGACTTCGAGGGCTTCACGAAGTCCTCGTAGTAGTTCAGCGCGTGGTCCATCAGCCGGTCCAGCAGGGGCTCGTTCTGCGGCGTGGCTTCAGGCAAGTATTTGGCGAAATAGGCCCACAGCTGGTCCTTGGTCGAGGCGTTGGCCACGCCGACCAGGTTCAGAAGCAGGGCGAAGGACACCGGCGAGGTGTGGGTCGGCGGATCGCCGGCATGGATCGACCAGACGGCGTTGTCGATCCGCTTGACCGGCTCCTGGGTCTTGTAGCTTTCGATGAAGGCCAGATAGTCGTCGATGGCGCGCGGAATGACATTGAAGTGCAGGCTCTTGGCCGACTTCGGCGACTGGAACATGTACCACGACAGGCTCTCGGGCGTGCCATAGCGCAGCCACTCGTCCATCGTCAGGCCGTTGCCCTTGGACTTGGAGATTTTCTTGCCCTCGATGTCGAGGAAGAGCTCGTAGTTGAAACCCTCAGGCGGTGTGCCGCCCAACGCGCGGCAGACCTTGGAGCTTTCGCGCACGCTCTCGATCAGGTCTTTGCCCGACATCTCGTAGTCGATGTCCAGCGCGACCCAGCGCATGGCCCAGTCGGGCTTCCACTGCAGCTTCACATGGCCGCCCGTGACCGGCACTTCTGTGCGATTGCCCGGTTCGCCGGCGGGGTCTTCGAAGGTGATCGTGCCCTTCTCGACGTTGCGCGCCAGGGTCGGCACCTGCAGCACATGGCCGGTGATTGGGCTGATGGGCAGGAAGGGCGAATAGGTGGCGCGGCGCTCCTCGCCCAAGGTCGGCAGCATGATGGCCTGGACCGCGTCGAACCGTTCCAGAAGCGTCAGCAGCGTCGCGTCAAACCGGCCCGACTTGTAGGTCTCGGTCGATGACATGAACTCATAGTCGAAGCCGAAGCTGTCGAGGAAGGCGCGCAGGCGGGCGTTGTTGTGCGCGCCAAAGCTGTCGTGGGTGCCGAAGGGATCGCGCACCCGCGTCAGGGACAGATGCAGGTCCTCGCGCAGCATCTCCGGATTCGGCACGCCCTCCGGCACCTTGCGCAGGCCGTCCATGTCGTCGGAGAAGGCGATCAGGCGCGTGGGCCAGTGGTCGCCGGTCAGGGCGCGAAAGGCGTTGCGCACCATGGTGGTGCGGGCGACCTCGCCGAAGGTGCCCATGTGCGGCAGGCCCGACGGGCCATAGCCGGTCTCCAGGATCACCGGGCGCTGCAAGGCGGGAAAGGCCGCCAGGGCTTCATCCGCCTTGCCGGCGTCGATCAGGGCGCGCGCTTCGGCTCGGTCTCGCCCAGCCGTTTCTTCAGAACATGCGCCAGCAGGTTGCGGGCTTGTTCGAAGGGCCAGGACTTGGCCTCGCGGGCGAGGGTTTCGAGGTTCTGAAGCATGGCGGCGGTTTGCAGTCTGCATCCCGCCCGGTCAACCGCGATCAGGCTTTGGCGGCGATTACGATGATCTCGACCTTGTAGTCGGGGGAAGCCAGCCGGCTTTCGCCCGTGGCGCGGGCCGGCGGGTTGGCGGTGTCGACCCAGGCGTCCCAGACGCCGTTCATCGCCTCGAAGTCGGCGATATCCGCCAGCCATATCTGGGCCATCAGAATCTTGGACTTGTCGCTGCCGGCTTCGGCCAGCAGGGCCTCGATCTCCGCCAGCGCCGTTCGGGTCTGCGTCGCCACGTCGTCGCCGGGTTCGCCGACCTGGCCCGACAGATAGATGGCGTCGCCGTGGACGACGGCCTCGCTCATGCGGGTGCCGGGCTGGATGCGGGTGATCATGGGCTAGGGGTCCTTCGAAACGTCCCTCACCTATCGCCGCCGGGGCCCGGCTGTCGAGCGGCTAGCGGCGGTCGAACCGCGAGACGGTCAGGCCGACGACCAATGCGCCGGCGCCGACGATCAAGGCGTCCTCGATCAGGCCGCTCTTGGTCTGGCCGATGCGGGCCATGGCCTTCTTGCGCCCCGAGAGGGTCAGATAGGCCAGCGGCACGGCCGTGCCGACCGCCAGGCCGGCGCCCAACTTCTCCTTGCCGCGCGGGGCCAGGGCGGCGCCGGCGATGCCCGCGCTCATGACCCGCGCCAACAATCCCAGGAAGACGGTGCGGTCGGGCGCGGTCTTCATCTTGTCGCCCAGCAGTTCGCCGACGCCCATGGCCAGGGCGCCGAACTTGAACAGCTGCCGGTTCAGCAAGAAGACGCGGCCGGGCAAGGGCTTGTGCGCCAGTTCGGCGGTGGCGAGGGCCGCCATCGGGGTCATTGAACGGGCGCTGGCGACAGCGCCGATGAGGGCGGACGGGAGGAGGTCGAGGGCTTTCATGCCGCCACAACACCCGACCGGGCCGGAAGGTTCAGCCCGTTTCAGCCGCGCGCCGCCAGGACATTGCGGATCGCCAGGCTGGAGTGGATGCGCGACACGCCCGGCAGACGCGACAGGACGTCCTTGTGGATCACCTCATAGGCGGCGATGTCGGGCGCGACCGCGCGGACGATGTAGTCGGCCTCGCCCGCCATCAGATAGCAGTCGCGGATTTCCGGGTGGTTGCGGACGGCCGCCTCGAACCGGCGCATGTGGTCGTCGGTCTGCTTCTCCAGCGTGATCTCGACATAGGCGACGACGCCGTCGTCGCTGTCGTTGGCCAGGACGGCGGCATAGCCCCGGATCACCCCACGCTCTTCCAGGCGACGCACGCGCCGCAGGCAGGCGGAAGGCGACAGACCCACGGCGGAAGCCAGGTCCGAATTGCTGATACGCCCGTCGGCGCGTAGCCGTTGAAGAAGGCGTTGGTCGAGAGGATCGAGCAGGGACACAATTTTCCGCCATTCAGCCGCAGATTATTGCGTCAGACTTCTATCAGCGACCGATCGTTGCGCAAACAGGCAGGATCGTCGATCCATGCAGCGCTAGCCTGCGGCAAATAACAACAGTGGGCTTGGGAACGTCACATGCGGGTTCTGGTGCTTGGGTCGGGCGTCATCGGCGTCACCACCGCCTGGTATCTCAGCCAGGCCGGGCATGAGGTCACGGTGGTGGATCGGCAGGCCGGTCCGGCGCTGGAGACCAGCTTCGCCAACGCCGCGCAGATTTCGCCGGGCTATTCCGCGCCCTGGGCCGCGCCGTCGATCCCGGTCAAGGCGATGAAGTGGCTGCTGATGCGCCACGCGCCGCTGATCGTGCGCCCGCGTCTGGACATGGCCATGGTGCGCTGGACCATCGCCATGCTGCGCAACTGCACCCACGACCGCTATGCGCTGAACAAGAGCCGGATGGTGCGTCTGGCCGAATACAGCCGCGACCAGATCGACCTGCTGCGCCGCGAGACCGGCATCACCTATGACGGTCGCCAGCAGGGCACGCTGCAGCTGTTCCGTACCGAAAAACAGCTGGCCGACGTGCACAAGGACGTCGATGTGCTGAAAGCCGCCGGCGTGCCGTGCGAGGTTCTGGACCGCGCGGGCTGTATCGCGGCCGAGCCGGGCCTGGCCGCCTCTGACGCTGATTTCGTCGGGGGTCTTCGTCTGCCGCACGACGAGACCGGCGACTGCTTCCTGTTCACCAACGCCCTGGCGAAGCTGGCGGCGGAGCGCGGCGTGGTCTTCCATACCGGAACCGACATCCAGTCGATCACCATGACGGACGGTCGCGCGACCGGCGCAATGACCAGCAAGGGCGCCATGACGGCCGATCTGGTGATCCTGGCGCTCGGCTCCTATTCGCCGATGATGGCCAAGCCATTGGGCCTCGATCTGCCGGTCTATCCGGTGAAGGGCTATTCGATCACGGCCAAGATCGTGAACGAAGACAGGGCGCCCGTCTCCACCGTCATGGACGAGAGCTACAAGGTGGCGATCACGCGCCTGGGCGACCGCATCCGCGTGGGCGGCATGGCCGAGCTGTCGGGATACAACAACACCCTGCCCGCCGTCCGTCGCGAGACCCTGGCCCATTCGGTCGGCAGCCTGTTCCCCGGCGGCGGCGATCTGGCGGGCGCCAGCTATTGGTCGGGCCTTCGTCCAATGACGCCGGACGGCACGCCGGTGATCGGCGCGACCAAGGTTCCGGGGCTTTATCTGAACACCGGCCACGGCACCCTGGGCTGGACCATGGCCTGCGGCTCCGCGCGGGTTCTGGCCGACATGGTCGACGGCAAGGCGCCCGAGATCGAGACCCGCGACCTTTCGCTGAACCGATATGGCGCCTGGGCGGGGGCGTTCGCGCCGGGCTACAGCTGAGATCAGACGGCAACGGGGAATTTTACCGTCTAAAGAGTCTAATTCGTCTAATCGCGCGGCGGTGGGGCCTTGGGCCGCGGACGGGAATTCACCGTCTAAAGTGTCTAATTCGTCTAATCTGACGCCATCACCCGGGTGAGGCGAAGGCGGAATTTCGCCGTCCCTTCCGCCTGAACTTACGCTGTCAAAGATCGCCCGCCAGTCTAGCACGCGGCCGGAGCGCGGTCGGTTAGACGCCGCTCGGGCGCGAAAACCCGTTGTGAATCAGACAGCGGGGCGCAGACGATGCGCTGGCAGGGCGTCGCGGCGTGGCGCGGCGCGTCGGAGCGCCCTATAGAGCGCGCGATGAAGACCGCCGATTTCGATTTCGACCTGCCCGAAGACCGGATTGCGTTGCGCCCGGCCGATCCGCGGGATTCCGCGCGGCTGCTGGTGGTGAAAGGCGGCGCGCTGGAAGACCGGATCATTCGCGATCTGCCGGACTTCCTGCAGCCGGGCGACGCCCTGGTGTTCAACGATACGCGGGTCATTCCCGCCCGTCTGTCGGGCGTGCGTCAGCGGATCGGGGCCGCGGGCGAAACCCTGACGGTCGAGGTGGAGGCGACGCTGCATCACCGCGATGCGCCCGACGTCTGGTCCGCCTTCATGAAGCCGGGCAAGCGGATCAAGCCGGGGGATCGGGTTCGTTTTGGAAATGCGAGCGCCGCCGCCTGCGACCTCGGTCGACTGGACGCGACGGTCACGGCAAAGGGTGAAGACGGCCTGATCACCCTGAGCTTCGACCTGGCGGGACCGGCGCTAGACGACGCGATCCGTGATGTCGGGGTCATGCCCCTGCCGCCCTACATCGCCGCCAAACGGCCCGAGGACGACCGCGACCGGTCGGACTATCAGACTGTGTTCGCCGAGCATGACGGATCGGTTGCGGCGCCGACGGCGGGGCTGCATTTCACCCCGGCCCTGCTGGACGCCATTCGAGCCAAGGACGTCTCGACCCATGCGGTGACGCTGCATGTCGGGGCCGGCACCTTCCTGCCGGTCAAGGCCGACGACCTGGCCGACCACAAGATGCACAGCGAGTGGGGCGAGGTGTCGCCTGAAACCGCCGCCGCCCTGAATGCCGTCCATGCAAAGGGCGGGCGCATCGTCTGCGTCGGCACCACCTCCCTGCGGCTGCTGGAAAGCGCGACGGCCGAGGACGGAGAGATCAAACCGTTCCACGGCGACACGGCCATCTTCATCACGCCGGGCTATCGGTTCCGGGCGGTCGATGTGCTGATGACCAACTTCCACCTGCCGAAGTCGACGCTGTTCATGCTGGTCAGCGCCTTTGCGGGCACGGCGACGATGAAGGCGGCCTATGCCCATGCGGTCGCCGACGGCTATCGCTTCTATTCCTACGGCGACGGATCGCTGCTGTTCCGCGACTGATCGCGAGTCAGGGCCAGAGGCGGCCTGAGCGCCAGGCCTCGCCGTCGCGGTCGAAACGCAGTCGGTCATGCAGACGGAACGGGCGATCGCGCCAGAACTCGACCGAGCGCGGCACGACGCGCCAACCGGTCCAGTGGGACGGGCGCGGCACCTCCTGACCATCGAAACGCGCGGTTTCGCGGCCCACGGCCTCTTCCAGCACCGTGCGATCCGACAGGGGGCGGGACTGGTCCGAGGCCCAGGCGCCGATGCGGCTTTCGCGCGCGCGGCTGGCGAAATAGGCGTCGGCCTCGGCCGGCGTGACCGGCTCGACCGCGCCGCGGACCCGCACCTGGCGGCGCAGGGATTTCCAGTGGAAGGTCAGGGCGGCGGCCGCGCAACCGGCCAGTTCGACGCCCTTGGCGCTCTCGCTGTTCGAGTAGAAGGTGAAGCCCCGCGCATCGACGTCCTTCAGCAGAACGATCCGCGCATCGGGCAGGCCGTCGGCGTCGATGGTCGACAGGGTCATGGCGTTGGGATCGTTCGGCTCGTGCGCCCTCGCGTCCGCCAGCCATTCGACGAACAGGCCGATCGGTTCGGGCCGGTCGAAGATGGTCTCGTCGCCATTGGCGGCCAGGGCGGCGGCATAATCGCGGGCGTATTCTTCACGCGACGGGCTGGGCGGGATCACGGATGCGGTCATGCGAGTGATGTAGTCGGTGCGGGCGCGGCTGGAAATGATCGAGGTCAAAAACGGGCGTGTCGCCGTCAGGGTTAACCGCCCATTGACCCTGATGCGCGAACGGTGACGGCATGAGCGCGCCTGTTCCGACTTCAGATGTGTCCGGCGTCCGCGAGGCCCTCTCGATCCTGGGCCTGGAAACGGATGTGCGCCTTCCGAACGGCGGTGAAGGCAGCGCGGCCGGATCAGGCCGGCGGGGACGCCGAGCGGTTCCGGCGCGTGATCGCGGCCTATCGGCTGATCCAGGCGCACCAGCCCCCCCGCCCCGCCCTGTCGGCGCCCGCCGCGCGGCCCGCGCCGACGCCGGTTCTGGTTTTGTCGCCGATGCAGGCCCTGGCCGGTGGTCAGGTCGAGGTCCGGCTGGGCGCGCGGGTGGTGCGGGTCACGGCGCCCAAGGGCCTGCGCAGCGGCGATCATCTGCGGCTCAGGCGCGGGGCGGCGGACGGGAGCGATCTGTATCTGTCGGTGTTGATCCGACCCGAGGACGGGCTGTCGGTCGTCGGCGACGACCTGTTCATGACCTGGGCCGTCGAGCGTCGCCTGATGGCCGACGGCGGGCGGGTGGAGATCGAGACCCCTGTCGGCACGCGCTCGGCCTGGATCACCGCCGACATGGCCGCGCCGGTGCGGGTGCGGTTGAAGAACCTGGGCCTGCCCGCGCGGGGATCGCGGCCGGCGGGGCATCTGTTTGTGACGCTGGAGCCGTCATCCGATGTTCCCTCGGCGGCGGAGGACCTGCTGGTGCGGTTCACGCGGGTCTGGACGCAGGAGCGTCTGGCGGCCTAAGTCGGGGCCATGTCGCACAACACCTTCGGCCATCTGTTTCGCGTGACCACCTGGGGCGAGAGCCACGGGCCGGCGATCGGCTGCGTCGTTGACGGATGCCCGCCGATGATCCCGCTGACCGAGGCGGACCTTCAGCCGTGGCTGGACCAGCGGAAGCCGGGCGGCAGCCGCTTTGTCACCCAGCGCAAGGAAAGCGACACGGCGCGCATCCTGTCGGGCGTGTTCGACGACGGCGACGGGCCGGTGACGACGGGCACGCCGATCTCGATCCTGATCGAGAACGAGGACCAGCGGTCAAAGGACTATGGCGAGATCGCCCGCGCCTATCGGCCGGGGCACGCCGACTATGCCTATCAGGCCAAATACGGGGTGCGGGATCACCGAGGCGGCGGACGGTCCTCGGCGCGCGAGACCGCCAGCCGCGTGGCGGCCGGCGCCGTGGCGCGCAAGGTGCTGGGCGAAGGCGTCAGGATTCGCGCAGGCGTGGTCCAGATCGGGCCCCACCGGGTCGCCCCGGATCAAGTCGATTTCGACGCTGTATCCAGCAACCCGCTGTTCGCCGCCTCGGCCGAGGTCGTGGGCGACTGGGAGGCCTATCTGGACGGCATCCGCAAGGCGGGGTCGTCGGTCGGGGCCGTCGTCGCGCTGGAGGTCACGGGCGTTCCGGCGGGCTGGGGCGCGCCATTGTACGGCAAGCTGGACTCGGAACTGGCGGCGGCCCTGATGTCGATCAACGCCGCCAAGGGGGTCGAGATCGGCGCCGGGTTCGAGGCCGCCGAACTGACGGGCGAAGAGAACGCCGACGAGATGCGGCTGGACCTGAACAAGCAGCCGGTCTTCCTGTCGAACAAGGCGGGCGGGGTGTTGGGCGGAATCTCGACGGGCCAGCCGGTGACGGCGAGGGTGGCGTTCAAGCCGACCTCCTCCATCCTGACCCTGCGCCAGACGATCACCCGCGACGGCGAAGAGACGGACCTGCGCACCAAGGGTCGTCACGACCCGTGCGTCGCCCTGCGCGCCGTGCCGGTGGTCGAGGCCATGGCCGCCTGCGTGCTGGCCGACGCCTATCTGAGGCACCGCGCCCAGGTCGGCTGATCAGGGCCTGGATCGGGGCGGACGCGGGTTTGCGCGATCGGTCTCGCGCCTCGGCGGCGGCTCGGTCTGACGCGCCTCGCACCGCATCAAGGCCATCAGGGCCGACAGGCCTGTCGTCATCACGATCATCGCTCGATTCCTGCAACTGCGAACCGTTTGCAGGTTTGCGCATGTCGAGGTCGCGTGCAAGACAAGGGACCGGTGGCGCCCAACTCAGGAGATCAACCGTGCGTGAAGACGGAAAACTGGACTACCTCGAACTGCCCGCCGCCAACCTGCCCGCGACCAAGCAATTCTACAGCCAGGCGTTCGGCTGGACCTTCGTCGATTACGGCCCGACCTATGCCGCCTTCGATCAGGGACTGGACGGCGGGTTCGACGCCGATCAGTCTGACCAGACCAAGACCCCCCTGCCCATCCTGTACGCCCACGACCTGGACGCCATGCAGGCCAAGGTCGAGGCGGCCGGCGGCCGGATCTTGAAACCGATCTACAGTTTCCCCGGCGGTCGCCGCTTCCACTTCGCCGATCCGGCCGGCACCGAAATGGCGGTGTGGTCCGAGGGCTGAGTCCTACTTGACGTCGATGGACTGGCCGATGCGTTCGGCCAGGTCCCGGTCCGCACCCTCGACGCTGGCGATCCAGACGTGGATCTCCTTGGGATCCGCAGCGCGCTGGAACAGGTGCTCCATCGCCAGACGGCGGCTGCCTTCGGTCACGACGACCGAGGCGCGGCCGCCGGCGCGGACCGTCTCGCCGTCATAGATCGGAAACTGCGACGACGGACCGGCGTAGATCATCAGCAGGGTCTGGTCGCCGCGCTGGACGCGATAGATGTTGGCGTTCGCGCCGGCGCGCGCCGGGGTGATGGTCAGGCCGGTAGGCAGCTGGATGCTGAACGGCAGAGCGGCGATGGCGGCGGCGTTCAAGGCCGCCGGGGCGGGTGCGGCGGCCGGCGGGGTTGCGGCAGGCGCGGTCGTTGTCGGTTGGGGCGCGGTCGCTTGAGGCGCCGTTGTGGTCGGGGCTTGCGTTTGCGGACGTGTCGCGGTCGCCGGGCGCGTCGTGGCCGCCGGGCTTTGGCCGATGGGCGGCTGGGCCTGGGTCGTGCGCGTTGCGGATGACGCGGCGGGCGCCGGACGCGGCGATGCCGCGGGGGTTTGGCCGATTGAAGGCAAGGCCTGGCTCGTCGCCCGGGCCGGGGCCTGGGTCGGAGCTGCCGTGGAGGCGGCGGGCGGGGTCGCCGAAGGCGGGGCGCTGTTCAAGTCCCGCGTCAGGTTGGAACCGGCGCGCTGCGGCGGAGGCGTCGTCGCCTGTCCGGAAATCACGAGGGCGGCGGCAAGGGCGATCATGGGCATGGCCCGACCATCGCGCGGCCGGGGCGCGACCGCAAGCGCGACCTCACGCCTTGGGCAGCGCGACCCAGAAGGTGGCGCCCTCGCCCGGCGCCGAGATGACGCCGATCGAGCCGCCCTGCAACTCGACCAATCGCTTGGCCAGGGCCAGGCCGACGCCGTGCCCCTCGACCGTCGAACGCTCAAGGCCCAGACGGTTGAAGGGTTCGAACAGTTGCGCCTGCTTCTGTGCGGACAGGCCAGGGCCGAAATCGCTGACCTCAATGCGGACGCAGTCGTCCTGACGAAGCGCACGCAGGACGACACGACCGCCGGACCCGCCGTATTTCAGCGCATTGCTGGTCAGGTTGGTGATGATCTGGGCCAGACGCTGAGAGTCCGCGACCGCGATCAAACCATCGCCCTCGCACACCACCTCGACGGCGACCCGGTCGGCGTCGGGCCACAGCAGGCACGTGCGGCGCACGTCTTCCAGCAGACCCGGAATGTCGGTCGGCCGCAGATCGACCCGGACGGCCCCGGATTCGGCGCGGGCCACATCCAGCAGATCGTGGGCCAGGGTTTCGACCTGACGCGCGGTCTTGACCAGCATGTCGGACATCTCGGCCTGCTGGGCCGAGACCGGCCCCAGATGGCCCTGCCGCCACAGGTCGCCGATGCCGATGATGCCGGCGACGGGGCTCTTGATCTCATGGGCGACGTTGGCGAGCAGGCGAGACTTGGCCTCCGAGGCCTTCTCGGCGCGTTCTCGACCAACGCGCGCGCGCTCCGCCAGAAGATCGCGCTCTTCCAGCAACGAGGCCACCAGCAGGACGGG
>Ga0308165_1004612_pt1 | contig 13455 bp, 15 predicted proteins | sample PhyWR2_FD_201032 | JGI IMG/M metagenome (GOLD analysis project Ga0308165, IMG submission 201032) | Phyllosphere microbial communities from UC Gill Tract Community Farm, Albany, California, United States - DLSLW.R2 | ecosystem: Host-associated > Plants > Phyllosphere > Unclassified | place: USA...
TCTTTATTCCACTGATTGCATGGCTTTTCTTAAAAGAAAAAATTACCAAAGCGATGATTTTTGCTGCTGTTATTGGGCTCGTTGGGGTTTTATTTGTCGCTAAACCCGACCAAGGTTTATTTAACGCACTATCTTTTATTGGCTTGGGTGCATGCTTTTTATCAGCAATGGCTTTTGTGACTGTAAGAGCTTTAACCAGTACAGAGCCACCTGAGCGTATCGTTTTTTATTTCTGTATTTTTGGTAGTTTGATTTCTTCTATTCCAATGTTCTGGCATTGGCGTATTTTCACTTGGCACGAACTGGCCTTGTTGGTTACCGCAGGACTGTTAGCAAACATTAGCCAATTATTTATGTCCTATGCCTATAGCTTAGCTCCAGCAGGACAAATTGGCCCCATGAATTACATTGCTATTATTTTTGCAGGAATATGGGGATTTGTTTTTTGGCATGAATTACCGGATCTATTCAGCATTATTGGCATATTTATTATTCTATTTGCCATCTTGCTCTGTAATCCATTTTTGCAGAAAAAGCTACTTTCTCGATTTAAGTAAATAAATTTATTACAACTTAACACAGCCTATAATATTTTATTAAAAAATTCATATTAAAAATTAACCCTTACACTATACCATAAGCAATACAATATTATTTAAACCTAAAACCAATTATATTTATTAATTTTTAATTGACCAAAAAAAGACTACCAAATTCACTTTAAATAAAATCAAATTAGACTTAATAGCCACTTAAATAAAATGACTATTAAATCCCAAAATAATCTTACTTTACAATAAAATATAAATTATTCATCTAAAGTATTCTCATCAAACCAAACATGTTCCTCTTCCCCCCCAATATAAATCTATATCCGTAAGGTAATGCCATATAAATTGCTAAATCAGGTCTTTTTTCCAATATATGTGCAAAATGAACATTCTTGAGAGTTTCTATATCACCATCATATTTATCAGCCGTTAACCACCAACCACTCATATGTTTAGGTGATTTATATCTAACACCTTCTATGGGTATTTCTCCTTCTAAAACACCACCAGATATTACAACCAACTGGTCTAACTCTACAGGAAAAAAATTTTCCTCATAATGATCACAACATTCTTTTTGAACTTTAAAAATATCTTTCATCGATTATTAAACTCCAAAACATACGCCTTTGTTCCTATGTAACTTATCCATCTTGTCTTCCATTGTAATCTTTGTCATATGGATATAATTTTGACAACTATTTGAAGATTTCACCCCATTTGATGATTGATGATTGATGATTGATGATTGATGATTGATGATTGATGATTGATGATTGATGATTGATGATTGATGATTGATGATTGATGATTGATGATTGATGATTGATGATTGATGATCAGGAATAATATAATCAATTTCCATCTAAACTTCTTAACACCTCATGAAAGATATTTTTAATCTTTCCAAATCGTATTAAGTTTCTATACCCTTGTAAAGTGCAATTAGTATGGAAGCTATTTATAGAATGCTTGAAAATATTTTGAGCAAAAGAACTAATCTTTATCTAAATAAAGCTCAGGTTTAATTTATTTTAAAGAGAGGAAATAAGAATTTTGGGTATTTCCCTTAAATATATTTCTCTTCACCTACTTTCAAAGAACTTAGAGGTTTTTTATAAATATTTAAAACTGTGAACACTATAAATAATAGTATTCACAGTTTCATTTATTTAATCCAAAGTAAAATATTTCCAAACCTGATTAGCATCATCACGTTCAGCACCAGTATTCTTTTCAAGATTAACTAATACTTCTAACGAATTATCTCTATCTAAAAGATGGCCGACTCAAACATAGTGACATTCATCATCAACATCATTCCCACATAAGAATAGCCAATCTCCATCTTCATCACGGACCACCAATAAAACAGGTTTTTCCTTATGAAATATATGGGGACAGCAGTAGGCTCCAAAATCTCTTTGAAACTGTTTACTCATATTCAAGGTAACCTATTTGACTTATCCTTAACAATCTTAATTTTTATTAAAAATTACTTATATCTAGAAAATTAAACAATTATAATCTTCTCAAGATATTCTTCACATCATAAATTTCCAATCTTGATATTTTTCAGCATTTTTAAATTTTTCTATGGATGGTAAAAATCCTGTTTTTTTAATTGTTTTTTTTAGTGAAGAACTATATATACCAATAATTTGATTTTCACTATTTTTAATAATTAAAAAATCTTTCGATGTCATTGGATCTTTTTCTAGTTTTCTTAAATAACGCTTTACCTCTAAATATCTAGGATCTCTTAATAAATCTTCTAATTTTTCAGGATAGTTTTTTACCCCCCCTGGTGAATTCTGATAATATTGATATATTGCTTCCCTATACATTAATCCAATTCCTAAAAGTTCCTCTTCTTTTTCACGCTGTTTTAAAGTCGCATAGTTTATAGACCACTGCCCAATCCCTAAAGATAGAAATAAAAGTGATAGTAGCATCCATATATAAATCGCTCCCTGCTGAGAGGATCTAGTTTTTATATTATAAAGTTTATTATTTACCATTCTGAGTAAACTCGATTATCACTACCTATCTGTTGACTTGTAGACTTAATATCATAAATACCTCCTATTTGTTTTTCTTTTACAACATCCCATTCATGTTTTTCAGCAATTGGATCTAATGGAATTACTCTTAAATAATGTTTTTCAACAAGTTGATTAAGTTTATCTGGATATTCTCCTTGGTCAGAATAATACTGATCTATACTTTTTCGAATAACTGACAAGTTTTGTCTTAAAGCAATTTCTTTACCTTCTTCAATTTTATTTAAATACCGTGGAGTAACAATTGACAGCAGTAGAGCAATGACAGATAAAACTACCAACAACTCCACAATAGTAAATCCTCTTTTTGCTTTATTTAAATAATTACCACTCATGATACGCTATCCCATTCGTGCCTATTTTCTTAGAAGTAGAGTAAATATCATAAACATCCTCCCCTTCTTTGGGATCATTATCCTCACTTAAAAATGAACGCTTGCCCCATGTTTGTTCAGGTAATATATTTTTTTGTGTCGAAAATGGATCAGCAGGGATTTTCCTAATAAATCGTTGATGCTTTATGTTCCCCCTTTCCTCCGGAATTCCTTCAAGTATTTTTAAATTTGGCGGATAACCACTCGCAGTTTGGAATTGCTTCGGTATTTCATTTTTATCACTTGCTTCTTTATAAGCATCTATAGCATCGCGAATTTCAACTAATGCCCGTTTCAACTCTCGTTCTTTAGACTGCCTAGAAGCAATGTCAGAAACAGGTATAACAACAGAGGCTAGTAAAGCCAATAAAACTAAAGAAACTAATACCTCAACAAAGGTAAAGCCATTCTGTTGTCTATTCATTGATTTAGCTCAAACTCTTTAACAACTTTATCCGACAAAGCTTGCTCACCTTTACCATCATTTAAATTAATTTTTCCATTTTCTATTACTATATTTTCTTTTTGATTCGCTTGTTTTGCAGGAACCTTAAACGTCAAAAGAGCAATAGGACCTTGATGTTGGGGCGTAGCACCAAATGTTAACTTCGTTCCACTATTATTTTTCTCCTGATCAATACGTGTAGTTGGTGCAATATTAACTATTTTCACCAATTCCCAAGATTCTGGATGTCGGACATCAAGACTTAAAGATTGAAAAGCAGGGGTATTTTGTATGAGGGCTAAAGTAAATTCTTGCCCTGGTATAACATTTGAAGGTCCACTTAACTGAAAGTCTGCTTTTTTATCAAATGTTATTGGCTGACTCGCTTGAGAAACAATAGTAGATATATTGTTTTCCATTACTTTATTCGTATTTTGCGACTCAATTACTTGTTCTGGCATAGCTTGTGCCTGAGGCAAATAAGTAGAATGATCTGTAAGTCTTAAAGGTCTAGTAGTGACTTGACTACCTGTACCAGAAATAAATTCCTGAATATGGGGAGCTGGTAATGAATAAGGACGTACAATTCTTGGAGTAATTAGTAAAACTATTTCACTCTTATTTTTGCTGTCAGTTGTATTAGAAAATAATCTACCTAAAAGTGGTAGTTTTCCAAAACCAGGCAAATGTGTTGCAGAAGTTTTTATATCATCTCTGATCAAACCTGCAAGCATTTGAGTCTCACCATCATGTAATTGCAAAGTAGTTGACGCATTTCTCGTACCAATCTGATATACAAGACCATTTTTTGTAGCAATTTCTTTTGCAATGTTACTAACTTCTAATTTAATAGCAATTTGCACCTGCCTATCTTTATTTACTTCAGGTTTGACTTCAACTTTTAAACCTACATCTAAATAGTTAACAGATTCTGAAACAAATCCAGAGTTTTGCCCAACAGTTGTTGTCACAACAGGAACTTTATCTCCAATTAAGAAACTAGCTTCTTCTTTACTTTTAACTCGTATACGAGGGTTGGCGAGTAAATTAGTTTTAGTACTCGTCTGTTTAAAATTAAGAGTGGCCAAAGTATCGGCAGTGACTAAACTGAGACTATCAGATGTCATATTTTTTAATTGATTAAGCGTGTATTTTCCAACCTCACCTATTGGATTTAATGCACTCACTTTTACTTGATCAGGGAACGTAATACCTAAACCAAGTAAAGTATCTCGGTTTACTTCCAAGACCTCTATATCCAACACAACCTCAGACATAGGTAAATCATATGCTTCCAATACTTTTTCAATACTTTCAACAACCTGCTTCGTATCTCGTATGACCAACATTTTTAAACTATTGTCAAAAAACATAGCTTTTGGTTCATATAATTTACTCACCATCTCTTGGGCTCGCTGAGCATCAGCATTCCCTAGATAAAATGATCGGGTAATTAATTCTTCATATATTTTTTTCTTTTCGGGTGTATCTTGATAAATTAAAAAAGTATTTGCATTTAACATTTTATAACCTAAGTTAGAAGTTCTAACTATCATGTCTAATGCTTCTTGTACTGTAGTCTCTTTTGCATAGATTGTAGTAGTTTGCTCTAAACGAGTATCTTTATCTAAAATAAAATTAATACCAGAATGTTGAGAAAGTAACTCCATAACCGCTTGAACTGGTGCATTACGAAACTCTAATGAAACTCTCTGCTCTAATCGTTCACTTGCTAATGGAGGGTTTAATATTTTGCGATTTACCTCTCTCTCAATATCAAATTTTAAATTTACAGCTTGCTGTAAATCAGGAGCTGTCTTTATTACTTCTTTTAGAATTGTTAGTGCGGCCTCGAAATTTCCTTTTTCATAACTGGATTTTGCCAAGTCAAATAAAGGCTTTACCTGATCGATTTGTTTAAGTTTTTCGATACCCTCTTGAGCAACTATATTATGCGGATCAATCTCTAATATCTGTTGGTATTGCAATAGAGCCATTTCCAAGTTTCCCTGAGATCTGGCTTTTTCGGCCTGTGAAATTCGATAGTTGACCATCTGTTGCTGTTCAAAAACGTAATCTATACGATGACTGGCAGGCTTTTTATCTGCTTCCTTTTTTAATTTATCTAATTTTTTTAATTCTTTCTCATGTTGAGATAAGTGTGCTATAGAGCAACCTCCAAGCATAAGAATACTCAAAGTGACCACTGTTAATTTAGTTTGCGGGAAGTTCATTAAAGAAAAATTCATCATGATTTGTTTATATGTAAAATTTGATGGGTAGGTACATGTAATAAACGGATTTCGTATTTATCAACGCCTATAATTTGCCAAATTTGATCATAAATACGCTTTGGCTGCATTACTACATTAGAGTCATCAATTGATAAAAAAATCTGTAAACCACTATTATCTACAACTTGCCCTAAATATTTCACTTGAGGCAAGCTTGCTGTAGTCATTGGTGGTTGATCATTTACTAAAGGAATAATTTGTTGAGGCAAAACTGGTTTATTTACTATTTTCTTTTTTACAACGGGGATAGGCTTTTTAGTAACTTGAATAGCTTTTTCTATTTTAGGAAGAGTTACTGGTAAATCCCAATAATTTAGATTTGGACTTTCTGCTTGAAGAGAATACCAGCCCATCGACTCTGATTTTTCTTCTTTTTTATAATTAATAATAGATTTTTCAAAATCCAATGAGTCTGTAGGAGGTAATGTAAGTGACCATACTCCTAATACCACAACACAACCAACCAAAATACCAATGCGGCGGTATTTAACAGGAAGACACTGATGCAAATCAATCATATATCACCATCAGTAATAACAATCGTTAGAGTAGCCTCATTTGTTGTTTCATCTCTCTGAAGATCAAGAGAATTAATAATCAAATTATCTCTATATTTTTCAGTAAGTGATGATATAAATTCTCGTATATGTAACCAACTCCCTTTGACTGAAAATTGATACTGATTTTTACTCGAATTTTTCTCACTTAAAAAAAGAAATTCATTTAATTTTAAACTATGTTGTTGAGTAACAGCCAGTACTCCAGAATAATTTATTTTTTCAATGCTTTTTAATTTAATAGGCGATTTTTTAGTAATATTTTCAGGCGTAATCAATTGTGCAATTTCATAATTTTCTTGTTTAAGATATTTTATTTTATGAGAATAAATTGGAATTATCCAAAACCAACACCCAACAATCCAAAGCAAAATAGCATACACAATCAATTGATAGTACGTTAATTTTGAGATGTGCTTATTAATATACCATTTCAAGGCATCGAAACTTGTAAACTTCACTTTTGCTTCAACTCAAAAATAATTTTTTGATCATTATCAGCCTGCACTTGGCTAATTTGTAATTTCATATCAAGACTCGAAGCATTTTTTACCATCTCTTCAACTTCTATTGGATTATTTGCTAATCCTTCTATTTGTAAAGGCATTATTTGAGTTAACTTGATTCTATTAAAAGCCACTCCATCTGGGCGTGACTGCATAATTTTATCCAACATACCAATATCAATTAAATTTACTTGAGGCTTGTTTTCAATAGCTACCGGTATCTCTGTCTGATCGTAATATTTTTGTTTTAACTGGTTAAATACAGAAAACTGATGCTTATATTCAATCATTAAATACCCTAAAATAACAACCGTTACTAAAGCAACTCCTACTAGAATACTAAGTAAGATCTTTATATATCTATTTTCTAAATTATATTTTTTTGGAGCTATATAGACTTTAACCATAGTTTTTAAACCTCATTAAGTTTAAAAAATGATTATTTATTATTTCATTGGAAAGTTGTATCGACAGAGGTAGTTTGAAATTTAAAACATTTGAATTTTTCTCACTATAGTCATTTTCCAAAAAATTAAATATATGATCATAGCTCAACACATCTTTTAAATGACTAGGAAAAGCATTAATTTCATGAATAACTCCACACTCATATATCAACGAGTATACAAAGCCATTCTCAACAATCATTAATGATCTCTGATTTAATTGAAATTCATAATAATTCCAAATAGCTAAAATAGATGGCATTAAGCTCTTAACTTTTAATATTGATTGTATTTTTATAATTTTTTCATAAACTGTCTTCTGGAAAGCAACCACAACACAAGGTTGATTAAATTTCAAACTATCATTTAATATGATAAAGTTATGCGGATCAAAATTTATATCAACTTGTTGAAATTTCTGATGAATCAAAAAATCTAGAACATCTTGTTCAGGCCAATCTTTTAATGCTGGTATTGTTGCAAACCTACAATGAGTACTATCTACGACTACATCAATCGATGTAAATTTCTTTTTTGAGTTCTTATTTAGTTCCGTTATTTGTTGCTCTAAATTATTTAAACAACAGTCCCCCATTTCATATTCTGTGGCTGTACCTGAAAACCAATAACAATTTTCATCCTTTACAGTTAAAAAAAGTTTTTTATCTTTCAACGAAGGTAACACGATTGATTTCCTGTAAAGTTGATTGTCCTTGAGCAACGACAGCAAGAGCTTGTTGTCTTAAAAACTTCATTCCTTGATCTGCCAATTTTTTTCTAATTTGACTCATCGGCGCACTTTGAATAATAAGCTCACGTAACTCATCATCCATGATTAACACCTCAGCAATAGCCTGACGTCCCTTATATCCTGTTCCTTGACATTGATTACAACCAACGCCTTGATAAAAATTATATTCTTTTAACTCTTTTGGAGAAATTCCAGAATATCGAGCTACATCTTCGTTAATTTGCACGGGTTGTTTACAATGCGGACAATTCAATCGAATGAGTCGTTGAGCAATAATGCCATTCAAGCTACTTACAAATCCAAATAGATCTATTTGCATATGACGAAAACGACCAATCACATCTAAAGCATGATTAGCATGTACTGAGGTATAAACTAAATGCCCTGTAAGTGCAGCTTGTACAGCTATACCCGCTGTTTCGTGATCACGAATTTCGCCTACTAAAATTTTATCTGGATCATGGCGTAAAATTGAGCGAAGACCTCTAGCAAAAGTCAGACCCTTTTTTTCATTTACAGGTATTTGTAAAGTTCCTTTTATTTGATACTCAACAGGGTCTTCAATTGTAATAATTTTTTGCTGTCCATCATGTTGTTCATGTAACAAAGCATATAATGTCGTTGTTTTACCCGCCCCTGTCGGACCAGTAACTAACATCATACCATACGGCTGTTTAGCCAATTGGCGAATGTCAATCATAGTTTGACTATCAAAGCCCAATAACTCCAGAGTTAAAGGAACATCATCTTGAGTTAACGCCTGTTTATCTAAAATCCTGAGAACAGCGTCTTCCCCGTGTAAGCCTGGCATAATTGAGATACGTAAATCAATTTCATAACCATCTAAATGGACTGTTAAACGTCCATCTTGAGGGATTCGCCGTTCTGCAATATCTAGCTCTGCTAAAACTTTTAACCTAGAGATTACTTGTTCTGCTGGCACATTCATCGATAGATTTATATTTTCAACTAACACACCATCAATACGATTTTTAATAATTAAACCGTCTGCCGTATTTTCAAAATGAATATCACTAGCACCATATTGATAGGCATCTGATAAGATTGTATTAACTAGCCTAACGACTTGGCTTTCATTTATCGTGTTTGGCTGTAGTAAAGCTACATCTTGCTCTATATTTTGTTGCTCGCTACTTAAGTCGTTAGTATATTTATTTAAAACAACTAAAAATTTTGTTAAAAATTCATTTTCAATTTGAGCGATATTAAATGGTTCTTTAATAATATAACCCAACCAATTTAAATCTTTTAACTCAACCTCTTTTGCAAAAAGCACCCACAATTGATTATCTAATTTAACACTTAAGCACTGTCTCTTAGCAGCCAAATCAGGTGAAATATTTTTTACAACTTTTATGTTTTTTAATTCTTTTTCACCGAACCATTGCTTTACTAAACTCATGATTGCAACCCACTTGCCATCTCAAAAATTGGCATATAAAGTAAAACAACAATCATTCCAATAAATAACCCAATCACCAACATTAAAATAGGTTCAAGTAATCGAGAAAAACGCTCTATAAATTGGCTTAAATCTAAATCATGAAAATCTGCCGATTGCCTTAACATTGCCGAAATTTCACCATTTTGATCTCCAGCTGCTAATAGCCGCGCAGAAACTGATGTGCTAAGTCCAGTTTTATAAAGAGAGTCGCTTAAACTATTACCCTGTAAAATTAAATCTTTTGCTTTATAAAGCTGTTGCTGTTGTGCTGGTGTTAAAATTGAGGCTAACATATCAAATGATTGTACAACTGATGCTCCAGCATCAAGTAATAAAGCAAGTCCTCTAAAGAAACGGGATAGAAAAACAATTTCTAACCGTCGTCCAAGAGGACGAAAAGCGGATAAAAATTGCATTAGTGTGTTTTCAATTCCATTTATAAGAATTTTACGAACTATGTAAATTAAGCTAAGAATCATAATAACAATAACAATCGTTCGATATTCACCTAACCACACGCCCAACTCAAGCATCAGTTTAGAAGCAAGCGGTAAATCCATATCAACACCTTCATAAATAGCTCCAAATCGTGGAACTAAATACATAAGCAAAAATAAACTTACAGTAACTGCCATACCAACAAGTAATAGTGGGTACATGGATGCATTATAAATTTTTGATTTAAGTGATGAAATCTGTTCATCATACCGTATATAACTATTCAAAGCTTGAATAAGCGTACCATTTCGCTCACTTGCTGCAACAGTCGCAACTAACAAAGGAGGAAAAATATTTTCACCACAATTCTGCATTGCTTGGGATAAGGGCATGCCTTGATGCAACGCATGTTTTATACGGTATACAGGAGAATTTTTATCAGTCTCAGCGTGATGACTAAGTAAAACATCTAGCCCCTCTATAATAGATAGTCCAGATTGTAAAAGCGTTTTCAACTCATGAACAAAGATAACTACATTAAAACTAGATGTTTTTCTAAATTTAAATTGTGCTCTTTGTTCATTTAGCTCAATAATATAAAAATTTTCATGCAACAAATACTGACGGACAGCATCGAGACTTTCGCCTTCAATTTTTTTCTCTAACTGCTGCCCATTTGTATTTATAAGACGTGCTTTAAAGATTGGCATGGTCTTACCAATTTCCAATATCTACATTATCACCAGTTCCACCTTTAGCTTTATCTTTTCCAAAAGAATACACATCATATTCAGTAGGGTTATTTTGCCCTGGTGATTGATATTGATATGACATACCCCAAGGATCAATTGGAATTTTTTTAATATAGGGACCATTCCAGCGAGATGCACCTGCAGGTGCAACCACTAAAGCATTGAGTCCATTTCCATTGTCAGGAAATGAACCATTATCAATACGATATTGATCAATTGCTTTAGTCAATGCATCAATTTGAGATTTAGCGGTAGTCTTTTCAGACTTTTCTAAATTTTTAAATAGATTCGGGCCAATAATACCTGCCAATAAACCAATGATAACTAAAACGATCATTAACTCGAGAAGAGTAAAACCTCGATTTATTTTTAAATTTCTATACTTCTTACTTGAACTCATTAAATTACATCACACAATCTCTAAAGATGAATATTGTTTTAAAATATCGCTTAGATACTCTAAATCTTCTATTTCATCAAAATGATTTCTAGAACAGTCAAAGTTAATCCATTTGATTTTTAAGGACAATGTCGAAATAGCATCAGCAAGGGCATTGGAATTATAAGCTATATATCCTAATATTCCATAAATCTCCTCACCTAAGTAACAATATAGATCTTCCTCACATAATATATAATTACCATCGATTATTAAATTTAAATTTAAAGGAGGTGAATCCTTTACTCCTTTAGAAAAGGCTAAATCCAACCAACATTTTTTTCAAATTTTGTCAAATTAAACCATCTTTTCTTACCTAAATCCTGTCTTTTAAAAGCGTTCAATACATTATTCAATTTAACAATTAGTATCTTTGTACAATTAATCAAAAAATGTATTATTTAATATAAATGAGATGCCTCCTATTCCCATAGTGGGTATCTCATTTATTAAAGTTAATATCATAAAATCTAATCATCACTTCCTAAACTCATACGAAGCTTAGTTTAAGAGCATGAAAATTTTATATTATTCTCGCTAATCTTCACAATTCATTAATACACATTTTCCATCTATTTTTGCTACTAAGCTTATTGGTTTTGATGAGTCCCCTCCGTCTAAAGACAACTCTACAAACAAATCTTTATTTTCAAAAGATTGAAGTTCTAATATTAATTGTTGGATTGTTTTCCCATTTGAAATCCAGTTTGTCTTGCTTAAATCATTTTTACCCATAAGAGTTAGTCTCCAATCCTGTTTAAATTTATATCATAAGTACCTAAACGTGTCTCACGAGAGGCTAATTTTTCTACAGATTTTGCCATTTTCCATGCCCCCCCATTATGTCCATCAATATCTGGAGTAATATAATATTTACCTTTCTTATAAACTGCTTGGCCGTGAGAAAATTCATTTGTTTTCTGAAATCCTAATTTTTTGGCTGCCTTTGTAGCTGCTTGTGTAGTTTCAAATATACAATTTGCATTATGTACCCATACATTCGCATCACCTGCAAAATATGTATGGTAGCCTTCAACCTCTAAGTTATAAGTCGTTTCTACTCGATCTGTTTCTGTGATAGAAACAACTTTATGTACTTGATTATTCGCATCTAGTAGTTGATCACCTTCTTTCAGATCAATACTATCTACCCACTTCTTATCAACCACCCAAAATGGATGGTCATCAGAAACTTCAATAATATTTTCTTTACCCACCCCATCAATTGTTTTAAGTAAGTAAATACGTCTGTTCGGTATTACAAATACCCGCTTCACTGGTTTATAAGCAATCTCACCAGTTTCTTCATGGCGAGCAAGGACTAAATCACCCTCTTTGATTTCTACAATTCGCTTATAACCATCTTTTGTTAAAACGGGTGTATCATCATCAAAACAGCCACAAGGTCTAAATAATTTATTCCATGTTCTTGAAATACCAGCACCGACCCTACCAAAACCAAAAGAAGGGAAACGTCCTACTGTTGTAGTCAACAGTGAAGCCTCCACAACAGTTTCTGCTTGATCTGGTGTGTTCTCATCAATAGCCTGTCTTTGATCTCTCTGCATACCAGTAAGGAAATCACCTAACTCTGTGCCAGCAGCATTAAATAAATATTGAGAGAATCCGCTTAAATAGCTTGCATGAATTCTATATTCGGGTACCAGCTCAACCATACCATTGCTGTTATAACCCACACCATTAAAATTCAACTCACCATTTTGATATGAAGAATTCACAAAATAATAATTCTTTGGACCACCAAACCCTACGTAAGGCTGAATCGTCATTTTCCCATTATTATATTGGTTAATATTTTGATTATCTGTTGAATAATATCCCTGATTATTTGGCCCATAAGTTACACCCACTGTAACTCCACAATTTCCTTGACTGCTTGAGCAACTTCCTAACCAATCATCAGTTACCGTAATCATTGCATCTTCAAGAGCATGTCCTATTTGCTTAAATGGGCGGACAACTTCACGAACCAACTTACTAAGAAAACCATAACCACTCGGGTCTAACAACGTTCCTGGATTGTTATGTACATAACTATAACGGTTATAACCCTGTAAATTATCCGCTCCATCAATGGTCGGGTCCGCACTGGTAAATCGTCCAACCTGCGGGTCATATACTCGCCCGTTCATATGCACCAGACCAATACTGTCCAGCATCTCATGCGAGGTAAAACCATGGCTGTCTTTGGTTCCCTTCAGCATAGTACTCGCCACTGTTCCATCTGCATTGCGGCGCTTGCCCCACGGGTCATAGCTTAAACGTTCAACCACCGCTCCTGTAGCATCCGTAATCACCTCAATTGAGGTCAAATGATCACTGTGGAAATAACGATAAGGTCCTGTTTTACTCA
>Ga0308165_1004614_pt1 | contig 13452 bp, 11 predicted proteins | sample PhyWR2_FD_201032 | JGI IMG/M metagenome (GOLD analysis project Ga0308165, IMG submission 201032) | Phyllosphere microbial communities from UC Gill Tract Community Farm, Albany, California, United States - DLSLW.R2 | ecosystem: Host-associated > Plants > Phyllosphere > Unclassified | place: USA...
TCGTACACAACGACCACGTAAAAGATGCTATTGCATCTAAATAAGGTTAATATTTTTTAATATTAAAAATATTAAAGGCCGTTCCGTTTTAACCGGAAGGGCTTTTTTTGTTATATAAAAATTTAGACATGGGTTTATTCGATTTTTTCAAAAAGAAAGAAACTGCACCTGAAGCTCAAGAAGCACTGGATAAGGGTTTAGAGAAAACCAAAGATGGTTTCTTTAATAAAATTACCAAAGCTGTAGCAGGAAAATCTTCTGTTGATGATGAAGTGCTCGATAATCTTGAAGAAGTTCTGGTTACTTCTGATGTAGGCGTAAGCACCACCCTCAAAATTATTAAACGGATTGAAGAACGTGTTGCCAAAGATAAGTACCTCAATACTTCTGAGCTCAACTTTATCCTCCGCGATGAAATTCAGCTCCTTTTATCAGAAAACAACAGCAACGATTTTCGCCAGTTTGAGTATGGCGACCACAAGCCTTATGTAATTATGGTGGTTGGTGTTAACGGTGTAGGTAAAACGACTACTATCGGCAAACTGGCACATAAACTTAAAGAATCTGGTTTAAAAGTTGTTTTAGGTGCTGCCGATACGTTTAGGGCTGCAGCTGTTGACCAGATTAAACTTTGGGGCGAGCGTGTTGGCGTGAGGGTTGTGGCGCAGGCCATGGGATCTGATCCCGCTTCTGTAGCTTTCGATACCCTACAATCTGCCGTGGCAGCCGGTGAAGATGTGGTAATTATTGATACTGCCGGACGTTTACACAATAAAATTGGCCTGATGAACGAATTGGGTAAAATTAAACAGGTAATGCAAAAGGTAGTTCCGGGTGCACCACACGAAATTTTATTGGTACTGGATGCCTCAACCGGACAAAACGCCTTCGAACAGTGCAAACAGTTTACCGAAGCTACCGATGTAAACGCATTGGCCATCACAAAATTAGACGGAACCGCTAAAGGAGGTGTGGTAATCGGTATTTCAGATCAGTTCAGGATTCCGGTTAAATATATCGGCGTTGGCGAAAAGATAAATGATTTACAGCTTTTTGATAAGAAAGAATTTGTGAACAGTTTATTTAAGTAGACGCAAGCGTTTGATAAAATTGAAAACTTAGCGACTTTACACTTCGTGGTTGATTTCACAGATTACGGGATTACACAGATTTTATGTAATTTCAATAATGGAAGAATATGAAAATCATGAACTTACAGGAATAATAATAGGTTGTCATATAATGTCCATAACCAGTTAGGTCCAGGTTTTATGGAGAGAATATATGTTAATGCACTTAAAATAAAACTCCGTCAAGCCGGACTAAAATTTGAGATTGAAAAAGAATTTGTAGTGATATTTGAAGAGCAGGTTGTGGGCAAATTTAGATGTGATCTTGTAGTAGAACAAAAAGTAATCGTTGAATTAAAATCCGTAACAGGTTATCAGCCCAAATTATTTCAAAATCAGCTTATTTCTTATTTAAAAGCTAGTAAAATTAAAACAGGATTATTGATTAACTTTGGCAACACAAGTTGTGAGGTCAAAAGAATATCTGTATGATCCTTTAAAATATCCACATCACAATCTGTGGAATCGCCAAATCTGTGGAATCAATCCGTAAGGAAAGCGCAAATCACACACAATATGAATACCAAAATAGCAAGAAGTAAACCCGCAATTAAACAACCCAAAATCAACGTAATTACGCTGGGCTGTTCAAAAAACATATACGATTCGGAAGTATTGATGGGGCAGTTGCGTGGCAACAATCTAAATGTTGTACACGAATCTGATAAGATGGGCAAAGATGATATCGTAGTGATTAACACCTGCGGCTTTATCGATAATGCCAAACAGGAATCAATTGATACCATTTTGCAGTTCAGCGAACTAAAAGAAGCCGGCAAAATTGGCAAAGTAGTGGTTACAGGCTGTTTATCCGAACGCTACAAACCCGAATTAGAATCTGAAATCACCAACGTTGATGCCTTTTTCGGTACAAACGACCTTCAGAATATCTTGCACGAGCTGGGTGCCAATTACAAACACGAGCTTATTGGCGAGCGTTTATTAACCACCCCTTCCCATTTTGCCTATTTCAAAATTGCCGAAGGCTGTAACCGTCCATGCTCATTTTGCGCCATTCCGTTAATGCGTGGCAAGCACATGAGCAAACCCATGGAAGAACTGGTTAACGAAGCCAAGATATTGGCCAAGAACGGCACTAAAGAACTGATTCTAATTGCACAAGACCTTACTTATTACGGCCTTGACCTTTATGGGGTACGCAAGTTGGATGAGTTGATGCGCCGTTTGTCTGACGTTCCCGGCATTGAGTGGATCCGTTTGCAATACGCCTACCCTTCTGGTTTCCCGATGGAAATTTTAGATGCCATGAACGAGCGTGATAACATCTGCAAGTATTTGGATATGCCTTTACAGCACATTACCGATAACATGTTAAAATCAATGCGCCGTGGTACAACCAAACAAAAAACCATCGATTTAGTAAACCAGATCAGGGATAAAGTACCCAACATCGCCATGCGTACCACTTTAATCTGTGGCTATCCTGGAGAAACCGAACGCGATTTCGAAGAAATGAAGGAATGGGTTGCCGAAACAAAATTCGACCGTTTGGGCTGTTTCACCTATTCCCATGAAGAAAAAACACATGCACATACGCTTGTTGATGATATCCCTGATGAAGTAAAACAACAGCGCGTAGATGATATCATGGAAATTCAACAGGGTATTTCTTTCGATATTAACCAGGAAAAAGTAGGTAAAACTTTTAAAGTACTGGTTGATAAAAAAGAAGGCGATTTCTTTGTAGGCAGAACTGAATTTGATTCGCCTGAGGTTGACAACGAAGTGTTGATTGATGCAGCCACAGGTTACGCAGCAAATGGCAGTTTTGTACAGGTGAAGATTGACAGGGCTGAAGACTTTGATTTATACGGCACAATCATTTAAAAAAAATAACAGTCAGCCGGAGCGTTCAGGGAGGCCAAAAACAGTGTAATTGCTTAGCCGGAGCGTTCCGGGAGCCCAAAAACAGCGTAAATGCTTAGCCGGAGCGTTCAGGGAGCCCAAAAACAGTGTAATTGCTTAGCCGGAGCGTTCCGGGAGCCTAAAAACAGCGTAAATGCTTAGCCGGAGCGTTCAGGGAGGCCAAAAACAGTGTAATTGCTTAGCCGGAGCGTTCAGGGAGCCTAAAAACAGTGTAAACAATTAGCCTGAGTGTTCAGTCGGTTCAATACCTGAATAATATTTATAGGTAAAGATATAACTGCAATTTTTTGCTACATAAAAAAGTCCCGGTGTTTCCATCGGGACTTTTTATTATTATTATTATTGTTTACCAACTGGCCTGTCTTTAATCTGGCTAGGTTTTAACCAAATTTTAGCGCCTTTCGAGTTTACATAGTATTTCTCATTTTTGGCGTTGATGTAAACATCTGTTCCATCTGGTGCCATTTTACCTTTCCAGGTTTTATCGGCTACTTTCGAGCTGCCTTTTACGGCTACTTCTGCCGTTTTATTGCCTACCGATTTTGCACCTTTTCCAATGGCTTTACCAGTATGATCCAATGCTTTACCTACTTCAGTTTTTTTCTTCTCCTGGGCATTTACGTTTAAGGCTGCGCCTCCAAATAAGGCAAGCGTTAATAAACCCATTACTAATTTCTTTTTCATGACAGCTATATTTTCTTTAATAGCATAACATTTAAATCAAACGATTTGTTTTTAATTTCAAAATAGAGGAAATGATAAATGCTGCTAATCTTTTGTAAAGCGCAATATGGTATAAGAAAATGCTTTAAAGCAGTATTCCCCTTCATTAGCAGCCATCTGCACTTTTGAGTACCCCGTTATATATTCTTTTTGTTTTTTTACCGTATTATGTCCCAATAAATTGCCATACAGCGTTGATACCTTAACTTCAGGCTTTCTATTTTCAAAACCATCAAATTCTATTTTGGCGTTTATGGCATTAACGCCAGTATTTACAACATACAGAACGAGCTCCTTACTGTTTTCACTTTTTGCTGCGCTGAGATTTAAAGCACCATTAGTGGATGTTTTTACGCGCAATGGCAGATGGTTTTCAGTTTGCATTTTTTGTGCGTAAAAGGGCGGCATGCCCCAAACCTGATCGGATGTAAAAAAAATCTGCCCCTGGTTCCAGTCATTGTCATTTTGGCGGTCGGGCTGTAATGCATTTGCCGGGCTCGAAGTGAGCACATCTTCGCTATGCTTCCTGATGGCATTCATGTTTGTGGCATGCCCAAGCGCACGCTGGATACCATGTTTGCTTCCATTTTCTTCGAATACAGCAATTTTCATTTTGGTTTCAGGATCCCATTTCCTAAAGCGGCCCAACATATCCGTTAATTGCTTGTCGGTTGCTAAACCTGCCTCTGGATCATCGCCACCCACATGCAGGTCCCAGTAATCGGCCTGGCCATTTAATTCCCTAAATACGTACTCCATATTGGCAGATTCGGGGCGCCACCAAGCAGCATTCACCAGTTTCAGCGAACTGTCTTTCTGCCGCATCGCAGCCGACAGCATTTTGAAGCGCTGTACATATTCCTCGTAAGCCGGCCTGCTGTCGCCGTTAAAAATCACCTCTTCGTTGCCAATTTCGATATATTTAACACCATAGGGCTTAGGATGGCCGTTTGCTGCTCTTTTTGCACCCCAGGCCGTGTTTAGCCCGCCATTGAAGTATTCTACCATATCGGCCATATCTTTTGGCGTTTCATAGATGTTAACCGCAAAACATGGGGTTATTTTTGTTCTTTCACAGAATTTCAGAAATTCTTCTATTCCGAAGCCATTCGAGGTGTACCAGTTCCAGTGCCCACGGTAAGGCTGCCTTTTATCAGGATCGCCAATCATATCCTTAAATTTATAGCCTGGAGCGTTAACCATTGTTCCGGCATAACGCAGAAAGGTTACTCCTTGCGAAACCAACATTTTTGCAATATCAGCCCGTATTGGTAACCCTTGAAACTGATCATTTCCTGTACCCATCAGTACTACCTGATCTATCCATAACTTTCCTTTTGAGGTAAGATAAACCGCCAGGCGCGCATGTGCATCTGTCGAATTTGCGGTAAGGTTAAATGTATATTTTTTCCAGTTCGTTCCAACACCGCTAATGTTATGTTGCGCGTAGGTTCTGCTTCCATCCCTGTTTTCTAATGCGATGGTAACCGGCCCTTCACAATTTCCTTTAAGGTATAACCTTCCCTGAAATAACTGATTGTTTTTAACTGCAATTCCCCAACGGTTTAAACTACGGTTGGCCACCCCTACTTTGCCAGATCCACTGATAAAATTAACGATCTGTGCATTTTTCCCGTTGTAGGCCTGTGAATTATCGAGTTCAAATGTTGCCTTTGCATTTTCACCTGTAAGCAGATCCCAATTGTAACTCACCTGTTCAGTTGGCGCATTAACCAGCTTTATCTGCTCGGTTTTTCCTTTTTCTGATAGCTTGAAATTGCGGAACTCTATATCGGATTTCCAGGTACGCAATCCGGTCCTGCCAGATAAAATGGGTTGATCGTTATCCGTATAAGAAAGAACCTCCTTTCCGTTTAAAAAAATATTGATCTGTTTTCCTGTTAAGGCCACCCGCAGTTTATTCCATTCCTGAGGGGAAAAATCAGCTGCAGCTTCTTTTAATAAGCGGAAATTTTGAAGGTGCTTGCCTAGCATTACTTTTTTACCATCGGCATTCAAGCTTACTTCATATCCATCAAAAGCATCATCACCAATACCTTCGTTTAAAACGCGAAGAATCAATCCTCCGGCTTCACCTTTGTTTGTAAACCTGATTTCGGCTTCTATAACAGCATCAGAAACGATTTTAGGTTCATAAATCAGCTTGGCACTATGATCCGGTTCTACACCAATCAGGTGCGTACCGTTCATCGCCACTTCACTTTTGGTATTCCTGCCTGGTTGTATCGATATTGCACCTTTCGCGCCCGTCCAAAATCCCGAATATTTGCGCCATTGGTTAAAATTCACACCGCTATTGGGCTCTTCGAAGCTTTCGCCAAAAATGCGCTGATCATAAAAACCACCATAAATTTCGTGGTTTACATCTTCGATGTTAGTACCATAAATAAGCGGACTGATTTTGTTCTCTATTAGGTTTGCATCCACCTTGATCACTTCCTGTTGAGCATTTGCACCAAGGGTGGTGCAAGCAACTACAAATAATACCTGTAGTATTTTGGCAACTTTAATTTTCCCCATCATTATTTGTCTAGCCAAACCTTATATGGGAATACACCGCGGTTACCTATGGCATAAAATGGAATTGCCGTAAAATTTACTGGTTTAAGGGTACCCGGCATGGTACCTGAGATTACATTAACCCCATTTGCAATTTCAGCTTTGTACAGGGGCATTAATTTCGAATGGCCAGCTAAATGAAACGCATCTATACCAGTATTGTCTATTCCCTCAAGTGCATAAACGATAGGGCCGGCAGCAATTGCTGTTTTTCCGTTAATTGTTTTTACCAAATTATTTGGCGTTATCAGCCTCGGTTTAACCGGAAGATTAAGGGTTATTACATCGCCTTTTGCCCATTTGCGGTTGATAGAAAGGTAACCATTTACGGGATTTACGTCGATCGGACTGCCATTCACTTTTACAATTACCTGTTCTTGAATATCCGAACGGTATAAATCAAAAGGATTTTCTTTGCCCATCGCCCATCCCGGAATCCGCACCGATACGTTAAATGCTGTAGTTTTTGAAGGGTTAATATTTATTTTTACATCACCATTCCAAGGATATCCGGTTACCTGCTTAATCTCGACACCTGTATTTTTCATGTTTATTTTTGCATCACTGCCAATAAACAGGTTTACAAAAATTGTGCTTTTATCTTGCCCGTAAATGTACTGCGGCAAGGCACCGATCATTTTAAGGAACATGGGCGGGCAGCAAGGGCAGCCATGCCAGTTCCAGCGTTTACGGTCTTTAGAAATCAAAGGGTTTTCGTAGTGGTAGTGCTGCCCGTCGGCAGCCACGCTCGAGAGCATATTGTTATAAATTACCCGTTCAAACTCATCCATATATTTACCGTCGGCAAATACAGCATTCATCTGCTGGCTAAAAAAAGCCGAGCCGATGGATGCACAGGTTTCCAGGTAGGCAGATTCGGGCAGAAAATAATCTGCTCCGAATTTCTCATCGTTGGCAATTGCTCCCTCACCCCCGGTAATGAACATCCGCCTGCCGATCATATTGTTCCAATAGTTATTGGCAGTAGTTAAATACCTCTTGTCGTTGGTGTAGCCGCCCACTTCAGTAATTGCCGTTCCTAACAAAGTTGCGCGTACGGCATGCCCCTCTATTGTTTTCTGCTCAAAAACCGGGATATCGTCCTGATTGTAGCTCCCAAAGCTCTGTCTTTTCCGGCCACCGTCTGCATCAGCAAAAACACCCCGTTTTTCTATCCAGTATTTAACAATGGCATTATAATCATCCTCGTTTATGGCAATACCCAACTTCTTTTTAAGTTCAGGCTGTGTTTTAAACAATAAGTAAAGTTTAAAAAATGATTCTTCTGGTCCGGCATGCGCAGGGATCACATTAAGACTGGGTGCATCGCCCATTACTTTGGTTACATAGTTGGCCATTTTTACAGCAACACCCAACAGCTTTGTTTTTTGGGTGGCATTGTAATAGTGGATACCTGCTTCAACCAGCATCCCTGCGTTGTATACGTCGTGCTGCCACCTGTCGTCGCCACCATTTAACCCCCATCTCTGTGCTGGCCTGTTTAAAGTGGTATAGGTGTTAATATATCCTTCCGGATCGGCACTTTGTGCCGCTGCAATGCGATCAATATAGCCATCCATCTTTTTTTCCAGCTGTGCATCCGGGTAAGAAACCAATAAATCCGCACCTCCCCTCAGGGTTTCGTACACTAGCCCATCGTACCATGGCGGGCCATCGCTGGTACCGGTTCCCTTTTTTCCCTTGGCAACAAGATCGAAGTTTAAAAATGCATTGCGGGTTCGGCCACGTTCGGCCTTTTCCTTAATCAGATCATCCAGGTCGGGATCATATTTCCCTTCCAGCTTATCCAAAACATCATAAACCGTTTTACTATGCCAAACGTTTAATTTCGGCGACCAAAAGCCGTCGTTTATTTTTACAGCACGCAATGGGATTGGCCTGATCTGTTTAGCATTTGTAACATCCTTATCCTGAGCAAAACACAACATTGCGGTAAAAACCAATGCAGGTGTTAACAATCTCGTTATCGTTTGGGTATTGATGGGCATCATCTATTTTAGGGTTAATCAAATATTGGTAATTTAGTCAAAAATACAGGGCAATAGTGTAAAATAATTGCGTTTATTTGATCTGTTTTGATACTAAATTGATTTTTATCTCTTGTTTTACCAAAAATGAAATTATTTACCGAAACGATTATTAAGGGCGATAAGCTTTTTGTACTGAAGGAAGAAAGCTTCCCATACAATGATTTTCCGCTGCACATCCATCCCGAATATGAACTGATACTGGTTTTAAAAAGCAGTGGCAAAAGATATGTTGGCGATAGTATAGATACTTTTTCGTCGGGCGACCTTTGTCTTTTTGGCCCAAATTTACCCCACACATTCTATAATAAACACCTTCCTGATAACCGGGATGTGCATCAGGTGGTGATCCAGTTTAACGAAGATATGTTTGGGGCAGGTTTTTTCGACAAACCACAGTTTAGCGCGATAAAAGGCCTTTTCGAACGTTCGGTGCATGGCATCTGTTTTAAAGGGACTGTTCGCGGTAGTGTTACCGAAAAGATCAGAGAAATGTTAACTGCCGATGAGGCCGAAGCTGCTGCAAACCTGATATCCGTTCTGAACATGCTCGGCCGTGCCAACGAATATGAACTGCTTTCGCATTATGAATATAAATCGCATGGCATCCACCGCGATACGGAAAGGATGAGCCGGGTGTACCATTACCTATTGGATAATTTTAAACAGGATATCTCACTAAGTGAAATTGCATCAGTTGCAAATCTTTCGGAAGAGGCCTTTTGCCGTTACTTTAAGAAACATACCCGAAAAACGCATTCCGAATTTATGAACGACCTGCGGATCAGTTATGCCTGCAGGTTATTACAGCAAAAACATTTGAGTATCCTCGATGTTTGCTTTGAAAGCGGCTATAAAAACATATCCTATTTTAACCGGCAGTTTAAACTGCAGATGGAAGTCTCACCTCTTCAATACCGGAAAAAGAAGTCAAATAACACTTTTTAGTGCCTTTAAATAATTAATTCAGCTTTTCAGCCAGCAGCTTCATCTCGATATGTGGAGAACGGTTTTCGTAAAGAATGCCATGAACGGCCTTACAGATCGGCATATCCACATGGTATTCCTGGTTTTTGATATGCATACACTTCACGGCATAATAACCTTCGGCAATCATATTCATTTCCAATTGGGCCGATTTTACAGTATATCCCTTCCCTACCATGTTGCCAAAAGTACGGTTGCGGCTAAACTGCGAATAGGCCGTTACCAAAAGATCGCCCAAATATGCAGATTCCTTGATGTCTCTGTTAATCGGATGTACGGCATCAACAAAACGTTTAATTTCGCGGATGGCATTGCTGATCAGCACCGCCTGAAAATTATCGCCATAGCCAATTCCATGGCAAATGCCACTGGCCACGGCATAAATGTTTTTTAAAACCGCAGCGTATTCTGTACCGAAAATATCGTCGGATACATTTGTTTTAATGTAACGTGTATTTAAGAAAGAAGCGAATGTTGCCGCTTGCGCTACATCCGTGCAGGCAATGGTTAAATAAGATAATTTTTCTAAGGCAACCTCTTCCGCATGGCACGGACCGCTAACCACCAAAATATCGTGGTAGGGTATGCCATAATTTTCGTGCATAAATTCACCAATTATCAGGTTATCTTCGGGCACTATCCCTTTAATGGCAGAAATAATTTTTTTTCCTTTTAAATCTTCGGCCGTGATACCTGCCAGTGTGTTTTTTAAAAATGCCGCCGGAACGTTCAGTATAACGAAATCGGCAGATTTTATAACGGAATTGATATCAGAAGAAATATGGTCTTCGGCACTAAGCTTAATCTCAACAGAACTGATATAATTAGGGTTGTGCTTAAATTTTTTAATATGCTCGATGGCTGCCTCATTGCGCATCCACCAAAAAATCTCTTTTTCAGCTAAATTATCTGCAAGCATTTTTACAATGGCAGTCGCCCAGCTCCCGCCCCCTATCATTGCTATTTTAGGTACCATGGTTATAAATAAGTTTAATTTAAAATGTAAACCTTACATAAAAGCCATAAGGCAAAAGGTGTAAGGTTTGAGGTGTAGGCCAATTGCCCTACACCTCAAACCTTACACCCTAAACCCCAGGAATACACCTTAAACAACGCAAGTTACTATTTCTTGCGGGTAATTATAAACTACTTCTTGCCGTCTTTGCTAAACAATTGGTCTTTAGATGTTTTTTCTACAACCATTCCATCTTTTAATTTGTTTTGGATAGCCGAATAAGGACCGGTAACAATTTCTTCGCCTGCTTTAACACCAGATTTTACAATGATGTACTGGTCGTTCTGAATACCTGTAGTTACTTCTGTCTTTTTAACTTTTTTAGTTTTGGCATCATAAGCATAAATATACTGTTTCACCTTTTTGTCGGTCAGCTTAGATTTCTGCTTATCGGTATTTTCCTGGTTGCCCTGGTTCTGGCCCGCATCTCCAGATTTTCCATTATCGGTAAACACCGCCTGGATTGGAATAGCCAAGCCAGTTAACGATTCACTTTCAATATCAACAGTAGCCGACATGCCCGGACGGAAAATAGATTGTTGCTTACCGGCCAGCTCTTCTGTAATTCTGATTTTTACAGAGAAATTGGTTACCTGATCTACCGAAGTTGATACTGCAGTACCAACAGCAGTTGATGAACTTGCAATTTCGGTTACTACCCCCCTAAATTTCTTGTCAGAGAAAGCGTCAACCTCAATCGAAGCTTTGTCGCCAACTTTTACGCGTGTAATATCGTTCTCGTTAACATCTACGTTAACCTCCATTGATGACAGGTTAGAGATACGCATAATCTCGGTACCCGCCATTTGCGAAGTTCCCAAAATACGGTCGCCCAGTTCGATCGATAACTTTGATACCACACCATCAACCGGTGCATAAATCGTAGTTTTAGCTAAATTTGCACCAGCTTCTTTAACATTTGCCCCAGTTTGCTCTAAAGTAAACCTTGCACCGGTTACATTTTCTTTTGCACTGGCTAAATTTGCTTTGGCTGTTAAATAAGCAGCTTTGGCCGCATCGAATTCAGATGCAGAAATTACTTTTTTATTAAAAAGCTCAACATTACGCTTATACGTTGCGTCTGCATTTACAAAGTTGGCCTGGTTTTGTATCAATTGTTGTTGCGCTGCTGCTACACTTGCTTTTTGCGCGTTAAAGGTAGCCACTGTTCTTTCATATCCCGATTGTAAAACGTCAGGGCGTACTTTACAAAGCAATTGTCCGGCCTTAACAATATCTCCTTCTTTTACTTTTAATTCCACTACCTCACCCGATACCTCAGAACTTAATTTCACTTCGGTTTCTGGCTGTATTTTACCACTTGCGGTTACTGTTTCTACAACAGTTTTATCTGATGCTTTTTCTGTAGTTACTTTTTCGGTTTTACTTCCTCCAATAACTCCCGTTAATGTGAGTATAGTTAGAAGGACTACGATAGCAACTATGGTAATAATAATATGCTTCAGTTTCATAATTTATTGTATTTCGTTTGTTTGTATTAAATGTTGTAGTGTTTGAAAGTTGAAATGTTGTAGTGGCTTCAGCTTATAATATTAAAAAACAATTTGTTTGCCCAGGTAGTAATCAATCACTTTTGCCCTGAACAAAAGATCGTATTTTGCCTGGATAAAATCTATTTCCGCTTTATTTCTATTGGTTTGTGCAGTGCTGTAATCTAACGAATTCACTAAACCTACATTGTAACGCTGCTCGATCACATAAAAAGCATCTTTTTGTGCCTGAAATGCATTTTGAGTAGATGAATAACGGCTTTCAGCTGCCTTTAAATCGTAAACTGCCTGAGAAATCACCTTACTTAAATTATTTTTGGTAAGCTGCTCCTGTACCTGGGTATTTTGATAGTTGATTTTTGCTTTTCTAACATTTGTTCTCGCCTGAAAACCATTAAAAATCGGAATAGAAATATTTAATCCAATGTACTGGTTAAAGTTGTCTTCAATTTGGGAACCAAAGGCCTGTTTACCTAAAACAGTCACAAAATCTGGTGCTACTACCGATTCATTAGTGCTTAAAGTTCTTCCTATTTCAGAGAAACCATTGGGCGTAACCGAAACTACTTTACTCCTTCCGCTCGAAAAATTTGATCCTAAACCGGCACCGAACGAAAGCCTTGGATAATAAGACGATTTGGCAACACTAATGCCCCTTAACGCAGCTTCTGTTCTTAACGAAGCCATTTTAATGTCGGGAAATGAAGTTACCGCGCTGGTAAAAATCGCATTAATATCGTAGCTGTTCTGTAAAGAATAGTTCTCGGCAATTGCTGGGGCTTTTACTTCAAACCTGTTTTCTGGCTGCATTTCCATTAACTGATTTAAAGTTAAATAGGATACCGATAATGTATTTTGGGCATTTGTAGTATTCAGTTCGGCAGTGGCAACCTGCGATTTTGCCTGAGAAATATCGGCAAGGGTCTTATTACCTGCATCCAATAAGGCCTGCTCTCTTTTCAGCGTTTGTTTAGCAACTTCTAACTGTTGTTGCGAAGCAGCCAATAAATCCTTATTGTACAAAATCTGCATATATGACGTTACTACCTGTAAAATCAGGTCATTCTTGATTTTATCTACATTGGTTTGATCCGCTGCAAGCAAAAGTTTATTCTGCCTGATCTGGTTTATTTTCTGGAAACCCTGGAAAAGATCGGCACTTGCCGTTAAGCTTCCGTTGGCAGAAGAAAACTGTTGACTGATAAACTGGTTGGTTGATGGATCGATACTACGGCCAAAATTCTTGTTGTAGCTTGCAGAACTGTTAAGCGATGGAAGAAGTGCATTTTTAGATTGGCTGAGCGTTTCGTTACTTAAAGCAGCACTAAAAGCCGCTTGTTTGATCTGTAAATTATTTTTAAGGGTATTATCTACTGCCTGCTGGATGGTTAAAACCTGCTGGGCATTTACATTAATGGTAAAGCCGAGCGCAACAACAAAAGCAAAACCGGTAACTAACTTTTTCTTGGTAAACATCTTCATAATTTGTTTCAAATCTATATAAACAACTTTAATAATTTCAATCTGTACAGGCATTTAGTAACTTTGTTGCTAAAATGTACCTGATCAAA
>Ga0308165_1004615_pt1 | contig 13451 bp, 10 predicted proteins | sample PhyWR2_FD_201032 | JGI IMG/M metagenome (GOLD analysis project Ga0308165, IMG submission 201032) | Phyllosphere microbial communities from UC Gill Tract Community Farm, Albany, California, United States - DLSLW.R2 | ecosystem: Host-associated > Plants > Phyllosphere > Unclassified | place: USA...
GCAAGATTACGTCGATCGGCGGAAGGTCGGTCAATGCTATACCGGGAACAGCGACACGTTTAGGTCCGACAAGGTGAAAAGGACCCGCGCGATCTGACCATACTGGATCGGTGAGGAGATTAAGACCAGCAATTTGAATAAGAACCGTCGCATGGCCGACCATTGTTACGGTTAATTCATCCACACGACTTGCAGGCACAACTTGCTCAACATCGATCTTATTTGGCCAAGAGTTTTTAGGAGAAGACCGCTTCCAACGCAGTACTTCGTGTAAGCTATGATCAGTCACGGGTTCACCTGGGTTGTAGAACCTTTGACCGTCGAAATTGTCTGTTACTGGCCCGCTATAATAGGGGTTTAATCGCAATATTCTGCCACCCTCTGATTTGATAGCCGACTGAACTAACTCTCATTACGTCTGAGGGGTATTCTCAGTTAGCAGCAGCGTTGGTTCAAGCTTTTCCAGCCCCTGATACGGATTTGCATGGATTGCCAATATCCATAAACATAAGGTTGCACTGAAGGAAAAAATCGTCAAAGCCATGCTGCCAGCGCGTGTTCTGTCAGCATGGGTTGAAGCAATTGTCATAATCGTCATCAATGTGAGTGCCAATACCAAATACCATTTGTAAGCATCAACTGACGTCGTTCCGACTGCCAACCTCAAGTTTCTCGAATTTTGAAGAATATCAAAATCATTGAGAAGATGTGAGATAATCGGCGTGGGAATATCACTCTGGCTTATCGCAAAAATTTCATTTCGAATATTCTGTAATGCAGTCTCAACGGAAGCTACAGGATGCAGGTTGATATTCTTTGTCCACTCATCATCGATGACAGCTGTTCTGTAATTTATCAGAGCTTCGCGTAGTTGAGGCGCATTAATGGCCGGAGAATTAGCGGTACCAATTAACCTTACTATAGCTGATCGCTCATCACTAGTGGCTTGGTCGGCTTTTGAACCGACGGCCCAGATGTCGGCTGCAACAAAGCCCAGCGCGAGCGCCCAAGCGGTAGCCACTGTACCTATGAATGCTCCGATAGGAATTGAGAGATGATTATGTTTTGCATGCTTTGCAAGCACATACAAAACCAGACGTCCGAATAAAAAGAAAGCCACACCTAAAGCTGTGAAAGCTAAAAAGGACGTATAAACAGAGAGTTGAAATACTGCGGCCATTCAGTGAATTCCAAACTGATAACTAGTTGTCGATTTGCCAGGATTGCTTCGCATTCCCGGGTTTATAGGTTTTAGCTTTTAATAATCAACCGCCACGATACTCATAACCATCTTCACGCTGAGCTCTCTTATTGAGATGCTTTTTAAGTGCCTCTATTTGTTCAGCGCTCCAACCCTCTATGCCAGTTACCTCTAACCACGCATTTAAATAGTGATCCGGCGCATAAACGTGTCCATAGCCCATCGGCACCGTGTCCGACAAAGGCATATCGATGAGGATTTGCAGCATGCTTACAATCGGATACCATGCCAGCATAGGCGAGACATCGGGGCCTCTTGGCGATCTCATCCAGTCGGCTTCCTGGTAGGCCAGGCTTTTATCAAAGAATGTGATCGCATCACTGGCGTACTGTAAATAGACAAAACGCGTATTGCCCCATTGTGCTGTATTGCCCTCAGGCGTGCCGCTCTGGTTCATGAAGCGCACAAACCGTCCATCCTGAAAAACCGGCAACCATTCAGTTGATCCGGCATCGCGATTATTGGTCAGAGAACGCCATTTTTCACTCGGGAAGGGTGGACCGCTCCAGACAGCACCATTAATTGGATCTCCCAGAATATCAAAAAAAGTTATAGACCGCTGGGAATTAAATGCACCAAGGCTAAGTCCATGGAGATATAGCTCTGGACGCTGATCAATCGGCAGCTTTTTCCAATGATCATAGACTGCCCGGAAAAGCGCCTGTGATGAAGCAAGTCCGTTTTCTGGCTGAAATAGGAGTGAAAGCGGGCTGTTTAAATAAGAATACTGCAATGCAACGCTTGCGACATCGCCGTCAAACAAGAACTCCAGTCCATCAATTGCGGACGGGTCAACCCACCCAGTGCCTGTTGGCGTGATGACAACCAGTGCTGCGCGATCAAAAGCACCTGTCCGAATTAGTTCGCTCAGCAGTAATTGAGCGCGTTCAGCGGGTGTATCCGCAACCTGCAAGCCAGCGTAAAGCCTAATTGGCTCTAGCGCGAATCGCTCGTTAAAATCGCTGATTTCGGATGCCGTCGGTCCTGAGGCTACAAATTCTCGTCCCGCGCGACCCAATTTCCGCCAATCGAGTTTTGATTGAGGATTGCCAGCGCGCTCCGCTATGAGTGGCTGCGGGCGGTCCGGTTCAATGAGAGCGTCAAATCTCTGAAAAGAACTGTCTAATACGCGGAATGAATACTCTATCAAAACGCCGTTTGCTATTGTAAATATAAGAGCAAACGTAATTGCTGCGCCGACAATAATGGATACTCTGCGCGGAAAATAGCTGTTGAGTTTATTGATTATCATCCGGCCCAGAACGATTATCCCACGCGCCAGCAGAACGAGAGCCCCAAAGGTTATCAGTGCCAGCACGCTGACACTAAATGGATAACCGCTTTCCACAGGCTCCATATTCAAAACGCTGCGGATCGAGTTTTGCCAGCTTGCGGTTTGATACAAGGCCAAAAGCATGATGCTCAAGCAAATTATAGCCGCTAATATTTTGGCATATTTTAAGATCTGAGCATTCAGGCTGGGTAGCTCCAAGTATAACCATAGCCAACGCAGAAATACGCCGATACCATAACCCGAACCAAAAGCCACACCCGCCAGAATGCCCTGAAAAACGTAATTACGTGGTATCAGGCTGGGTGTTAATGAAGCAGCAAAGAATAAAGCTCCAATTATAAGTCCCGAGCCACAGAAAGAGCTTCGCATACGAAATTTCTTTTTATGCATATATTAATATTTCCCGCCTCTAAATCCCCAGTTTGAAGACGATTATTCATTCGGTGATAAATTTGCAAATGAAAGTGATAAAATGCCCATCTTATTGGCCTTATTTCACAGAGAAACCCGCGTTCAAGGGCATTGTATTCTGTTTAGGAATCTGTGACTTCTTATTTTGAATATTGCAGTGTTGGTTTCAGCGCTTCATGAGGCGATATTTGTGGGGAAGGGGCATCATTTTGAATTGGCGTGTTTTGATATTCGGACTGGCGATATGTTTTCCGCAAGATGTTTATGCGGCAGATGCCGTCTATAATGAGCCGAACGTTGAGCTCCGGACAGGACGCCCAAGCTTCGCACTGCAAATTACACCCTATATTTGGGCAACTGGGCTGAAAGGAGCGGTTTCTCCATTTGGGCCGGGGCCAACTGTGGGAGTAGATCGTTCATTCTCAGACGGCCGGGATGGGCTCAATGTTGCAGGTTTCGTAAATATTTGGGGCCGATATGACCGCTTCGTGCTTTCTGCGAATGTGATGTACACCGATACAACAGACAGTGATACTTACAGATTTCCTGGAACGTCTCAGCTGCCAGCGATAGATGTAAAAGGAAATCTAGACACAAAGCAATTTATGGGAACCCTTCAAGGGGGGTATCGCGTCTTCGATGTTCCCGGTCTTACTCTTGATGCACTGGGCGGTATCCGTATTTGGCATATCTCCAACGAAATCACCGCAAGCGGTTTAGGACGATCAGAGAGTTATCACGAGAGCTTCAGTTGGGTGGATCCCGTGGTTGGGTCCCGTGTATTTGTCAATCTGGCAGACAGGCTTTCCCTGCAAGGGCAGGCAGATATAGGCGGATTCAGTGTCGGTTCTGATTTGACCTGGTCTGTTTTGTCTACGGTCAATTATACGCTCACTCAAAATCTATCGATGTCCGCCGGCTATAAAATGCTGGATGTCGATTATAAGCATCATGGCCACGTCTATGACGTTCGATTTAGCGGCCCTGTGCTCGGGGTTACATATCGTTTTTAATGCGGCTTCCCAACTGGCATGACTTGGGAACGACAAATCATACGGATTAATAGTTCGGGGGAATTAGATGCTAAAGTCAATTGGTATAATGCTGATAAGTTCAGTGCAGGTGTTCCTCACGGTAACTGCGCTACAAGCACAAACGCCATCACAGCCGGAAACCATTTTTTCGAATGTTCGAATTTTCGACGGCACGAAGTTGACGTCTCCCATGAACGTACTTGTCACTGGCAATAAAATCGCCAAGATTTCCGCTGATCCGATCGTGGCGGATGATACGGCAATCCAAATTGTGGGTGAAGGACGTACGCTGATGCCAGGCCTCATAGATGCGCACTGGCACACGTTCATGGCCGCGCCTTCGATGGCAGTGGCAACTACTGCACCCATAAACTTCGTTACATTGCTGGCCGGTGCTGAGGCAGAAGCAACTTTAATGCGTGGCTTTACCAGTGTTCGAGATTTAGGTGGCCCGTCGTTTGGTCTCAAGATGGCCATCGACAGAGGCGTCATCCCGGGTCCGCGCATTTGGCCATCGGGAGCTATGATTTCTCAGACAGGCGGTCATGGTGATTTTCGTATGTTGTCTGAAATACCTTCACCATCAGGAGCATTGAGTTACGCAGAACGTGTAGGCATGTCTGCTATAGTTGATTCACCGGACGAAGTACGAAAGCGAACGCGTGAGCAATTATTGCAAGGTGCGAGCCAGATTAAAGTGGTGTCTGGCGGCGGAGTGTCATCCCCTTATGGTCCGCTTGATACAGTTCAATTGAGTGTAAAAGAGATCCGTGCGGCGGTAGAGGCTGCTGCAAATTGGGGCACTTATGTAACGGTTCACGCCTATACGCCGGAACCGATCCGCAATGCGATCGAAGCTGGTGTTAAGGTTATTGATCATGGTCAGCTTGCGGATGAAGAGACCGTAAAATTGATGGCTGAGAAGGGGATCTGGTGGAGCCTTCAGCCGTTTCTTGATGACGAAAATGCGAACCAACATGCACACGGCGACGGACAAGCCAGTTCAGCGGCAGTTCGTGCCGGTACAGATAATGCATATAAATTGGCTAAGAAATACGGTGTAAAAGTTGCTTTTGGAACCGACATTCTTTTTGATGCCGCACGCGCCGCACAGCAGGGATCGCAACTCGCGACGATGACGCGATGGTATACGCCTGCTGAAGTCCTTAAAATGGCAACCGCAGACAATGCCGAGCTTTTAGCGCTATCTGACAGGCGCAATCCTTATCCAGGTAGGTTGGGTGTTGTCGAAGAAGGTGCGCTTGCTGACTTGCTTTTAGTTGACGGTGACCCGATTGCTGATATCGCACTGCTCGCTGATCCGAGCAACAAATTACTCGTGATTATGAAGGATGGACAGATTTTCAAAAATCAACTGTAGGCCGCATCTATACATCATCGAATGATTTGACACTTTTCAGTTTCTAGAAGACTGAATTTTTCGTCTCAATTGTGTTATCGATTTCCTTCGATCCACGGCTTTCGCGGTGGAGTGCTTTTAACTCGGCACTGGCAGCTGAAAGGGAAGTGTCACCTTTAAGGTGTTTCTTGCCAGTATCGAGGAAAATTCCTTTGACCATCTCTTTATAAAGATGCTGGCAAGTCGCTCGCGGCCGGAGATCGCACCATTGCAATGCACACCGCGCAAGCTTCGGCAATGCGGATATTATTCTGCGCCGATAGATGTTTGCGCATCGTACCGCTCATAGTCTTGATGACATGTTTACCCGAAGGGTCTCTACGGTCCGGGTTGCTGCCTCATCTGTACATTATTTCAAAAGCCAAGAGATCAGCGCCATGTGTTTAAAGTTGGTAATTTCTACGATGACTTAATGAAGGGATCACGGATCGAGGTTGCTGTTACAGGCCTTGCTAAAGAAAAGGAACGTCATAAGAGGACGCCCGTCTAGATATTTTCCAACACTGGGACAACGATAATTATAGACTAAATCAGCCTTAATAATTTTGGTTATAGATAAAATATTAAAGTTATAATCACATTACCCGCCAAGTGATAGGCTTTATTGCGAATATTATCGTGAATAAAAATAACAATATAGCCGGTCTCTTAATAAAATAATTTTAGGAAAAAACTTTTTGTTAATATGACTAAAAATATAAATATCATGTAATTATGTTTCTCATGAAAAATGGAGTAAAACTATGATCCGTGGCCTCTTATTTACATCAGTATTTCTTCTTCCCGTCACTTCGATAGCGCAGGAACTGCCAACCACTTCTTATTTGCCAGTTGAATTAGCGGTTAAATCAGCACAGGCAGCGTTAGATGCGTGCGCTACAAAAGGCAGCAATGTGAGTGTCGCGATCGTTGCGCGCGATGGCAACACCAAGGTTTTATTGAAAGCTGACAATTCTGGCCCGCACACTGGCTCAAGTGCTGAAGGTAAGGCTTTTACTTCTGCTGCGCTGGGTCGCGACACGGCTGGACTTGCCAGCTTTATCACCGCACAACAGGAAAATTCAGGCATGCGGGATATGGATCCACGCATGGTCATTCAAGCGGGCGGTTTGCCGATTAAAATTGGTGAAGCTCTGGTCGGTGGCATTGGTGTAGGTGGAGCGCCCACAGGAGCGATTGACGCAGAGTGTGCAGTGGCGGGACTGAAAGCAATTGGAGCAGTCATTCCTGAATAAGGCGAATGGTGCTACAAGCGTTCACAACCCGTTGGTTAGCGGGTTGTGACAAGTACTTCTCATTTGGTAGCTACTACAATTGATCTGGTTTGATATATGGAAGATGCTGTTCCACGTCAGATGTTTGTATAGCGGTTGGACCGCGAGAAAACGCCACGATGCGGACGCAAGCTGTCGACTGGCGGTCGTTGGTCGGTGTCGGTGATTACTCAGGTATCACCACAAATCCGGCGAGGCTTTCGCCTCAATTTCCGCAATGCAAGCTACACGCATTCAACTTGCCGATTTGATATGTCAATCAATGAGTGTCGTTGCCCCCGAAAGATCGGACAATTCTACGTGTTGATTTGATCCACGATGAATTCACGGGGTGAACGATAACCTAAAGCCTTGTGAGGATGAAGAGTATTGTAATGGTCGAACCATGAAGGCAATGCTGTAATCACGATCCTCCATTGCGCCATTGATCGCGCTTATAAATATTGCGACAAAACTTCTCGTCCGAGCGTGCTAGTTTTTGAATCAAGGAGATCACATCAAAGGCTGGAACGGCTTCGCTGAACAAGTAACCCTGCCCAGCGTCACACCTATTTTCCAGCAGGTAGCTGAGCTGAGCTTCGGTTTCAATGCCCTCAGCAATCACCTTCATATCAAGTCTGTGAGCGAGGCTGACAATTGCGCTCACGATCGCGTCATTTCCGTCATGGCTTCCTAAGCCGAGAATGAAAGACTTATCAATTTTGATCTTGTCGATAGGGAAATCGCGCAAATGGGAAAGCGATGCGAAACCTGTTCCAAAATCGTCGAGCGCTATTTTACAACCACTATCTTGAAGTTGCGCCAAAGCGGCTTTGACTTTGTCGGTGTCATGTCCGAGAAAAGCGGTCTCTGTTATCTCAATCATAATGCTGGTGTTGGGTATTCCTGCTTGTTCAACTTGATACAAGAAGTTGGACGGAAAATCCGGTTGCCTTAAAGCTGCTTCACTCAAGTTGAAGCTAATGATGCCCGGGTTTAATCCTCGATCAAGCCAATTCCGCAGATCGCGCAGCAAATGGTCAAGGATCGCATTATGAATAAGAAGTGACCCACCTTGATCTGTAAAGGCTGATGCAAAGGCACCTGGCGTCAAAATGGTGCCATCAGACGCTTCAATTCGAGCGAGTGCTTCAAATCCAATTAATGTACCACTAGCAAGGTCCAATTTTGGCTGGTAGTATGGCTTCAGTGTTCCACCGGTGACTGCCTGTTGAACAATATTAAGGTCGGCCTGCTTAGCGTCAAATTCTGTTTCCAGGCGATCGTGAAACTGGACTGCCAACCCTTTTCCTGATTTCTTTGCTTCGTAAAGAGCAAGATCGGCCCTCTTTAGCAGTGTTTTAGTCGCTTGACCGTTGGTTGGAAAACTCGCGATACCGATCGAAACACTCACCGCACACTCGTGATCTACGGCAGTAATTGGTTTTCTGCCAACTCTGAGCACCTCATTTGCAAACTCTAGCGCATCAGACTGGGTAGTCTCTGAGAGAATGACGACAAATTCGTCACCTCCAAGTCGCCCGCAAAGACGGGAACCTTGGATTGCAGAAACTCGCCTGCCGATCGCTTTTAAGACAATGTCGCCTGCACCATGCCCCAGCGCATCATTGACGACCTTAAAACCATCGAGGTCGATCATTATCAGAAATACATCAGTTTGATTTTCTGCAGCTTTTTGCAATTCATCATTGAATACGCTTTGGAACAACGTTCTGTTGGCAAGGCCCGTCAACGGATCGTAATGCGCGAGCTGCCATAGCTTCTCTTGAGCCAAATGCTGATCTGTCACATCTTGTGATACCCCTAACAGTCGAACCGGCTTTCCCGCCAAATATTCAACCTCTGCCACTGATCTCACCCAGCGTTTCTTACCGCTCACGGTGATAAATTCGCTTTTAAAGTCGAATGCTTCGCCAAGCTTTATGGTTTGGTCAATCTTCCCCATGGCTTCGCTGCGCGTTGTTTCTGGGTAGCAACTTAAGACGGTATCGAGATCTACAGGATTACCAACTGGAATCTCGTATATTTTGTAAACGGCATCGGACCATATCATGTCCATGGTCGCTAAATCCAACGTCCATGCCCCGACCAGAGCGATGTTTTCAATCTGCATTAATAACTTGTTCTTAGTCTCTGTAAGTTCTCTCATAGCAGACAATTCCCGCTCTCGGTCCTTTCGGGCCAGAGCCGGATAAATTGCGTAGGTCACACCGTCTGGGTGACACGCAGCGCTGATTAATACGTCCTGCGAGCCGGTTTTATCCCACGCAACCTTGAGAGCAACTTCTGTAAAGCCGCCATTAAGGTGGATCAACTGCTGCAGATATGCTCCAAAATATAGCTTAGCAGCAGGTGCGAGAATGTCTTGAATCTGACTCCCGATGAGCGTTTCGGACGCGCCTAAGCCGAGCATAGCTATCAAATAGGGGTTTGCTGCAATAATTTGCCCGTTTGCATCGGTTATAACCAGCCCCACAGGCGCCGTTAGATCAATAAGGTTAGGCGAGTCGAGCTGTTCATGCGACATGCGGGATCCGCTCTATACCATGCCGCAGATATTCATTAATTAGCTCTGCCGTCTCTTGCGGATTGCTCACATGGGGACAATGGCCTTGCGTCTTTAATTTGACCAATGTCGATGAGGCAAGTCTTTCAGACATGTACTTACCGACGAAATCAGGTGCGATTAAATCATTTTCGCATTGCATGATGAGGCAGTCATTTTTGACATGACTTAATACATCGCGTGAATCGGACAAGAAAGTTAAACGAGCGAAATGCTTGGCAATGCCTTCGTTCCACCTGCAAAAGCTGCCTGACAGCTCTTGAGTAAGCGCAGGTCGATCAGGATAACCCATGATGATCGGCGTTACGGTATTTGCCCAATTTGAAAAGTTATCGTTCATAAGTTCGAGTAGATCGTCGAGTTGTCCTTTTTCAAAGCCACCTTGGTAATCAGTGAAGTTCAGATGACAGGGTGATGGCGCGATTAGGATAAGGGAATCGAACATGGTGGGCCGACGGCTTGCCGCAATTAGTCCAATCACCGCACTGACAGAGTGGCCAATAAAGGTGAGGCGGGGTGCGTTAAGCTCATCGCAGATTTCGATTAAGTCCGTGGCGTAACCATCGAGTTCGGAATGACGAAACCTAGGATCGAAGTGAGATATGTCCGACGCACCTGCTCCAGTGATGTCATAGACAACGGTGCGTCCGGTAGATCCTAATAACGGCAAAATAGGTTGCCAGATTGACTGATCGCAGCCATATCCATGCGAGAATATAAGCACATTATCGCCTGAACCTTGTATATCGACCGCATGTCGCGACAGTGCGCTTTTGTTATTAAGCATTCCGCCCCATCCAACTCATTGGAGATAGCCAATGATTATTATAAAATTGAAATAATTCTATGTCTCGATTAGTTTATTGCAATAATTATCGCGGGCTGGAAGAGGCAATGTTTTTAAATTAGGATAACTAGAGATGATGGAAGCGCGTTCCACCTCGGTGTATTTCGGTCTGGGAGATTATTTTTACAAATTACGTTCTCAGACGCTCATCGTCATGTATCTATAGTTGTTTAAATATAATATTAACGTTAAGGATGTAGTGCTATTTAGACATGGTTACGTCGTCAACGTCATACGGGAGGTCGAGAGAATGTCTTCCATAGAGGCTAAATTTCTAATTAGATATAACTACGCTCGTATAATCAGCTCTTGGAATTCCTGAAAAGGCTAAGTTCTCAAAGCAGTCTTGACGCCCGCCCGCTGCGCCGTGTGGCATTGTTGTAATAATCCGATGCCTGTTGCACGGAGCGATGGCGGGATTGGTCCATTGCTTCGGGCAGGGGAATGCCGCGATTAGCGGCTTCGGTGAGATAACCGGAACGCAGGCCGTGCGCAGAAAACTCCTCAGGCTCCAACCCAGCCATTTGAGCGCGCTTCTTGACGATCGCGTTGATGGCACTTGGTTCCAGCGCTCGTGCGGAAACATTGCCCCAGCGATCAATCTTGCGAAACACGTTGCCTTTGTCGATTTTTGCCGCTTCCAGCCAACGGGTGAGGGCGTCGACGGGCCGACCCGTCAGATAAACGACCTCGTCTTGTTCGATGCCACTGGTTTTGGTGCGGCCAAGATGGATGGCGAGTGAGGGGAGGGGAGCACCGTCTTCAGAGGTGACAGGTCGCTGTTTGACAAGCTGTTCAACGCGCAAGCCGGCAATTTCGCTGCGCCGGCGGCCGCCGGAGGCAAAGGCTACCATCAGGATGGCCCGGTCGCGGAGTGCGGTGAGATCCTCACTGGAACAGGTTGCCAGCAGCCTGGTCAGAATATCAGCGGTAATAGCGTTGGCACTCTTGCGGCTGCGCGGCCGGTTGATGGCGCGCACAGCAAGCCGGATTGCCGATTTGATTGCGGGAGATGAGAACGAACCCTCAAGACCGCGCCAGCGGGTGAGCGTCGACCAGTTGGCGAGGCGGCGACGCACGGTGGAGGGTGCATGCGGTCCCGACACGCGCAGAAAACCTTGCTGGCGCAATTCCTCTTTGACGTCGGCTGGCATGCCGTGATTGGGCTCGATTTCTCGCTGTTGTGGCCGCCAGAGATGATGGGCCACGAATTTCAGGAGGAGAGTTTCTGACGCCGGCCAGGGCAGGGGACTATCGGTTGCAGCGATTGACCAGGCCTCGAGATAGGCCAGATCCGAGGTCAGCGCGCGCAGGGTGTTTTCGCCCATGCCTTCATTGACGAGATGCCGCAGCGTTTCGACATCTTCATCTGTCAAAATATCGGCGAGTATGTCGCGCCGGTTCATCGGCAAAACGGCGGCAATTGTATCGAGTGTTTCGGCGCGGCGTTCGACGGCTGAGTTGGATGTTGCGCTCAAAAATCTGTCCTCTAAAGGGCCGAAAGCGCTTTGTTTAGGCGCTGCAATGTGACGAGTTTCACTGATTTGCGGCTTGAAATCAATAAGCTTCGATAACCTATACTTATCGGAGGCTATATGTCCATCCCAGGAGTATCTCCAGTGCCGGACATTAAAATAGCCCTCGCATCCGTTTAAGACTTCGTTTACTATAAATTCAATGCGTTACGATCCCGATCAATTGCCTCTGAAGACCTTGCTGTCGCCGCTGGCGCGCGCCGGTGAAGCATTATCGCGTCTTGATGAGCGGCTTTCCTATTCACCCGTTGGCAATGGGGTTATCGAGCGCGCGCATTATGCTGATGGCTGCGCGTCGCTGTGGATCGACGGCGAACTGGTCGAGATGGAAGATCTCATCCTGCATGACGCGGCGCGCGATATCCGTTCCCCCAGTCATGCCCTGACCATTGCCCGCGACGTGCTGCAGACCCGACGGCGTATAGCCGCGAAGGAACCCGGATGGGCGCTGGGCCCGAACGGCTTGCGCGGTCTGCGACAGGCGTGGCCTGCCGCATCGCCTGGTAGTGGCATACTCGCGGGCAGCGAAAGCATGGTGGTGTCCGATGCGGCGGTCGACTGGCAGGACCGGAACGGGGAGGGGAGGAAAAATCGGTTGGAGGACGGGCTTGATCTGCCCACCATCGATCTCGACGCCATTGACGCGGTGCTGGCTCGCTCCGAAGACGTTCTGGCCAAAGCGAAACAGCCGCAGAGGGTGACGCAACGCGATACGGATTCGCTGATCCGCGATCCCGACTGGGATGAGGACGCGCGGCTCGACGAATGGCGAACTGTGCTGCGGTCGATCCGTGATCTGCCGCCGGTGTTGCAGGCCATCCTGGCGCTTGATGCCTGGACCGAGCTCGCTGTGTTGCAGCGCGCGCCGTGGCTTGGCCGTTTGCTGGCGGCCTCATTGCTGCGGCGCGACGGTCTGACCAGCCACGCGCATCTGTTGGCCTTCAATGCCGGCCTGAAAACCATCCGCGTTGAACGGCGGCGGCATCGCAATTTCGAAACCCGGCTTCTTGCAAGTCTCGAGGGGCTGATGGCCGGGATCGATCTTGGTTTCAAGGAGCACGATCGTCTGCTGCTGGCGCGGCAGATGATGGAACGGCGCCTGACCGGCCGGCGCGCCTCGTCGAAACTGCCGGGGCTCATCGAGCTGGTGCTGGCAAGGCCACTGGTTTCGACTGGCCTCATCGCTAAAGAACTCGATATCACACCCCGTGCCGCCCTTCGCCTCGTCGAGGAGCTCAATCTGCGCGAAATGACCGGCAGGGGGAGGTTTCGCGCGTGGGGAATTTTGTGATAAGCCCAATTTGCGTTTATCACGGAACGGTCGACACGCCGCCATGTCAGAGATTGGGTGCGGGCGATGATTGTCACGCTTACTCTGATCGGTAGAGAGAAAGTCCGTTCTGTCCATTCGCTAACTATCGATTACGGAACACGAAATTGTGTTTCGGCATGGAATAAGGGATCTGACGCATTTTTGATGACGATATCTTTCACATTGCGCCGATCAACCGTGCCTGAAGAAGATCCAGCTTGGCACGCCCATACATTTGCCTTTTAACGAGCTTCAGCTTGTTGATCTGCCCTTCGACCTGGCCGTTCGACCAAGGTTCGGTGATGGCGGCAGACACCGCTGCCTTGTCTTTCAGTATCCCGTTGGCGAAGGGGGCAAACAGACTGTCGCTTGCATCAGCGATCCACGGGTCGAGTTCTGTCTTGGCCTTCATTCGGATCATTGTCTGGAAACGATCAATTAGATTGCGAGCTTGGATCAAGGCGGGAACGCCGACTTCTATGGCCGCAATGGTGATT
>Ga0308165_1004618_pt1 | contig 13437 bp, 12 predicted proteins | sample PhyWR2_FD_201032 | JGI IMG/M metagenome (GOLD analysis project Ga0308165, IMG submission 201032) | Phyllosphere microbial communities from UC Gill Tract Community Farm, Albany, California, United States - DLSLW.R2 | ecosystem: Host-associated > Plants > Phyllosphere > Unclassified | place: USA...
GGTAGTCTTTGCGCATCCGAGCAATTGGGTCACAATACACTTTTTGCCAGGACTTTGTTATGCAGGCCGAAATTCTCCTTACCCTTCGACTTCAGCAGAAGCTTTTCGCCGATCCGCGACGCATTGCCCTGCTTAAACAAATAGAGCAAACCGGCTCAATTAGCCAGGGGGCGAAAAATGCCGGTATCAGTTACAAGAGCGCGTGGGATGCCATCAATGAGATGAACACCCTGAGCGAGCAAACGCTGGTCGACAGAGCAACAGGCGGTAAAGGGGGCGGTGGCGCGGTGTTAACCCGTTACGGTCAGCGCCTGATTAAGCTGTACGATTTGCTGGCGCAGATTCAGCAAAAAGCCTTCAATGTGCTGAGCGATGACGATGCCCTTCCGCTCGACAGCCTGCTGGCGGCTATTTCTCGCTTCTCTCTGCAAACCAGCGCGCGCAATCAATGGTTTGGAACCGTGACGGCGCGCGATCGCGCTCAGGTGCAACAGCACGTTGATATTCTCCTCGCTGATGGCACCACGCGCCTAAAAGTGGCGATTACGGCGCAAAGCGGTGAACGACTCGGGTTGGACGAAGGCAAAGAGGTGCTGGTGCTGCTCAAAGCGCCGTGGGTGAATATCACACGAGATGCCGAACAGGCCAAAACGGCGGATAACCAGCTGCGCGGGACGATTAGCCAGATAGAACGCGGTGAAGAGCAGTCCGAAGTGCTGATGACGCTCCCGGACGGGCAGATCTTGTGTGCGACGATCCCGGCCGCTGGCGCAGAAGATCTGACAGAGGGTGCCGACGTCACCGCATATTTTAATGCTGACCGGGTGATTATCGCCACGTTGTGCTGAGTGCATTGACAAACACGATGACAGTGCGTATCCCTGAACATTATTGCTGCACTAAATGGGATACTTCATGTCATCATTGCATATTTCGCAAGGCACGTTTCGTCTTAGCGACACCCAAACGCTGGCCCTTCCTGATATAACATTACGCGCAGGCGAAAGCTGGGCGTTTGTGGGCACTAACGGTAGCGGTAAATCCGCACTTGCCCGCGCCCTGGCGGGCGAACTGACGCTGCTAAAAGGCGAACGCCAGTGCAGCTTTACGCGCCTGATGCGCCTTTCATTTGAGCAGTTACAAAAACTGGTCAGCGACGAATGGCAGCGCAACAACACCGATCTGCTCAGTCCTGACGAAGACGACACGGGCCGTACCACGGCGGAAATCATCCAGGACGAGTTCAAAGACGATGCCCGCTGTCGACAGTTGGCAGAGCAGTTCGGTATCGCCGCGCTGCTGGGGAGGCGCTTTAAATATCTCTCCACGGGTGAAACCCGCAAAACCCTGCTGTGCCAGGCGCTAATGAACGCCCCTGACCTGCTGATTCTGGATGAGCCTTTTGATGGTCTGGATGTGCAATCCCGTGCACAGCTGGCGTCCCTGTTAGCCACTCTCAATCAGGAAGGTTATACCCTCGTTCTGGTGCTGAACCGTTTTGATGAGATCCCCGATTTTGTGCAATATGCGGGCGTGCTGGCCGATTGTGCTCTGGTGGAAACCGGTGAAAAAGCGGCGCTATTGCAGCAAGCGCTGATCTCGCAGCTGGCGCACAGCGAAAAGCTGGACGGCATCGCGCTCCCGGAACCCGACGCGCCCGCGGCTCAGCACGCATTAGATAACCACCAGCCGCGGATTCAGCTCAACAATGGCGTCGTCTCCTATAACGATCGACCTATTCTCAATCAGCTCACCTGGACCGTGAATCCGCACGAGCACTGGCAAATCACCGGGCCCAACGGCGCGGGTAAGTCGACGCTCTTGAGCCTGATCACCGGCGATCATCCTCAGGGCTACAGCAACGATTTAACGCTGTTTGGTCGCCGTCGCGGGAGCGGTGAAACCATCTGGGATATCAAGAAACATATTGGCTACGTGAGCAGCAGCCTGCATCTGGATTACCGCGTTAGCACCACGGTGCGGAACGTGATTTTGTCAGGCTATTTCGACTCTATCGGCATTTATCAGGCGGTTTCTGACAAGCAACACAAGCTGGCGCAGCAGTGGCTGGATATTCTGGGCATGGATAAACGCGTGGCGGATGCGCCGTTCCACAGTTTGTCGTGGGGACAGCAGCGTCTGGCGCTGATCGTGCGCGCGCTGGTGAAGCACCCTACGCTGCTGATCCTCGACGAACCCTTGCAGGGACTTGATCCGCTCAACCGACAGCTGATCCGTAGCTTTGTGGATATTCTGATTAGCGAGGGTGAAACGCAGCTGTTGTTTGTTTCACACCATGCGCAAGACGCGCCGTCGTGTATTACCCACCGACTGGCCTTTATCCCTGACGGTGAAAGCTATCGCTACGATCTCACCCGCCTTCGCTGACATCATCCCAGGGACTTCGGTCCCTTTTTCAGATAAGTGGCATCAATACATCATTATCTCTTTGATTTAGAATGCCTGAACATCTGCGGAAAGCGGACGTGGAAACTGGTGTAACCGATTCCACTATTTTATCCCGTGTCACACTTTTCGCGTCTCTGTTATGCTATGGTTATTACATACCATAAGCCTAATGGAGCGAAAAATGCGAGTTCTGGTAACAGGTGGTAGCGGTTACATTGGAAGTCATACCTGTGTGCAACTGCTGCAAAATGGCCATGACGTCATCATTCTCGATAATCTGTGCAACAGTAAGCGCAGCGTGTTGCCCGTCATTGAACGCCTTGGCGGCAAGCAGCCCACTTTTGTGGAAGGCGATATCCGCAACGAAGCGCTGATGACCGAGATTCTCCACGATCACGCGATTGACACGGTTATCCACTTTGCCGGTCTGAAAGCCGTCGGCGAATCCGTCGCGAAGCCGCTCGAATACTACGATAACAACGTTAACGGTACGCTGCGTCTGGTCGCTGCGATGCGCGCCGCGAACGTGAAAAATTTCATCTTCAGTTCTTCTGCCACTGTCTACGGCGACCAGCCAAAAATCCCTTACGCTGAAAGCTTCCCGACCGGCACGCCACAGAGCCCGTACGGGAAAAGTAAACTGATGGTGGAGCAGATCCTGGCCGACCTGCAAAAAGCGCAGCCGGAGTGGAGCATCGCCCTGCTGCGTTATTTCAATCCGGTAGGCGCGCATCCGTCAGGGGACATGGGCGAAGACCCGCAGGGCATTCCCAATAACCTGATGCCTTATATCGCGCAGGTTGCCGTGGGTCGCCGCGATTCTCTGGCGGTATTTGGCAATGACTACCCAACGGAAGACGGTACGGGCGTGCGTGATTACATCCACGTCATGGATTTGGCCGACGGCCACGTCGCCGCGATGCAGCAGCTGGCGCATAAGCCAGGCGTGCATATTTATAACCTCGGCGCAGGCATCGGCAGCAGCGTGCTGGATGTCATCAACGCGTTCAGCAAAGCCTGCGGCAAGCCAGTGGCCTATCACTTCGCGCCGCGCCGCGATGGCGATCTCCCCGCTTACTGGGCAGATGCCACCAGGGCCGATAAAGAGCTTAACTGGCGTGTCACCCGCACGCTTGATGAAATGGCACAGGATACCTGGCACTGGCAGTCACGCCATCCCCAGGGCTATCCGGACTAAGGATCATCCGTCATGACGCAATTCAATCCCGTCGATCATCCACATCGGCGTTTTAACCCGTTAACCGGGCAGTGGATTTTGGTTTCGCCACATCGCGCTAAGCGTCCGTGGCAAGGGGCGCAAGAAACGCCAGCCAAACAGACGCTGCCGCAGCACGATCCGGATTGTTTCCTGTGTCCGGGAAATACCCGCGTCACGGGCGATAAAAATCCGGATTATCAAAGCACTTACGTTTTCACCAACGATTTTGCTGCGCTGATGACCGATACGCCGGATGCGCCGGAAAGCGCAGATCCGCTGATGCGCTGTGAAAGCGCACGTGGCACCAGCCGGGTGATTTGTTTCTCGCCGGATCACAGCAAAACGCTGCCAGAACTGAGCGTTAACGCGCTGACCGACGTGATCAAAACCTGGCAGGATCAGACTGCTGAGCTGGGCCAGCGCTATCCCTGGGTGCAGGTGTTTGAGAATAAAGGTGCGGCGATGGGCTGTTCTAACCCGCACCCCCACGGACAAGTTTGGGCGAACAGTTTCCTGCCAAATGAAGTTGAGCGCGAAGATCGGCTGCAAAAAGCCTACTTCACCGAAAACCAGTCCGCGCTGCTGGTCGATTACGTTCAGCGTGAAATGGCGGACGGCAGTCGTACGGTTGTCGAAACCGAGCACTGGCTGGCGGTGGTGCCATACTGGGCGGCGTGGCCGTTCGAAACGCTGCTGCTGCCAAAAGCTCACGTTCTGCGCCTTACCGATCTATCGGAAGAGCAGCGCGATGATTTGGCGCTGGCGCTGAAAAAACTGACCAGCCGCTACGACAATCTGTTCCAGTGCTCGTTCCCCTATTCCATGGGCTGGCACGGCGCGCCGTTCAACGGTGAAGATAATCAGCACTGGCAGTTGCATGCCCATTTCTACCCGCCGCTGCTGCGTTCGGCGACGGTGCGTAAATTTATGGTGGGCTACGAAATGCTGGCGGAAACCCAGCGTGATCTGACGGCAGAACAAGCGGCAGAACGTTTGCGTGCCGTCAGCGATGTCCATTACCGCGAATCAGGAGTCTAAAAAATGAGTCTGAAAGATAAAACACAATCCCTGTTTGCTGAAAAATTCGGCTACCCTGCCACCCACGCAATTCAGGCTCCTGGCCGCGTGAACCTGATTGGTGAACACACCGATTACAACGACGGTTTTGTGCTGCCGTGTGCGATCGATTATCAAACCGTCATCAGCTGTGCAAAACGCGACGACCGCACCGTGCGCGTCATTGCGGCGGATTACGATAATCAAACCGACGAATTTTCTCTCGATGCGCCGATCGTGGCACACGACACGCAGCAATGGTCCAACTACGTGCGCGGCGTAGTGAAACATCTGCAAAAACGGAATAAGAATTTTGGTGGCGCGGACCTGGTGATCACCGGTAACGTGCCGCAGGGCGCGGGGTTAAGCTCTTCTGCTTCTCTCGAAGTCGCCGTGGGTACGGTTTTCCAGCAGCTGTATCATCTGCCGCTGGACGGAGCGCAAATTGCCCTGAATGGCCAGGAAGCTGAGAACCAGTTTGTGGGCTGCAACTGCGGCATCATGGACCAGTTGATCTCTGCGCTGGGTAAAAAAGAGCACGCACTGCTGATCGACTGCCGCTCACTGGGAACCAAAGCGGTTTCCCTGCCGAAAGGCGCGGCAGTGGTGATCATCAACAGTAATTTCAAACGCACGCTGGTGGGCAGCGAATACAACACCCGCCGCGAGCAGTGCGAAACCGGGGCGCGTTTCTTCCAGCAACCGGCGCTGCGTGATGTCTCTCTAAACGAGTTCAACAAAGTGGCTCACGAGCTGGATCCGGTCGTGACCAAACGCGTTCGCCACGTATTGACCGAAAATGCGCGTACCGTTGAAGCGGCATCAGCACTGGCGCAGGGCGATTTGAAACGGATGGGCGAACTGATGGCTGAATCGCATGCTTCCATGCGTGATGACTTCGAAATTACCGTTCCGCAAATCGACACGCTGGTTGAGATTGTCAAAGCGACTATCGGTGACAAAGGGGGTGTTCGCATGACCGGCGGTGGCTTCGGCGGCTGCGTGGTCGCTCTCATCCCGGAAGAGTTGGTCTCTGCCGTTCAGGAAGCCGTTTCGCAGCAATACGAAGCGAAAACCGGCATCAAAGAAACCTTCTACGTGTGTAAACCTTCACAAGGAGCGGGCCAGTGCTAAACGAAACGCCAGCACTTGCGCCGGACGGCCTGCCGTATCGCCTGTTAACCCTGCGCAACAGCGCGGGGATGGTGGTGACGGTGATGGACTGGGGTGCAACCTTACTTTCTGCTCGCGTTCCAATGCCTGACGGCAGCGTGCGCGAAACGCTGCTTGGCTGCGCGTCGCCGGAACAGTACGTGAATCAGGCCGCGTATCTCGGTGCATCCGTGGGCCGTTACGCGAACCGCATTGCGAAAAGCCGTTTTGCGCTCGACGGGGCAGATTACGCGCTTTTGCCAAGCCAGGGGGAAAACCAGCTTCACGGTGGTCCTGAAGGGTTCGACAAACGCCGCTGGCGTATCGTGCAGCAGAACGACGGTGAAGCCCTGTTTACGCTGGAATCTGCCGATGGCGATCAGGGCTTTCCGGGTAACCTTTCCGCATCAGCGAAATTTACCCTGACGGAAGATAACCGTATTTCGATTGAATATCGTGCGACCGTCGACAAGCCCTGCCCGGTGAATATGACCAATCATGCCTATTTCAATCTGGATGGCGACCAGTCCGACGTGCGTCAGCATAAGCTCCAGCTGCTGGCCGATGCCTGGTTGCCGGTCGATGAGATGGGTATTCCTGATGAAGAACTGAAAGCCGTTGCCGGTACAAGCTTTGATTTCCGCACGCCCAAAACTATCGCCAATGCGTTCCTGAGCGATGATTATCAGCGCAAGGTGAAAGGCTACGATCACGCGTTCCTGCTGCAGGCGAAAGGTGATGTCACCCAGCCGGCCGCACAGGTGTGGTCTGCGGATGAGAAACTGCAAATGACCGTGTTCACCAATGCCCCTGCGTTGCAGTTTTATTCCGGCAACTATCTCGGCGGAACGCCTGCGCGCGAGCAAGGCGATTACAGCGACTGGCAGGGTCTGGCGCTGGAAAGCGAGTTTTTGCCTGACAGCCCGAATCATCCAGAATACCCGCAGCCGGACTGCATTCTGCGGCCAGGTACGGAGTACGTCAGTCTGACGGAATATCAGTTCATCACGCATTAATCTCCAGCCCTCCTCCCGGAGGGCTTTTTTTGTCCAACTTGCTGAAAATAGCGCCATTCACAGACAAATTCATAACCCGCAATTCACAAGCAGCTTACACTGGGTGACTATTTTCGCTATGGTTAGGGTTAAGCGTTGCCGCTGGCACCGTCACGGCAATATAATGAGAATTGTTATCATTCAACGCGTACAATCATTCATGCTGCGTCAACCTGGGTTTTGAGAGTGAAACCAACGCCGAGGCAGCGTGAAAGATGAAGCGCAAATAAAGCTTATGAGGAGTGAGATATGGCTGTAACTAAGCTGGTTCTGGTGCGCCACGGCGAAAGTCAGTGGAACAACGAAAACCGCTTCACCGGTTGGTATGATGTTGATCTGTCTGAGAAAGGCGTGGGCGAAGCAAAAGCAGCAGGTAAACTGCTGAAAGATGAAGGCTTTAGCTTTGATTTTGCATACACCTCAGTGCTGAAACGTGCTATCCACACTCTGTGGAACGTTCTGGATGAACTGGATCAAGCCTGGCTGCCGGTTGAGAAATCCTGGAAGCTTAATGAGCGTCACTACGGTGCGCTGCAGGGTCTGAACAAAGCTGAAACCGCTGAGAAATACGGTGACGAGCAGGTTAAGCAATGGCGTCGTGGCTTTGCGGTGACTCCACCAGAGCTGACCAAAGATGACGAGCGCTACCCGGGTCACGATCCGCGTTACGCTAAACTGACCGACGCTGAACTGCCGCAGACTGAAAGCCTGGCGCTGACCATCGATCGCGTTGTGCCTTACTGGAATGAAACCATTCTGCCGCGTGTCAAAAGCGGTGAGCGCGTGATCGTTGCCGCTCACGGTAACTCCCTGCGTGCGCTGGTGAAATACCTGGACAACCTGGGCGAAGAAGAGATCCTCGAACTGAATATTCCAACAGGCGTACCGCTGGTGTATGAGTTTGATGAGAACTTCAAACCAATCAAACGTTACTATCTGGGTAACGCTGACGAAATCGCTGCAAAAGCGGCGGCGGTAGCGAACCAGGGTAAAGCGAAGTAATTTTCGCCAGAATAAAAAAAAGCGTGGAGCAATCCACGCTTTTTTATTTGCTCTGAAAAGGTTAACCGCGACGCGCTTTTACCGCTTCTGCCAGCTGACGCAGGATCGTGTCGGTGTCTTCCCAGCCAATACAAGCGTCGGTCACGCTCTTGCCGTACACCAGCGGTTCACCGCTCTCCAGATTTTGATTACCTTCTACCAGATGGCTCTCAATCATCACGCCAATCACCGCTTTCTCGCCGCTAATCAGTTGCTGACAAACATCTGCACCCACTTCCATCTGTTTTTTGAACTGTTTGCTGGAGTTGGCATGACTGAAATCAATCATCACTTTCGCTGAAAGGCCTGCTTTTTCCAGCCCCGCTTTAACTTCTTCGACATGCTTAGCGCTGTAGTTTGGCTCTTTGCCGCCACGCAGAATAATGTGGCAGTCGCCGTTACCGCTGGTATTCACAATGGCCGAGTGACCCCATTTGGTCACTGATAGGAAGCAGTGTGGTGCTCCCGCCGCGTTGATCGCATCGATAGCGACTTTAATCGTGCCGTCCGTACCGTTTTTAAAGCCCACCGGGCAAGAAAGCCCCGACGCCAGCTCACGATGCACCTGTGATTCAGTGGTACGCGCCCCGATGGCACCCCAGCTCATCAGGTCGGCAAGGTACTGTGGGGTGATCATATCCAGGAATTCACCCGCCGCTGGCAGGCCTGCATCGTTAATTTCAAGTAGCAGTTTTCGCGCGATACGCAGCCCGTCGTTGATCTGGAAGCTGTTGTCCATATGCGGATCGTTGATCAGCCCTTTCCAACCCACCGTGGTACGCGGCTTTTCAAAATAAACGCGCATGACCACTTCCAGTTCACCTTTTAGCGCTTCGCGAAGCGTGAGCAGGCGCGCGGCATACTCTTTCGCTGCAGCGGGATCGTGAATGGAACACGGACCGATCACGACCAGCAAGCGATCGTCATTGCCGTTAAGGATTTTATGAATCGCTTTACGGGCATGAGAAACGGTATTCGCGGCGTTTTCAGTGGCGGGGAATTTTTCAAGGAGCGCTACAGGAGGTAATAACTCATTGATCTCTTTAATACGTAAATCGTCATTCTGATAATTCATGATCGTTCCGGCTTAGCCATATATTTGGTAATGAATGCAATCCTTTCAATCTAACTTGTCGGCCATGAAGTGTAAACGGGCTTTTACACTTCGCACGGATAATTCCTGGAATTAGGCTAAAAAACGCCACAAAGTAGCGAAAAGCGAGATGTAACCTACACTTTTTAAAGGTAACCACTCTGTTTATATGTTTTAGCATGATTCTATTCTGACATAACGCCAGATATCAGAATCTTTCACCATTGAGCGAAACCCTCTTTCGCCTTGGCACTGTTGGAAGAAGTTATCCAGCAAATAACGACCAGAACAGGAGCAACACCATGAAAATGACTAAACTGGCAACCCTTTTCCTGACAGCCACCCTGACGATGGCGAGCGGTGCAGCACTTGCAGCTGATTCCGTAGGTTCAAACAGTAATGGACAGGCAAATGCCGCAGCTGATGCTGGCCAGGTTGCACCTGATGCCAAAGAGAACGTCGCACCCAATAATGTTGATAACAACAATATCAACACAGGTAGCAGCCACAGCAGCGGCACGATGCTGCATCCGAACGGTACCGATTCAGGGACGATGAATCATGACGGCATGACCAAAGACGAAGTTCATAAGAACACAATGTGTAAAGATGGCCGATGTCCAGACATGAATAAAAAAGTTGAAACCGGCAGCGGTGACAACAGTGAAGTCGATACGAAAACGGACGGTACGAGTCAGTAACACATTCATTCCGAATGTGCCGCCTGAAGATAAAAGGAGAGCTAAAGCTCTCCTTTCTTTTTTGTGCAAAATGTTAAAAAATCATAATGTAAAACACTCACCTTTCAGGACATTTCATGGCGCATGCACATTCTCACTCCGATTCGCCCCGGGACGACAACGCTAAGCGCTTGATGCTCGCTTTTGGCATCACCGCGACATTTATGGTGGTTGAGGTGATTGGCGGGATGATCTCTGGCTCGCTGGCTTTGCTGGCTGACGCTGGACATATGCTTACCGATGCCGCCGCCCTACTCTTCGCCCTGCTCGCGGTTCAGTTTGCTCGTCGTCCACCCAATACGCGCCATACGTTTGGTTGGCTTAGACTTACAACCCTCGCCGCGTTCGTCAATGCCATCGCGCTGGTCGTCATTACAATTTTGATTGTGTGGGAAGCCTTTCAGCGTTTTCGCCATCCGCAGCCCGTCGCCGGAACGACGATGATGGTCATTGCCGTCGCCGGATTGGTGGCGAATATTGCGGCATTCTGGATTTTGCACCGTGGCAGCGGAGAGAAAAACCTGAACGTGCGTGCAGCAGCGCTGCATGTATTGGGCGATTTGCTCGGATCGGTGGGTGCCATTGTGGCGGCGCTGGTGATTATCTATACTGGCTGGACCCCTATTGATCCCATTTTATCGGTACTGGTTTCGTGTCTGGTCTTACGCAGCGCCTGGGGTTTGATGCGGGAGAGCGTGAATGAACTACTGGAAGGTGCGCCGGTTTCGATGGATATTCCCGCGCTGAAGCGCACCCTGTGTCGCTCCATCCCGGAAGTGCGTAATGTTCACCACGTTCACGTCTGGCAGGTTGGCGAAAAACCCGTCATGACGCTGCATGTTCAGGTTATTCCTCCGCACGACCATGATGCATTACTGGGCCGCATTCAGCACTTTCTCGAGCACAACTACAATGTTTCGCATACCACGATTCAGATGGAGTATCAGCCTTGTGATGGACCGGACTGCCATCTCAATGAGACGCAGCCCGGTCATTCACATCATCACCATCATTAACGAGAAAACGCGCGTGAGCCACGCTGACGCGCGCTGTTAATCCACATCCGGCTGCCATTGAGGGCAATGAATGTGAGGAGCATGTATTCCAGCGACATCGCGTAAACGCCCTGCAATGCAAAGATCACCACGCTTATCACATTGATGATGACCCACAGCAGCCAGTTTTCAACGTATTTCCGGGTCATTAAAATCATCGCCGCAATAGAAAGCACCATCATGCAGGAATCCCAGAATGGGAAGGCGTCAGGCTGCAGCTCTGGCATTGTTACGTTGAGTCCAAGGCTGCTCATTACCGAGACGGCAATGCGAGTGAGATAGCCAAAGACCGGGTTGATGTACACCGTCATCAACGCAATGGCGACGACACAAGCCGTAAGCCAGGCGATGGCTTTAGGCAACGGCAGCCAGCGAATTTGCAATTCTGCCTCCTGCTGACTGTTTTGCCGTGACCAGGCGTACCAGCCGTAAATATTGGCGGCAAAGAAAAACAGCTGCAGCAACAGGCTTGCATAGAGTTGAATCTGGAAAAAAATAATCGCAAAGAGCGTCACGTTAACCAGGCCGAACGCGTAGTTACTGATCTTCTCCAGACTCGCCAGCCAGATGCAAAGCAGGCCAGCAATGGTGCCGACAGCTTCAATCCATGACAGGTCGTAGCCGCCTGTACCAATCGGTATGTGAACCAGAATGTTCTGCGTGCTAAAAAAATCCATCTTTGCCCCTGAGCGCCGTATAACGCGTTGTCTTAAATCAAGAACGTAGTGTAGCTGCAAACTCCAGCATACGGTTAAGCGGAATTAACGCGCCCTCGCGTAAAGCGGCATCAACCTGAATTTCGTGCGCCGCACCGCCCGATTCCAGGCCGTCGGCAATCGCTTTAAGGCCGTTCATCGCCATCCAGGGACAATGCGCGCAGCTGCGGCAAGTCGCCCCTTCTCCGGCTGTCGGCGCTTCGAATAGTTCCTTATCCGGCACTGCTTGCTGCATTTTGTAAAAAATGCCGCGGTCGGTGGCGACGATGAGCTTCTGCTGAGGCAACGTTTTTGCCGCATTGATCAGTTGGCTGGTTGAACCCACGGCATCAGCCATGTCGACAATCGACTGGGGTGACTCTGGATGAACCAGAATGGCCGCATCAGGATACAGCGCCTTCATGCGTGCCAGCGCCTGGGTTTTAAACTCGTCGTGGACGATACAGGCTCCCTGCCAGCAAAGCACATCCGCGCCCGTTTGTTTTTGCACATAGTTCCCCAGATGTTTATCTGGCGCCCAAATGATTTTCTGGCCGAGACTATCGAGATGCTCAATCAACTCGACGGCAATGCTGGAGGTAACGACCCAGTCAGCACGCGCTTTCACGGCGGCGGAGGTATTGGCATACACCACGACGGTTCTGTCAGGATGCGCATCGCAAAATGCGCTGAACTCTTCGATGGGACAGCCCAGATCAAGCGAGCATTCCGCACTCAGAGTTGGCATCAGGATGGTTTTTTCCGGACTTAAAATTTTCGCCGTCTCACCCATAAAGCGGACCCCTGCCACCAGAAGGGTTGACGCAGAATGTTTTGCCCCAAAACGCGCCATTTCGAGAGAGTCTGAAATACACCCGCCCGTCTCTTCAGCCAGCTGTTGGATTTCAGGATCGGTGTAATAATGCGCCACCATCACGGCATCACGCTCTTTCAGCAAACGCTTGATTTTTTCCCGGTAAAACTGTTTTTCGTCCAGGTTTAAGGGCACGGGTTTAGGCGGAAAAGGATAGATTGCGGCTTCTGGATCAAACATCACGCTCATCATTGCATCTCGTTTTGCTGGCTTAACCGTTTTGCCTTATTTTTGGGTCACATAGCAAAAAGGTCACTGACCATGTTTTATATACTAAACAAGATAGCGAATTTGAGGTGAAAAGTCACAGAAATTGAAAAGCAAAAAAGCGCCTTTAGGGCGCTTTTTTACATTGGTGGGTCGTGCAGGATGATTCGCGTTGCTCACCCTCCGGGCCGTCGCCAGTGGCTCCGGTGCCTCACTTCGTTCGGCTCAAACCTGCTGCAGGTCCGAATCGTTCAAATTGCAGATAGCAAAAAAGCGCCTTTAGGGCGCTTTTTTACATTGGTGGGTCGTGCAGGATTCGAACCTGCGACCAATTGATTAAAAGTCAACTGCTCTACCAACTGAGCTAACGACCCCTTGCGGGATTTAATTCTTTTTATTCAGGCTGGTGGGTCGTGCAGGATGACTCGGCTTTGCCTCGCCCTACGGGCCGTTGCTTTCGCAACGTTATCCTTCACGTTCACACTCTTGCATCCACCAGAAATTGGTGGGTCGTGCAGGATTCGAACCTGCGACCAATTGATTAAAAGTCAACTGCTCTACCAACTGAGCTAACGACCCATTCGGGTGTTGCCTGAATTTTTACTCGATACCAATATATATTGGTGGGTCGTGCAGGATGACTCGGCTTTGCCTCGCCCTACGGGCCGTTGCTTTCGCAACGTTATCCTTCACGTTTAATATCGGAATCAGATATTAAATTGGTGGGTCGTGCAGGATTCGAACCTGCGACCAATTGATTAAAAGTCAACTGCTCTACCAACTGAGCTAACGACCCAAATGGTGGGTGATGACGGGCTCGAACCGCCGACCCCCTCCGTGT
>Ga0308165_1004620_pt1 | contig 13435 bp, 21 predicted proteins | sample PhyWR2_FD_201032 | JGI IMG/M metagenome (GOLD analysis project Ga0308165, IMG submission 201032) | Phyllosphere microbial communities from UC Gill Tract Community Farm, Albany, California, United States - DLSLW.R2 | ecosystem: Host-associated > Plants > Phyllosphere > Unclassified | place: USA...
CCTTTGTCGGAAGGGATGACGCAGGGCCGTATCGGTTCGCTGGTGGCGCAGGCGCTCAAGGGACTCCCCGAGCTTCCCGAGTGGATCGAACACGGCCTCATCGCCCAGAAGGACTGGCCCGCCTGGCGCGAGGCGCTGGGCGAGGCGCACCGCGGCGTCAATGCGCCCGCGCGCGACCGGCTGGCCTATGACGAACTGTTCGCCAACGCGCTGGCGCTCATGCTGGTGCGCGAAAGCAACCGTTCGCAGCGCGGCACGCCGCTGGTGGGCGATGGAGCCTTGCGCGCAAAACTGCGCCTGCCATTTGCACTTACCGGCGCGCAAGTGCGCTCCATCGCCGAGATCGAGGGTGACCTTGCGCAGCCTTCACCGATGCTGCGCCTGCTGCAGGGCGATGTGGGTTCGGGCAAGACGGTGGTGGCGCTGTCCTCGCTGCTGATCGCGGTAGAGGCAGGGGCGCAGGGCGCGCTGCTGGCGCCGACCGAAATCCTTGCTCGCCAGCATTACGAAACGCTGTCGCGGATGCTCCAGGGCACCGGGGTGGAGATCGCGCTGCTGACGGGCCGAGACAAGGGCAAGGCCCGCGAGGCGATCCTGATGGGGCTGCTGGATGGCTCGATCCAGATCGTCGTAGGCACCCATGCGATCTTTCAGGACAGCGTGGCTTACCGCAATCTCGCGCTTGTGGTGATCGACGAACAGCATCGTTTCGGTGTCGGCCAGCGGCTGATGCTGGCGCGCAAGGGCCGCCGCGCGCCGCATACGCTGGCGATGACCGCAACGCCGATCCCCCGCACGCTGACTTTGGCGCAGTACGGCGAAATGGAGGTTTCCAAGCTCGACGAACTGCCGCCGGGCCGTCAGGCGATCGATACCCGCGTGATCTCGGTCGAGCGGATGGACGACGTCATCGGCGGCATCGCTCGCCACATCGACACCGGGCAGCAGGCCTACTGGGTCTGCCCGATGGTCAACGAGAACGAAAACGAAGACCTCGCCGCCGCAGAGGCGCGCTACGCCGCTCTCAAGGAGCGATTCGGCGATACCGTCGCGTTGGTCCACGGCCAGCTTCGCCCCGAGGCCAAGGACGCCGCGATGGAGCGATTCGCGCGCGGCGAGGCCAGCCTGTTGGTGGCGACCACGGTGATCGAGGTCGGCGTCGACGTGCCCAATTCCACGCTGATGGTGATCGAGCAGGCGGAGCGCTTCGGCCTTGCCCAGCTTCACCAGCTGCGCGGGCGCGTGGGGCGGGGGTCGGAAAAATCCACCTGCCTGCTGCTGCGCGGCACCCAGATGTCCGAAACCGCGCGCCAGCGGCTGGCCCTGATGCGCGAGACGCAGGACGGTTTCCGCCTTGCCGAGGAAGACTTGCAGCTACGCGGCGGCGGCGAACTTCTGGGCACCCGCCAGTCTGGCGATACGCCGTTCCGCATCGCCAGCCTGGAGCAGATCCAGAAGCTGCTGCCGATCGCCCATGACGACGCGCGTCTGCTGATCGAGCGCGACGGCGGCCTTGCCGGTCCGCGCGGTGAGGCGGCGCGGTTGCTGCTCTATCTGTTCGAGCGCGATTGGGGCGTGCAACTGCTCCGCTCGGGCTGATCGTCGCCCCCGGCGGAGGCTTGGATGACGTGACTGCAAATGCCCGAATATTTTCCCAAACGCCCTCTTGCCACCTCCGAAGTCGCCCTATATAGGCGCGCTCCTGCCCCGGGCGGTCTTCGGATCGCCCTCCGGTCGGGGAATAGCTCAGCCTGGTAGAGCACTGTCTTCGGGAGGCAGGGGCCGGAGGTTCGAATCCTCTTTCCCCGACCATTCTACCCCCTTGGAAACAAGGGATGTAGCGGAAAATTGATGGCGTCAGGATGCGGGACTTGTTCCCGCATCCGTTCCCGCAACGGGAGGCCCATGTGAGTTATCTCCTCAAAACCATCACCCAATCAAAGATTGCTGAGTTCTGGAGCAAGGTCGATTCGTCCGATCGCGAATCGTGCTGGCCGTGGCTTGGTGCGACCGATAGCGACGGCTACGGCGTGTTTTATGCCCGAGGCCATCGAACCGCGTCGCGCGTTGCCTTGGCCCTCACCGATGGCGTTGAGCCAAGCGACAAGCACGCCCTCCATTCCTGTGACAACCCGCCCTGCTGCAATCCGTCGCACCTGCGCTGGGGCGACCCTGCGGATAATGCCCAAGACAAGGTGAGCCGGGGTCGGGCGAGGGGGCGTTACTCAATTCCTGCCGGGGAGGGCGCTGGATCATGAGTGGGGCAATTATCTCCGACTGCGGGAAATACCGCTATCGCCTTGAGCGCGAAGGCGTGGGCCTGGGATCGACTGCGATCATCATGGTCAACCCATCGACGGCGGATGCCGAGCAAGACGACGCGACAATCCGCAAACTCAAAGGCTTCGGTGAGCGCAACGAGTGGGGTCGGATCATCGTCGGCAACCTGTTCGCATACCGCGCAACCGACGTGCGCGAGCTGGGCAAGGTGTCCGATCCTGTCGGGCCGGAGAACGACGACCACCTGAAAGACATGCTGATGCACGCGGATCGCGTCGTGTTCGCGTGGGGGCCTGTCAGCAAGCAGCCGAAATATAATCGGTTCCGGTGGGCCGTGGTGGATGCCTTTGCCAAAGGGTTCGGTCACCACGCGCTGTCGATCGGTCCGGGCGCCAAATGCGGGCATCCCAAGCACCCGCTGATGCTCGCATACGACAACCCTATTGTCCCGTGGACGTACCCATGACCCCACCCAACACCCCCCGCAAGGATGAGGTGCGTGAGATCGCGGCAAATCTCACGAAGGCGCAGAGGGCTTGCATCATGAACGGCTCATGGCAGCCCAAAGGCTGGGGAGCGATCCGCCGCCACGCCAAAATTCACCCGCACCACCACAGGGTTTTCGGGCTCGCGAGGTTCTTCGATCACGGTGCCAACTGGCGCGCTGGGTATTTTCTCACCCCGCTTGGCCTCGAAATCCGCGCCAAGCTCAAGGAGAGCGGCAATGCTGACTGACATCCGCCGATACTTCGGCCTGCTGATCCTGTTCTGCGCGGTGGATATCGCGGGCGGCATCATCGGAACGCACCGGACACCGCTCAACTTCGACCGGCTATCTCTCGCCGCCGCACTTCTCACCATCCTGTGGGCAATCCGCGATGGTCAGCGCAAGGAACACCCCCGCAATGCCGACTGACAAGATGGAGCTTATGGCGCTGGCGGAGCGGGTTGAGCAGGCGACGAGGGCGGATCGGGAGTTGGATGCTCAGATAGCTTGCTCAAGGCTTCCCGATATTTCGAAGCTGGCGGTTCTCAACACTCCTGAAAAATGGGTTAGGGCAGCGCTGACAGAACATTGGAATATACCGCCCTACACCGCCTCCCTCGACGCCGCGATGACACTGGTGCCCAAGCGGGCAAGCTGGTCGCTCTACGATATCGTCGGAAAGCGCGAGAGTGTGCGCATGTGGTGCGATGGCATTGATGTCCTGTGCGCCGGAGCAACCCCCGCCCTCGCTCTAACCGCTGCGTGTTTGAGGGCCCTAGCCGCCCAAGAGAAGGGGGAAACATCGTGAGCTGGCGCAGCTGCCGCATCGGATCCTGCCAGCGCCACTGCTCCTGCATGTACGCGCCTTGCCGATCCGCAATTCCATCTCCCGGCTCAGAAAGGGCCCAACCTATGCCTACCACCCTAAAAGCCGAAACACTCAGGGCGCTGGCGGAGGGCCCACAGCTCCAACGCATCATATTCACCTGCGAAGGCTGCAAGCACCTGACCACCGAAGACTGGGTGGAGTACCCTGACGGCGAGCGGGACAGCGGCACAAGCGCATGGTGCAACGTGGGCGAGAAGCGGAACCTTTCCGCGTACTGGTCGCCGGGCAATCAGCCGCCATCATGGTGCCCGTTTCCCACGGCCCTGCTTGAGGCCGACAAGGACGAGGTAGAGCAGATGTTGCGTATCCTCGCGGTGTTCGAGCGGCATTACAACGCGAACAATTGCGATGGCCGCGATGGCAACGTGAGCATCCCCGTCTCTGCGCTTAGGGCGGCGGCGTCATTTCTCTCTGCTCGCCGCGCTCTCGGAAAGGATCAGGCATCATGAGCCTTTACCCTATCAGCACCGCTTGCCCGAAGTGCGGGGCAAAACCTCACACAGTTTGCAGCAACATACTCTCGCATCCCTGCGATGAACGGTGGATCGCAGCCGGCGCGCACGTCATCGACAGCCCCACCACTAACCCGGAAACCGCAGGGGTGGAGCCGGTGGCGCTGACAGAGCGGGAGGTAGAAGCCGGCCGCAGGGCGCGCATTTTCGCAAAATCTCCCTTCTGCACTATCGAAGATCACGACGAAATTATGATCGTGCTTGATGCACTCGAACGATTTTCCCACCCCGCTCCCGCATCTAACACAACCAGCGAGGGGGAAGGTGCCGCCTTGAAGGCGGCGCTGCTGCATTGCCTCCAGGTTCTCGACCTCGCAGCGGGCGACGGGCTGCACTACCGGGCGGGCGGTGAGACGTTTGACGCTGGCGATGCCGTGTTCGAACTGGCGAAGGCGCTGGGGGTCGACATTGCCAATGTAGGCGATGTTCCGGGCCGCGTTATTTTCTTGGCCGCATTATTGGGGCAGACAGCAACGCCCATCGCTGCGATCAGGAGCGGTTCGGAATGAGGGTAGATCTAACCAAGCGAGGCTTGTTCGTTGTTTTTCGGGCGGGCGCGGCAGGGCGGGATGCGATTGGCTTTGTGGTCAAACCGGTTAGCGCAATGCTGTTCAGTGATCGTCACAACGGGTGGAAGCGTTCGGTTAAGATCGGCCCGCTGTTCGTCCGAACCTATGCCCGCAAACCTATAATCTACCTCGCCCACAAGGAGGCCAGCGATGAGTGATCTGCAAACCCGCTTCCCACTCGGCACCATAGTCCGCAAAATCAGCGGCCCGGAATGGCTTAGCAAGGTGGTGGGCTATTACAGCAGCACGTTGACGCCCGAAGGCTTAGTGCTGGAATGCATCGTGCCGGGAGCCATGCATCAAGTCCACGTCGAGCCGGCCAAGCGTATGGAGGCCAGCGATGGAACTGCGTGAGAGGGCTATGAGCCCCGAGCTAACCGAAGCCATTGAGCGAGCGAGAGTCCACGTCAACGCGATGACGCCCGAGGAATACCGGGCGATGCTCGACAAGCAGCGCGAAAGCTGGGTTAGGGCGATGGCTCCTTGCGAGCATGGCAACCCGGATTTCGAGCAGTGTGGTCAGTGCTGGCGTGATGCTGCCATGATCGCAGCCTTCCGCACCGAAGCGCTGGGGGAGGGGTGAATGATCCGTTTCACCCCTGAAATGGACGCGGCGCTTCTGGATGCGCACATCCAAGGGTTGACACTCAAGGAAGCGGGAGAAGTTCTAGGCGTTGACGACTCTGTAATTAGCCGCCGTAAGCGCGAACTCGATTTGCCTGCATTGCGGCCTTGGGCAAAGCAGAGGGCCTTGCCGCCCGATTCGCGGGGTGGTAGGTAGGTGGGGCTGCGGCGGTTTTCCCGGCGTGAGATGGATTAGAGACTTCCAATCCGCAGCAACGAGGTTCCTGCTCTGCGAAAGCATCAGGCTTGAGTGATGCAGCGGCGTGGATGGACACGCGGCAATCGACATAGGGGTATAAAGCCGGTCTAGGTAGTGCTCCCCTAATCCTAGGTATGCGCGCAAGCGCCTGAGCCAGTACATGACCATAGCCGGTATCAAGTCCGGCCTGCATCACTTACCTCCCCGGACACTCCACCCCCGTCATGCCCTGCTCCACGAGGTTCCGGCAGACAATCACCGCAGCGCTGCTGATCCGGTCGCCCCAGCCTTCCACGGCGGCATTGTAGCGCGCCGAGCCACCGGGCAGCAGGATATCGTCGGTCGGCGGGGGCTTGCGCTCCACCATGGTCTGAACGTCCTTGGGCGCCGGGTAGCCGACTTGGGGGCGCTCTGTGCAGGCGGTGAGCAGCGCAACCATTGAGCAAAGGGCAATAGTTCGCTTCACCGGCAAAGCTCCCTGTAGTTCGGCCCCGAGGTAAGCCCAGCCTGCCGCAACCGCTCGCAGTTCAGCGCCCGGTCCTGCGCGGACAGGGTAGAGCGCGCTTCGAGGGGCTTTGCGGCCTCTGATGCCTCAGCCTTCGCAATGGCCGTTTCACGCGCCTGCTCAGACATGATGTTCCGCAGGGCTGCATCGGATCGGTCCTCTGCGCTCTGCTGACCAGCCTTGGCGCTGTTGAGGGCGCGCTTGTCCTCGATCTCCTTGACGACCTGTGCGTCGTCGATGCGGTCCCACAGGATGACGCCGCCGAAGATCGCCGCGAACGCGAGGATGGGCCAGACGATTTCGGGGAGGCCCTTGATCCATGCCCATGCGGTGGTGAGGAGGGCGATCACTGCGCCGGCTCCTTCGCTGCGGGATCGGCAGGCGGGCTATTTGCCAAGCTGGCGCCCATCCGATCGACGCTGCGCTGCGTCCACCGCTCTTTGATGGCGCCGACGATCAGCGTCAGCACCACCAGGTAGGCGGACGGGTCGAAGTTGTGATCCTCTGTTGCGCGCCAGATGCCGATGCACATCGCGACAAACACGCCGGCAGCGATGAACGTCAGTAGGCCTATTTCACTTACGTGGTCGGAGGGGGCTTTCACAGCATCCACCCCTTGAGCTTGGCAAGCTGTGCCTTGCGGTCCGCCAAGCCGTTGACGCCGCCGTTGATGCGCCGTGTCACGCCCTCGATGTCGTCACTGTCGGCAAGGATGTTGATCTTGCGATCTTTCCAGTACTCCAGGGCGAGGTGCAGGCCTATCGAGGGCACGGCGGCAATCGTCGGATTGCTCTCGATGTCGATGCCGATCTTGCGCCCGAAATAGCGATAGTTCGACCGCCCGGTAATCTGGATCGGGCCACGCCCCTTATAGCGCACGCCATCGCCAGCCTGGGTGTTGCCGAGATCCGCACGGCCTTCGTATGCGCCGCCGCTGGCGATTTCCTCCATGTAGCGGAACGAGCCGCTTTCGTGGATGAGCTGGGCCATGAAGTGCGTCAGGCGAAGGGCGCTATCCATCACGCCGTACTCGGCAAAATAGCGGTTGGCGCAGACGGCGAGATCGGGCGCGCGGTCTGCCGATGCGCCACACTTGCGGAACAGGGCGGTGTATGTGCCGATGCCGGGGATGTTGTCTGCCGTGACGCCCAGGGCGGTTTGCAGCTTGCGGACGTCCATCAGCGTTGCTCCCGAATCCTGCGCAGCGCATCACGCCGCTGGATGTGATTGTTCAGGCGGTGGCGCGTCATGCGGCCGATGAGGTAGATCGCGTTGCCGACAAGAAAGAGGGTCAGCGCCCAGCCATCGAAGGGTGAGGGCTTGTGCGTGATCGGTGCGATCAGCATCATGGCGCCGGCTGCAATCAGCCCCATGCCGACCCGCTCGACCCAAGTGAACTTGCTGCCCAGCGCGATCAGCTTGTAGAACAGGATCCCGAACACGATCAGCGCGGCCGTCACGTTGATGACATCGAAGATGGTTTCAGCGGTCATGCTTCGTCCTCCGTTGCTGGCGCACCGACGAACTTCTTGATCCAGCGGAATGACAGGGGGATCAGGATGTTGGAGCCCGCCGCCATGACCCAATAGATACCGCCGACCAGACGGATGCCGGCCGGTTCGTATCCAAGCGCGGCATGGGCAACCAACGGTGCGACGAACAGCGAGAACGTGGTGCCGACGAACAGCGCGAGCCCGATATCGACAGGCGACATCATCTTGTAGGCGCGCAGGGAAACTGCGGTGACCGCGCCCGCCAGGCTAGCAAGCAGGGGCCAGAGCCAGCGAAGTACGGGGTTGTCTTCGATCATGGGGCGCACACCGCTCCCCCAGCTTGAGAACGAACCGTGATTCTGCTAGGAAAAGCGGGCCTCAAACGCTGCGTCAACAGCGCGAGGCCCTGACCAAACGAAAGGTGATTTTCGCTATGGCTACCCGCCAATTGCCCTCTGCGGAGGAGTTGCACAACCTGTTTACCTATGATCGTTCGACGGGACATTTGACGTGGAATTCTCGCCCCGCAGCGAATGGCCGGGCAAAGACCTGGAACACGCGCTACGCGGGTCAAATTGCAGGAAGCCGCGCTAAGGACGGCAGGCTTGTTGTTGACGTCAACGGCAGGAAAATGCTTGCTTCGCGGATCATATGGAAAATGGTGACCGGAAAAGATCCGCAATTGGTCGACCACATTAGCGGTGATCCAACCGATGATAGACTGTGCAACTTGCGTGATTCCACGCCTGAGCAAAATTCTCGGAACAAAACGATCCCTAGAACCAACACCAGCGGGCACGTCGGCGTCCAGTGGGCGGTGCATGCTGGGAAATGGAGAGCGACTATTTACGTTCATAAGACTCGAATTGATCTCGGCTATCACGACACGATTTCCAGCGCGGTCGCCGCCAGAAAGGCGGCTGAGATTGATTACGGCTTCCATCCCAATCACGGTCGATTGCGTCCGGTCACTTAGGTCAGGCGCACCCGCTCCGTTCGTGGTCTGCACCACGGCTTCTACGGCGGGGGCTATTTCGGTGGGGGTCATCAGCCGTTCATCTCAGCAACACCAACACCGCCGTCAGACAGGACCACGATCGCTTCGACCGACTGTACAGCCCCTTCGGGCTGGTCGATAGCCAGCACACCGATGTTGAATAGCTCGCCGTCTACCCGCCAAACGATAGCGTCTCCCAAGGGTTGCCCAGGCTCGGTGGCGACGACTACACCAAGAGCATCGGCAGGGACGTTGCCAAAATCCGGATCGAGGTCGAGCGGGCTGACGCGCTGGATCACGTCGTCTTTGGTCCAGATGAGGTGTCGCATGGTGACTTTCCTTATTTCGCGACCCAGCCCGTGTTTCCGGAGCCGGTTTCCTTGACATAGAAGGTGGTTGCAGCGCCGCCTGACCGGTTGAAATAGGAAGACCCCGGCGCTGCGGTCAGGACGCCTTCGGGCGACCCCGTTCCATGGTTGATCGTGCGATCGCTGAACCCCTGGAAGCCGAACCGGGGAGCGGTTACAGCATTGTCGAGCGAAGACGTGCTCGTGACCTCCATGTAGATCGTAGCCGAGCCATCGAAGGCCATGCACTTCTTCAGCTTCATCGCATGGTAGCGGGGGATGTTGACGTCCATGCCCTTGGCGAGCTTGAGGTATGTGCCTTGGGTGACATTAAGCGTTCCGGTCGAGAAGTTCTCGATTGTAAACTCCGCGCCATCCCATCCGCCCTGCAGCATGCCTTGCGTGACGGTTAGCGAAGCCGCGCCGGTAAGCTGGAATCGCGAGCCCGCATCTAGGTAGAGCGCCGTGGTGGTGGCCGTCAGCTGGATCGGAGCGGAGCTCGGTATGTTGCCAAACGTCGAACCGTTCTTGGACAAATTGATGACCACACCTTCGGTAGAAGGATTGTTGTGAACGAAAATACTTTCCGTTGATGCCGAGGCAAAGACGGTGCGCGCGTCAGCCGGAATAGGGTCCGTTCCGTAGTAATACGTAGACACGCCCGGTGCTCGGACACCATTGGCTTCAACAAGAACGTTGGCTGTTATGGCGCTGGGATTGGTGCCCGCATCCCGCGTAGTTGACTGGCATTCAATGCCATGCCGCGTGGGATATGCGATACGATTTCCAACGATAGAACCGGCGTTCCTTGTGTCCCGCTGCACGAAGCTGCCTTCTTCGAAATACCACCAGCCGCGATCGATTTTGATGCCCGACGAGGGGCGGCGCTGGCCTGGCCAGGAAATTTGAGTGTTGGCGACGAGGAACTCGTTACATTGATCGAGGAAGATCGCTTCGTATCCAGCTTCGAAATACTTCCCGCCGATAAGGTTCACGAAGTTGCCTGTGTTGACGTAGACGATCTCTTGCTTGCGAGCCTTGCGCCACATCCCCAGCGGGCTGGTATCGTTGAAGCCCACCGTGAAGAACTTCGGTGCGATAAGCTCAAGGCCGTCCACACCCAGCAGCTCAACGTGTCGAATGGCCGCGCGACCAATGGGGTTCACGATCATCAAATCGCCGGGACCGTATTTGCGGTTGGTCTGCCGCTCCCCCTTCACGAAATAGCCGCAGTTTTCGTACCGGATCTTATCCAAAATCATGCGGCTGCTGTTTTGGCCCAGCTGCGATGAAGTATCCGCGCCAACGTCCGGGAAGAACACAACAATGCCGACGTTTTCGGCTCGCACGCCTGCAACAGTCCCGCCATATCGCCCGTTGGCGTAGCGGATCGCGTAATTGTTCAGATACAGAGGCGGGCTGACGCCGTTGAGAGGCTCAACGCTCGGGTCCATGTCGGCAATGAACGTGAGATCCTCGATCAGGGGATGCTTCACGTCCTCAGGGCTGGAGAGGTTAATGTCGCCAATGTCCAAGCCGCTGACATCACCACGCAAGCGCATCGTACCGTTACGAACACCACAAGCAGTCCGAATGCGTCGATCGGCGGATTCGTCGGCTAGGTTGAGGAATCCACCGGCCAAATCGATCCGCTTGGCCCCGCAGGTGAGAGCGGTCGTGAGGTCGTCATCAGCGTCGTACGTGCTGGTCTGATCCATCACCGCAGTTATTTGAGCTTTGGGCAGAAAGCGCGCGATACTCACAGTGCTCCCATTGGCGATTTCTGAAAGCGTTTTGGCGTAAGCAGGGGCGGGATAAGGGGTGAAGATTTCATGGTAGCCAATGAGGTCGCCACCCCGATTTTCTTCGCTGGAGCCCAGTATCTCACCGCTTAGGACCGTTCGGATAAAGGTCGAACCCGCCACCGTCCGCTCATAAACGAGCACGACCCCCGGTTCCTCCGTCCTTACCGAAAACCGTCCGCCCGCTGGCGTTGTGGCCTCTCCCTCCGCTATGCTGTCATATTCGTTGATGCCTGCTGCGCCTTCTGCGGCTGCGGCGGAGTTTTCGGCTGCGGCGTTGAGCTTTCCCATCGCCTCATCGTCGGTGTCGGTCGGCAGCACGCCATACCGGCCAGTCCGACGTAGGATGTCAGCCTGACTTTCGCCGCGCGCGCCGGACACATTGATGCGAACTGTGGGCGATACGGCCATCAGTAGGTTACTCCGGGGGTGAGGATGATCTGGCCGGCCGCCGGAATGACTTGGATGCCATCAGGGTAGGTAAGGCGAAGATCGTAGGCCAAGCGGACGATCTCGGACTGCCCGGCCACCGATGCCAGGACGGTGCCGTCGATCGTGACGGTGAAGATGCCGTGGGTGGGGTCGGACAGGTCGATAACCCCGGCGGCGATCACAGCGCCTTGCCCGGCTACCGCGCGGATTCGAAGGTCCAGCGTGCATCCGGTCAAGTCGAGGGGGGCACCATTGGTGTCCCGAAGCTGCCAGCCTTCATGGTAGTCTGCGTTTCGATAGACCCGCAGGTCGAGGCGCTCAGTTCGCATCGGAGAAGTCCTCTACGAAGCTGATGGCGACCGTGGCGAACTGGCCGAACTCCATGTCTGGGGTCAGGCTTTGCCCCACCTCGGCGCGGCACTGGACGAGCGGCCACTCGAAGTTCGCAGGGGCATTTGCCGGGGTCGCTATGCGGCGAGGAGGTGAAACCCGGACCGTGGCGCGCTGCCCATCACGCGAAATCACTCGCTCGATCAAGTAAGCGCGATTGCCGATGCTGAACTTTTCGCCGCCGCGAAGCCGTGACCCTTGCGTGACCTCGATCTCCATGAACACGGGGGCGTTAGGGTCGTGTGAAACGACGTGGGCGATTATGTGGGGAGAGGCGAACCTTACGTCGGTAGGAAAATCCTCGTCGTCATAGGTCAGGCTCGACGGATCAGCATCGGGCGCGCCGACGTAGGGCCGGGGGGCTGTGCGCAGTGAAAGAATAGGAACAAGCACGGCTCGCGATCCACCAGCTAGGTAGGAAACCCATTGGCTCCACAGCCGCTCAAGGTCAGGGTCGTCGAGGTCAATGTCGGAATACTCGACCCGCCATTTTCCGCCGCCATCGGTCTGAATGACGGTTTCCTCGCCGCTTAGGGAGGTGCCGCCAGAGATCACGCGCGGCTCGATCCCCGCGCGGACGTTGGTCGGGTTGAAAAAATGGGCCGGGAACACGAACATGGCGCCAGCGTAAGGCGCAGGCAGGGCGCGGATTACCGCCGTTGACTAGGTGACGGTGACCGCGATAGGCCCGGTGCGCGACGATGCGGTGCCAGCGGCGTTGAACGCGACGGTCCATACATATGCGGTGCCTGCCGGGTATGCCTCGTCGAACGTCTCGCCGATGTTGCGCCCGCCGGTGAAGTCTGCGCCAACCTGTGCCGCGCTACCGAAGCTGGCGGTGGTTCCGACCCAAAGTTCCGAGTGGCCGAAGTTCGTGGACGTGCTGTTGGACCAACCACCGTTGACGCGCCCCACGTCGCCCGCCGCCGTGAACGAGGTGTTCGGCTCAGGCGCGAGGTTGGCTGTGCTGGTGCTGACCGTGGATGATGCGGACCAGGCCGAGACACGCCCGTCGCCGGTAGAGTATGCCACGGCCACGTCTACTGCGATCTCGGTAGGCACAAGGCTGGTTACCAGAAGCGCTGCCGGGCCGGGGTCGATGTCGCTGTATGCTTGCTCGTTCCAGCTGGCGTCTGTCGTCGAGCGCCAGCGGGCATACCAGGTGATGTCGTCGCGGTCGTAACCCTCTACGATGATGCGGACGCGGGCGCCGGTGCCGGTGGCGTCGAGTTCGGGTGTGGCGGTGGTGATCGTCGGGGTTTCGAGAGGCTGGGGGGCGATGCGGTTGCCGACCGGGGCGGGTTCACCTTCCTCGGTGGCCGGGTTCCAGGCATCGATGTTTGCGTTTATCGCCACCCAAGAGAACGTGACGCCGCCCGTCATGACGTTGCGGGTCACTTCGGTAATCTCGACCGGACCGTCATAGAATACCGTGCCCGCTTCGATTAGGCGCAAGATGACGAAGCGCTCTCCGCGCACCCCGCGCCCGCCCGGGTTCGTGCTGACAGTGCCGCGGTGAATTGCGTTCTGGCGAGCCATCTGGCGCTTGGCGAGGCGGCGCACTTGACCATGCGACGGGACCTGAGGCTCCAGGCTGTCGGAAAGGATCTGTCCGCGCGCGGCGATGTCGTCCTCATCCCGCCAAGACTCCGTCTCGACCAGGTTGTAGTCGTGCGCAGCGGAGACGTAGGAGCACGAAATTTCGTTGATTGCGTCGTCATCGTCGCGGCCAACCCCCGCCCATTCGAAAGCGATGATCTGGTCAGGACCGATTTCCACCGTGGGCGCGTAGTAGACCCCGGCGTACACGATGAACGCGCCGTCGCTGTTCGTGCCGAGCCAGCCATCGCAGGCCTTCATGAGAGACGACTTCACCGACGCGTGCGTGTCAGTGTGCTTGTGCGAGACG
>Ga0308165_1004621_pt1 | contig 13428 bp, 15 predicted proteins | sample PhyWR2_FD_201032 | JGI IMG/M metagenome (GOLD analysis project Ga0308165, IMG submission 201032) | Phyllosphere microbial communities from UC Gill Tract Community Farm, Albany, California, United States - DLSLW.R2 | ecosystem: Host-associated > Plants > Phyllosphere > Unclassified | place: USA...
GATGTAAGCACTTGAAATAAATAATATTAACGCTAACACGAATCATGACACCGGGATGCTATGCGTTGGAAGAGAGTGTAAAGCACTCACAAAAGATATAAAGGCATACCTTTATATCTTTTGATCGGGTTCACATTAATTTAACTTTCGCGGAAACGCTTAAGATAAGCAATTAAGACTATTTTTAGTCAATACAACGGGATACTGAGAGATGAATAAACAGCCGTGCATTTCGTACAATGCTCCTGTGTCATTACCAGTCTACCGAGTGCGCTGAAACCCCCTGATGGGTGGGGAAATGGGGCAAAACGTCCTCAGCCAGCTCCTGAATAACCTCAGCGGCCGGGCGTTGTGAAAACTGAATCCCCAACGCCGCATGATTAACCCCCGCCGCCTGCCACTCCTCCAGCAAACTCAACAGCCCGATGCGCCCGGTACGCAGCACAAAGCCACCGCGCAACGGAGTTCGCGGATAGTGAGGGTCATCGACTAAATCCAGCCATTCATTGGTCATATGCGGCCGGAATCCGCCCCCGGGAACAGACTCCCGCCAGCCACGGATTTTCTCCGCCAGCAGTTGTGGCCCACGGGATGTATGTGTCGGCCCCGGATAGGTCAGCCAACCATCAGCCTGCTCCGCTATCCACTCTGGTGATTGTCGCGACGAGCTGGTGACAATCAGCGGGATCGCACCACTGACCGATTTAGGTAGCAGTTCTGCATCACCGAAACTACCGAGCGGCGAATCGATAGCCCGCCGCCCCGGTTGCATCAACTGGCGAAAACAGGTCACGGCCTGGGCAAATCGTTCACCCCGTTGCTCCCGCTCCAGACCATAAGCTTGAAACTCAATAGGTCTGGCGCCCGAGGCGATACCGAGCACCAGCCGTCCACCGGATAACTGGTCAATCGTGGCTGAGGCTTTCGCTAAATCGATGGGATGACGGAGTGAGAAAATAGCGCTGCCAGTTGCCAGCGCGACCTTTTTCGTCCGCGCCGCAAGGAAAGACAAATAAGTAAAGGGATCAAACACCTGCCCGGCATCGCCAAACATCGGATCAAATAACGGTACGTCACGTACCCAAACGGCCGCAAAATCATGCCTGTCGATAGTTTCCACCAGTTCCGTCTGCCCGGCCAGGACTCGCATATTCCCTTCATAGAAACGTAGCGGCAGAAAAATACCGAGAGTCAGGCTGTCAGGTGCAAACATGCGGCGATAGCCTGGGTGAGCATGAAATGCAGAAAACGATGAACCCATCAGAGGTGTTGTCATATTCATGGTCTCTATTCCTTATGCGCCGGTTGCCGGAGCTGGCAACGTGATACCTTTGACCACCGCTGGCCGCTGTGCAACGCGCTGATACCAGGCACTCAGATATCGGTGCTGGCTGAAATCAAAATCGATAATCCTCGCAATATGCATCCAGCCAAACTGGGCGATATCGGCAATGGAATAGTCTTCTCCCGCCAGCCAGGTGGCCCCCTTTGCCAGATGATTGTCGAGTACCGCTAAGGCATCGTGAGTTAGCTGGCGGTAGCGTTCGATAGCAGACTTATTCTTTTCTTCAGCAAAGAGTTCAAAATAGACTCGCTGGCCGATTATCGGCCCGACGCTGGATGAGTGAAATTGCAGCCACTTAATCGCCTCCCAGCGCGCCGTGAGTTCTGACGGCAGTAGCTGTCCCCTTTTTTCCGCCAGATAAAGCAGTATGGCTGCCGACTCAAATAGCGTGATACCCGTTTCATTGTCGACAATAACCGGAATACGACCATGCGGATTTAAGGCGAGAAATGCCGGAAATCGGTGTTCACCCCGGTCAATACGGACATGATGCAGCCGATAAGGTAGCCCCAGTTCTTCCAGAGCAATCGTCACTTTAAAGCCATTGGGTGAACTATCAGTGTAGAGATCGATCATAATGCCACTCCGGTTAATTTAGTTTTACTAAATGTGATCACTTTTTATAAACTCGTGTCATCATGGTATTAGTCACTAAAAACCAGAAACGATCATTTCTGCTTTCATTATTGAGGAACGCTAAATCCCATGTCGGCATCACTCCCTCTACAAGCTCTGCGTACCTTTGTTGAAGTCGGCCAGCGCGGCAGTATTAAAGCAGCCGCTGAAGCGCTGCATGTGACTTCCGGCGCGGTCAGTCAGCAGATTCGCTTGCTGGAAGACCGCCTTGAGATGGCACTGTTTACCCGGGAACGACAGGGATTTCGGCTTACTGAGGCAGGGGCCAGGGTCTGGCCATCACTACGTGATGCCTTCGAACAAATAGATAAAGCCGTAGAGACGCTGGAAGCGATTAAGGGACTCCAGACTCTGACAGTCAGTACCGTCGCCACCTTTGCTGCCTCCTGGCTGGTGCCGCGTCTGGGGCGTTTTAAGAAGCGCTATCCGCAGATAGAAGTGCGGGTCGAAGCCACTTCAGCTTTGGTTGATTTACGTCGTGACCGGGTGGATGTGGCACTGCGGCATGGGCTGGGTAACTATCCGGGCCTGGAGGCCATACATCTGATGGCCCCCGTTCTGATCCCTGTGGCTTCTCCGGGATTAGTGACGAATGGTCATCAGCTCCAGAGCCCCAAAGACTGCCTGGACTATCCACTGCTACAGGATTCCGATCGGGCAGACTGGCCATTATGGTTCGCAGCCCACAACGTGGCAGAAGACGCACGGTCAGAACGGGGGTCATCATTTGAGGATGATTATCTGCTGATACGAGCCGCAGTGGCGGGCCAGGGACTTGCTCTGGTACCAGAGGAGTATGCCCGTGAGGAAATAGCTGCCGGACGCTTGGTTCAAGTACTGGATAAGCCCTGGCCAGCACGCTTCGCTTATTATCTGGTCACGACGCCAGACGCTATGCAACGTCCAGAAGTTCAGGCATTTGCCGACTGGATAAAAGAGGAAGCTCAAATCTCCAGGCGATAAAACAAAAAAACCCGAAGACAATTATCATTCGGGTTTTTAAATGAATATGAGGCCTAATTATCTTTTACTGATTTGATCAAACGTCCCGCCGTTAGAGAAGTGATCTTTCTGTGCTTTAGTCCAGCCACCAAACTCTTCATCAATGGTGTAGAGCTTCAGTTTCGGGAAAGTACTTTCGTATTTAGCAGCCACTTCCGGTAAACGTGGGCGATAGTAGTTTTTCGCAGCAATTTCCTGACCTTCCGGTGAATACAGGTAGTTCAGATAGGCTTCTGCAACCTCTTTCGTGCCTCTCTTATCAACCACTTTATCGACAACGGATACGGTCGGTTCGGCCAGAATCGACTCACTTGGGGTGATGATTTCAAACTCATCTTTACCCAGTTCACGCGTGGCCAGCAGGGCTTCATTTTCCCATGCGATCAGTACATCACCGATCCCACGCTCAACAAAGGTACTGGTTGAACCGCGGGCACCAGAGTCGAGAACCTCAACATTCTGGAACAGATTTTTGACAAATTCCTGGGCTTTTACCGGGTCATTGTTGTTGTGATGTAATGCGTATCCCCAGGCCGCCAGATAGTTCCAGCGCGCTCCGCCTGAGCTTTTAGGATTTGGCGTAATCACCGAGACACCCGGTTTAATTAAATCATTCCAGTCGTGAATTTGTTTTGGATTACCTTTACGCACCAGGAAGACAATGGTCGAGGTATAGGGTGCGGAGTTATTCGGCAGACGCTGGATCCAGTCTTTATCCACGCGGCCACGTTCTGCAATAGCATCAATATCATAAGCCAGCGCTAAGGTAACAACATCCGCTTCAATGCCATTAATCACCGAGGTAGCTTGTTTACCCGAGCCGCCATGAGACTGGCGAACCGTGACATTATCGCCGGTTTGTTGTTTCCAGTGAGCGCTGAACGCTTTGTTGTATTCATCGTACAGTTCCCGAGTCGGGTCATAAGACACGTTGAGTAACTGAATATCTTTCGCCAGCACACCGCTTGATGCCAGCAATAATGTTAGTCCTACGCCCCACTTGTTCATCGTACGCTCTCTTTTGGATGTTGATAGCTTCAGCCTGCCAGAAACAAATTGGGAGAATAAAGAATAAAAAAAAATTTGATATTCACTAAAGGAATAAAAGAGCGTTACTCGCGACAGAGAAAGAGGAGGCGGAAGAATAAAATTATTGAAAAATAAGAGAGTTATCGGCACAAACCGCAGGAAGAAAATACCCTATCCCAGTCAGAAAATAGCGCCCGATTAAACGAAAAAAAGGGAGAACATTCCGTTCTCCCTCTTCAAGCCATTAGCCTGACAGGCTAAACGGTCATTTTAGTACAATCTTTTAGCGCACTCGAACCAGTCGCCTTTGAATGGACGTTTCATATTTTCGATAGCGTCGATAATGTCATGGTGTACCAGTTTTTCGTTCTGGATACCGACACAGCGACCGCCGTAGCCCTGTAAAAGCAGCTCGATAGAATATGCGCCCATACGAGAAGCGAGGATACGGTCATAAGCAACCGGAGAACCACCACGCTGAATATGGCCCAGTACCGTAGCACGGGTTTCACGCTTGGTATTCACTTCAATGAATTTTGCCAGTTCGTCGACATCGCAGATGTGCTCAGTGATAGCAACGATAGCGTGTTTTTTACCTTTTGCGATCCCGGCTTTAATTTCTGCAACCAGGTCTTCGCGGTTGAACTCAACTTCTGGCAGTACCACAAACTCACAACCACCCGCAATCGCAGCAGCCAGAGTCAGGTCACCACAGTAACGTCCCATCACTTCAACGATAGAAATACGCTGATGTGAAGAGGAAGTGTCACGCAGACGGTCAATCGCTTCAACGACAGTTTCCAGTGCGGTGAAGTAACCGATAGTGTAATCGGTACCTTTAATATCGTTATCGATAGTGCCTGGTAATCCTATACAAGGAAAACCGGTTTCAGTCAGACGCTGAGCCCCCAGGTAAGAACCATCCCCACCAATAACCACCAGCGCATCAATACCGCGGTTTTTCAGGTTCTGGATAGCGACTTCACGGATTTTCTCATCACGGAATTCAGGGAAACGCGCGGAGCCCAGGAATGTGCCCCCACGGTTTATCATATCTGACACGCTATAGCGGTCCAGCTGAACCATACGATCTTCATACAGCCCGAGGTAACCATCATAGATACCCATGACTTCCAGATCTTCTGATAACGCAGCACGTACCACACCACGAATCGCCGCATTCATACCCGGCGCATCACCACCACTCGTCAGTACACCAATTCTTTTGATCATGACTACCTCTGAACTTTGAAAGCAAAATTAATTCTGTTACCGGAAGCCTCCGTAAGAGTCCATGACCTCATACAGGCAATGGAAATCTATCAAAAGCATCCAGCTGAATTGATTCAGGCAAAACCCAATGACGACATATTACGCAAAAATGGTCAGATGATGCCAATTTTCCGATAAAAAATTAAAGCGCAAAATTCCCTTGCTGTTCAGCAGGAACGACGGAGCAAGGATCCTGATGAATGATAATGTCTGACCCAGGAAACTGGTGAAGGATCGCTTGCTGTACGTCGTCGGCAATACGATGAGCCTGCACCAAGGGTAAATCATCATCCAGTTCTATATGAAACTGTATAAAACGCGTGGGACCCGACTGCCTGGTTTTGAGGTCATGTGCCCCCCGAACAGCTGGCCACGCATTGATGATATCAATAATTTTCTGTCGCTCGGCATCCGGCAGAGCCCTATCAAGAAGTGCTTGCACGGCACCATAACCCATACGCAACGCACAATATAAAATATAGACGCCAATTCCTAAAGCGAACAAGGAATCCGCGCGATGCCAGCCAAAACCTGATAATAACAAGGCTAAAAGAATAGCACCGTTCATCATAACATCAGACTGATAATGAAGCATATCTGCACGGATAATCTGGCTTTGTGTTTTTCGCACCACCCAGCGCTGGAAGGTAACTAACAGTAAAGTACTGACTAAAGCAATGAGGGTGACAGCTACCCCTAATCCGGTATCCTGCATTGGGGTAGGGTCAATAAGGTGTTGAATGCCTGTCAAAAACAAAAATAACGCCGAGCCGGCAATAAACATGCTCTGCGCCAGAACCGCCAGTGACTCCGCTTTACCATGGCCGAAAGTATGTTCCCGATCGGCGGGTTGAAGCGAATAACGCACCACCAGCAGGTTAGTAAGAGCAGCGGCGATATCAACCAGTGAGTCCACCAGCGCAGCCAGAATGCTGACCGACCCCGTCACCCACCAGGCAAAAATTTTTATCACTAATAGCAACGAAGCCACAATGGTGGCGATAATTGCTGCCCGGTGCACCAGCCGCCCATACTCTTGATTCATGAGGACTCCCTTGACTGCTCCCCGCCGTAAATGAACTGACCCCATAAAGTTGGACGGTTTATATTAGGCGAGGCTTTACGCGCTAAACTGGTAATTTAATACGGATATTATAGTATCTGGGTATGATTTTTAGACAAAAAAAACCCGCCGGTCAAGGCGGGGAAGACAGGGATGGTGTCTATGGCAAGGAAAACAGGGGTCTACTATTTACTCAGGTTGCTACTCATTGTCTGCAACGGATAACTCCGCTGCTGCTCTGACGATTCACGATACTTCGTCATAAGCTGACGGTGTTTCTGTGCTAAAACGGCCTGCTGCTCTGGGGTGAGTAAGTGATACATTTGATTACGTACTTTCGCCATTTCTACCTGGCGGGAAACGTGTTCCTGTACCATTTTTTCAGTCAGTGCTTTTACTGCCGTTTCATCAAAATTTTCTGCGGTGACCAGACTATGCATGGTCTCCATTTCGCTAATATTAACAGGTGGGCTATCATGCCTTGCCCGCTGCATAAGATCGCGCATTTGCTGGCGCTGTTGTTCGGTCAGATTAATGCCGTCAAACATATGACTCTGAGTAATACTACGCTTTATCAGATCTTCATTTTTATGCCAGCTAACGCTCATCGGTAAGTCAGCGGCTTGACCAGCTAAAGTACTGAGTGACAGCGTTGAGGCTATGACGGCAGCGATAACTTTGCGCATCATTCGCTCCCAAAATATTGTGTGCTGCTATTCAATGAAAACTAGTCTACGATTTCAGCTGCAAACAAGCGTCAGAGGGTGTAAAACAACGTAAAGTCATAGATTAGCAAGCTCTGATGACGTACTTTCTGCCTCGGAGGTAATTTAATAATGAATAAAATACTGCTAGTTGATGATGACCGCGAGCTCACTTCATTGTTGAAGGAGTTGCTCGATATGGAAGGCTTTAACGTTATTGTTGCCCATGATGGTGAACAAGCTTTGGCCGTGCTGGATGACAGTATCGACCTGTTATTACTTGATGTAATGATGCCGAAGAAAAACGGCATTGATACCTTAAAAGAGCTGCGCCAGACTCACCAGACTCCGGTAATCATGCTAACTGCACGCGGCAGTGAGCTTGACCGGGTGCTTGGGCTGGAATTAGGTGCGGATGATTATCTACCCAAACCCTTTAATGATCGTGAGCTGGTTGCCCGGATCCGCGCTATTTTGCGTCGTTCGCACTGGAGCGAACAACAGCAGAGTAGCGATGGTAATTCAACCAGTATTGAAATTGATGGTCTGAGCGTGAATCCAGGGCGTCAGGAAGCCAGCTTTGATGGACAAACGCTGGACTTAACCGGCACTGAATTTACCTTGTTATATCTGCTGGCACAGCATTTAGGCCAGGTCGTTTCCCGTGAACATTTAAGCCAGGAAGTTCTCGGTAAAAGGCTGACGCCATTTGACAGGGCTATCGATATGCATATCTCGAACCTTCGTCGTAAATTACCGGATCGTAAAGATGGTCACCCGTGGTTTAAAACACTGCGTGGACGCGGTTATCTGATGGTGTCTGCTTCATGATAGGTAGCCTTACCGCGCGAATTTTTGCCATCTTCTGGCTCACGCTGGCTTTGGTTCTAATGCTGGTCTTAATGCTGCCTAAGCTGGACTCGCGTCAGATGACCGAACTGATGGAAAATGAACAACGTCAAGGCTACATGATTGAACAGCATGTTGAGGCCGAGCTAGCAGCGGACCCTCCCAACGATCTGATGTGGTGGCGTCGTTTATTTCGTGCCATTGATAAATGGGCGCCACCCGGTCAGCGTTTATTACTGGTGACGACTGAAGGACGCGTTATCGGTGCTCAGCATAATGAAATGCAGATAATCCGTAACTTTATCGGCCAATCTGATAATGCTGAACAGCCACAAAAAAAGAAATACGGTCGTGTTGAACTGGTCGGCCCATTCGCAGTTGAGGATGGCGAAGATCACTATCAACTGTATTTGATTCGTCCTGCAAGCAACTCGCAGTCAGACTTTATCAACCTGTTATTTGACCGTCCGCTCCTGCTGTTGATAGTCACCATGCTGGTCAGTGCTCCGCTGCTATTATGGCTCGCCTGGAGTCTGGCAAAGCCAGCTCGTAAGCTCAAAAATGCTGCCGATGAAGTGGCCCAGGGGAATTTACGGCAACATCCTGAGCTGGAAGCCGGTCCACAAGAGTTTCAGGCTGCTGGTGCTAGCTTTAATCAGATGGTGACCGCTTTAGAAAGGATGATGACCGCCCAGCAAAGGCTATTGTCTGATATTTCTCATGAGCTGCGTACTCCATTGACGCGCCTTCAGCTAGGAACAGCATTACTGCGTCGTCGTAGTGGTGAAAGTAAAGAGCTTGAGCGTATTGAAACCGAAGCACAGCGTCTTGACGGTATGATTAATGACTTGCTGGTCATGTCACGTAATCAGCAGCAAAACGCGTTGGTCAGTGAGACGATAAAAGCCAACCAGATCTGGTCTGAAATGCTGGATAACGCAGCCTTCGAAGCAGAGCAAATGGGCAAATCTCTGGAAGTCACTTATCCTCCAGGGCCATGGCTGATGTACGGTAACCCTAACGCATTAGAAAGTGCGCTGGAGAATATCGTCCGTAATGCACTACGTTACTCACATACCAAAATAGCGGTGAATTTCTCTGTCGATAATCAAGGCATCACTGTCACTGTCGATGATGATGGCCCGGGTGTCAGCCCTGATGATCGGGAACAGATATTCCGCCCATTCTACCGTACTGATGAAGCGCGCGACCGTGAGTCAGGCGGGACGGGATTGGGGCTGGCAATTGTCGAAACGGCAGTTCAGCAACACCGGGGATGGGTCAAAGCGGAAGATAGCCCTCTGGGTGGACTCCGCTTAGTACTCTGGCTTCCACTGTACCACCGCAAATAACGTCATAACGACCTTATATCACGGCGACAAAGTGCATTTTGTCGCCGCTGAATATCTACTCCGCTTTTTTCCTCCAATATCAAACCAGGTTTCCATTTCTGCCTGACGCCCATTTTGCTATTCTATTCCCCTTGCTGATGAGGGTTGTATGCTAAATATCGTCTTGTTTGAACCAGAGATCCCCCCTAATACCGGGAATATTATTCGCCTGTGCGCTAATACCGGCTTCCGCCTGCATATTATCGAACCTATGGGATTTACCTGGGATGATAAGCGTCTGCGTCGTGCCGGGCTCGACTACCACGAATTTACCGCCGTGCTGCGCCATGCAAGCTATGAGGCATTTCAGGAGGCGGAACAGCCTCAGCGTCTGTTTGCCCTGACGACGAAAGGGACCCCGGCTCACAGTGCCGTAAGCTATCAGGAAGGGGACTATCTGATGTTTGGTCCGGAAACACGTGGATTGCCAGCAACTATTTTAGGTGCGCTGCCAGCTGAACAAAAAATACGTATTCCGATGATGCCGAACAGCCGCAGTATGAATCTCTCCAATGCGGTATCCGTAGTGGTTTATGAGGCCTGGCGCCAGCTAGGTTATGCTGGCGCTGAAATCAAAGGTTAAATACCGTCACCGTATTCAAAACCGCTATTGATGCCATTGAAGTGCTGATCCATATCCATAGATGGCTTGTCGCTGGCAGGCTTGCCGACAATTCTGGCGGGAACACCAGCGGCAGTAGTATGAGGAGGAACGGGCTGTAATACCACCGATCCTGCGCCTATTTTGGCTCCCGTACCCACTTCAATATTGCCGAGAATTTTTGCACCCGCGCCAATCATCACCCCTTCACGAATTTTCGGGTGGCGGTCACCGCTGGTTTTTCCGGTTCCACCTAAAGTCACACCCTGCAAAATCGAAACATCATTCTCAATGACCGCCGTTTCACCCACGACAATACCGGTTGCGTGGTCAAGCATGATGCCGCAGCCTATTTTCGCTGCCGGATGGATATCCACCTGGAATGAAACCGAGACTTGATTCTGCAAGAAAATAGCCAGCGCCTGACGCCCTTCTTTCCACAGCCAGTGGCCGATTCGGTAGGCCTGGAGCGCATGGAAACCTTTCAGATAAAGCAAAGGAGTGGAGTATTTATCTACTGCCGGGTCACGGGTGCGTACGGCACCAATATCAAGAGCTGCCGATGCTATCATCGCCGGGTCAGCCTTATAGGCTTCCTCAACAATTTCACGAATTGCAATCGCTGGCATAATCGGTGAGGCCAGCTTATTGGCCAGCATATAGCTGAGTGCACTACCGAGATTATCGTGCTTTAGCAACGCCGCGTGATAAAAACTGGCTAACATCGGTTCACAATCTGCAAGCGCACGCGCTTCAGCTTTAATATTGTTCCACACCATATCCAGTTCTTCAGACGACATTGCTTCTCTCCAGATAAAAAATAACGCCCGACAACCAGTGTCAGGGCGCTTTGGTTACAGCATGACAAGGCATCGCCTATTACTGACGACTTCTTTCTTCTTTGCGTGTACGACCAAGCAGAGTTAATGCTGCCTCGCGCACGTTTTTTCCGCAATACAAGACCTGATAAATTTCTTCGGTAATGGGCATTTCAACCCCGACACGCGATGCCAGCTCACGAACTTCTTTGGTATTACGATACCCTTCAACGACTTGTCCTATCTGCTGCTGCGCAGCATCAACATCAAGCCCCTGACCCAGCATCATACCAAAGCGTCGGTTACGCGACTGGTTGTCGGTACAAGTCAGAACCAAGTCACCCAAGCCCGCCATGCCCATAAAGGTTTCTGGCGAAGCCCCTAATGCGCTGCCTAAACGACTCATTTCCGCGAGGCCACGGGTTATCAGGGCCGTTCTGGCATTCGCGCCAAAACCAATCCCATCCGACATACCTGCACCGATAGCGATAACATTTTTTACCGCACCGCCAAGCTGAACGCCAATAAAATCTGGGTTGCTATAAACACGGAAGCTTTTGCCGCAATGCAGCAAATGTTGCAGGTCATCAGTAAACTGGTCATCTGTCGCCGCCAGCGAAATCGCGGTCGGCAAACCGGCTGCCAGTTCTTTAGCAAAGCTCGGCCCGGAAATAACCGCTAACGGAATATCATCGCCCAGAACTTCACGAGCCACATCTTGCAGTAACCGCCCGGTCTCAGCTTCCAGACCTTTGGTAGCCCAGACAACACGGGCATCCGGTCGCATTAGCGGCTTAATCTGATGCAGTACATTGCCAAAAACATGGCTGGGTACAACGACCAGAATATTACGGCTCGCGCTTAATGCTACAGCCAGGTTACTTTCCAGATGCAGTGTTTCTGGAAAAGGGACGTCAGGAAGAAAAGCCACATTGCAACGGTCAGCCTGAAGCGTCGCAATGTGTTTCGGGTCATGTCCCCACAACACAACGTGGTGACCATTCCTGGCAAGCGTAATAGCGAGAGCGGTGCCGTAAGAACCGGCACCGATAACTGTCATTGAGGCGTTAACGCTGTCCATCAGGCATCCTGATGAGCTTCAGTACCTTCACCCGCTTGCTGCTGCAAATAGCTCATGAACAATGCGTCAAAGTTAACTGGAGCAAGGTTCAGCTGCGGGAAAGTACCACGAGAAACCAGGCTGGTGATGCATTCACGTGCGTACGGGAACAGAATGTTCGGGCAGTATGCACCCAGGCAATGTGCCAGTTGGTTACCTTCAATACCACCGATAGAGAAGATACCTGCCTGCTGTACTTCACACAGGAAAGCGGTCTCTTCGCCCAAGGTTGCCGTAACGGTTACGCGCAGAACAACTTCATAAACGTCATCAGCCAGCTGGCTAGAAGCAGTGTCCAGGTCCAGTTTGACTTCTGGCTGCCACTCCTTCTGGAATACGTGAGGTGCTGCTGGGGCTTCAAAAGAAACGTCCTTGGTATAAACACGCTGAATCTGGAAAGCCATTTCGGTACTGTTTTGTTCTGACATTGTGAAAACCCTTTAATTTTAAATGTGCATAATTCTACGATAGTAAATTTATATTGCATCAACCAAGCAGTGGATCAAGTCCACCACGAGCATCTAATGCATACAAGTCATCGCAACCACCAATGTGCTGTGCATCAATAAAAATCTGTGGCACAGTCGTTCTACCACTGCGGCCGATCATTTCTTCCCGTTTTGCTGCATCACCATCAATAGGTAATTCCTGAAAAGTCACACCTTTGCTGTTCAGGAGCGCTTTTGCACGATGACAAAATGGGCATGTCGCTTTGGTATAGATTTCAATATTTGCCATGATCTACCTGTCTGTTTTACAGATTATTTACCACGAACTAATGGCAGGTTTTCACCTGACCAGCCAGAGATGCCTTCTTTCAGCAAAGAGACTTTCGCGAAACCCGCCTTGTGCAGTAAGTTCGCAGGCTCCTGAGAAGCCATACCATTGCTACATACCACAATGATCGCTTTCTCTTTAAATTTGTCCAGCTCACCAAAAGTGCCTTTTTTAATATCACCGGCTGGTACATTGATGGCGTTAGCAATGTGTCCTTTACGGAAATCATCACGTGAACGCACATCAACCACAACAGCATCTTCATGGTTAATTAAACGGGTTGTTTCGCCACGAGTTATCACTTTTACTTTAGAGGCCAATCCTTTAAAGGTGGTGAACAGTACGGCTGCCAGTAAGCCAATCCACGCCAGACTCAGAATGGGATGGCGGCCAACGAATTGCATAATTTCTTGCATGGGGGGTAGTCACTCCCGACTATGTATTAAATAAGAAAACCAAGTAGCGAGTATACATTCGCGTTGCGTCAATTACAGCCAGTCAGGGTGATGTTATGCGCATTCTGCGGTTTGTTACTAAAAAAATGTTGTTTCTGAATAAAACTCGCAATAATTCAAGCTATTTTTACAAGGCAATTCTTTATTACTGGTCGGAATTTGCCGAACACAAAATTCCCTCGTCTTGGAACGATCCCCCTGCAACTCGGTCTCACCATCGGATATAGATTAACGAACACTGAGGCTTGTACTTTCAGTATACTACCGGGACAGGAATTGGATTAAGAGATGGCTGGTAAGCCACTGTTCATCGTGAAATAATCCTACGCTATGAGGGACACAACAATTTTATTGAAAGTCTGGGCC
>Ga0308165_1004624_pt1 | contig 13410 bp, 12 predicted proteins | sample PhyWR2_FD_201032 | JGI IMG/M metagenome (GOLD analysis project Ga0308165, IMG submission 201032) | Phyllosphere microbial communities from UC Gill Tract Community Farm, Albany, California, United States - DLSLW.R2 | ecosystem: Host-associated > Plants > Phyllosphere > Unclassified | place: USA...
GGTAATGGCATGGTCGCGGTACGCATTACCCCCGATATGGAGATGGCGGTAGTCGCTACTCCCGAACACTATCGTCGCTACGGTTTTCCACAAACACCGGCTGATTTAGTGGCACATCCCTGTATTGCCTATCAGTTTGCTGACGGAAGTTTGTACCCGTGGGAATTCCATCAGGGCGATAAAAAAGTCACGCACCGACCGCAGGGGCAATGGGTTTTATCTGACAGTTATATGGAAGCAGAAGCTGCCCGGCTCGGTTTGGGGCTGGCATATGTGCCGGTTGAGCTGGTTGCTGACTGCCTTGAGCGCGGTACGCTTATCCGAGTTTTACAGCGTTACAGCCTGCGAATGGACGGTTTATTCCTTTATTATCCTCATCGTAATGTATCACCCGCCCTACGTGCCGTCATTGATATCCTGAAAATCTGATGGTGGTTATTCGGGTAAACAAATAACCCTCAAATCGTATCTATCCTATCTGGGTTTATCCTGTGCACCGTAAAACCCCGTCCTTCAGAGCATCGGTGTCTATACAAGATAGCCAAAATCGGGCATAAATGGTTCGCATGAATTAAACCTCTCTCACCGGTCTTGATGCCTGGCTCTGCCGCCGATATAAACGGGACTCGTAATATTTTAGCGGCGGGGATGTGACCGTTGCGCACCTGCCGGAGTCAGGGATAAAAGGAAATACTCATTTTCCTTTTTCTGATCTGAATAATGTTCAGATTGCTGACTTGATGAGTCAGTGCCTGCAGGACAAAAAACGACAATAATATCAGTCTGGCTCACTGCTTTCCCGGGCCTGACTTTTATCCTCTTTTTTGCCAGCGCAGCGCGTCAATAACCCGTTCGAAAGCAACGGGCAGATGTTTTCGGCTGGGATAATAAAGATAATAACCCGGAAAAAACGGACACCATTCTGAAAGCAATGACACCAGCTCTCCTGATGCAATATGCTTTGCAACTAAGTCATGGGGAACATACGCGATCCCCATGCCATCTATGGCTGCCTGAATCATCAGAAAAGTATTATTAAAAATGGTTTGCCCGCTAACCCGGACATTGACCTGCTGATCCTGATGCTCAAATTCCCAGGCATAGAGCGCACCGTGCGTGGGTAATCGAAGATTGATACAGTTATGTTCCATAAGATCAGCAGGAAGTATGACGGGAGGTCTGGCTGACAGATAACCGGGAGAGGCAATAACGGCCATTTGTACGCCTGGCGTAATACGTACGGCAATCATATCTTTATCCACCTGACTGCCCATGCGCACACCGGCATCAAATTGCTGAGCGGCGATATCGGTCAGTTCATATCCCACACTGAATTCAATATTGATATCCGGATACTGTTTCATCAATGGCAGAAGGCGGGGCCAGAGAACGGTGACGATCGCATGGTCATTAGCGGTAATGCGAACCGAACCGGCTGGCTTGTCACGGGATGCGCGCAGCGACGCGAGTTCAGATTCGATTTCATCCAGTCGTGGGGCGAGAACATTAAGTAGCTGATTGCCTGCATCCGTTGGCGAAACGCTCCGCGTCGTACGAATCAATAATCTGACCCCAAGACGCGCCTCAAGCCCCAGCAGTGTATGGCTTAGTGCTGAACGGGAAATACCCAGTATTGCCGCTGCCCGTGTAAAGCTACGCTCGCGGGCTACGGTGACAAATGCTTGCAGATCGTTTAATTTTTCTTTTGTCATAATTGGTGAATTTATTGCACCAGTGTATCCACATTTGAGCATCTTATCATTTAATCCCTCTTTAACTACACTGACTCCTCCAGGTTAAATCATCCTCAGTACTGCTTTATTTCCCCGGAGGTACGCCATGCAACATGTTCTCAACGAAAAACAACGCGCCGTTATTCCCGTTGCGGCATTTACTGCAAACGGCGATATGGTGAGGCTGAATACGGCACTGAATGAAGGCCTTGATGCGGGAATGACCATTAATGAGGTCAAAGAAATAGTGGTTCAGCTGTATGCCTACGCCGGTTTCCCCAGAAGTCTGAATGCCCTGGGGGCGTTGATGCGGGTACTGGAGCAGCGTAGCCAGAAAGGGATCAACGATGAAACGGGTAACGCGGCGACTCCCGCGCCTGCTAGCTGGGACAGCCTCGAAGGCGGCACCGACAACCAGACCCGGCTAGTAGGTCAGCCGGTAAGCGGCCCGCTATTTGACTTTGCTCCGGTTATTGACCGCTTTCTTAAGTCACATCTCTTCGGTGATATTTTCCAGAGAGACATTCTGGACTGGCAAACCAGAGAGCTGGCAACAATTTCCGCGCTGGCAGCGCTGTCCGGAGTGAACAGCCAGCTCAAAAGTCATTATTCGATGAGTCTGCAAACGGGGCTGACAGCAGAGCAGTTATGGGATTTTGTCGAGATTCTCAAGCTGAAATGTGGAACCGATATTGCGGCAAATGCCGGCACTGTTCTGCACGAAGTGATCCCACAAACGCATAACGGCAGTGTACCGACACCATCCGCTAATGGAGATAAAATGAACGAACAATTTGACGGTAAGGGTATTTTCCCTAAGGGCGAAAAAAATGAGGCATATGCGCAATATTTTCAGGGGACAAGCTACCTGAATATGTTGTCTACGGAAGGTGTCAACATTGGCAATGTGGTGTTTGAACCGGGTTGTCGAAATCACTGGCATATTCATCATCAGGGCGGTCAGATCCTGCTGGTGACCGGTGGGCGAGGCTGGTATCAGGAATGGAATCAACCGGCCCGCCAGCTTATCGCTGGTGACGTGGTTAATATTCCGGCTGGCGTCAAACACTGGCATGGTGCAGCCCGTGATAGTTGGTTTGCTCATGTAGCGGTAGCCGTTCCGGCTGAAGGCGCATCTAATGAGTGGCTGGAACCCGTTTCTGATCAGGATTATAGCCAGTTGCCTTAACGGCTCTTTTTTATCCCGGGTAACGCTGGGAAGATGCTTGCCACAGTAGTGTTCATGCTGGATTGATGAACACTGCTAATAAACCCTAGTGAATTCCCCCCTCTAATCGAATAACTCCCCCTGCGTTATGCTTTTCCTGAACAACAGCTAAAGGAGAACATCATGCCAACGGTAACACTGAACAATGATATTGAAATGCCTCTGCTGGGTTTTGGTGTGTTCCAGATGTCTGATGCCGCTGAATGCGAGAGAGCCGTTATTGATGCCATTGATACGGGGTATCGTCTGATCGATACCGCCGCGTCCTACCAGAATGAAACCCAGGTCGGGAATGCGCTAAAACAGACTGATATCGCCCGTAGCGAACTCTTTGTAACCACCAAACTTTGGTTGCAGGATACCCATTACCAAGGTGCTAAAGCGCAGTTTGAACGTTCACTGAACCGACTACAGCTGGACTATGTTGATCTGTATCTGATCCACCAGCCTTACGGCGATGTCCATGGTGCCTGGCGTGCCATGGAAGAACTGCAACGGGCAGGTAAAATTCGTGCTATCGGCGTAAGCAACTTCCATCCTGACCGACTGGCTGATCTTATTGCCTTCAACAAGATTGCACCTGCGGTGAACCAGATTGAAGTCAATCCTTTCAATCAGCAACTGCATGCCGTTCCGTGGATGCAAAGCCGCGGTATTCAGCCCCAAGCCTGGGCACCGTTTGCAGAAGGCAGAAATGGCCTGTTCCAGCATCCGGTACTAACGGCTATCGGTCAGAAATACGCTAAAAGTGTAGGGCAGGTCGTTCTGCGGTGGATCTTCCAGCGCGGTATCGTTTCGCTGGCGAAATCGGTACGAAAAGAACGTATGGAAGAAAACATCAACATCCTCGATTTTGAACTCAGTTCTGAAGACATGCTGCAGATTACCGCACTTGATACCGCAACCAGCGCATTTTTCTCTCATCGTGACCCTGCGATGGTGGAATGGCTGGCTGGCCGCAAACTTGACGTTTAAATCACGATAAAAGAGGTATTAATCACATGCAAAAACGTTATCTGGGTAATTCCGGGCTTGAAGTGTCGGCCCTTGGACTGGGTTGCATGGGGCTAAGCCACGGCTACGGCCCGGCGACAGATACCCGTGAGGCTATCGAACTCATTCGTGCAGCTGTTGGACGTGGTGTTACGTTTTTTGATACCGCCGAGGTGTATGGTCCATATCTGAATGAAGAGGTGCTCGGTGAAGCCTTAAAACCCTTTCGTGATAGTGTCGTTATCGCCACCAAATTTGGTTTTACCTTCGGGGATGACAATAAGCAGCAGATATTAAACAGCCGCCCGGAACATATCCGCAAAGCCGTTGAAGGGTCATTACACCGTCTCAAGACTGATGTTATTGATCTGTTGTATCAACATCGAGTCGATCCGGCGGTACCGATTGAAGATGTTGCCGGAACGGTGAAAGACTTGATTGCAGAAGGAAAGGTCAAGCATTTCGGTCTGTCCGAAGCCGGAGTGCAGACCATCCGTCGTGCGCATGCTGTACAGCCGGTCACTGCTCTGCAAAGTGAGTATTCCATGTGGTGGCGCGAGCCAGAACAGGAGATCCTGCCGTTGCTGGAACAACTGGGCATTGGTTTTGTACCCTTCAGTCCGCTAGGCAAAGGTTTCCTGACGGGGGCGATTACGTCAGGCACGACGTTTGGTAAAGGGGATTACCGAAGCACTGTGCCGCGTTTCGCCGCGTCAGCGCTTGACGCTAATGAAAGACTGGTCGCTTTACTGGGTGAACTGGCAGCCGAAAAAGGTGTGACATCTGCGCAAATCGCGCTGGCATGGTTACTGGCACAAAAACCGTGGATTGTTCCTATCCCGGGTACCACCAAACTGCACCGGCTGGAGGAAAACCTGGGGGCTGCTGATATTATTCTTTCACAGAATGACGCGTTTCAAATAACACAGGCGCTTGAAACGATAAATATTGTTGGCGAGCGCTACTCTCCTGAGCATCAGGCTCGTGTCGGTCGTTAAAACTCAAACAGGTCAGCAGTGAATTGCTGACCTGTTATTCCGAGTAGCGTAGCGCATCTATCATAAGGGCAAAAGCAGATGGATGTTGTTTACGGCTGGGATAATAAAGGTAATACCCGGGGAATGAAGGACACCAGTCCTGCAGAACCTGAATAAGTTCTCCTGACTTAAGATAATTCTGCACCATATTCTCAGGAATACAGGCAACGCCAAAACCCGATAAAACGGCATCGATTCTCTCCGCCAGCAGATTAAACGTCACTTGTCCTTCGACCTTGACGCGTAGTGGCTTTCCTTCCTTCTCGAACTCCCAGTGATAAAGACCGCCGACAGTTGGCAGCCGCATATTAATACAGCGATGATTTTGTAGTTCATAGGGTGTTTCAGGGGTAGGATTAAAGGCGAAGTATGACGGAGCCGCGACCACCGCCATTCGCATCTCCGGGCCAATCTTCACTGCCACCATATCCTTATCAACGCTTTCACCCAGGCGGATCCCTGCATCAAAACGCCCCTCAACAATATCGACAAAACCATTATCTACCACCAGTTCGACATTGATTTCCGGATATTCCCGGAGAAAGGGTTTTAGCTTCGGCCAGACCAGACTCCGCGCAGCATGCTCCCCCACAGATAAGCGTATATTACCAGAGGTCGTGCCATTCAGCTGAATAAGCGACACCAGCTCCTGTTCAAGTTGAGTAATACGGGGTTCAAGGCAGGCAATAATTCTTTCACCTGCTTCTGTGGGGGCAACACTACGGGTAGTCCGAGTCAAAAGACGGATATTCAGCCGTTCTTCCAGCGCTTTTATCGCATGGCTGAGTGCTGACTGGGAAACACCGAGTTTGCCAGCGGCCTTGGTAAAACTTCGTTCCCTTGCCACGACAAGAAAGATGTGTAGTTCATTGAAGTTTTCTTTAAGCATTGGCCCCTTCCTTGTTGAAACTTTTCCCACAAAAAAAGTCATGATGGTCGTTTATAGATGTCATCATTTTAGCAAATATCCCGTAAACCCGTCATACAAATGGTTGCGGCCTGAGAAGAGGGACGTTTTGTCATTTAGGGGGATAGAGCAGTCACTCCCATGATTGATAATAATCGATATTCTCTCTGTATCGAAAATATGACTAAATTATTAGAAGATTTATTATTAAAATACGCGTTGTCGGAGCGACTGGCAACGGGAGCCAGAACGATAGATTATGGCGCTATACGTAATGTTCTGGAATTTGTTAAAAACAGGCAGGTACGGATAGCCTTAATGAATAATATCTCTCTCAATGAAAAACCAGAATGCCTTATTGATGCTTTTGGTAAACCTTACCAAATAAAAGGCTTTACCTGTTTGTTTAACTATGATTCATCTAATTGTTGATTTTCTTAATATATGTCTTGATTTCTTATCGTCAATAATAAAGTCAAAAACCATGGCTTATTATATATTTGTTTTATATAAACTGAAAAAGACGTATTTTGATATCCTGTCGCTAGAATATCTTTAATCTCTAGAGTTCTTAAATTTTTCTTATGCTATTAATCATAGCTAATGGCACGTATATGTCTGATTCCTTTCAAAATGAAGTGCCTAAAGCACGAATTAACCTCAAGCTGGATTTGCACACTGGAGGCACTCAGGAAAAAGTCGAATTACCGCTGAAATTACTGGTTGCGGGTGATTTTAGTCATGGGCAGGAAACCGTACCGTTATCGGAACGTAAAAAAATAAATATTACCAAAAATAACTTTAATTGTGTGTTTTCAGAATACTCTCCAAAATTGGATTTTACAGTTAAAAATACTCTGAGTGATGACGGTAGTGAAGATAATATCAGCCTGGATTTTCAAAATATGGCAGATTTCACACCAGAACAAGTGGCGCGACAAATACCACAGCTTAAGACCATGCTCGCCATGCGTAATTTGCTTCGAGATCTAAAGTCCAATCTTTTAGACAACCAGACGTTCAGAAAAGAACTAGAAAAAATACTACTTGATCCGACGCTAAGTACCGAATTGCACAATGAATTATCTTCTCTGGCAGCAAAAAAACCATAACTATCGCGATGTTTTAACGGATTAGCTAAGGAATGCTCATGTCTGTAAAAAATGAAAATGCTGCTGGTAGCGGAGGTGTCGTACTGGAAAGTCCAGCGACAGGCGGTGTATGTGCCTTGCTGTTTGAAAAAATTAATCTCAATCCAGTATCTGAGCTGAGTACTCTGGATATCTGGCAGGATACACAAGTCATGTCGGAGACCACCGCAGATGAGCGTCTGACTGCCGGAATGCAAGTGTTTCTGGAATGTCTGAGTAAGGCCGGATTAAGGGTTGATAAATCATATAAGACACTGATTAGTAATCATATTGCTGAAATGGATTATCAGATTAGTCGTCAGCTAGATGTCGTTATGCACCACGAAGCCTTTCAGGCTATAGAGTCTCTGTGGTGTGGGCTGAAATCGCTGGTAGATAAAACTGATTTTCGTCAAAACGTAAAAATTGAGCTGCTTGATATGTCCAAAACCGATCTGCGCCAGGATTTTGAAGACAGTCCAGAAATTATCCAGAGCGGTTTGTATAAACACACCTACATTGATGAATACGATACCCCTGGTGGGGAACCTATCGGTGCATTGATTTCTGCTTATGCGTTCGATGTCTCCGCACAGGATATAGCGCTACTCCATAATATCTCTAAAGTTTCTGCTGCCGCTCATATGCCCTTTATCGGTGCAGCTGATCCAACGTTCTTCCTTAAAGAGTCGACGGAAGAAGTCGCTGCAATTAAAGATATCGGCAACGACTTCGATCGTGCCGAATATATCAAGTGGAAATCCTTTCGTGAAACGGATGACTCGCGTTACATCGGTCTGGTGATGCCGCGTGTGTTGGGCCGGTTACCTTATGGTCCGGATACGGTACCGGTACGCAGTTTTATTAATAATGGCTGGTGTGTACAAGTTCGTGGCCCGCAGGCCGGTGGTGCAGTAAAAGATCTTCCCATCCATCTCTACGATCTGGGTACCGGTAATCAAGTTAAAATTCCGAGTGAGGTAATGATCCCGGAAACGCGTGAATTTGAATTTGCTAACCTCGGTTTCATCCCACTGTCTTACTATAAAAATCGCGATTACTCTTGCTTTTTCTCGGCTAACTCTACCCAGAAACCGGCTCAATATGACACTGCTGATGCGACAGCCAACAGCCGTATCAATGCTCGCCTGCTTTATATCTTCTTATTATCTTGTATTGCTCACTACCTGAAACTTACTCAGCGCGAAAATATTGGTACCACCAAAGATAGGCGTTTACGAATGACACCCAGGAAGGTCGCGCACTTAACCGGCGTGTTGAGATCAGTCTGGTACCACAGGCCGATGCCTGCCAAATACCAGATACAAAATCAACGCTACCGGATACAAGTGGCGCATTCACTCAACTAATGGAGAAGTAAATTATGGCAATCCCAATTTATTTATGGCTGAAAGACGACGGTGGTGCGGGCATTAAAGGTTCCGTCGATGTTAATGGCCGTGAAGGCAGTATCGAGGTGGTGGCACAGGAACACAATCTGTATACCCCGACCGATAACAATACCGGCAAACTGACCGGCACGCGTATCCATACGCCGTTTCTGTTTACCAAGGAGATAGACTCTTCCAGCCCGTATTTGTACAAAGCGGTGACTACTGGTCAGACCCTGAAATCGGCTGAATTCAAATGGTACCGCATTGATGACGCAGGCCAGGAGGTGGAGTACTTCAACACGAAACTTGAAAATGTGAAGGTGGTTAAGGTTAACCCGCTGATGCATGACGTTAAAAATCTGGCTTATGAAAAGCATAACCATATTGAGCAGATCGAACTGCGTTACGAAAAAATCACCTGGACCTACAAAGACGGCAACATTATTCATTCCGACTCGTGGAATGAACGCGCCACTGCATAAATCTGATGCGGACAAGATTTCTTGTCCGCATTTTTTTTACTTAGTACCAGACAGGCGGTATTGAGTAAAAAAACACCATCAAAAAAATCTGACCTGATGCGCTTTCTGTTCCTTATAACAAGGAAAAGCGATGGGCGGTAGTGTGCCTGAAGGTCTCTAATAGTGAGTGAATTAATATGGACAATCCCGCAGTTTTATTACGACGTCTCAACCCTTACTGTGCTCGCGCCTTGGAGGGTGCAGCCTCACTGTGCCAGACCCGCGCACACGTGGAGATATTACCGGAGCATTGGTTGCTGAAACTGCTGGAGCAGGGGGAAGGAGACCTGGCCGTGCTGGCGCGCCGTTACGAGTGGGATATGGATGCATTATGGAAAAACCTGTTGGGTTGGCTGGATAACCTGCCACGCTCTGTACGCAGCCGTCCCCAGCTATCAGGGGCTATTGCATCGCTGTTAAAACAGGCGTGGCTGGTGGCCTCACTTGAAGGCTGCGAGCACATCCGCAGCGTACATCTACTGGCCGCAATGATTGATATGCCAAAAATGATGCGCTGTGATGGGATGTGGCCGCTGTTGACGCTGGGTCAGAGCCAGCTTGAGCGTCTGCGTCCATTACTTGATGCGCAGTCAGAGGAACGCGAGGACATGCAGCAGGAAGAGGCGCTAGCACAGATATACGGCAGAAACGTTGAATTTATCGGTCATCCTGTGAGGACAGAGATAAAAGAAGGTGAACTTTCTCCGGCATTACAGAGCGTGCTGGATAAGTTCACGCTTGATGTCACCGCGAAAGCGAAAGAGGGCAAAATTGATCCCGTTTTTGGGCGTGATACTGAAATCCGTCAGATGATAGATATTCTCTCTCGTCGCCGTAAAAATAACCCGATACTGGTCGGTGAGCCGGGCGTGGGAAAAACGGCCTTAGTAGAAGGCCTGGCGCTACGCATTGCCGAAGGAAATGTTCCGCAAAGCCTCAAAACGGTTATTTTACGGACGCTTGATTTTGGCCTTTTGCAGGCCGGCGCGGGTGTAAAAGGTGAGTTTGAACAGCGTCTTAAAAGCGTAATCGAGGCTGTTCAGCAATCATCAACACCTATTCTGTTATTTATCGATGAGGCGCACACCATTATCGGTGCCGGTAATCAGACGGGGGGCGCGGATGCGGCCAATCTGCTGAAACCCGCACTAGCACGTGGCGAACTGCGCACCATCGCCGCCACGACATGGTGCGAGTACAAACAGTATTTTGAACGGGATGCCGCTTTAGAACGCCGTTTTCAGATGGTCAAAGTGGACGAGCCGGATGACGATACCGCCTGTCTGATGCTCAGAGGTCTGAAGTCCCGCTATGCAGAATACCATGGCGTACATATTACTGACGATGCGGTACGTACGGCAGTGGCGCTTTCTCGTCGTTATCTGACCGGGCGTCAGTTACCCGACAAAGCCGTTGATCTGTTAGATACGGCCAGTGCTCGCGTACGTATGAGCCTTGATACGGTGCCTGAACAGTTAACCCGTATCCGGGCGCACATTACCGCGCTGGAGATGGAGCAACAAGCATTGCTGGAAGATATTGCCATCGGCAATCATTTATATGGCGAGCGTCTGGGGAAGATAGAACAGGAAGTGTATCACCTGACGGTGACGCTGGATGGGTTGGAAACACAGTATGACCTGGCGTTGATGATAACGAAACAATTGCTGGAGTCACGCCAGGATCTCTCGCGGCAAAGTGAAATTAGTAAGTTACAACAGCAACTCAGCGATATACAGGGTAGCAACCCGCTGCTTTCTGTCGATGTCGATACACGAACTGTCGCCACGGTTATTGCTGACTGGACGGGGATACCACTCTCCTCATTAATGAAAGATGAGCAGACCGAACTGCTGACGCTGGATACGGAAATCGGCAAGCGAGTCGTCGGACAGGCGGTGGCACTCAAGGCTATTGCTCAGCGCTTACGCGCAGCTAAAACCGGGTTAACTTCTGAAAATGGGCCACAGGGCGTATTCCTTCTGGTTGGCTCGAGCGGCATCGGTAAAACCGAAACTGCACTGGCACTGGCTGACGTGATGTACGGCGGCGAAAAGTCACTGATGACTATCAACCTCTCGGAATATCAGGAGCCGCATACCGTTTCTCAGCTGAAAGGTTCCTCGCCAGGCTACGTCGGTTACGGGCAGGGCGGTATTTTGACCGAAGCTGTCCGTAAACGGCCATACAGCGTGGTGCTGCTCGACGAGGTGGAGAAAGCTCATCGCGACGTGATGAACCTGTTCTACCAGGTGTTTGATCGGGGCTTTATGCGTGATGGCGAAGGGCGTGAAATTGACTTCCGCAACACCGTTATCATTATGACCTCCAACCTCGGCAGTGACGCCCTGATGCAGTTGCTGAACCAACAGCCGGACGCGAGTGACAGCGAACTGCATGAACTGCTGCACCCGATATTGCGCGATCATTTCCAGCCTGCGTTACTGGCACGTTTCCAGACGATTATTTATCGCCCACTGAGTGAATCCGCTATGCGCATCATTGTCGAGATTAAACTCGACCAGGTGAGGCAGCGTCTGAATCGTCATTATGGGCTGATCACATATATTGAAGAGAGCTTATTTGATGCGCTCACCGCGGCCTGCCTGCTCCCGGATACCGGGGCGCGTAATATCGATAGCCTGCTTAATCAACAGATCCTCCCGGTGCTGAGTCAACAACTGCTGATCCACTTCGCAGCGAAACAGAAACCCATATCGCTGACCCTTGGCTGGAATGAAGACGAGGGGATAGTGCTGACGTTTGGGCATGCCTGAAGCTGATAGTGTGAAATTAAAAGAAGGTGGTGTCCGGCTGATGACATCGGGAGAGATAGCGCCGGCGACATCTGTCTTGAAATCCACGATCCAGTACAACACAGTCTGGATCCATCATGGGAGCTATCTGCCTTTCAATCTGCAGGATCTTACCCGTTGCCTGAATGCGCTGGATGAACGTAAAGGCAAATATCTGACAGGCTCTGAACTGAAGTCAATGATGTTTACCATTATGCAGAATTTCGGGCGTACGGTTTCGGTAGCAGAGCAGTTGTATCAACTGAGCCAAACCGAAAATGGAACACCTGTACCCGCAGCATTACTCCTGCAGACCGATATACATTTGAACCAGTTGCTAAACCGTTATGCACTGATAAAACAGCAGACGACGACACCTTAAATAAGTCCGTTAGAGCGGGACTCTGATCGGCTATCGTTATATCTTTGATGGCAATATTTCTGAATTGATAAGCCGGATTTCGTAATAGGTTAAGGTATTAAAACCATTTTGAACTGGATGGGGCGTGATAAACCAGCCCCAGTTTTTTATATTAAGCCAGTTCAGCTTCAATTTCTGCCAAAGAAACAATGCGCCGCTGCGCCGCAGCACGTGTTGCTGCCTCTGCCAGCCCACCCGTACCAAAGACTTCAATCCTATCATCAAAGCCATAGACCGCACGGCGGGCATTATCTATCTGGCACAACGCTCCGCTGGTGGTTCTCAGCGTAACCCTCGCGATATCCACGTCGTTAGCTTCAAGGAATAACGGATCGGCAATCACTGAGCCGAAGGCTGAAAGATCGGTAATTTCTTCGCCTGTCAGTCAGTGAGCCCAATCGAAAAAGTGGATCATTTTGTCATAAAACAGACCACCAGAGACACGCAGATATTCCAGAGAGGGAATACCGTTGGGGCCGCGTGAGGTGATTTGTACGGTCTGCACTTCCCCAGACGCCCTTTACCCATTTCAAGCGGTAGATTTTCGCGCTGCCATTTTTTCAATCCAGCACGGCGACGTTATTAAAATCAAACACCCGTGACAGCCACCAGCCGCGTGTTGCCCACCACAGATCGGCGCTGGAATACACCATGATATGTATATCAGGGCTAACGCCAAAGCGAGTCATAGCCACAGCAAAGCTCTCGGGCTGGGGATACGCCCAGCGTGAAAATCTGCCCGCGCGGCTCGGCGCGGTATAGCGTCTTTTCATCAGGAACTAAACGGATAGTACAGTCAAAAATAAGTATATCGGGGGGAGGTCAGATGATCAGCAAGCCATTCAGTACGTACCAGCTCGTTAACCGGTGCTATTTTTATTATATTTTGCCCGTTGCTATTACAGCACCATCTCCAAAAACGGTGTTGCGCTGCCGTTTTATGAAGACGGAGCGCTACGTTTCAACGAAGAAATGAGAACGATCTTGATTGAATATGCCTGAATAGATCCTCTTTAGTTAGCATATGCCTCGTGATCGAGGTATATGCAGCTTTCTGTTTTGCCTCCGATCGGTAAGTGAAATACCTGTGTATTTACTCATTGCTGTATATATTCATATGCGTGTGAATTCTAACAGGTAGCTTTAGACGTAGGAATACGAGAATATGACTATATAGTTATGTTTATTAACAAGTTACAGAACTCAAGAGACGCATGGAGAAGTGAAAGTAGTAAAGGATATCAGCTATAA
>Ga0308165_1004630_pt1 | contig 13400 bp, 7 predicted proteins | sample PhyWR2_FD_201032 | JGI IMG/M metagenome (GOLD analysis project Ga0308165, IMG submission 201032) | Phyllosphere microbial communities from UC Gill Tract Community Farm, Albany, California, United States - DLSLW.R2 | ecosystem: Host-associated > Plants > Phyllosphere > Unclassified | place: USA...
AGAACGGGCGCCATCCCTACTCGGCGTTTCTGGCGCAGTATCTCACCCGCTCGCGTGCGGAAGGGATCCCTCATCCCTACGACGACCCGGAAGTGATGATGCCTGCTCTGCGCCGGGTGCGTGCGCTTATCAATCAGCGCATCGGCTATGTGCCGCCCGTGGAGCAGCGGCTGCGGGTGGGGCTGTGCAAGCTGATGTTTCTCAACATGCTCATGCGGCGGGACAGCGGCTTTCCCCATTTCGATCAGGGTATCTCTCTTGACGCCCTTGTGGACGACACTCTGGTCCAGATGACCGTGGCCCTTGCGGTTCCCTACAACCATCAACGTTCGCCGCTGTTCACCGACCTGATCCAACCGCCGAAAGTCTGAATCACGCCTGCTCTTCAAGCATGCGGCGATAGGTGGGCAGGGCGCGCGCGATGAAGAAAGCGCTGCCCGCCGCAGCGAGGGCGCAGGTGATGCCCAGTGAATCCCCGACCCGGCCTTCATCGGCGAAGACGTGGTCGGTGATGAGCGCGACGAACGTCGGCGCCAGCGCGAGGCCTGCCACGCTGACCACGAACACGTAGACCGACGAGGCGACGCCGCGCATGCGGTTGGGCGTCACCATCTGCAGCGCCGAGGAGGACAGCGCCTGCGGCAGGCTGTAGGCCACGCTGGCGGCCGTGGCGACGGCGAAGGCGCTCCAGTAGGTATCCGCGAACATTAAGCCCAGGCTGAGCAGCACCAGCACCACCGAGCAGGCCAGCGCGACGATCAGGAGGTTATCGCGCCGCCCGCCAAAGTGCTCTATTGCGCGGGCGACCCAGGGGCTGACCAGCACGCTGAGCGATCCGGTGACCAGCACCGCGATGCCGTACTGCACGCCGACCTGCCCGGCGGAGGCGCCGAACTTGCGGATCAGCACGGTCGGCATCCACGCGGGGAAGGCATAGAGCGTGATGATGAACAGCGGCATGCCCAGGTAGAAGTTGCCGTAAAAGCCCTTGTACTTGCGGAACGTTTCCCAGATTTCGGCACCCGACATATTGCGCGCGGCTTCGTTGGCCTTGGCCGCGCGGCGGGCCGGCTCCTTCACGAACAGCAGCAGCAAAGCGATCAGGATGCCGGGCGCGCCAGCGAGGAAGAACACCATCTGCCAAGGCTTGAGCGAGGCGAGCAGCGGATAGTCGGACAAGTCCCATGTCGCCGCGCCGTCCAGCAGCAGGCCGCCGAAGATCAGGGCAAGACCGCCGCCGAGGTACGGCCCCATCATGTAGACGCTGAACGCGCGCGGGATCAGCCGGGTGGGGAAGGCGTCGGCGATGATCGACCAGGCGGCGGGCGTCAGGCAGGCCTCGGCCCCCCCGACGCCGAAGCGGGCGGCGAACAGCTGCCAGTAGCTGCGCGCCAGCCCGCAGCAGCTGGTGCCTATGCTCCACAGCATGATGCCGAACACCAGCACGCCCTTGCGGCTGCCGGTGTCGGCCACGCGCCCGAAGATCGGGCTGAGGACGATGTAGGCAGACGTGAACGCCAGCCCCTGAAGCAGGCTGAGGCGCGTGTCGTCGAGACCGAACTCCGCCTTGATCGGCCCGACCAGAAGGTTGAGGACCTGCCGGTCGATGAAGCTACAGGTATAGGCCAGCGTCAGGACAATGATCAGATACCAGCCCGCGAGCGAACCGCCTTCTTCCGCTTCCGGCACCGGAGTGCCATTCGCAGCCGGTTCCAGCATTTCGTCACCGACGGGGGCGATAACGGTCATGCGCGCGGCTTTGCGGAAGGATCGATCTTGCCATCGGCCTTGAAGCCGCGCAGCAGTTCGAACTTCTGGACCTTGGTGGCGCTCATCGGCCAGCTTTCCACAAAGCGCACGTAGCGGGGAATTTTGTAACTGGCGATGCGGCCCGCGCAATGGGCGACGACGTCCTGTGCCTTCAGCGAGGCGCCGGGGTTCAGCTCGATGAATGCGGCGGCGACTTCCATCAGCCGCTCGTCGGGCACGCCCACGACCTGCGCCATGCGGATGGCGGGGTGCGTGGCGAGGAAGCTCTCCAGTTCCACCGCCGCGACATTCTCGCCGCCGATCTTGAGCATGTCCTTGAGGCGCCCCTCGTAGACGAGCCGGTTCATCGGGCCGATGCGGCCCAGGTCGCCGGTGTGCAGCCAGCCGTCGGCATCGACGGCGGCGGCGGTGGCGGCATCATCGTCGAAATAGCCGGCGAACACACCGAAGCCGCGCACGCGGATTTCGCCCGGAGTGCCATCGGGCACCTGCACGCCGTCTTCATCGAAGATGGCTACGTCCATGCCCTCGCAGATCGGGCCGGACGTGGCGAACAGGACATCGTCGGGATCGTCGATGTTGCTGTAGCACGGAACGCCGGTGGCCTCGGTGAGGCCGTAGCTGTTGACGTACTTGGCGCCGGGAAACAGCGTGCCGTAGCGGCGCATCAGGTCTACCGGGCCGACGACGTGGTTGATGCGCAGCGCCGACTGGTCGTAGCGCGCGAAATCGGGATGGGTGACAAGTGCGGAGATGATCGTCGGGAACCCGGCATAATGCACGGTGGGCTTGCGCTCTATCAGCAGTTCCATTGCCGCATCTGCGGAAAAGTGGCTCATGCCGACGAAGCAGGCGCCTGTCGCGCGGCAGCCGGCCATCGGCAGAATCGTGGACATGTGGAACAGCGGGAGCGGGTCCCACACCCGGTCTGCCTCGGTCAGGCGGAAGCTGCCCGCCATCGCCTTGCCCATGCGCGAGAGCGAGAGGTGTGTAAGCATGCAGGCCTTGGGCCGCGAGGTGGTGCCCGAAGAGAAGATGATGAGGCCGATGTCCTCGGGGCGCACGGCGGCGGCACGGTCCAGCACCGCCTGGCGCTCCACCGTGGCGGCAGCTTCCTCGATCACGGAGATCGTGGGCCAAGGGCCGGGGCGATCGTCACCCACTTCGACGATCATGCGCAGCGCCGGGGCCGCTGCCACCTTGAGTTCACCCCCGGTCCAGTTAGCGAGTTCGGGGAAGACTTCCGTCAGCATTGGGCGATAGTCGCAGAAGTCGTGAGCGTGACCGCCGACCAGCAGCAAGTCGATCCGCGACTTGGGGATCACGTAGGACAGATCGTCCGGCCGATACCGCGCGTTCAGCAGAACCGCGCAGGCACCGACCAAATCGATCGCATAATAGAGGATCACGTAATCCCAGCAGTTGGGTGCCAGGATGCCCACATGGTCGCCCGCCTTGACGCCGAGGCCGATCAGGCCGCGCGCGCGCTCGATTACCTGCTCGAACAGTTCGGCATAAGTCGCCTCCCGGCCATCGTAGACCAGCGCGGGCCGGTCGGCGAAGCGCTCCGCTGCCGAGTGGAGCGTGCCCCCCACCGTCATCGGGTGGGGGGCAGCGTTGCCATGGGGTTCGAGAAGGGCGGTGTTGGCCAAGGTGGTCTCCATTCTTGTCCGGTTCAGGGCATGCGCCAGGTCAGCTGCAAGGCCACGGTGCGCGGCATGGCGCCAAAGCCTGCCTGATCGGCAATGCGATTGACGTTGGTGCCCGTGCCGCTGCCCGTGCCCGCGGCGTCGGTTACGCCGGTGACGACGAACTTGTTGGTCAGGTTCTTGGCGAGCAGAGCCAGTTCCCAGCGCTCGTCGCTGCTGCGGACGTGGATCTGCGCATCGAGGTTCACGTAGGAGCCCTGACGCGACAGCGGCGAACCGAAGGCGGAAGTCAGGTAGCTGGAGCTGTAACGACTATCGATGCCAAACCCGGCGGTGACCCCCCCCGTGACTTCGGTATCGTACTTGACGCCCAGGGTAGCGGTCCAGCGCGGTGCGGTGAAGGTCGGCACACCGTCCAGATTCTGGCCCGGCGTTCCGGCACTGGCGCCCGAGGGCGGCACCAGCAGGCCGGGAACACAGCCGTTGGCAAGCGACTGGCCGCCATAGCACGGTGCGATGGTGTCACCGTAGTTCGCCTTGCTGTAATTCAGCGAGCCGTTCAGCCCGAAGCCCTGCAGCGCGCGGGGCTGGAAGTCGAACTCCACTTCGGCGCCGCGCGTCCGCGCCGAGCCGGCGTTGACCGAGTTGTAGCTGAGCGCGCGCGAATCGAGATAGGTGATCTGGAGGTCGGTGTACTTGTAGCTGTACACGCTCAGGTTCAGGCGGAGCTGGCGTTCCAGCAGCATCGTCTTCACACCCGCTTCGAAGCCGCGGCCCTTTTCGGGGGCGAAAGTGAAGAAGTCGGGTGCGGTCAGCGGCGTCAGAATAGAGCTGTTGGAGAAGCCGCCCGACTTGTAGGCGGTCTTGTACGCGCCGTAGACGTTGACGTCGGGTGAAACCTTCCATGCGACGGTGGCTTCGGGCGACCAGTTGGTGAAGGTCTGGTTCGCCGTCACCCGGTCCGTCACATTATAGTTGATCCCGGCGAAGCGCGGGTTCGCGTAAGGCTGGAAGAAGTCGCTGTCCTTGGTTTCATGGATGTAGCGCACGCCGCCGGTCAGCTCGACCGAAGGCACGACCTTCCAGATCAACTGCCCGTAGCCCGACAGGGTTTCGCCCTTGGTGGTCGATTCCTTGGCGTACTGGACGTAGCGATAGCCTTCCGGTGCCGCGCTGTTTTCCGCATTGGCGTTGATGACCACCTGGTCGAAGTTGCGCTTGGTATTCTGGTAGTAGCCGCCGACCATCAAGTTTACCGGACCGTCGAATTCGGTCAGTGCGCGAAGTTCCTGGCTGAATGCCTTCCACTTGCTGATTTCGGCGCCCCAGATGTTGACCGTGGGCGACGACTGGTAATCGATGTCCGCCACCCATTGGTTGCGGTTCTGATTGTAGTTGGTGATCGACGTGAGTGCGACGTTGCCCAGCTGGTAGTCGATGTTCCCGGTGACGCCCCACGAGGTGTATTTGTTGAAATTCTGGTCGGCCGCCATAACCGTCGCGTCGGCGATGTCGGCGGGCAGATCGTTCATGTAATTGTGGAAGCCCGGCTCGCACGCCGTTCCCGGCATGGTCGTGCTGGTGCCGCCGTCGCAGGCGAAGACGTTGTAGTTCCACGCGCCGCCCGCCGTGCGATTGTAGCCGTAATTGGCCTTCACCGTAGCAGTCAGGTCGTCGACCGGTTCCCAGCGCAAGGTGCCCCGGACCAGGAAATCTCGCTCGCGCGGGCCGGACTTGCTGGCAGGCGCGATGTGAGGGGTATTGGGTGCGACGGTGGCGGCGGTCGGCGTGTTGCGGGTGTTGTAGGTCACGTCACCGGCGCGGTTGGTGAACAGCGAGCCGTAGTCCTTCGATCCGCGAACGGCGACGCGGAAGCCGGCGGTATCGCCGATCGGACCCGAAACGAAGCCTTCACCATAGACCTTGCGCGCGTTGAATTCGTATCCGGTCCGGATCTGCGCGGTCAGGTGGTCGGTCGGGTTCGCGGTGGTGATCGAGATCACGCCGGCGGTGGCGTTCTTGCCGAAGAACAGCGACTGCGGGCCCTTGAGGATTTCCATCGAGGCGAGGTCGAAGAAGCCCTCGTTGATGGTGCGGCCCTGGCCATAATAGACGCCGTCGACGATCACCGCGACGGACTGTTCGATGCCGATCGACAGCGAGTTCGAGCCGATCCCGCGCAAGCTAAGCTGCGCGCCTGAACCTGAGACGTTGCGGCCGATGACCAACTGCGGCGTCGCGGCGGCAATGCGCTCCAGGCTGGTAAGGTCGCGGCGGGCAATGTCTTCGCCCGATATGACGGTCACGGCGACCGGTACATCCTGCGCGGATTCCGCACGGCGGCGGGCGGTAACGATGATGTCGTTGCCGGTGGGGGCCGCTTCCCTTGCCTGTGGGGGCTGCTGCGGAGCGGGCGTTTCCTGCGCATGCACTGCGGCGCCTGGCCACATTGCGGGCAGCAGAATGCTCCCGGTCACGAGGAGCGCGCGGCGGATCCGCGAACGACGGGTATCGGTTTTGCCGATCGGCATGGCTTGTAATCCTCTCCACCAATCAGCGCCCTTATGCTGGACGCTTTCTTTAGCTCGTGCCGCTTTCGGCCCGAGATAACGGTATTATCCTGCAGATATTCTAAGGCAAGTGCCTTTTATAATTTTGCTGAGATTGGCAGGGAAATCCCCGGAATCCGGTCGTAATGGCACATCGGCCTGAGGTGTGTCAGGCACTATCAGTGCTTGAAAGTAAGCGAATCGCTTATTCGACTTCGCGTGCGGAACGCGCCCATTCGCGGGCGTCGTCCGATGCTACCCACCGCAAGGCGTTGCCTACGAGTTGACGGTAGGTCGGGTCCGCATAGGTGGCCGGGCTGTCGCCTGGCTGGATATAGACCAGGGGGCTGTTGCCTGCAGGCTTGCACCAGGCGAGCAGCGGATTGAGCGCCTCGGGTATCCACGCGGAACCTTCGCCGTCCGCCAGCCTCTGCACCGCGCGCCGGGCCGACTGGAATTGCGCGGGGTCGATCGCATCGTCCAGATAGAGCAGTGGTTGGATGGACGGATCGTCGAACACTTGCTGCAGGTAGAGTTCGTCGGTCAGCGCAAAGCGCGGCGGCAACCCCTGCGTGACCGGATGCGGCGTATCGGCAACACGCGCGGTATAGGCGACGTCGCCCAGATAGCCCGAGTCCGGCCGGGCCTCCCCGGCGATGACGGCATCGCGATACAGGAACTGCCCGCCGATCGCCTCGGCATATCGCGGCCAGGCGGGCCATCCTGCGGCTGCATGGTGCAGCATGACCATGCCCTTGCCCTCGGCCATCAAGGCTTCGAAGCCGGCCCTGAACTCTTCCGTAGGCTCGACAAAACCGGGACGTGCGGCAATGGGCGCGCGAAAATCGAGGCCCGGCATATCGTAGAACAGGATCGCGTCGTAGCGGCGCATCTGTTCGGGATTGAGCAGGACGGCGGCAGCGGGTTGATCCACCATCGTCGGTTCACTGCCCGCCGCGCGCAGCATGGCTTCCAATCCGTCGCGCGAAAAGGCGTGGCCTTTGGTTACGACGAAAAGCTCGATGCGGTCTTTCTTGTCGATCATGCGGGGCTCAGCGCGCTTTGGCTCGGAAGCGGATCGGTAGTTCGCGCAAGGGTAGGGTCAGGAAGTTCGCCCGGTGGATCGGCTCGACGAGCGGGCGGGCGAGCTGGATATCCTCCAGCCGGTCCAGGATCGCCTGGGTGCCTATGGCGATTTCCTGCCGCGCCAGCACCGCGCCGACGCAGAAATGGGTTCCGGCTCCGAAGGCGAGGTGAGTGCCGGCATTGCCGCGCTCCATGTCGAACATGTGCGGGCAGGCAAACTTCGCCGCATCGCGGTTGGCCGCGCCATACCGCACGATCACCACCGAACCTTTCGGGATGAGCGTGCCGCTTAGTTCGACGTCGCGGGTGGTGCGCCGGCGTAATCCCTGGGTCGGGCTTTCGAAGCGGATCACTTCTTCGACGAAGCCTTTCATCCGCTTGGGCTCCTCGCGCAGCTTGGCCATCTGGTCGGGATGGTTGAGCAATTGCATCAGTGCATGGCCGATCGAGGTCATCGTCGATTCGAAGCCGCCGCCGATCAGCTGGCTCATTACGCTTTGCAGTTCCGCCATCGTCAGCGGGTCCTCGCCATCGCGCTGCGCGGTGACGAGGGCGGAAATCCAGTCGCCGGTCGGGTTGGCGCGGCGTTCGTCGAACAGGCGGCCAAGATGATGCTGCGCTTCCAGTTCGATATCGGCATTACGCAGCAGCGCTTCCTCGTCCATCACGTAGGACGCAGGCGCGAGCATCGAATCCGCCCACTTCTTGAACGTGGCGACCTGCCCTGCCGGCAGGCCCATTTCCTCAGCCAGGATCGTGCCGGGCAGCAGCATCGCATATTCGCTGATGAACTCGCACTCGCCGCGATCGATGAAACCGTCGATCAGGGCGTGGGCGACCTCCTCGATATGCGGGGTCATCTCGCGCACCCGGCCCACCGTGAACACGCGGTCGACGAGGCGGCGATAGCGGGCGTGGTCGGGCGCATCGGTGCGCTGGAGCGTGGCGATATGCGGCCAGCCTTTCGCCTCCATGTATTCGCGCAGTTTGGCCGCATTCTCCGGCCCTTGCAGCGATGCCCGGTCCACCTTGTTCGAAAACGTCACCGGATCGGTCAGCACTGCGCGCAGGTCGGCATAGCGCGAGACGATGTAGAATCCTGTTTCGGGCATCTGATAGATGCCGGGCGCGTCCTGCATCGCCTCGTACATGGCGAAGGGGTCGCTCTGAGTCATCGGATCGAGAAGGCTGAAGCCTTCCAGCTTTTCCCTGGCGTCGACGTCGGCCATTGCTTGTCCATCTCCCATATGTCTTTGGCGGGATTATTAACTCAACCGCCTTAGAAATGAAGCGCAAATCTAGCGATTGTGACAGGTCGGTGGATTTTCCGGCTGGAAAAGACAGGCAAGCTCCTGATCATGGCTCGCCTTTGGCCTTGGCTTCGCTGGCGCGCGCATTGATGTAGGCGCGGATCGCTTCGGCATCCTGCGGAGTCAGGTACTTACGAAACGACACCATGCCCTGATCGGCGAGCACGCCGTCGATCACGACCTGCCGGAACACCCCGGCATCGCCTATCGCGCCCGAGCGGCGCAGGTCCGGGAGCACCCCGGAGGACAGCCCTTCCGAGCCGTGGCAAACCGCGCAGGTTGCGGAGAACAGGTGCGACCCTTGCGCGACCTGCTGCGCGGAGAATTTTTCGGCCGAAGGCGCATAGGGCGGCGGCGGCGTCTTCTCGCGCGCAGGCAGCTTTGCGGTGCCGCCCAGTTTGAAGGCCAGGATGCGCCCCGGCAAACGCGCCTGGGGGGCGGCGTAGCTAGGCATTGCCAGGTTGTAGGCGCCGCCCTTGCCCGCCATCACCGCGACGTACTGCGTGCCGTTGACCCCGTAGGATACCGGACCCGCCATGATCGGCTCCTGCGCATCGAACTGCCAGCGTTGCTGGCCGCTGCGCGCATCGTAGCTGTGGAACGTGCCTTCGGCGTCGCCCTGGAACACCAGGTCGCCGCCAGTCGCCAGCACGCCGCCGTTCCATGGCCCCTTGTAGGGCGCGCGCCACACTTCCTTGCGCGCCACCGGGTCCCATGCGATCAGACGCCCTTCGAACGACTGCAGCATCGCTTCGATCGCCGCCTTGTCCTTGGGCAACTTGCCCGGCTCGGCAAGGCCCATGTTGAGCAGGCCGGGGCGGTATTTGAATGCGCCGTCGGGCGTGTATATCGCGGGGATTTGCTGCGCCGGGATGTAGACGAGCCCGGTCTGCGGTGAAAACGCCATTGGGTGCCAGTTATGCGCGCCCCACGGCCCCGAGGTGGCGATGAAGTTGCCCGACTTGTCGTAACGCGCCTGCGGGTTGATGACCGGCCGCCCGGTCTTGATGTCGACGCGGTCCGCCCAGTTCACCGGCACGTACTTGTCGGCCGAGAGCGGCTTTCCGGTCTCGCGGTCGATGACGTAGAAGAAGCCGTTCTTGGGCGCGTGGAGGATGACCTTGCGGCTGCGTCCGCCGATGTTGAGGTCGGCCAGCGTCATCTGCTGGGTTGAGGTGAAATCCCACTGATCGCCCGGCGTCTCCTGATAATGCCACAGGTATTTGCCGGTATCGGGATCGAGCGCGACGATCGAACCGATGAAAAGGTTGTCGCCCTTGCCGGCGGAACGGATGCCCCGGTTCCACGGGCCGCCGTTGCCGACGCCGATATAGAGCCGGTTCATCGCTGCATCGTAGACGATCGAATCCCACACGGTGCCGCCGCCGCCGATCTTCCACCACTCGCCCGCCCAGGTCGGTCCGGCCATGCGATCGAGCACATCGTCGGACGCCGCACCGTCTTTTTCGCCGGGCTTGCCGGGGACGGTGTAGAAGCGCCAGGCAAGCCGCCCGGTCTTCTCGTCGTAGGCCGAGACATAGCCGCGCATACCCTGATCGGCGCCTCCGAAGCCGATGAACACCTTGCCCCGCGCCACGCGCGGCGCGCCCGAGATCGCCATCGGTTGCTTGGGATCGGTGGTCTGGACCCGCCAGATCTGCTTGCCGGTCCTGGCGTCGAGCGCGATCAGTCGCCCGTCCACGGTGCCGAAGAAGAGCCGCCCGTCGCTATAGGCCGCGCCCCGGTTGACGACGTCGCAGCAGGCGTGAACTGCGCTGTCGCCCGGCACCTTGGGGTCGAATTCCCACAATCGCTTGCCGGTCGCCGCATCGAGCGCGACGACCTTGCTCCAAGCGGTGGTGGCATACATCACCCCGTCGACCACCAGCGGCGTACCTTCCTGCCCCCGGAACGTGTCCAGATCGGCATACCAGGCAAGGCCCAGCTGCCCGGCATTCCCGCCGTTGATCTGGGTGAGGGGGGAAAAGCGCGTCTCGTCATAAGTGCGCCCGTGGCTCAACCAGTTGTCGGCGTCCGTGGTTGCCGACAGCAGCCGGGCGTCGCTCCTGTTCACATCGGCGCGCTCGGCCCGGCATCCGGCCAGAGCCAGGCCAAGCGCGAGCGTGCACGAAAGGGCTGCGCCGACGTTGCGGCGCGATGCTGCGGTCCCGCTAGTCACGTTCAACCCTTGAGATAGACGAAGACGGACTTGGTTTCCTGATAGGCGCGGATGCCGTCCTCGGCGTTCTCGCGGCCCCAGCCCGATTCCTTGTAGCCTCCGAACGGCATTGCCGGGTGCATCATGCCGTAGCCGTTGATCCACACGTTGCCTGCCTGGAGCCGCGCGGCGGTGAGGTGCGCCTTGTTGACGTCGGACGTGTAGATTCCGGCGCCAAGCCCGTAGCGGGTGTCGTTCGCAGCCTGCACGAGGTCGTCGATGTCATCCACCGGTGTCGCGACGAGAACCGGCCCGAAGATTTCCTCGCGCACGATGCGCATGTCCTTGTTGACGTTGGCGAACACCGTCGGCTCGATGTAGTAGCCCTGGTTACCCACCGCGCTGCCGCCGGTCACGACTTCCGCCCCTTCCGACACGCCGGTTTCCAGATAGCGGGCCACCTTGTCGCGCTGGCCTTCGGAAATCAGCGGGCCGATCGCGTTGTCGGGATCGAAGCCGTGGCCGATCTTGAGGCCCTTGGCGAAGTCGGTGATGCCCGCGACCACCTTGTCGAACGACTTTTTCTGCACGAACAGGCGCGATCCGGCGAAACAGACCTGGCCGGTATTGGCGAAGATGCCCATCGCGGCGCCGGGGATGGTCACTTCGGGATCGGCATCGTCGAACACGATCACCGGCGACTTGCCCCCCAGTTCCAGCGTGACGCGCTTGAGCGTTTCGGCGGCGGACTGGACGATTTTCTTACCGGTGGCGGTGGAGCCGGTGAAGCTGATCTTGTCCACCTGCGGGTGGTCCACCAGCGCCTGGCCGGCCGTGGCGCCAAAGCCCGGCACGATGTTGACGACGCCTGCGGGAATGCCCGCTTCGACCATCAGGTTGGCGGCGTAGAGCGCCGAGAGCGGGGTCAGTTCGGCGGGCTTGACGACCACCGAGCAGCCGGCCGCCAAGGCAGGCGCCAGCTTGATCATCATCACCCCGATCGGGCCGTTCCACGGGATGATCGTGCCGACCACGCCCACCGGCTCGACGCTGGTATAGGCGTGCATCTTCAGTGAATCACTCGCCAGCGCGGGCGAGACGTTGCGGCCTTGCAGCTTGGTGACCATCCCTGCGTAATACTTCAGGCCCTGCACCACGCTGCCCACCATCCATTCGGCGAAGGCGATGGGCATGCCGTTGTCGATCACTTCGATCTCGGCGATCGTGCGCGCGTCGCGCTCGAACAGTTCGGCAAGCTTCCACATCACGTCGGCGCGCTTTTCAGGCGCAAGGCCCTGCCAGCGCCGTTCATCGAACGCGCGGCGGGCGGCCTGCACCGCACGGTCGATATCGCGCGCGTCGCCCTCCGCCACATGAGCGACGACCTGGCCGGTCGCGGGGTTGCGCACTTCGAAGGTCTTGCCAGACAAGGCATCGTGCCATTCGTTGTCGATGAACAGCTGGTGCTTGCCGCCGACGTGAGCAAGGACAGTTTCGTTCGGATCGTGAAGGGCCATTGCGGTTTTCCTTGATGTCGGCCCCGCCGCGTCTGGCGCGGCAGGGCCTTGGGGGGAGGTCAGAAGCGGAATGTTCCCTGCAGCAGCACTTCGCGCGGGCGACCGATGTTGACCCACACCGCGTCGGGGGTGCCGAACGGTTTTTCAGCGCCGGCGACGCCGTAGTACTTGTCGGTCAGGTTGCGGCCGATGAGAGCCAGTTCCCAAGCATCGTCCTCGGCATGAAGGCGCGCGCCCGCGTTGAGGGTGGCGAAGCCCTTCTGATAGCCGACAGGGTTCTGGTTTTCGAGCAGCCAGTACCCGCTGGTGTAGCGCGCATCGGCATTAACGCCGATGGCAAGCCCGCCGCCCACCGGGGTGTCGTAGACCACGCCGCCCGTCACGTTCCAGGCCGGCGCGCGCACCAGGCGGGTGCCCGACAGATCCTGGGTGGTGCCGCTGCAGCCCTGCGCCGCAGTCTGTCCGGCGTAGCACGGAGCGGCATCGAAATTCAGGTATTCGGCCTTGTTGTAGCCTACCGCGCCGCGCACGGTCAGGCCGTCGGTCGCCGTGAACGATGCGTCGGCCTCGACACCGGTGGTGCGCGCCGATGCCGCATTGCGGATCGTGAACGAAGGCGGCGAAGGGTTGAACGAGGTCAGCTGCAAACCCTTGAAGGTGTAACGATACCCGGTCAGGTTAAAGCGCAGGCGGCGGCCCATCAGTTCACTCTTGAAGCCGATTTCGCCGCCATTCGCCTTTTCCGGAGCAAACCCGAGGTCGGCCACGGTTTGCCCGGCGGACAGGATCGAAGGGTTGGAGAAACCGCCCGACTTGTAGCCGGTCTTGTAGGCGCCGTAGAGCGTGGTGTTCTGGGTGGGGCGCCATGTGATCGTAGCTTCAGGCGAGATCTGTTCGTCCGAAAAACGCCCTTCGGTGAACACGCCCTCGTCCGCCGTGATGCCCAGCGGCGCGAAGTTCTGGTTGACGAAGCTGTTGCCTTGCCGCGTCTTTTTCGTCTCACGCGTCCAGCGCGCGCCGCCTGCCAGTTCGACGGTGTCGACCACCTTCCAGATCAACTGGCCGAAGGCAGAGTAGGTCTTGCCCGAGTTGGAAGTCAGGAACTGCCAGTTGTTGTACTGACCGTTGCGCGGGTCAGGGCCGACATTGGCGACGAAGCCGTTGCCGCGCGTGTCTCGCTTGGAGCTTTCAAAGTAGAGCCCCGCCGCGAAATCCAGCGACCCGCCGAGGTTCGAATTGACGCGAAGTTCCTGGGTGAACGCCTGGGACGCATCCTTGTTGGCGCCCGCGACTATCGGCGTCGCATCGAACGAGAAGTTGTCGAACCCGTCGTTGGTGTAGCGCCAGAAACCCGTCACGGA